>Ga0066256_1000141_pt1 | contig 312544 bp, 348 predicted proteins | sample ThiBio_1000_biof_FD_87107 | JGI IMG/M metagenome (GOLD analysis project Ga0066256, IMG submission 87107) | Wastewater bioreactor microbial communities from Cape Town, South Africa - Thiocy_expt_1000_biof (version 2) | ecosystem: Engineered > Bioreactor > Thiocyanate-remediating >... | reverse complement strand
CGCCGGGAGGCGCCGCGAGACCCCGCCGGGCGGGGACGCCAGGGGGGGGACGAGGAAGATGCCGACGTTCACTGGGCGGCGGGCGCGTTTGGGCTGGCCCCGCGTCCCCAGCCCCGCGCGGTTCACCAGCAGCAGCAGCTCCGGCGGCGGGAAGCTGATCCCGAAGGCGAGCCCGAAATGCATCCCCAGGCCCGGGTAACCCCCCATCGCCGGCAGCGCTTCCTGCGGGATGCCGCCCGCCTCCCCTTCGAAGCCGATGAACCATTTGAAGGCGGTCGGCATGACGACGAAATAGGCCAGCGAGGCCCCGGCGGCGAACAGCACCGGCGTGGCGATCAGGAACGGCAGGAACGCCTTCTTCTCGCGCGCATAGAGCCCCGGCGCGATGAAACCCCAGAGCTGGTTGGCAATGATCGGGAAGCTGATGAAGAACCCCGCGAAGAGCGCCACCTTTATCTGGACGAAGAAGGCCTCGTAGAGCTTGGTATAGACCAGCCGCCCCTGCCCTTCCGGGAACGCATCGGCCAGCGGGCGGACCAGGATCGAGAAGATGTCGTCGGCAAAATAGAGCGAGATGGCGAAGGCGATGCCAAGCGCGATGACGCATTTGACCAGGCGGTTGCGCAGCTCGATAAGGTGATCGAGCAGCGGAGCCTGGGTCTCGTCGAGGTCCTTGAGCTTGAGAGCCATGGATTACATTCTCGTCACTGCGAGTGGAGCGGAGTGGAGGCGAAGCTTCCGTCGCTTCGCTCCTCGCCATGACGATATGGGGTCATCGTTCGGTCGGCTTTTCGGCAGTAGCGGAATCGGGCGTGGGATCATCGACAGGCCGGTCCCGATATTCGTCGGGATTATCGGCCGCAACAGCGTTCGCCTCGGCCGAGGCCGCCGATACCGAGGGCTGCGGTGGAGCGGCCGGGTAAGCGCCCGTCTGCTCCGTTCCGGGAGGGCCGCCATTAGGATGTTCGCGCATGATCTTTTCGTTCTGCGCCTTCCACTTTTCCTCCAGCTCCTGCATCTCCGCCTCGCGCACCATGGCATCGAAACCGGCGCGGAACTGGCCGGAAACCTTGCGGATCCGGCCGATCCAGCGCCCCGCCGTCCGCAGCGCCAGCGGCAGGTCCTTGGGACCAATGACGATCACCGCCACGACGACGATGAGCAGCAGCTCGGTCGGCCCGATATCGAACATGCCCTAGACCTGTGTCGAGTTCAGTCGGCAGCGCGGCGCGCTTCGGCGGCGGCCTCCACACTCGATTTCGCTTCATGCGAAGAGGCCTCGATCCGCTGGGGCGCCGGCTGGTCCTCTTCCTTCAGGCCCTGGCGGAAACTTTTCACGCCCTTGCCGAAATCGCCCATCATCTCGCTGATCCGGCCACGGCCGAACAGGACGAGGATGACCAGGGCGATGATCAAAATCTGGAACGGTCCGAAGCTCACGAGCTCTCTCCGAATGCCTGGCCCGGGACTCTAGGCGCTTTGCTCCGGATTTTCCAGCGCGGCGGTGCCTGCTTCGCCGTCATCGTCGGCGTGCGGACCGATCCGCGCGGCCAGCTCCTCGTAGGCATCGTCCACCGGATCAAGCAGGCCGGCGGCCTTCAATTCGTCGATTCCCGGCAGATCGCGGCGGCTTTTGAGGCCGAAATGGCTGAGGAATTCAGGCGTGGTGGCATAGATCACCGGCCGCCCGGGAACCTCGCGCCGCCCGGCCACGCGCACCCAGCGCGCCTCCATCAAGGCGTCGAGCGTGCCCGCGCTGGTCTGCACGCCGCGAATCGCCTCTATCTCCGCACGGCTGACCGGCTCGTGATAAGCGACGATCGCGAGCACCTCGGTCGCCGCGCGGCTGAGCCGGCGCACCTGCTCCCGCTCGCGCCGCAGCAGATGGGCAAGATCGGGCGCGGTCTGGAACTGCCAGCGATTGCCCCGCTCTACCAGCCGCACGCCGCGATCCGCATAATGAGCGGCCAGCTCCCGCAGCGCGGGCAGGACCTCGGCACCGTGGAAATGCGCCGAAAGCGCATCGGCCGTCATCGGCTCTTCCGCCGCGAACAGCGCCGCCTCCACCGCGCGGACAAGGTCGTCGGGAGATGTCATGGGAACGGGCCGCATCCCTTCCGCTCGCAATGACGAGGGATGGGGCTAACGGAAATCATGCCGCTGCCCGCCGCAAGTGCAATGGGCCGAAAATCTCCTCCTGCCGGATCTCGGCCTTGCCGAGCCGCGCCAGTTCCAGCGCGGCGACGAAGCTGGAAGCGAGCGCCGAGCGCCTGAGGCGGGGTTCGGCGTGGGCGGGAAGGAATTCGCGCAGCTCCATCCACGCCAGCTTCACCCCCAGCATGGCCGAAACGCGGTCCAGCGCGGAATCGAGCGTCATCACCGGCCGTTCGCGCACCATGTGCACCACCGGCTCCGTCCGCGCCTTGACTTGGGCATAGGCGGAAACGAGCGCATACCAGTCGCACTGCCAGGCGTTGCGGCGATCGACCCGCAGGCCCTCGGGCGCGCCACGCAGGAACACGTCGCGGCCGATCCGGTCACGCGCCAGAAGCCGCGCAGCCGCCTCGCGCATTGCGCCGAGGCGCTGGAGGCGCAGTTGCAGGCGCAGCGCCAGTTCTTCGGGGCTCGGGTCCTCCTGCTCTTCCTTCGGCAGCAGCAGGGCGGACTTGAGATAGGCCAGCCAGGCGGCCATCACCAGGTAATCGGCCGCGATTTCCAGCTTCAGCGCATCGGCCCGTTCGATATAGGCGATATACTGATCCACCAGCGCCAGGATCGAGATCGCCTTGAGATCGACCTTCTGCCGACGTGCGAGATCGAGCAGCAGATCGAGCGGGCCTTCCCAGCCATCCAGCTCCAGATAAAGCGCTTCCGCACCGCCGGGGGCTGCGCCGGGGCCGTCCCAATCATCGGCCGGGGCGGGGGCAGGATCGAACAGCACACCGACTTCCGTCATGCCCGCATTCCCACCAGATCGAGCAGGCTATCGCGCCGGGCGATCAGATGCGCACGGTCGGCCTCCTGGCTTGGGCCGGCGCTGGCCAGGGCCCGATCGAGCCGGGCGCGGACCTCCGGGGTTATGTCGGGAAGGCGCGCGGCGATGCCGGCCATGTCGTCCATCCTGGCCCAGCAGTTGAGCACCACGTCGCAGCCGGCGGCGATCGCCCTTTCGGCGCGCTCGGGAACAGTGCCGGAAAGCGCCTCCATATCGATATCGTCGGTCAGCAGCAGGCCGGTGAAGCCGATCCGCTTGCGGATTATCTCGCCGACCACGAAAGGCGAAAGCGTGGCCGGATTGTCCGCATCCCAGGCGGTGTAGCGCACATGCGCGGTCATTCCGATGGGCGCGTCGCGCAAGGCGCCGAACGGTTCCAGATCGCGCTCCAGCTCCGCCTCGCTGGCCTCCACGGTGGGCAATTCCTTGTGGCTGTCGGCCTGGGCGCGGCCGTGGCCGGGCATGTGCTTGACGCAGCCGGTCACGCCCGCGCGGGCCAGCCCATCGAGCACCGCCCGGCCGAGAGCGGCGACCTGCATCGGTTCCGTGCCCAGGGCGCGATCCCCGATCACGTCGTGCGCGCCGGGCTGGCGCACGTCGAGCAGCGGCAGGTAATCGACGGTGATCCCGACTTCCGCCAGGTCCAGCCCGATCGCTTGGGCATTGGCCCGCGCCGCCTCTATCGCGCTGGCGGGCGCCAGATCCCACAGGCGGGCGAAGGCTTCACCTGGCGGGGAGGCATCCCATTCCGGCGGCTTCATCCGGGCCACGCGCCCGCCTTCCTGGTCGATCGAGATCAGCAGCCGATCCCGCCCGTGGATCGCGCGCAGATCGGCGGTCAGGGCACGAAGCTGCTCGCGGTTTTCCACGTTGCGGGCGAACAGGATGTAGCCGGCCGGATCGGCATCGCGGAAAAAGGCGCGCTCGTCCGCAGTCAGCGCAGGACCGGCCAATCCGAATATCGCGGGCGTCATGCGGGCGAAAATCGCAGGAAAGCGCCATGCGGGCAAGCGAGCCGCGCGGCGGCGATGTGGACAGCGCTATCGCTTGACCTGGCAATCGCCGCCGGACGCCTTGATGGCCTGGCATAGGGCCTGGGCTTCGGCCACGCTGCCGGCGAGCGCTTGCAGGCGATAGATCGTGCCACTGTCGGCCACGCCCTCCACCACGCGGTGACTGTGCCCCTGCAACGGCTCCAGCCGGCCGATCAGCGTCGCCCAGCCGGCCTCCGCCGCCGCGCGCGAGGCGTAGGCGCCGACTTGCACGCCGACGCCGCTCGGCGCGGGGGGAACGATCTTGCCGTCGGCCGCCTGATCCTGCGCAGCGGAGGGCGACGGTGCCGGGCTGGCCACGATCTTTCCTTCAACCCGCAGCCCTTCGGCCACTTCGAAGCTGGCGTTTCCGGTGCCCGCGACTTGCCGGCCGCCGGGATTGTCAGGCCGGGTGCGATAAGGTTCGGCCGGGGCCTGGATCACGCTGCCGTCCGCTAGCGGCGCCCGGGTGCTTTCATCGCGCAACAGCAGCCACAGCACGCCGAGGACCAGCAGCGCGCCGAGCAGGCCAAGCAGCGCGAACGCGATCACCCGGCCGCTATCGATACCCGGCTGCTCCAGCTCGTCATCGGATTCGAGCCACGGCAGGCGCTCGTCACCGTCGATAAGTGCCAGTTCGCTTTCGAATTCGCCGGCATCGCCCGGATCGACCGGCCCCCCGCCCCCGCGAGCATTCCCCGCCATGGCCATGGCTAAAGCTCCTCGACCGCCTCTACCCCCAGAATGGCGAGCCCGTTGCGGATGACCTGCCCGATTCTCGCGGCGAGGAAAAGCCTCGCGGCGGTCAGCTGGGCATCCTGTGTCAGGATGATGCGCTTCGCGGGATCGTCATTCCCCATGTTCCAGAACGCGTGGAACGCCGCCGCCAGGTCATAGAGATAGAACGCGATCCGGTGCGGTTCGCGCGCGCGGGCGGCCGCTTCCACCTCGCGCGGGAACTGCGCGGCGAGCGCGACCAGCGCCAGTTCCTCTGCCCCCAGGCGATCGAGCGCCTCATCCGCGGGCGCGATGCCTTCGGCCGCCGCCTTGCGCAGCGTGCTGCTGATCCGCGCGTGGGCATACTGGACGTAGAAGACCGGATTGTCCTTCGACGCTTCCACCACCTTGGCGAAATCGAAGTCCATCTGCGCTTCGGGCTTGCGGGTGAGCATGGTGAAGCGGACCACGTCCTTGCCCACTTCGCGCACGACATCGGCCAGGGTGACGAACGTGCCGGCGCGCTTGGACATCTTCACCGGTTCGCCGCCGCGCAGCAGCTGGACCATCTGCACCAGCTTGACGTCGAACGGGATCGTGCGCCCCTGCCCTTCGGACAGCGCGGCGACGGCGGCCTTGATACGCTTGACGGTGCCGGCGTGATCGGCGCCCCAGACGTCGATTAGTTCGTCCGCGCTTTCGGCCTTCTGCATGTGATAGGCCAGATCGGCGCCGAAATAAGTCCAGCTGCCATCGCTCTTGCGGATCGGGCGGTCCTGATCGTCACCGAAACGAGTCGAGCGGAACAGCGGCAGCTCCACCGGCTCCCAGTCCTCCACTTCCTTGCCCTTCGGCGCTTCGAGATGCCCGTCGTAGACCAGGCCGTGCTCGCGCAGCCAGGCCTCGGCATGGGCAGGCTTGCCCGCCGCCTGAAGCTCCGCCTCGGAAGAGAACACGTCATGATGGATGCCGAGCAAGGCGAGATCGGCCTTGATCAGCTCCATCATCGCCGCGACCGTGCGCTTGCGGAACAGCGGCCGCCATTCATCCGCCGGGGCATCGAGGTATCGATCGCCGTATTCGGCGGCCAGCGCCTGTCCGATCGGGACGAGGTATTCGCCCGGATAGAGGCCCGGCGGAATCTCTCCGATGTCCGTTCCCAGCGCTTCGGCATAACGCAGGTAGGCGGATTCGGCGAGCACATCGACCTGCCCGCCGGCATCGTTGACGTAATATTCGCGAATCACCCGGTGCCCGGCGAATTCGAGCAGCGCGGCCAGCGCATCGCCGACCACGGCCCCGCGGCAATGGCCCATGTGCATCGGTCCGGTGGGATTGGCGGAGACATATTCGACATTGACCGTGCGCCCCGCGCCGATCGGCGAGCGGCCGTAATCCGGCCCCAGCGCGGCGATCGCGCGCAGTTCGGCCAGCCAGGTAGCCGGGACCAGCCGCAGGTTGATGAAGCCGGGGCCGGCGATAGCGGCGCTTTCCACCAGGGGAGCGCCGGCCAGCTTCTCCACGATCCGTTCGGCCAGCGCGCGCGGATTGGTGCCTGCCGCCTTGGCCAGCACCATGGCCGCATTGGTGGCCAGATCGCCGTGCGACGGATCGCGCGGCGGCTCCACGCTCACCGCGTCGCGCGGCGTGCCGGCGGGCAGGACGGCTTCTTCTTCCAGCGCGGCAAGCGCGGCACCGATCCGGGCCGCGAAGGCGGCGTAAAGCGTTTGCGTTTCGGACATAGGCCGCGCCACTAGCGGGTTTCCCCCGCTGGCGAAACCATGGCGTGAGTGGGACCCGTCGCCATCACAAGCACGCGCCCAGGTCTTATGGAAACGTTCGTCATTGCGAGCGGAGCGAAGCAATCCAGGGCGGTGCGAGTGCGGCTCTGGATTGCTTCGTCGCTACGCTCCTCGCAATGACGAAGCAGACTGTGAGCGTCCGGCCTCAGCGCGTGGCGTTGTATTGCAGCTGATCGTCGGTGAGCTGGAAGCCGATCAGCACCTCGAACGTGGCGGTGGCGACGGCGGTGCGCACCTCGGGCACGGTCAGCGGATCGATCGCCGCCTCCGCCTCGCCCACGCGGCGGCGGCGAGTAATCCGCTCCCGGATGTCGCTGGGCAAGGTCGCGGCGGCGCGATCGACATAGGCGGCGGCCGTGCCGCTTGCCTGGGTGCGCGCCTGCCCATCCGCGAAATTGAGCGTGACTTCGCCCAGGCGCTTGGACACCACCGAATTGCCGCCGCGCACCACGGTGACGAAATAGGGCAAGGTGACCGTGCGGGCGCCGCTGGTATCGCGGCGCTGGGCAATCACATCGAACGTGGCCGAGGTATAGACCTTGTCCCCGCTGTCGTTGCAATCGCTGCGGACGTTGGTGATGGCGGCGGACACGTCCAGCGCATCCAGCGTCCGCACATCTTCCGGCGAAAACAGCGTCACGTTCCCGAGGAAATCGGGCACGCCGACGGCCGGGCAAACGGTGCGCAGCGCGGTGATGCCCACGCCTTGTTCGACCACGATTTCACCCGTTTTCCCGCAACCCGCCAGTGCGGCGACAGCGGTGGCGACAAACAGCGCTTTGCGGAAATGCATTCCGGTCCCTCGTTCGATCAAGCGGCAGGCCTTAGGGCCTGCGTCCGCCACCGGCAATGGCCTGCGCGGCAGCAAGCGCGGACCCTGACCCTTTCGCCGCACGGCGACACCCGCTAGAGCGGCGCCGATGAACGCGCCATTTCAGACTCCCTCCGCGGAAGCGAAATCGCCGCTCAAGGTGCTGATTGCGGCGCCGCGCGGCTTCTGCGCCGGCGTGGACCGGGCGATCGAGATCGTGGAACGCGCGCTCGAACGCTATGGCGCACCCGTCTATGTGCGGCACGAGATCGTCCACAACCGCTATGTGGTGGACGGGCTGAAGGCCAAGGGCGCGGTGTTCGTGGAAGAGCTGGACCAGGTGCCCGAGGGCGTGCCGGTGGTGTTCAGCGCCCACGGCGTGCCCAAGGCCGTGCCGGCGGAGGCGCAGCGGCGCGGGCTGGAATACCTCGACGCCACCTGCCCGCTGGTGAGCAAGGTCCACCGCCAGGCCGAACGGCAGATCGAAGCCGGCCGGCACATCGTGTTCGTGGGCCACAGGGGCCATCCGGAAGTGATCGGCACCTTCGGCCAGGTGCCCGAAGGCGGGATGACGCTGGTGGAAACCGTGGCCGATGTCGATGCGCTGGATTTCCCGGCGGACACTCCGCTGGCCTTCCTCACGCAGACGACGCTTTCGGTGGACGATACGGCGCAAGTGATCGCCGCGCTGAAGGCCCGCTATCCGGCGATCGTCGGCCCCAAGGCGGAAGACATCTGCTATGCCACGTCCAACCGGCAGGCGGCTGTGAAGCAGATCGCCCCGGAGAGCGAGCTGGTGCTGGTGATCGGCGCGCCCAATTCGTCGAACTCGCTGCGGCTGGTGGAAGTGGCCGAACGCTGCGGCGCCGTGGCGCGGCTGATCCAGCGCGCCTCCGACATCGAGCCGGAATGGCTGGCGGGCGTGAGCACCATGGGCCTCACCGCCGGCGCTTCCGCCCCGGAAACGCTGGTGCGCGAAGTGATAGACCGCCTGGGCGAATGGCGCGCGGTGGAAGAGCATACGCTGGCCGGCGCGGACGAGCGCATGATCTTCAAGCTGCCTCGCCAGCTCACCGAATAGAAAAATGGCCGTCTACACCACGCTTTCCGCGGCCGAGCTTGCCGGCCTCATGGCCGAATACGATGTCGGCGCGCTGGTTTCGGCCAAGGGCATTGCCGAAGGCGTGTCCAATTCCAACTGGCTGGTGGAAACCACCGGGCGCGACGGCCACGGCGCGCGCTTCATCCTGACGATGTACGAGGCCCGCGTGGCGGTGGAGGAACTGCCGTTCTTCCTCGGCCTGCTGGATCATCTCGCGGCCAAGGGCAGCCCCGTTCCCCGCACGATCCATGATCGCGCCGGCGCGCCGTTCCGTCTTGTGCGCGGCAAGGCGGTGGCGCTGATCGAATTCCTTCCGGGCGTTTCGGTGGACCTGCCCAATGCGGCGCAGGCCCATGCCGTGGGGCAGGCGCTGGCGGGGCTTCATCTCGATGCCGCCGACTTTGCGGGCGAGCGCGCGAATACCATGGCCTTGCCGCACTGGCACGAATTGCTGTCGCAATGCGGCCGGCAAGGGCTCCATTCCATCGACCCTTCGCTGCCGGCGCTGGTCGAAACCGAACTGCGCCACCTCGAAGCGAACTGGCCCCAGGGCCTGCCGCGATCGGTGATCCATGCCGATCTGTTCCCCGACAACGTCCTGCTGCTGGGCGACGAGGTGACGGGGCTGATCGACTTCTATTTCGCCTGCAACGACGTGACCGCCTATGACCTGGCGGTGACGCATTCGGCCTGGTGCTTTGGCAGCGATGGCCGCTTCCGGCCGGAGATCGCCGAGGCGCTGCTGGCGGGATATGCCGAGCGGCGGCCGCTTTCCGCCGAGGAGCACCGCGCCCTGCCGATCCTGGCCCGGGGGGCGGCAATGCGCTTCCTGGCCACGCGGGCCTATGACTGGCTGCACACCCCCGCCGATGCGCTGGTCACCCGCAAGGACCCGATGGATTTCGCCCGCCGGCTGGCCTTCTATGCGGCGGAAGGCGAGAAAGCCTTTTCCATCTGAGCCCGCTGGGCCATGGCGTGCCGATGAAACGCGTGGACATCTTCACCGACGGAGCGTGCAAGGGCAATCCCGGCCCGGGCGGCTGGGCGGCCCTGCTCAGGATGGGGCCGCACGAAAAGGAACTGACCGGCGGCGAGCCGCTGACCACCAACAACCGCATGGAGATGACGGCCGTGATCCGCGGCCTCAAGGCCCTGATCGAGCCGTGCGAGGTAACGATCCATTCCGACAGCCGCTATGTCATCGACGGGATGACCAAATGGGTCGCCGGCTGGCAGAAGAAAGGCTGGGTCAACGCCAGCAAGAAGCCGGTCCGCAACGAGGACCTGTGGCACGAGCTGATCGAAGCCGCCGCCCCGCACAGGATCACCTGGCAATGGGTGAGAGGCCACAACGGCCATGTTGAGAACGAGCGCGTGGACCGGCTCGCCTGCGAGGCGGCCGAAGCGGCGCGGCGCTGAACGCCGCGCCTGCCTTCAATCGGCGGCAGTCAATCGGCTGTGGTGGTATCGACCACTTCGGCCGGTGGGCCGTTCTTCTTGATCGATTCGATCGCGTTCTTGGCGCTGGCCTTGGACGTATAGCCTTCGGTCCAGAAGATCGTTTCGCTGTTGTAGATGAAGTACGAGACGTATTCGCCGGCTTTGTTCCGGCGGATTTCGAAGCGATGGGCCATCCTGCACTCCTTGAGGGGTGGAGACGCAGCCTAACAAATGTTGCTCGATTCGCTACAGCAACCTTTCGGGCGCATAGAGCGCGGCGTCGAGCGGCGCGGTCATCGCATCGCGGGGAAGGCAGAGCAGTATCTGCGCGGCGAGCCGGGCGGCGGCCGGCGCGGTCTGGATACCGAAACCGCCCTGCCCCGCGAACCAGAAGAACCCGTCACGGCGCGGATCGAAGCCATAGACGGGCAGGCGATCGGGCGCGAAGCTGCGCAGGCCGGCCCACTTGCGTTCGACCGTCAGCACGCGCCAGTCCACCACTTGCCCGAAACGATCGATGGCCAGGGCCACGTCCAGCTCCTCCGGCGCGGCATCGCAGGGCGCGCTGGGCGTTTCGTCATGCGGGCTGAGCCACAGCCGGCCGCTCTCCGGCTTGAAATAGAACCCGCCATTGATGTCGAGCACAAGCGGCAGATCGGCCGCGGGGCGCGGATCGGTGCGCAACTGGGCGATAGTGCGGCGCAGCGGCGTGATACCAAGCGGCCCCACGCCGGCGAGCGCCGCCACTTCGTCCGCCCAGGCGCCGGCGGCATCGACCAGCAGCGCCGCCCGCGCCTCTCCGGCCTTGCCGAAATCCAGCCGCCAGGCCTGGCCTTCCCGTTCGGCCCGTGCCAGGCGGGCGGAGGTGCGCAGATCAGCGCCGCCTTTCCGCGCGCCGGCCAGGTAGTGCTGATGCAGCCCGGCCACATCGATATCGGCGCAAGTCGGTTCGAACAGAGCCTGATCCCAGTCGCTTCTCAAGCCGGGCACATATCCTTCCATCGCCGCGCGGCCCAGGCGATCGAGCCGCACCCCGCTGCCGGCGAACATGGCTTGAAACGCTTCGAGCGCCGCCCTGTCATCGGCGCGGGCGATATAAAGCGCCCCGCGCGGCGCCAGCAGGCCGTGTTCGCGCAGATAGGGCCCGGAGGCGAGCGTGAGCGGCGCCACGTCGGGCCCGCCATAGCATTCCTCCCAGAACGCGGCCGAACGCCCGGTAGTGTGATAGCCCGGCATCGGTTCGGCCTCGGCCAGCAGCACCCGGGCATGTGACGCAAGCTCGGCGGCAAGGCTGGCGCCGGCCATGCCCCCGCCGATCACCGCGACATCGTAGACTTCGGTCATGATAGGGCGCGTTCGAGGAACGTATCGATTTGCGCAAGGGCACGATCGCGCACGGGATCGACTTCGCGCAGGATCTCATGCGCCGCCTCGGCACCGAACCACAGCGTTTCGGCGTGCGGCAGGCGGGTGGCGGCGCGCCGGATGGCGTGCGTGCCCACCAGGCGATCCACCTGTGTCGAGAGGATGAGAACGGGCATCTCCACACCTTCAAGCGCGCCCGGCCGTCGCAACCGGGCGATCGAGGCCAGCGCCGCGCGGATCCAGCCCCAGCTGCCTGTCCCCATGGCCAGTTCCGGCCGTGCGGCACGCCAGTGCAACTCGTCGGCGTAGCGTTCGGCGTCGTGAGTCAGCAGGCGCTGGCGGAAGGCGGGCACTTCGCCGGGCCGTTCGCTCCACTTCCAGGCCGGGCGGCGGGGATCGCCCATTGAGCTGCGGACCCACGCGAAAATCCGGCGCAGGGTGAGCGGGACGCGTTCCGGCCGGACATCGATCATCGGCGCGACGAGCACGAGCGCGGCCGGCGGCGGCGCGAGCCGCTTTTCCGCCACGGCGCGCAGCACGAGGTGGCCGCCCATCGAATGGCCGACAAGCACCAAGGGACCGTCGCGCTCGGCCGCCCAGTGCCGCCACAGCGCCGCCAGATCATCGATCCAATGGCCGAAATCGGGGACATGGCCAGTGAGCATATCGCTGCCCAGCCTTCCCGAGCCCGCCTGCCCGCGCCAATCCGCAGCCGTGACCCGCCAGCCGCGCCGGCGCCAGTGCTCGAAAGTTTCGAGATACTTTTCATAGAAGTCGCCGCGCCCAGGCATGAACAGCAGCGAGCCGCGCGGCGGAGCGGCGGGATCGGGCCAGTCCAGCCGGCGAATGGGGTGCCCGTCGGGCGCGAGCCAGCGGCTTTCCCGCGCGGACTGCGGGATGGAGCGGCGATCGAAGACGCCCGGCGTCAGCCCCGCTCCTTCCGCATAGCTAATGTGAGCCTCCTGCCACTGGTTACTTTTTAGTAAGCCGCGCGCGGTACACGGGTGTCGGGGAATGGGGTCTCGATGCTCGACGAACCTTTCAAGTATGGCCTGCTCGCGGCCTTGGCAATCGCGCTGCTCGTGGCGGCGTTCACCGATCTGCGCAGCCGCCGCATCGGCAACTGGCTGACCGGCGCGATCGCGCTGGGGGCGCCGCTGTTCTGGTGGGCCAGCGCCATGCCGCTGTGGGCCGACCCGTGGGCCCAGACCAGCGTGGCCGCCCAGATCGGCGTGGCCGTTTTCACCTTTTCGGTTCTTGCCATACTCTTCGCGATACGCGCGATGGGCGGCGGTGACGTGAAGTTGCTGACCGCGCTGGCGCTGTGGATCGAACCGTCGCTGTTCCTGACGCTGATTGTGACCATGGCCTTGCTGGGCGGCCTGCTTACCGTCGGTTTCGGCGCCTGGCACGTGATGCGCCGCCAGCGCGACAAGCTCGCCATACCCTATGGCGTGGCCATTTCGCTGGCCGCGCTGTGGACGCTTTATCTCGGCTATGCGGGCGGTGGCCCCGCCGGAACCTGATTTTAACCAATTAATCCTATTCGCTCCCAATCAGTCGATTGGGGTCTTTCGAAGGGCTTGATGCACCATGGACAGGAAGAAGCTGGTTCTGCTGCTGGGGGCGCTGATCGTCGCGATCGGCACGGCCATGGTGGCCCGGAACATGTTCGCCGGAGCATCGGCTCCGCAAGCGGCGGCCGCGGCCCCGGTGGAACCGGAAGGCCCGAAGGTCCTGGTCGCCAAGCGCGCCCTGCCGGTCGGCACCATCATCACCGCCGAAGCCGTGGGCTATCAGCTGTGGCCGAAGGAGATGGTTCAGGACGCCTACTTCCTGGATGGAGAGGCGGACATGAACAAGCTGCTGGGCACCGTGGTGCGCCATGCGATCACCGCCGGCGAGCCGGTGACCCAGGGCTCGCTCGTCGCGCCGGGTGATCGCGGCTTCCTGGCCGCCGCGCTCGGCCCGGGCATGCGCGCCGTGACGGTGCAGGTTTCGGCCAAGACCGGCGTCGCCGGCTTCGTGTTCCCCGGCGATCACATCGACATGATGCTGACCCAGACGGTGTCGGGCGACGACGGGCCGGAGCTGAAGACCACCGAGACGATCCTGCGCAACCTGCGCGTGCTGGCCACCGACCAGTCCACCGAGAGCGAGACCACGCCCGAAGGCAAGACCGTGGTCCACGAATTCCGCACCGTGACCCTGGAAGTCACGCCGCGGATCGCCGAAAAGATCCAGGTCGCGGAGACCATCGGCACGCTGAGCCTCGCTCTGCGCTCCATCGCCGATAACCAGGCCGATCTCGACCGCGCGATCGCCGATGGCGCGATCGACCTTCCGAACAACGCCTCGCGCGCCGACGAGGAACGTCTGCTGACCAAGGCCGTGGCCCGCCCGCAGGACGGCACGTCGAGCTTCGTCACCGGCGGCGACGTCTCGCGCTTCCAGCGCAGCACCACGCCGCGCCGCAACAGCACGATGGCCGCGCCGACCGCGAGCGGCGGAGCGCCGGCCTATGCCGCGGCGGCCGTGCCGAGCGGCCCGGTAGTGCGCGTCATGCGCGGCAAGGCAGAGACGATCGAGCCCGTGGGCCGCAACGGCACCGCGCTGCTCGACCGCACGGCGCAGGGCGCCGGCAGGACCGCCGCGGTGCTGCCGACAGCCGTAGTGGCCCCGTGACCACGATCTCTCACGCCAGCCGCGCCGCAAGGACGAGCGAATTGAAACCGAGGGGCAATACGATGAAAAGCCGCCTTTCCAAGAGTGTGCTGATCGCCATGTGCGCGCTCGCGCCGCTGGCAGCGGCGCCGGCCGGACCGGCCGTGGCGCAGGCCGTCACCAACCCGGCGCAGGATCTAGTCCTGTCGATCGGCCGTGGCCAGCTGGTCACCGTGCCGGACACGATGAGCGACGTGTTCGTGGCCAACGAAAACGTGGCCGATGTGCAGGTGAAATCGCAGCGCCAGCTCTACGTGTTCGGCAAGGCCGGGGGCGAAACCACGGTTTACGCCAGCAATTCGGCCGGATCGATTGTCTGGTCCGCCAACGTGCGGGTCGGTTCCAACATCGACAGCATCGACGAGATGCTGCACCTGGCGATGCCCGAAGCGAATATCCAGGTCGCGACCATGGGCACCAACACCGTGTTGCTGACCGGCACCGTGGCGGCTCCCGAAGACGCCGCCGAAGCCGAGCGGCTGGTTTCGGCCTTCGTGGGCGAGACGACGAACGTCATTTCCCGCCTGCGGATGGCCACCCCGCTGCAAGTCAACCTGCGCGTGCGGATCGCCGAAGTGAGCCGCTCGCTGGTGCGGCAGCTCGGGATGAACCTGACGACGATCGACGGCACGGGCGGCTTCAAGTTCGGGCTTTCGCGCGGCCGCCAGCCGGGCAGTTTCGTCACCACCGATCCCAACCTGCCGCTCGGCATGGGCTCCAACGTGACCGGCTATACGATCGATCCGACGAGCTGCACCAATCCGGCCGACATCACGACCTGCAAGATCGTGGCCAAGCCCGGGACCAATATCACGCCTGGCAACAACACCACGCTGGCCGGCCTGGGCCGGTTCCTGGGCCTGGATGTCCTGGGCGCGCTCGATGCCGGCGAAAGCCAGGGGCTGGTCACCACCCTTTCGGAACCGAACCTGACCGCGCTGTCCGGCGAAACCGCCGAATTCCTGGCGGGCGGCGAGTTCCCGATCCCGATGAGCCAGGGCCTGGGCACGACCTCCGTCGAATACAAGAAATACGGCGTCAGCCTGGCCTACACGCCCACGGTTCTGGCGAACGGCCGGATTTCCATCCGCGTGCGGCCCGAAGTATCCGAGCTTTCGACCCAGGGCGCGGTGACCCTGAGCAACTTCACCATTCCGGCGCTGACCGTGCGACGCGCCGAAACGACGGTAGAACTCGGCTCGGGCCAGAGCTTCATGATTGCCGGCCTGCTGAGCAACAGCGCGCAGAACATGATCGACAAGACACCGGGCGCGGGTGACATCCCGATCCTGGGCAATCTGTTCCGTTCGACCGAGTTCCGCAAAGGCCAGACCGAACTGGTCATCGTGGTCACGCCTTACCTGGTGCGCCCGGTGAACGACGCGGACATCGCCCTGCCGACGGACGGTTTCCAGACGGCGCCGGCGGCCGAGCAGTTCTTCCTCAACAAGGAGCATGACGGCGTGGACGGGGGCAAGCGGCCGATGCCGCGCGCCGCCGACGAGGCCGCCCAGCCGCAAGTGGGCCTGGCCGATCAGCCGGATGCGCTGGCGGCCGACGATCGCCGGCTGCGCAGTGCAGACGAACAGCGCGCCGAGGCCGCCACGCCCGGCTTCAGCCTGAGGTGAGAAAGATGAGCACGATGCCCATTCGCAGCCGTTCCGCGCTCGCCGCGATGTTGACCCTCTCGCTCGGCCTGGGCCTGTCGGGTTGCGGCGACACGCCGAACAACCGCACGCTTTACAGCGTCAAGCAGCCCGTGGTGGAACGCAGCAACTTCACGCTGGATCTCGCCGCGGGCCCCGGCGGGCTCGCCGCGCCGGAACAGCATCGCCTGTCGGACTGGTTCAAGACGATGAACCTGAGCTATGGCGACCGGGTGGCGATCGACGCCGCCACGGCCGGCGATGCGGCCCGCACCGATGTGGCCGCCATCGCTTCGCGCTATGGCATCCTGCTGAGCGACGGCGCCCCGGTGACCCCCGGCTATATCGAACCCGGGATGGTCCGCGTGGTGGTGACCCGTTCGCGCGCTTCCGTTCCCGGCTGCCCCGACTGGTCGGACAAGATGGCCAGCAATCTGGGGAACGCCACGAGCGACGATTTCGGATGCTCGATCAATTCCAATCTCGCGGCCATGATCGCCGATCCGCAACACCTGCTGCAGGGCGCGGAAGGCACCGGCGAGACGGTGGTGATGAGCTCTACCAAGGCCATCGAATCCTATCGCGAGAAAGCGCCGACCGGCAAAGACGGCTTGAGCGCGGTCAGCTCGCAGTCCGCAGGCAGTGGAGGTAACTGATCAATGAACGCGCCCTGGAAACCCGGCCCGCTGGGCAATCGCGACCCCTTCGCCGCGTTCATCTGCGATGAATCCGCGCTGGACGTGCTGCGCCCGGTGGTGATCGAAATGGGTTGGCAGCCGGAGAAGTGCAACAAGGGCGGCCTGCGCAACGCGGTGCAGTCCCTCTCGATCTCCGCCAGCCCGGCGATCCTGATGGTCGACCTGTCGGAAAGCGGCGATCCGCTGAACGACATCAACGGCCTGGCCGAAGTCTGCGAACCCGGCACCGTGGTGATCGCGGTGGGCCAGGTGAACGACGTGCGCCTCTATCGCGACCTGTTGGCGAGCGGCATCCACGACTATCTGCTGAAGCCGCTTTCGGCGAGCCAGCTGCGCGATGCGCTGACCCAGGCGCAGGCGGTGTTCTCCAACCCGCGCAACAGCGACGGCGAAGCGATCAAGCGGCATCTTTCCGCGGCGGTCGTCGGCACGCGCGGCGGCGTGGGCGCATCGACGCTGGCGACTTCGCTGGCCTGGCTGTTCAGCACCGATCACCGGATGCCGACCGCGCTGCTGGATCTCGACGTGCATTTCGGCACCGGCGCGCTCTCGCTCGATCTCGAGCCGGGCCGCGGGCTGACCGACGCGATCGAGAATCCCAGCCGCATCGACGGCCTGTTCATCGAACGCGCGATGATCCGCGCCAACGACAACCTGGCGATCCTTTCGGCCGAGGCGCCGATCAATTCACCGCTGATGACCGACGGTTCCGCCTTCATGCAGTTGCAGGAAGAGTTCCGCCAGGCGTTCGAGATGACGGTGATCGATCTGCCGCGCAACATGCTGATCAACTTCCCGCACCTGCTGACGGACGTGAACGCCGTGACGCTGGTGACGGAGATGACGCTGGCTTCCGCGCGCGACACGATCCGGCTGCTTTCGTGGCTGAAAACCAATGCCCCGCAGGCGCAGCCGCTGGTGGTGGCCAACAAGGTGCAGACCGGCGCGGCCGAGATCAGCAAGGCCGATTTCGAAGCGTCGATCGAACGCAAGATCGATTTCGCGATCCCGCTCGACCAGAAGGCCGCGTCGAATGCCGCCAAGCTGGGGCAGACGTTCGCCGACGCCAATCGCTCCGCCAAGGTCGGCCAGACGATCGGCCAGGTGGCGAAGGCGATCGTGAGCGCCGGCGAGGATGACGAGGCCGAGGGCGATCACGCGTCAGCCGGCACCTCGCTGCTCGGCAAGTTCGATCTCAAATCTCTGCTCGCCCGCAAGGAAAAGCGGGCGGCGGTCTCCGCCGAATGAACGCGCCGCCGCTTCCGGTCCACACCGGGGCGGCGGATGACAGGAACACGAGGAAGGTCGAGAGCCCGACATGAACATCATCCAGGTCCTGCTGCTGGCCGCCGGCCTGACGACGATGGTGATCCTCGGCTACCTGGCCGTGGGCGGCAAGTCGCCCGCGAAGGAAAGCCAGCGGCGGCTGCAATCGGTGCGCTATCGCCATTCGGAAAGCACGATCGACAAGGTCGAATCGCAGCTGAAGAAGGCGATCGCCGCGCGCAAGCCGAAGATGCATCGCGTGGCGGGCTCGCAATCGCGCCTCGAGGCGCTGGCCGTCCGCCTGGAGCGGACCGGCAAGCACTGGTCTCTCTCGCACTATGTCTATGCCTCGATCGGGATCGCCTTGACGGTGGCCGCGCTGGTCTATCTGCGCAGCGGGGCGGCGATGCTTTCGCTCGTCATCGGCGTGCTGTTCGGCGCCGGGCTGCCGCACTTCGTCGTCGGCTATCTGATCAACAAGCGGACCAATGCCTTCAACGCCCGGTTTCCCGACGGGATCGAGCTGCTGGTGCGCGGGCTCCGCTCCGGCCTGCCGGTGAGCGAGACGCTGGGGCTGGTTTCCAGCGAGATCCCCGGCCCGGTGGGTGAGGAGTTCAAGGCCGTGGTCGAACGCATGCGAATCGGCCGCACGATGGAGGAATCGCTTCAGGTGACGGCCGACAAGCTGGGCACCGCCGAATTCCAGTTCTTCGTGATCACGCTGGCCATCCAGCGGGAAACAGGCGGCAACCTGGCGGAAACGCTGTCCAACCTGGCCGACGTGCTGCGCAAGCGCGGGCAGATGAAGCTGAAGATCCGGGCGATGAGCTCCGAATCCAAAGCCTCCGCCTATATCGTCGGCGCTCTGCCGTTCATCGTGTTCGGCCTGATCTACTGGGTAAACCCGGGCTACGTCGGCGATTTCTTCGTCGACGAGCGACTGATCATCACCGGGCTCGGCGGACTGGTGTGGATGGGCATCGGCGTCTTCGTCATGGCCAAGATGGTCAGCTTCGAAATCTGAGCGGGGACGGATAACATGACGATCACCCCACCCGGCCCCACGCTTCTCGGCGTCGACGTCATTCTGGCGGGCACGGTGCTGGCCGGTGTCGCCGCCGCGGCCATGATGCTGGCCATCTATGCCGCCGTGACCGTGCGCGATCCCATGGCCAAGCGAGTCAAGGCGCTCAACGCCCGGCGCGAGGAGCTGAAGGCCGGCATCATCAAGCAGAGCAACCGCAAGCGGCAAAGCCTGCTGCGGCGATCCGAGGCGACCGACCGGATCAAGGACAGCCTGGGCCGGATGAAGGTGCTCCAGGAAAGCCAGGTCAAGGTCATCCAGCAGAAGCTCGCCCAGGCCGGCTATCGCAACAAGGAACTGGCGGTCTTCGTCATCTTCGCCCGCATGGTGTTGCCGATCGCGCTCGGCTTCACGGCCATCGTGGCGCTTTACTGGCTGGAAATGTTCCCCGACTGGGGCAGCTTCAAGCGCTTCATGGCCTTCGCCGTACTGGTGATCGCCGGATACAAGGGGCCTGAAGTCTTCCTGAAGAACAAGGCCACCAAGCGTAGCGACGCGATCCGCAAGGGCCTGCCGGACGCGCTGGACCTGCTGGTCATCTGCGCCGAGGCCGGGTTGACCGTGGACGCCGCGTTCAACCGCGTGGCCAAGGAACTGGGCCGCGCCTATCCCGAGCTGGGCGATGAATTCGCGCTGACGGCGATCGAACTGTCGTTCCTGACCGAGCGGCGCCAGGCTTTCGAGAACTTCGCCTATCGCGTGGACCTGGAAGCGATCCGCGGCGTGGTCACCACCATGATCCAGACCGAACGCTACGGCACCCCGCTGGCGTCCGCCTTGCGCGTGCTTTCGGCGGAGTTCCGCAACGAACGCATGATGCGGGCGGAAGAGAAAGCCGCGCGCCTGCCGGCGATCATGACGGTGCCGCTGATCTTGTTCATCCTGCCGGTGCTGTTCATCGTCATCCTCGGCCCGGCGGCCTGCTCGATCGCCGACGCCTTTTCGCCGGGCGGGGCAGTCAACAACTAGAGCTACGCGGGGGGATGCGGCGGTCTCGCGACCTAAATTGCGAGGCCGCCGTTATTCGACGCCGAAGTTCGCGCTGTCGATGCCTTCGGCGTCGAGATCGTCCACCTCGCTCCGCACCCGGTCCAGCAGCTGGCGGAAACGGATCACCTCTTCCGGCGCGAAGCGGGAAAACAGGCGCCGTTCCATTTCCAGCGCCAGCGGCATGATGTCGTCATGCATCCGCGTGCCCGATGCGGTGAGCTCGAGAAGGTGCGAACGGCCATCCTGCGTGTTCGGCTGGCGCGAGACGAGGCCCCGTTCCTCCAGCCCCTTGCACGCGCGGTTGACCGCCACTTTGTCCATCACCGTAAGCCGCGTGAGATCGCGCTGAGTCAGCGGCCCGGAATCCCCCAGCACCGCCATGACCCGCCATTCCGGCACGCTGAGCCCGAAACGTTGCCGATATTCCAACGCGATACGTCCGCTCACCGCATTGGAGGTGATCGACAACAGGTACGGAATGAAGTCCCCCAGGCGCGTTTGATTGTTTGTCATGGCGATTAACTTTAGTTCGATGGCCGCGCGCAATGCAAGCGGCGGGCCGACGGAGCGCCGACGGGGGCCGACAGCCGGCACTCCTCAGAGCCTGGCGGTCATGCCTCGTTCCCTGCGGCGCGCAGGTAACGCCCGGCGACGGCGCCGAGCCGCGCCTTCGCCTCCGAACTCCAGTGCGCGACCGGGGTGAGCACGGCGGCATCCAGCGCCCGGTCTATCGGGCTTTCCGCCCGCTGCGGCGGCAGCGCGGCGGCGAAGTGCTGCACGGCAGCGCGCGCCAGGGCGCCATTGGCGCGCATGACATCGAGGATGGCGGAAGCTTCGACCGGCGGCTCTCCCTCGCGCCAGGCATCGTAATCGGTCACCATCCCCAGCACGGCATAGGGAAGCTCCGCCTCGCGGGCGAGCGCCGCTTCGGGCATCGCGGTCATGCCGATCACATCGCCGCCCCCTTGGCGAAAGAGCCGGCTTTCGGCCCGAGTGGAGAATCGCGGGCCTTCGATGGCGACATAGCAGCCGCCGCGATGGACCACGGCGCCAGCTCTTTCCGCCGCGTCCGCCGCGAGGCCGGTGAGGCGTGCGCAAACCGGCTCCGCCAGGCCGACATGCGCGGTGACGCCGGCGTCGAAGAAAGTATGCGCCCGCCCCACGGTGCGGTCGATGATCTGGTCCACCGCGACGAAGTGCCCGGGCGGCAGGTCCTCGCGCAAAGAGCCTATCGCCGACAGCGCCAGCACATCGGTAACCCCGCAGCGCTTGAGCACGTCGATATTGGCCCGATAGTTGACGTGGCCCGCCGCGATCCGGTGCCACGCCCCGTGCCGGGCAATGAAGGTGACGCGCACGCCCGCGAGCGTACCCATCGTCACCGGGCCGGACGGTTCGCCGAAAGCGCTGGAAACGCCTATTTCCTGCGCGTCATCCAGCCCCAGCCCTTGGGAAAGGCCCGAGCCGCCGATGATCCCAATGTGCCAGCTTGCCATAGCGGCCGCTATTTGGGCGGCATGCGGATGGCGCCGTCGAGCCGCACGGTTTCGCCATTGAAATAGCCTGTTTCCAGCATGGTCAGCACCAGCCGGGCATATTCTTCCGGTTGGCCAAGCCGCTTGGGAAACGGCACCGCGGCGGCCAGCGCGACTTGCGCCTTCTCAGGCAGGCCGGCGAGCAGCGGCGTGGCGAAGATGCCCGGCAGGATGGTGTTGATGCGGATCCCTTCGGACATGAAATCGCGCGCGATCGGCAAGGTCATGCCGGCCACCGCCGCTTTCGATGCGGCATAGGCGACCTGGCCGATCTGCCCGTCCACCGCCGCGACCGAAGCGGTGCACACCATGGCCCCGCGCTCGCCGTCTTCCAGCCCGTCCAGCGTCATCATCCCGGCGGCGGACTTGGCCACGCACTGGAACGTGCCGAGCAGGTTCACCTTGATCGTCTTGAGGAACAGATCGACCGGCAGGTGCGAAATCGCGCCGGTTTCCTTGTCGCGCCGCACCGTCTTGCCGATCGTGCCGATGCCGGCGCAGCAGACCAGCACCCGTTCCTGCCCGTGCGCCGCGCGCGCTTTCGCGAAGCCCGCATCGACCGACCCCTCGTCAGACACGTCGACCTTGCACATGATGCCGCCGATCTCTTCGGCGACCCTGGCCCCGCGTTCCTCGTTCAGGTCGAACAGCGCCACTTTCGCGCCCTTCGCCGCCAGCGCCCGCGCGCTCGCCTCGCCGAGACCCGAGGCGCCCCCGGTGACCACGGCGGCAATGGAACTGTCGATCTTCACGGCTTTCTCCTCGGTCAATGGCTATGACCGCCGCTTAGCCGTTTCCTCGCCGCCGGGCCAGCGCCGGCCCCGCCTGGGTCTATCGAATGGGCCGGCCGGTCGCGACCGCGAGCATGGTGCAGGTGCGGCGCCCGATCCACAGCGGTTCGGTCGGTTCGGCGGAACCTTATCGGCGGTTCCTGGAACCGTTCATCACCGCCTATTACGGATAGCGCCCGGTCAACTGACGGCGATGCTCAAGGCGCCGTCCCCCTCGTCGATCTTCACCGTGCTGCCATCGGGAATCTCGCCGGCAAGCAGCTTTTCGGCCAGCGGGTCCTGCACGTAGCGCTGGACGGCGCGCTTGAGCGGGCGGGCGCCGTAGACGGGATCGTAGCCCACCCGGCCGAGCCAGCGGCGGGCGGCGTCGGTTAGGTCGAGGGTGATCTTGCGGTCCTTCAGCAGTCGCTGCACGCGTTCCACCTGGATGTCCACGATCGGCGCCATGTGTTCCTGCCCCAGGCGATGGAACAGCACGATCTCGTCCAGCCGGTTGAGGAATTCCGGCCGGAAATGCGCGCGGACCACTTCCATCACCTGCGGTTCCACATCCTCCACCTTCTGCCCTTCGTCGAGGTTGGCGAGGAACTGGCTGCCGAGGTTGCTGGTGAGGATAATCAGGGTATTGGTGAAGTTGACCACGCGGCCCTGCCCATCCGTCAGCCGCCCGTCGTCGAGCACCTGGAGGAGGACGTTGAACACATCCGGGTGCGCCTTCTCGACCTCATCGAACAGCACGACCTGATAGGGCCGGCGGCGAACTGATTCGGTTAGAACGCCGCCCTCTTCATAACCAACGTAGCCAGGAGGCGCACCGATCAGTCGGGCAACGGCGTGCTTTTCCATGAATTCGCTCATGTCGATCCGCACCATGGCGGAATCGTCGTCGAACAGGAATTCGGCGAGCGCCCGGGTCAGCTCCGTCTTGCCGACGCCGGTGGGCCCGAGGAACAGGAAGCTGCCCAGCGGCCGGTTCGGGTCCTGCAAGCCCGCGCGGGCGCGGCGGACGGCCTTGGAGACGGCTTCGACCGCCTGTTCCTGCCCGATCACCCGCTTGCCGATGACCTGTTCCATGCGCAGGAGCTTGTCCCGCTCCCCTTCCATCATCCGGTCCACCGGCACGCCGGTCCAGCGGCTGACCACGGCGGCGATGTCGTCGGCGGTCACTTCCTCGCGCAGCATGGCGTTCTTCGCCTGGCCTTGCGCTTCGGCCAGCTGCTTCTCCAGCTGGGGAATCTTGCCGTAGGACAGCTCGCCGGCGCGGGCGAGATCGCCGGTGCGCTGGGCCTGCTCCAGTTCCAGCCGCGCCTGGTCGAGCTGTTCCTTGAGCTTGCCTTCGGCGGCGATCTTGTCCCGCTCGTTCTGCCAGCGGGTGGTCAGCTCGCTCGATTGCTGCTCCAGGTTGGAAAGCTCGGTGCGCAGGGTGGCGAGGCGATCCTTCGAGGCATCGTCCTTCTCCTTGGCCAGCGCGGTTTCCTCGATCTTGAGCTGGATGATGCGGCGATCGAGATTCTCGATCTCTTCCGGCTTGCTTTCCACCTCCATGCGGATGCGACTGGCCGCCTCGTCCATCAGGTCGATCGCCTTGTCGGGCAGGAAGCGGTCGGAGATGTAGCGGTTGCTGAGCGTCGCGGCGGCGACGATCGCGCCATCGGTGATGTTGACGCCGTGGTGCAGCTCGTACTTTTCCTTGAGGCCGCGCAGGATGGAGATCGTGTCTTCCACCGTGGGCTCGGCCACGAAGACCGGCTGGAAACGGCGCTGGAGCGCGGCGTCCTTCTCGACGTACTTCTGATATTCGTCCAGCGTGGTGGCGCCGATGCAGTGCAGTTCCCCCCGGGCAAGCGCCGGCTTGAGCAGGTTGGACGCATCCATCGAGCCTTCGGAGGCTCCGGCGCCGACCAGCGTGTGCATCTCGTCGATGAACAGGATGATATCGCCTTCGCTGCCGCGTACTTCGTCGAGCACCGCTTTCAGCCGTTCCTCGAACTCGCCGCGATACTTCGCGCCGGCGATCAGCGCGCCCATGTCGAGCGCCATGAGCTTGCGGCCCTTGAGGCTGTCGGGCACGTCGCCATTGGCGATGCGCAGGGCCAGGCCTTCGACCACCGCCGTCTTGCCGGTGCCCGGCTCGCCGATCAGCACGGGATTGTTCTTGGTGCGGCGGGCGAGGATCTGGATCGTGCGGCGGATTTCCTCGTCACGTCCGATTACGGGATCGAGCTTGCCCGCCTGCGCCGCCTCCGTCAGATCGCGCGCGTACTTCTTCATCGCGTCGTAGCTTTCCTCGGCCGAGGCGCTGTGCGCGGCGCGGCCGCCAGTCGCTTCCTGGATCGCGGCTTCCAATGCCTTGATATCGACGTTGGCCGCCTTGAGCGCCTGGCCGGCGGGCGTGGTCGTCGCCAGGGCCAGGGCCTGGAGGATGCGCTGCACCGGCACGAAGCTGTCGCCCGCCTTGGTGGCGAGCTGTTCCGCCTGATCGAGAATGCGCACGGTATCGTTGTCGAGCCCCGGGGTCTGCTGGGCGCCCCCGCCCGAGACGGCCGGGATCTTGGCCAGCGCCTTGTCCACCTCGTCCACCGCCAGCTTCGGATTACCGCCCGCGCGCTGGATAAGCTGCGCGGCCATGCCTTCGCTGTCATCGAGCAGGGCCTTGAGCAGATGCTCGGGCGTGATGCGCTGATGGCTGAGGCGAATGGCGACGGTCTGGGCGGCCTGGAGGAAACCCTTGGCCCGGTCGGTGAACTTCTCGAGATTCATGAATCACCCCTCGGATATAGTGTCCCGGTTCAGATGGCGTCGCGGTTCCGCCGCGCAAGAGGCGGGGATCATGGCACGGCTTGGAGGTGATACGCCAGAAGCGCGCCGAAACGCCCTTCCATCAGGCCCCGCCTGACGGGGCGCTGCATGAGATCGACGTCCGACCCCGAATTGCCTTCGACCAGGCAGAAGCCCGCTTCAGCCAGCGCGATGTCCCAGCCGACGAAAACCCGGTCAAGGAAGGCCCAGTGGGCTTGCTCCGCCAGTATGCGCAGCTCCGGCCAGCGGGGGAACGCGCGGCCGCTGATCGGCGCGCCGGTATCGGGATGGCGATCGAGCCAGCCCAGGCGCGCGCTCATGCCCAGGTCGCTGGCCTGCGACATCGCGCCGGTTTCCAGATCGATGCCCGCGGCGATGCCCCCGGCGTGGATGTTGTCCACCGTGCGATTGCCGCCGATGGCCATGCGGAAGACGGCCGCGATCAGTTCCGGCCGGCCCTGTTCGTCCAGGCAGGTCAGCGCCCGCACCGTGGCCAGCGCGCCATTGCTGAGATCGGCGATCGCGGGATGATTGCGCAGGCGCGGCTGCACCAGGCGCGGCTTGGCGAACGACAGGTGCCGCAGGCGACCGAGAAAAGCATCGCGATCGAGAACGAGGCCGTTGCCGCCGCAATATCGGCCGTTCCCGAGATAGTCCCAGCGTTCCGCGCCCTTGCCGCCCCTAGCCCTGACCGGCTTGACGAACAGGTCCGCCTCGCAAAGCCGCTCCCCCGCTTCGATCCGCCCGTCGCGGGCGACCGCCAGGATCGGGATGACCGGCAGGCCATGGGCCTGGCAGTGCGCGGCGAAGGCCTGCTTGTCGCCCAGGGGTGAGCTCGCCGCGTGCCGGGCGATCAGCACCGGATAGGCACCGCACTTGGTCTCGCACCGGTTGAGGAAGCCGGCGGCATGGCGGCGGCAATCGCGATCGTGAAGCGAGAAGATGTAATACCAGGGCGGGAGGATACCGTCGGCGAAGAACAGCCGAAGCTGATCGGCCAGCTGCGCCACGACCGGCCTACCATAACGCCGGGCGATCGTCGGCCCGTTGCGAAGCGTGAACCACGCGGCGCTGATGGCCAGCGCCAGAGGCAGCAGCGAGAGCGCGACGAAAAGATCAAGCCAATCGCCGATGCCCTCGGGCCGGACGTAATGGTGGGCATAGGCCTTGCGGACGACGAATTCGGGCTTCGCCGCGCCCATGGCGAAGAGCGTGCCGAGCGTGATCGGCAGACCCGCCGCGCGATAGACGATGCGCTCGCCATGGGTGGCCAGCCAATCCACCAATCCTGCCCCGAGGTGCCGCATGGGTGCCTGCCTTTCCGGCCCTTATGGAAGCGGGAACTCGGGCGAAAGTTCCGTGGGCCAGGCGGCGGGCCGGCTTGCCGGCGGCACGACATCGGCTGTTCTTGGCAGGAGAGCGTGCTATCCAGCGGGCATGAAGCCCTTCCGCCACCTGCTCGCCGCCGCCCTCCCCCTCGCGCTTTTCGCCACGGCCCCGGTGGTCGCGCAGCAGAGCGAGCCAGCCCCGCTTTCCGCGCTGGTCGATGAAGTCGACATTCCCTACCAGACCTTCACCCTGCCCAACGGGCTGACGACGATCGTGCACACCGATCGCAAGAGCCCGGTGGTGGGGGTGACGATCTATTACCGCGTGGGATCGAAGAACGAGCCGCGCGGGCGCACCGGGTTCGCCCACTTGTTCGAGCACTTGATGTTCGGCGGATCGGAGAACGTCGAGAACTTCGACATTCCGCTGGAAGCGGCCGGCTCCACCGGCACCAACGGCTCCACCTGGTATGACCGGACCAATTACATCGAAACCCTGCCCACCGGCGCGCTGGACCTGGCGCTGTTCATGGAAAGCGACCGCATGGGCCACCTGCTGGGCGCAGTGACGCAGGACAAGCTGGATAAGCAGCGCGGCGTGGTCCAGAACGAGAAGCGGCAGGGCGACAACCAGCCCTATGGCCTGGTCGATTACAAGATCGGCGACGCGCTGTTTCCCGTGGGGCACCCCTATCGCCATTCCACCATCGGCTCCATGGCGGACCTCGACGCCGCCAGCATCGCCGACGTGCGCAAGTGGTTCATCGACCACTACGGCCCCAACAACGTGGTGCTGGCGCTGGCCGGCGATATCGATCTCGCCACCGCGCGCCCGAAGGTGGAGCAGTGGTTCGGCGACATTCCGCGCGGGCCCGATGTCATGCCGGTGATGGCAGAGCCGGTCACCCTTCCCGCGCCGGTGCGCGAGGAGATGGCCGATCAGGTTCCGGTAACGCGCCTCTATCGCACGTGGAGCGGGCCCAAGCTGACCGATCCCGACGCCATCCCGCTGGCGATCGGGATGCACGTCCTGGGCGGCCTCGCCAGCTCACGGCTGGACAATGTGCTGGTGCGTGACGAGCAGCTGGCGGTCGGCGTTACCGCCGGATCGCAGCAGTTCGAGCAAGTGAGCTTCCTGCAGGCGACCATGGACGTGAAGCCGGGCGTGGACCCGGCGGTGGCGGAAAAACGCTTCGATGAAGTCATCGCCGAACTGGTCGCCAAAGGCCCGACCGAAGATGAATTGAAGCGCGCGGCCACCCAGATCATATCCGGCCAGATCGGCGCGCTGGAGCTGGTTGGCGGCTTCTCCGGCAAAGGGGCCACGCTGGCCGAGGGCCTGCTCTATGCGGGCGATCCGGCGCATTACAAGAAAGAGCTGGAGCAGATGGCCAGCCTCACCCCGGCCCAGGTCCAGTCCGCGCTGCAACGCTGGCTGAGCCGGCCGGCCTATACGCTGAGCGTGGTGCCGGGCGAGCGGACCGAGGACGGCGCGCTGATGGGCGGCTGGGGTGACGAAGGCACGGTGGCCCCGCCCCCGCCCGATGCCAAGGCGCCCCCGCCCCCGCTGGCGACGGGCCCCAAGCGCAGCTATCCCCCGGTCGCCCCGGTGGGCGAGCTGACTTTCCCGCAAGTGGAGCACGCCGCGCTGTCCAACGGCATTCCCGTCACCCTGGCACGGCGCACGGCTATCCCCAAGGTCAGCCTGGCGCTGACGTTCGACGCGGGCACGGCGGCCGATGGATCGGCCAGCGCCGGCACCCAGTCGCTGATGATGGACATGCTGGAAGAAGGCACGAAAAGCCGCAGCGCGGTACAGATCGCCGAGGAGCAGGAGCGGCTGGGCGCCTCCATCGCCGCCAGCACCTCCACCGACAGCAGCACCGTTTCGATGAGCGCGCTGACCGCCAATCTCGCCCCTTCGCTGGAGCTGATGGCCGACATGGCGCGCAACCCCGCCTTCGCCGCCAGTGACGTGGCGCGGGTGAAGGATCAGCGCCTGGCCGACATCGCGCAGGAGCAGGCCAGCCCCACGGGCCTGGCCTCGCGCGCGCTGAGGCCGCTGATCTATGGGCCGAACCATCCCTATGGCTCGGTCGGCCCCAGCGGGACGGCCGAGGTGATCGAGGCGCTGACGCCCGCCACGCTGGCGGCCGCGCATGACAAGTGGCTGCGGCCGGACCTCGCCCGGATCACCGTGGTCGGCGATGTGACCATGGCCGAGCTGATCCCGGCGCTAGAACGGGCGTTCGGCGATTGGCGCGCGCCGGACACGCCCAAGCCGGTGAAGAACCTCGATGTCCCCACCCCGCCCGGCGCGCGCAAGCTGGTAGTGATCGACCGCCCCAATTCGCCGCAATCGGTGGTGGTGCTGGCCCGCGTCCTTCCGGTGAAAGGCACGCAGCAGAACATGGAGGCACTGGGCCTGGCCAACGAAGTGATCGGCAACGGCTTCCTCTCGCGCCTGAACCAGGACATCCGCGAGGACAAGGGCTGGAGCTATGGCGTGCGCAGCTCGATAGCGGGGGTGACGGGCAACCAGTCGTTCACGGTCTCCGCCCCGGTGCAGGCCGATCGCACGGCGGATTCGATCCGCCTGATACTGGCCGACATGGACGCCTTCGCCGGCGGCGCCCAGGGCGTGGACCAGACGGAGCTGCAACGGGTGACCGACGGCAACATCCGCGGTCTGCCGAATTCCTACCAGACCAACAGCCAGGTGCTGGGCGCGCTGCTGAACAATGAGCAGTTCGGCCGGCCCGACGATTACCAGAAGCGCCTGCCCGATATCCTGCGCGCGATCGACGCCGGGAAGATCGACGCGGCGGCACGGCAATACCTCTCGCCAGACAACCTCGCGGTGATCGTCGTCGGCGACCGGAGCCAGATCGACAGCCAGCTCAAGACGCTGGACATGCCGATCGAATACCTGAATGCGGACTCGCTTTAGGTGCTGCCATAGGCATCCGATCCCCGTCACCCTGAACTTGGTTCAGGGTCCATCTCTCCGCCCGGCACGGAGCCATCGGTCGGACGCAGGCCAACCGCAAAGCGACGCCATACGGCGGCCTCCAGGCCTTGCGAGCGATGGATGCCGAACCAAGTTCAGCATGACAGGGGCGAGATCGAAGATGGATTGAGAGACGGCTATTACCTTAGCAGCCGCCCCAGTGCGCGCTTCAAGTCCGCCGCCGCCTGTTCTCCCAGGTCGGTCTCGGGCACCATTTCAAAGCCGTGGATCGCACCGGGATAGACGTGCAGTTCCGTCCGCACGCCGCAATCGATCAGGCGGCGGGCGTAATCGAGGTTTTCGTCCAGGAACAAGTCGAGCGCGCCCGTGGCGATGTAGGCGGGCGGCAGATCGGCGAGGGTTTCGGCCAGCGCGGGGGAGAACCAGTGCCTGCGCGCGTCCGTGGGCTGGTACTCGCCGCGCAAGGCGCGCCAGCCGAACTGGTTCTTCTCGCGGGTCCAGATGAATTCGCCGGTGTGGCGGTTGCGATAGGGATCGTCCGGCCCGCCCGTGCGCCAGTCCAGCATCGGATAGATCAGAACCTGGCCCGCCAACGCCGGGCCGCCGCGATCGCGCACCATCAGCGCCAGGCTGGCGGCAAGGCCGCCGCCGGCGCTGCCGCCCATCACCACGATGCGGGCGTGATCGACACCGAGTTCGCCGGCATGATCCACCAGCCAGAGAAGCGCGGCGTAATTATCCTCCTGTGGCCCCGGAAACGGCGTTTCGGGCGCGAGGCGATAATCGACCGCCACGATCACGCAGTGATGCTCCAGCGCCATCTGCGGCTTGTCAGCCAGCGCCGTGTCCGCCGCGCCGACGACCATGCCACCGCCGTGGATGTAGAGGATCGCCGCGCGGTCTTTCGCTTCGGATGGCGGGTCCATCACCAGCAGGCGCACATCCGGGCCGCCCGGCACGGGCGCGAAAATCTCTCTCACGGGAAACGGCGGCGGGGGCAGGCCTTCGCCGGTGAACATCGGATTGGCGCGGATTGCGGGCAGGCTCTCGGCAGTGAGATCGAGACTGGACATGTCCAGCATCGGCGCGATCTGCGGATCGACGAGATGGCGCGAACGGCTCATTGATCCTCCCCCAGCATCGGCGATCGCCTGCCCGGCGCCAGCTCGGCATCCGAAAAGCGGATCGGCGTGCGCAGGCCCTTCAACCCCCCGCCCAGATCGAGCACCATTCCGCGCGCGGCGGTCTGCGGATCGGTGAGAGCCTGGGCGACAGTGTTGATCGGGCCGGCGGGAATGCCCTGTTCCTCCAGATCGGCCAGCAGCGCGTCGCGCTCCCAATCGCGGACTTGCGCGGCGATGGCGTGCTTCAACGCCGCGCGATCGGCGACACGGCCGGCATTGGTGGCCCATTCCGGGTTCTCGGGCAGGTCGATCAGGGCCGCCAGTCGCTGGAACTGGGTATCGTTGCCCACGGTGAGGATGATCCAGCCATCGGCCGTCTCGAACCCGTCGTAGGGCATGATGTTGGGGTGCGACATGCCGATGCGATGGGGGGATTCCCCCGAAACGAGATAGTTCATCGCCTGGTTGGCCAGCGTGCCGACCATCACGTCCATCAGCGCCATGTCGATATGCTGGCCGCGCCCGCTCTTTTCCCGCTGATGCAGCGCCGCCTGCACGGCGATGACGGCATAGAGCCCGGTCATGATGTCGGCATAGGCGACGCCGATCTTGGTCGGCGGACCGCCCGGCTCGCCCGACAGGTCCATGATCCCGCTCATGCCCTGGACGATGAAGTCATAGCCCGGGCGCGGCGCATAAGGTCCGGTGTGCCCGAAGCCCGTGATCGAGCAATAGACGAGGCGCGGGTTCACCTGCCGCAGGCTCTCGTAATCGAGGCCGTATTTGGCGAGACCGCCGAGCTTGAAGTTCTCGATCAGCACATCGGCATCGCGAGCCAGGCCGAGAACCAGCGCCTGCCCCTTCTCGGTACGGAAATCGGCCGTGACGGAACGCTTGCCGCGATTGGCGGCGTGGAAATAGGCCGCGTCCCGCGTGCCATCGGGGTTTTCGACGAAGGGCGGGCCCCAGCGGCGGGTATCGTCCCCCTCCGGGCTTTCCACCTTGACCACCTCGGCCCCGAGATCGGCCAGGATCTGCCCCGCCCACGGCCCTGCGAGCACGCGCGCCAGCTCGACGACCTTGAGGCCGGCAAGGGGCGGGCCGGAGCTCACTCCGCCCTCTTCCACACCGCGAAGCGAACCACGCTAAGGCCGGCGCTCAGTCGGTGAGCACGAAGGTAATCTTCAGCCTCACGCGCCATTCGACCACGTCCCCGTCTTGCACGTCGCAGGTAATGTCGCTGACCCACACGCTCTGCACCTGATCCAGCGTTTTCGAGGCGCGGGCGACGCCCTGGCGGACGGCATCCTCTATCCCGATAGTGGAGGATGCGATGACTTCGGTGACCTTGGCAATCGACATGGCGAGTCTCCTCTGCCCTCCCGGCCAGCCAGCTTAGTCAAGCCGCGACAAGATGGAACCGGAATGATTCGCGGGCCAGGGCCGGTGCCGGGTCGTCGTCATTGGCGGACTTCGCGGGCGCAGTGCCTGCGCCCGTTCGCATCCGCCGTCGCCGGGCCCCGCGCTTCGGCATGGTGCGAGCGACCCGTCGGCCCCGGAGCACTTGCATGACGCTGTGAAATCTCGTCGCGACACCAATCACCGCGGTCACCGCAACCGCATCGAGATAGACCGACAAGTCGAACGCGGAGATCAACACCCATTCGAATGTGCCGTAGATCGCGATGGTCTCGCTTGCCGCCAGCAACATCACGGAAGCGATCACGAGGAAGATCACCTGGTGCCGTTCCAGCGCCGCCATGCGCGTGAGCGGTTCCTGGATGAAATTGAGGTTGAGCCAGCGGCCGAGCGGCGATTGCGGGGCAAGCCGCATGACCGCCATCAGCGCGAGGCAAAGACCGTAGAACGCCGCCATCGTCTTCCCCCTCACTCCGGAGCGATGTGGAAGATGCGTTCCGCATTGCCGTGACACAAGGCGTGGCGCTCTTCCTCGGTGCATTCGAACTGCTCGATGAAATCGACCGCCGGCTTCATCGGCTGGTAGGGGTAATCGATCGCCCACATGACGTTGTCGATGCCCAGCTTGTCGATCGAATAGCGCAGGGCCAGCGGGTCCTCGACCCCGCTGTTGGTGATGACGAAGTTGTCCTGGAAGTATTCCGCCATGCTGCGCTGGGTCTTGCGCGCGCGGCCGACTTTCTGGGCACGCGAGTTCATGAAGTTTATCCGCCACAGCCAGAACGGCACCGCTTCGCCCATATGGCCGATGCAGATCTTGAGCCGGGGGAAGGCGTCGAACACGCCGCCGGCCATCATCCGCACCGCGTGCGTGCCCACTTCCACGCCGTAGCCCCACATGGCGCTGTCCATGCCATAGTCCTGCAGTGGACCCTTCAAGGTGTCCGATGCGGCGCGCGGATGGATGTAGATGCAGCGATCCAGCGCCTCCGCGGCTTCGAGGATCGGCCAGAACTTGGGATCATCGAGATATTCGCCGTGGGTGTGGCTGTTGACCATGAAGCCGTTGAGGCCGAGTTCGTTGACGGCGCGCTCCATCTCCTTCGCCGCACGCTTCGGACTGTGCGGGGCGAAGCTGGCGAGACCGGCGAAGCGCGTCGGATACTTGCGGCACAGGGCGGCCAGGCGATCATTGGCGAGCATGGCCAGTTCATGCGCGGTATCGGCATCGAACATCTGCACGCCCGGCGCGGTGAGGGCCATGAGTTGCATGTCCACGCCCAACTCGTCCATCTGCCGTAGGCGTTCCTGCTCGGCGTCGATCAGGCCGGAGAGGAAATCGAGCTTGCCATAGCCGGAGCTGTCGGTCGGCGCATCGTAGATGCCCTTGATCAGCAGCTTGTCGAGGCTTTGCGTCGGGCTATTGGCGACCTTCTTCAATTCCTCGGCGACTTCGGGAATCGACCAGGCTTCCTCGGTGGCGATCAGGCGCATGTCTCTCTCCTCTTGTTCTTTGGCGATGCAATAGAAGCGAAAAGCGCGCCTGCGACAAGCGTGCGCGCGGGAAAAGGCCGCAGGCCGCCGCTGGACCAGGGGCGGACAATTTGCCACACCGGCGGAAGGAACGGGACAAGGGGGAAAAAGGCATGCGCTGGAAGCTGCTATTGGTGGCCGCGATCGCCGCCGGCACGGTGGCATCGGCCCAGACGGGGCGGCCCGCCGGATATCTCGCCCCGGGCGAGCTTGACGTGACGGCGATCCTCGAACCTGCCCCGCGTCCGGGCGATCCACGCTATGAAACCGATCGCGACATCTTCCGCGACACGCGCCGGCTGGTAGGCAGCGAACGCTATGCGCTGGCGACGCAGGACGCGGAAATCCAGCCCGCCGCGATGCTGCGCAACTTCAGCTGCGCCGTGGGCGTGGCGCTGACGCCGGAAAATTCACCCAAGCTGCTGGCCGTGGTGCAGCGCGCGGCGGCCGATACCGGCGGCCAGGCGGGGCGGGCCAAGGAATTCTACAAGCGCGAGCGGCCTTACGTGATCGACCAGGGGCCGACCTGCCAGGCGCCGGAAGAGCTGTTCGACCGCCGCAACAATCGGGCGAGCTATGACTATCCGTCCGGCCACAGCACCTGGGGCTGGACCTGGGCGACCGTGCTGGCCGGGGCCGCGCCGGACCGGGCGCAAGCCATTCTGGAACGCGGCCGCGCCTATGCCGACAGCCGCTTCGTCTGCGGCGTCCACAATGAAAGCGCGGTGGAAGCCGGCATGATGTCCGCCGCGACGACCATGGCGCTGGTCCAGACCAAGCCGGAATACCAGGCCGACCTGGCCGCCGCGCGCCAGGAACTGACCGCCCTCAGGCAAAGCGGCGCCCCCGCGCCGGAACACTGCGATGCCGAGGCCGCGCTGATCGCGCAGCGTGTCATGCCCGCCCTGCCCGCGCTCGAGCCGGCAGAGGCGGAGTAGGAAAGCCCTCAGCCCGAAGGCGTAAGGCGCGAAGGCGTGGTGCCGAAATGCCTGCGGAAGGCGGCGATGAAAGCACTGGTGCTGGAATAGCCTGCCTCCAGCCCCGCCCCGGTGACCGAGGCACCCTGGCCGAGCGCGGCCACGCCGTGGAGCAGGCGCAACCGCTGGCGCCACTGCGAAAACAGCAGGCCCGTTTCAGCCAGGAAAAGCCGCTGGATGGTGCGCGAACTGGCCCCCGAGGCGTGTGCAAGATCGGCGATGCCGCCAGCCATGGCGGGATTTTCGCGAAGCATCTGCATCGCCGGCTCCCTTCTCGAAAGATGAGCCGAGAGGTACTGCGAGCGGATGCGGCGCGCTATCACGACAATGACAAATTGTGTGGCGAACACGCCAGACACTGCGGGTCGTCCGCGCCGGGAGAGGCGATTGACTCGCTACTCCGCTACCCTCAGCATGGCGCCATGCATCCCGCGCCAGCCCCAGACGATACAAGCTGGACTTCCGCCGGCCTCGCCCGGCCGGAAGCGGTGCGGCAGTGGCGCGATTGGGCGGCGAGCACGATCGCGCCGATCGACGTCTGCGTGTTCGACGAAAGCCTGTTCGCCGCGCGATGGAGCAGCCACGGCGTGGGGCAGCTTCGCCTGCTGCGGCTCGACGCGCCGGCGCAGCGGGTGGTCCACAATGGCGACGGGCCGGGGCGGGCGACGCCTTCGATCCAGCTGGTCTATGCCCGCCGGGGCGCGCTCAAGACGCGGATGGGGGGCAGGCGCTTCACCGTGAAACCGGGCGAATTCGTGCTGCTGGACAACACGCGCTTCTACCAGATGGAGATGGAAACGGCGCACGAGGCGCTGGACCTGATGATGCCGCTGGGCTGGCTCGACCGCTATCTGCCCGATCCCGGCGCGCTGCTCGGCCGGCCAGTGAGCGCGCGGGCAGGCTGGGGAGCCCCGCTCGGCAGCCTGCTGGAAACGATGGCCGAGGGGATCGACGAGACGCCCCTTCCCCGTCCGATGATCGCCGAACAGGTCGGCACCCTGCTGACGCTCGCCACCGGGTTCCACGAACCGGCCACGGAAAGCCGCCATCGCAGCCAGCTGGCGCGCCAGATCCTGCGCCGGATCGAAACCGACTTCGCCGATCCCGAGTTATCGCCCGAGAGCGTGGCGGCCGAACTGGGCATTTCCAAACGCTATCTGCAACAGTTGCTGGCGGGCAGCGGCACCAGCTTCGTCCAGGAATTGACCGCCGCCCGGCTCGACCGCGCCAGCGATATGCTAACCGATCCCCGCGCCGGCGGGCTGACGGTGGGCGAGATGGCCTTTCGGTGCGGGTTCCTGGACCCGGGCTATTTCGCACGGGCGTTCCGCAAGCGGTTCGGCATGACGCCGAGCGAGTGGCGCGGCGCGGCCCGAAACTGACACCCCGCGCGCGTTTCTGCGCGCGATCAAATCGCTTTCCCGCGCCTGCTGTATCCTGGTTTCCCGGCCTGCTATGCTGGCCCGGTCGGAAAGAGGAGCCGCGCATGCCTGATACCGCCGCTGCCAGGGAACGCCTTGAAGCCACCCGTGCCGAGCTTGAAAGCCGGCTCGGGCGGATCGAAACCGATCTCGCCGAACCGCTCGATCCCGATCTTCCCGAACAGGCGACGGAGATGCAGGATGACGATTCTCTCGGCGGCCAGGCCGAACTCGTCGCTCGCCAGATCGCCTCGATCGAACGCGCGCTCGACCGCATCGATGCGGGCACTTACGGCACCTGCGTGCAATGCGGCGCGGAAATCGCCGAAGGCCGCCTCGAAGCTCGGCCCGAGGCGGCCTTGTGCATCCATTGCGCGCGAGAGCAGTAGATAAAGCCGGCTATTCGGCGATCTTCTTCGCCGCAGTCCATCCGAGGAAGAGAAATACCGCCGTCAAGATCAGCGCGATGACGAAAACGATGACGGCCAGATGGGCGAAAGTGCCTGCCACGCCGCCAAAACCAAGGATCGCCGCGATAAGCGCAATTATCGCCAGAGTTGCCGCCCATCCATACATCCGCACTTCTCCTGCCGTTGTCCTAAAGAGCTTTCTCCCGTTCAACGGCGGGTTTGCACGGCTGTTCCCGCTGCACCGGGCGCTGCGCGATTATCCTATATCCGATGCACGGGAATCCTTTCCCCACGGCCGGAAGGATCGTAACCTGTTCTGAAACCGGCTGGAGAGGAGCCGACCATGGGGTACGATCGTCTCGCCTTGCGGGTGGCCGCTGCTTTGGCCGCCGCGCTGGCGGCATCCTTCGCCTTCGCCCAGGAACGCCCTGCGGACCTGACCGAGCTGCCGCCGGTGCCCACCGACTATACGCCGGGCAAGACGGCGTGGGGCGATTGGGACTTCACCGCCACTTACCAGATCGAATACATGAATAGCGGCCGCATCCTGTTCCAGCGGCCGGAGGAATACGGCAACCGGGTGTGGGTCACCGAGGAGGAGTTCGCCCGCCGGCTGGCCGCCGCTGAAAAGTCCGACGCGGCCTACTCTCCCGAGGGACAGGGCATCAATTACCCCGGCAGCCAGGGGCTTGCCGAATGGATGCGCACATCCGCCTTCGGCCATCGCACCAGCCTGCTGGTGAGCCCGGCCAACGGGCAGCTCCCGCCGATGACGGCCAAGGGCCGGCAGCTGTTCGAGAACGGCCGTTCGGGCTGGGTGCCGGGCCAGGAATACGACTGGGTGAGCGATTTCGACACCTGGGACCGCTGCATCACGCGGGGCTTTCCCGCCTCGATGTTCCCCAACCGCTACAACAACGGCATCCGCGTGTGGCAGACGCCTGGCTATATCGTGATCCAGCTCGAGATGCTGGGCATGCGCATTATCCCGATTGGCGATACGCCCGAATGGCCGGCCGCGGTGGAACAGTGGATGGGCCACAGCCGCGCGCACTGGGACGGCAAGACGCTGGTGATCGAAACCAGCAACATCACATCGGGCGATTCCGTCACCCACGATCCCTACAAGCGCTCCGCCGCGCCGGTGATCGTGACCATGATCGGCGGCGCGCCGTTCGACACCATCCCGATGAGCGACAAGACCCGCGTGACCGAGCGGCTGACGATGACCGGGCCGAACACGCTGATGCACGAGCTGACTTATTCCGACCCGGAGACGTTCACCGCGCCGTGGACTTCGCGCATCGAGTGGGTCCGCGACGACGACTACAAGCTGTTCGAATATGCCTGCCACGAAGGTGACGTGCAGATCCGGAACTACATCACCGCCTCGCGCGCCAAGCGGCGCGGCCTCGCGGCGGGGACTATCCAGCCCGATGCCAGCGACGATCGCTCACGCTTCACCCAGGTGTTCGACCGCGATCCCGGCGTGGCCCCCACGGCAAGCGCGCCGGCCGCGGCTTCGGCCGAGCACAGCCGCGATTGACGCTGCGCGTTTGTCCCATGGCTCATGCGCGCGAATCCTCACGGGGAGTTGCGGGCAAGGGCTAGATCGGCAACCTTAGGAGCGATGCCCGCATCACGAGGCCGCAAAGGTCCGCGGGCGCTTCCCGAGAGAGGTTGCCAGAGATGACGGATCAGAAGAGTTTCCCCCTGCCCAGCGACCTCAAGGTCGTGCCCGGCACCGAAGGCGCGCAGGCGGCCTATCCCTATTACGCCCAGTTCGTGCCCGAGGATGACCAGAAGTTCTGGTTCTACAACTCGATGCATTTCCCCGAGCCGATGCATCACTTCGACATGATCACGGCCGAGGCGGCCTATGTGGCGCTGGGCGCGTTCAACACCCGGGTCCACGTGCTGCCGACCGCCAAGGGGATCGAGCACCGGGTGATCAACGGGCGGGTCTATATCGGCGGCGTAGCGGTGACAGACCCGGCCGAGATCGAGGAGCGCGTGGGCGAGTTCCAGCAGCGCGCGTTCTATTACTACGAAAACTGGGAACGCCTCTACGACCAGTGGAAGGACAAGATGAAAGCGCTGATCGCGGATGCGCAGGCGCTGCCCAAGCCTTCCCTGCCCGCTTACGAGCCGCTGGAGACCACCCACACCGGCAAGGGCGTGGCCAGCAATCATGCGCTGCTCGATATCTACCAGAAGCAGATCGAGGGGTACCACCGCATGTGGCACCACCACTTCGAGTTCCTGCTGCTGGGCTATGGCGCCTACATGACCTTCTTCGATTTCTGCAAGAAGGCCTTCCCCGAGATCAGCGACCAGGCGATCAGCCGCATGGTCGCGGGGATGGAAGCGGAGATCTTCCGCCCGGACGAGGAAGTGAAGCGCCTGGCCCGCCGGGCGGTGGAGCTGGGCGTCGATGCGCAGTTCACCGATAACATGAACATCGATCAGGTGCTCGCCGACCTCGATGCTCTCGGCAATGCGGGCAAGGAATGGCTCGGCGAACTGGAGACCAGCCGCAACCCGTGGTTCAACGTCAGCAGCGGCGACGGGTTCTACCACTATCACCGCAGCTGGAACGACGACCTCAGCCTGCCTTTCGCCGCGCTCCCCGGCTATATCGAGAAGATCAAGGCCGGCGCCAATATCGAGCGGCCGACCGAGCAGCTGGTGGCCGAACGCGAGCAGCTGGTGGCCGATTACCGCGAACTGCTGGAAACCGATGAGGACAAGGCGACTTACGACCAGCTCATCGGCCTGGCCCATCGCGTGTTCCCGTATGTGGAAGGGCACAAGTTCTACTGCGAGCACTGGTACACCAACCTGTTCTTCAACAAGATCAGGGAGTTCGGCGCACTGCTGGCGGAACATGGCTTCTTCGGGCCGCAAGGGCGCGAAGACGATGTGTTCCACCTCAACCAGTATGAGCTGGAAAGCGCGATCATCGACCTGATGCTGGCCTGGGGCATCGGCAGCGAGCCGCGCGGGCCGAAGCACTGGCCGGCCGTGGTGGCCGAGCGCAAGGCGGCGATCGAGGAATGGGGCAAGCACCCGACCTCGCCGGCGCTGGGCGCGGTGCCCGATGTGATCGACGATCCGGCGATCGTGATGCTGTGGGGCATCACCCGCGAGAACCTCGACACCTGGCTCAACGAAGGGGTGGAGAACGAGAAGGAGCTGAAAGGCTTCGCCGCTTGCTCCGGCGTGGTGGAAGGCACCGCGCGGGTGGTGAAATCGGTGGCCGAGATCGGCCGCATCCAGCAGGGCGACATCCTGGTGTGCCAGGTGACCAATCCCACCTGGAGCCCGATCTTCCAGAAGATCGGCGCGGCGGTGAGCGACATCGGCGGATCGATGAGCCACATGGCCATCGTGGCCCGCGAATACGGGTTGCCCGCCGTGGTCGGCACCGGCACCGCCACCCAGCGCATCAGGGACGGCCAGCGCATCCGCGTGGACGGCGGGCGCGGCGTGGTGACGCTGCTTGACGAAGAGAGAGTGCTGGAAGAGGCGTGATGGTTGACGTGGTGCTGGTGAAATCCTCCCCGCTCGCGGGGAGGTGGCAGCGCGAAGCGCTGACGGAGGGGGCTTTCGTCCCCACGCGACATAGCGTCAGGCTGCCATCCCCCTCCACCACCCTGCGGGCGGTCCCCCTCCCCGTCCCGGGGAGGATCGGATGAACCCCGTCGCATGGTTCAAGGAGGTCGGCATCGCCGACCGGCCGACCGTGGGCGGCAAAGGCGGCTCGCTGGGCGAACTGACGCAGGCGGGGATCGCCGTGCCGCCGGGCTTCGTGGTGACGACGAGCGCGTTCGAGCAATTCCTCGAGGCGCTGGAAGCGCGCGCACCGGTGCGGGCGCGGGTCGAGGCGCTTGACCCCAGCGACCTGGAAGCCACCGTCGCGCTGTCGGAGGAGCTGCGCCGGCGGGTGATGGAGGAGCCGGTGCCCGAAGCGGTCGCGCAAGCCGTCCGCGCCGCCTATGCCGAGCTGTGCCCCGCCGAAGAGCCGGTGGCGATACGCTCCAGCGCGACGACCGAGGATGCCGAGGACGCCAGCTTCGCCGGCCTTCAGGACACCTTCCTGTGGGTGCTCGGTGCGGACCAGATGGCCGCGCGCGTGCGCGAATGCTGGGGCAGCCTCTATTCGGTGGAGAGCATGACCTATCGCCGCAAGCAGGGCCTGCCGGAAGAAGGCGTGGCCATGGCGGTGGTGGTGCAGCGCATGGTCGATGCGATGTGCGCCGGGGTGATGTTCACCCGCAGCCCGCTGACCGGGGACAAGTCCGTCATCACCGTCGAAGGCGCCTGGGGCCTGGGCAGCGCGGTGGTTTCGGGCGAAGTGACGCCCGATCGCTGGGTGATGGGCAAGATCACCGGCGAGATTTCCGTGCGCGACATTTCCGACAAGCACGCCCGGCAAGTCCCCGCACCCGGCGGCGGCATCGTGGAAGTGGCCAATGAAGCGGCGATCGCCAATCAGCCGTGCCTGACCGACGATCAGCTCATGGCCCTGCGCGAGGTCGGCCGAAAGGTGGAGCGGCATTACGGCAAGCCGCAGGATATCGAATGGGCGCTGGACGAGGCAGGCCATGTGTTCCTGCTGCAATCGCGGCCCGAAACGGTGTGGTCGGCCAAGGATGCGAGCGCGCCGGTCAAGCCGGTCGAAGCCAATCCATTGGCCCATGTGATGAGTATCTTCGGCGGAGGTAAACGGTGAGCCTGACGGCCAGCGACATCGCCGAAATCGCCAGGCTGCTCGACGAATCCCGCTTCTCTTCGTTGGATTTGCAGATGGGCGAGTTCCATCTGCGCATCCGGCGCGACGGCGGCGGATGGGCCCCGCGCGAGGAGGATGAGCCGGATTACGCGCAAGCTCCCTCCCCCCCATCCGAGTCAGAGCCGCTGACTCAGGAAGCCGGTGCCGCCCGCGCCGGAGAGGTGGACGTGCCCGCCCCGCTGCTCGGCAACTTCTACACCGCGCCGCGCCCGGGCGATCCGGCATTCGTGCAAGTGGGCGATACGGTGGACGCGGAAACCACCATCGGGATCATCGAGGTAATGAAGCTGATGAACCCGATCCGTGCCGGCGTGAACGGCACGGTTGTGGCCGTCCTGGCGGAAAACGGCACGGCGGTGGAGGAAGGCCAGCCGCTGCTGCGCGTGCGAGTGGGTTGATGATGGCAAGCGATCCCTCTCCCCTTTTCATCATCCCCGCGAACGCGGAGACCCAGTCGGCTCTGTTGCGCTACTTCGCTCTGGGTCCCCGCGTTCGCGGGGATGATGAACTTGGGTTCGCTGGGAAAATATAAGCCATGGCCGACATCCAGATCGTCGAAACCTCTCTGCGCGATGGCAACCAGTGCCTGTGGGGCGCGCTGGGAGTGGATACCGCGAAAACGCTCACCATCGCCCCGGCGATGGAACGTGCCGGCTATCGCGCGATTGACTTCACCACCAGCACCCACATGGGCGTGGCGGTGCGCTACAAGCAGGAGGATCCGTGGGAGCGGATCCGGGCCATGGCAGACATCTGCCGCAACACCCCGCTGCAATTCCTCTCCACCGGTTTCCGCTTCATCGCCTGGGAAACCGCTTCTCCCGAGTTCATGGAACTGGCGTTCCGCACCTTGGCCCGGAGCGGCATCCGCCGCTTCGCCCTGGCGGACCCGACCAACGACGCCGCCTCCAACGTCGAGGTGGCCAAGCTGGTCAAGCGTGCCGGCGGGGAGCAGGTGGTGGGCGCGCTGGTCTATACCATCAGCCCGATCCACGACGACGCGCACTATGCCGCCGCCGCAAAAACCCTGGCGGCGAGCCCCGATGTCGATGCGCTCTATATCAAGGACCCCGGCGGCCTGCTGACGGCGCGGCGCGCGCGCACGCTGATCCCGGCGATCCTGGCGGAAATCGGCGATAAGCCGCTGGAACTGCACAACCACTGCACGATCGGCCTGGCCGAACCGGCCTGCCTGGAAGCGGCGGAGCTGGGCGTCATGGCCGTGCAGTGCGCCAGCGGCGGCGCGGCCGACGGGACCAGCAATCCGCCGATCCAACGGATGATCGCCAACTTGCGCACGCTGGGCCACACGGTGGACATCGATGACGAAGCTGTGGCCGAAGTCGCCCGCTATTTCACCGCGCTGGCGGAGGCGGAAGGCCTGCCGACCGGCCACCCCATGGCGTTCGACGCGGCTTATCTGGGCCATCAGCTTCCCGGCGGCATGGTGGGCACGATGCGGCGACACCTGGCGGACCACGGCGTGCCCCATCTGGAAGGCGCGGTGATCGAGGAAATGGGCCGCGTGCGGCAGGAACTGGGCTGGCCGATCGTGATGACGCCCTTCGCCCAGATGCTGCAGACCCAGGCCATGCTCAACGTGACGGGCAAGGAACGCTATGGCGTGATCCCGGACGAGATCATCCGCTATGCGCTGGGCAAGTTCGGGCGGCCGAACGTACCGATCGAGCCCCAGGTCATGGACCGGATCATGGCCAATCCGCGTACGAAGGAATTGCAGGCGGAACCCGGCATGGCCGAACTTTCGGACCTGCGCCGCCGCATCGGCTCGCGCCTGTCCGACGAGGAGTTCCTGCTGCGCGCGACGATGCCGGCGGCGCAAGTGGATGCGATGCGGGCCGCCGGCCCCGCCCCGCGCGAATACGATCCGGCCACGGTGCCGGTGATGAACCTGCTGCGCGAGATATTGAAGCGCACCGACCTCACCAGCCTCATGGTAGAGAAGGCCGGGTTCAAGCTGGAGCTGGAGGCTTAAGCGGAGGCGGGGAGCGGCTTCGCACCCCCGTCTTCTTCGTCATTCCCGCGAACGCGGGGACCCAGTCGGCTCTATTGCGCTACCGCGCCCTGGGTTCCCGCGTTCGCGGGAATGACGAGTGGGGGCGGCTTATCCCAGCAGCACGAACACCACGCCCACGGCCGCCATGCCGACGACGAAGTGCCCGGCATCGATCAGGAACAGCTTCAGCGGCTTCCTCATGAAGAGATAGGTGATGCCGATCGCCGGCGACATGATCGTCAGGCCGAAGCCGGTGGAGATCATCATCTTCGCGCGGTCGGAGGGCTGGAGGAAGGCGAACAGGTGCCCCAGCATCGTCACCACCAGAAGTTCCAGCAGGAAGCACAAAACGAAGATCAACGGCCCGTTGGCCCCGCTCCTGAGCTGTTCCTCGCTCAGGCCCGTGAGACGCCGCCATGCCTTGCCGAACAGCACGGTGTACCACACCGCCCCCACCGCGAAAAATGCCGCGGTGCCGAGAACGATTGCCAACCAGTTCATATGAAACTCCCCACCCTGACCGAGCGCATCTGAAGGATATTTTCGTCATTGCGAGCGGAGCGAAGCAATCCAGGGCCGCTTTACACCGCCCTGGATTGCTTCGTCGCTTCGCTCCTCGCAATGACGAAACACGCCCGGACGATCGCACTCTAGCCCGAAGCGCGCTTTGCGTGTAGGGGCGCCGCCATCGTGACAATCGAATCTCCCCAGGCTCGCTCCATTCCGGACGCGAAGAAGGTCGGCATGGTTTCGCTCGGCTGCCCCAAGGCGCTGGTCGATTCCGAGCGCATCCTCACGCGCCTGCGCGCCGATGGCTATGCGATGAGCCCGGATTATGAGGGCGCCGACGTGGTGGTGGTCAACACCTGCGGCTTCCTCGATTCCGCCAAGGAAGAAAGCCTGGATGCGATCGGCGAAGCCATTGCCGAGAACGGCCGGGTGATCGTGACCGGCTGCATGGGCGAGGAGGCGGAGACCATCCGCGCGCGCTTCCCGCAAGTGCTCGCCGTCACCGGGCCGCAGCAGTACGAGCAGGTGGTGGAAGCGGTGCACGAGGCCGCCCCACCCACCCAAGGCCCGTTCGTGGACCTGATCCCTCAGGCGCTGGACGAGATGGGCGGCGTCAAGCTGACGCCGCGGCATTACAGCTATCTGAAGATCTCCGAGGGCTGCAATCATTCCTGCGCCTTCTGCATCATCCCGCAGCTTCGCGGGAAGCTCGCCAGCCGGAGAGTGGACGCGGTGCTGCGCGAGGCGGAAAAGCTCGTCGCCGCCGGTACGAAGGAACTGCTGGTCATCAGCCAGGATACCAGCGCCTATGGCGTGGACATCCGGCATGAGGAGCGCTTGTGGAAGGGCCACCCGGTCCGCGCCCACATGACCGACCTTGCCCGCGAGCTGGGCCGGCTTCGCACGCCGGAGGGCGCGGTGCCCTGGGTGCGGCTGCACTATGTCTATCCCTATCCGCATGTGGACGCGGTGATCCCGCTGATGGCGGAGGGCCTGCTGACGCCTTACCTCGACATCCCGTTCCAGCACGCGAGCGCCAAGGTGCTGAAGGCGATGAAGCGCCCGGCGAACGAAGCCAAGGTGCTCGAACGCATCCGCGCCTGGCGCGAGATCGTGCCGGATCTGACGATCCGCTCCAGCTTCGTGGTCGGCTTCCCCGGCGAGACCGAGGAGGATTTCCAGTACCTGCTCGACTGGCTGGAAAAGGCCCAGCTCGACCGTGTGGGCGCGTTCCGGTTCGAGCCGGTGGCCGGCGCCGCGGCCAATGCCCTGCCCGATCCGGTGCCCGAGGCGCTGAAGGAAGAACGCTACGCCCGGATCATGGAAGTGACCGAGCGGATCAGCGCGGCGAAGCTCCAGGCCAAGGTCGGCCGCAGCGTGCCCGTCATCATCGACGAAGTGGGCGAGCCGGACGAGGACGGCGATGTGGGCGCCACCGGCCGCAGCGAGGCCGACGCGCCGGAGATCGACGGCCAGGTGTTCCTGCGCAACGTACCCGCAACCCTCCAGCCGGGCGACATCGTCACGGCCACGATCGAGGATGCGGACGCGCACGACCTGTTCGGCTTCATCGGCTGATACCCGCCCGGGCTTGACCTTTCGCCCGCACTGCTATCCGATGCCTCCCGGATACGAGAGGGAGACGTTCGATGCAGTTCGGCCGCCGTCGCTTCATGTCCGCCCTGGCCGCCGCGCCCGTGCTTGCCGCGTCCGCCACGGCGCTGCTGTCCGGCATCGCCCGCGCCGCTGACGCGGACGGGCTCCTGACCCGCCCGCTCCGCGGCGTCGACCTGCCGGTGATCGGCATCGGCACCGCGCGGCGCTATGCCGATCCGGCGGACGCCGCCGCGCTGGCGCCGCTGCGCGATACGATCCACCGTTTCACGGAGCTGGGCGGGAGAGTGATCGACACCGCCCCGTCCTATGGCCGCGCCGAGGACGTCGTCGGGCAACTGGTGCAGGAACTCGGCGTTCGCGATCGCCTGTTCCTGGCCACCAAGGTCGGGGCCGGCACGCGCGAGGAAGGCGCGGCGCAGATCGAGGATTCGTTCCGCAAGCTCAGGACCGACCGGATCGACCTGATCGCGGTCCATAACCTGCGCGACGTGGACAACCAGCTGGCCCTCCTGCGCGATCTGCGCGCGGCGGGGCGGATCGGCGCGCTGGGCATCACCACGTCGGCCGACCAGCAATATGCAGCCTTCGAAGCCGTGATGCGGCGCGAGCAGCTCGATTGCATCCAGATCGATTACGCGCTCGACAATCGCGGCGCGGCCGACCGCATCCTGCCCCTCGCGCAGGAACAGGGCATCGCCGTGATGGTCAACCTGCCGTTCGGGCGTGACCGGCTTTTCGCCGCCACCCAGGATTTGCCCTTGCCCGGCTGGGCGGCCGAAATCGGCGCGACCAGCTGGGCGCAGGTGTTCCTGAAATATGTCCTCTCCCATCCGGCGCGGCCGATCGCCATCCCCGGCATGGCGCAAGTCCGCTATGTGGATGACAATCTGGGTGCGGCCCGGGGACCCTTGCCCGACGCGGCGATGCGGCAGCGGATGGAACAGTTCATTGACGCCCTCTGAGGGCGCGGCGTCCCGGCAGCCGCTCTATCGCCTGATCGCCGCCGAGCCGGAGGAAGCGCCGGCGATCGTCGACGGCTTCATGCTGTTTTTCCTGCTGTTCGCCAGCTACTTCATGCTGCGCCCGGTGCGCGAGACGTTCGCCATCGCCGGCGGGGTGGACAACCTCCAGTGGCTGTGGACCGGAACGTTCGCCGCCACGCTGGTGGTGGTGCCGCTTTACGGGTGGATCGCCTCGCGCCAGCCGCGCCGGCGGCTGCTGCCGATCCTCTATGTGCTGTCCGCCGCCGTCATGGCGGGTTTTGCCGCCAGTCTGGCCGCCGATCCCGGCAACGTGTGGATCGCGCGCGCATTCTACATCTGGCTTTCGGTGATGAACCTGTTCGTGGTGTCGATCGCCTGGAGCCTGATGGCCGACTTGTTCGAGCAGGAGCGCGGGCGGCGCCTGTTCGGCCAGATCGCCGCCGGGGCCAGCCTGGGCGGGCTGACGGGGCCGCTGCTGTCGGGCTTCCTGATCGCGCCGCTGGGTGAACCGGGGCTGCTGTTGCTGTCCGCCGTGCTGCTGCTGGCGACGCTGATCTTCGTGCGCCGGCTGCTGGCCTGGCGCGAGCGCCTGGGGCCGCGCGCCGATACACCGCCGGCGGTGGAGCGCATGGGCGGCTCGGTCTGGGCGGGGCTCACCCTGATCGCCCGATCGCCCTATCTGCTGGCGATTTCCGCCTTCGTCCTGATGCTGACCATGGCGACGACATTCCTCTATTTCGAACAGGCGCGGATCGTGGAGGAGACCTTCCCCGACCGCACGCGGCAGACCCAGGTGTTCGCCGCGATCGACGTGGCGGTGCAGGCGTCCACGATCCTGATCCAGCTTTTCCTCACCGGCCGGCTGGCGAAGCGGCTCGGCGTCACCGTCCTGCTGGTGGCCGTTCCACTGACGATGATGGCCGGATTCGGCCTGCTCGCGCTTGTCGCCACGTTCCCGGTGCTCGCCTTCGTGATGATCGTGCGCCGGGTGGGCGAATATGCGCTGGTCAAGCCGGGGCGCGAGATGCTGTTCACCACCCTCGATACGCAAACCAAGTACAAGGCCAAGAACGCCATCGACACGTTTGTCTATCGCGGCGGCGATGCGATTTCCGGGTGGGTGCATACCGGGATTACGGCGATGGCCTCGATCACCGGCGTCGCCCTGGCCGGCATGGCGGTGGCGGCGATCTGGGCGGCGCTGGGCTATGCCATCGGCCGGCGCCACGAAGGAAAGACCACGCCGCCGGTGGCCCAGCCTGCTTGACGGGGCGGCACGTCCCATGCCGCGCCGACCGTGGCGAAACGCTCTTCACGCTCATGCCAATTACCCCCGCCGCCATCGTGTTGGGCGGCGGGGGTAACGGGTTATCGGGTGATCAGAGACGCCGGGCTCAGGCGGCGGGCAGCAGCCTTTCGCCGGCGATCCGCTGCATCGCCTTCTGCAGCTTCTCGAACGCGCGCACCTCGATCTGGCGGATGCGTTCGCGGCTGACGTCGTAGACTTGGCTCAGCTCCTCCAGCGTCTGCGGATTGTCCGTCAGGCGCCGTTCGACCAGGATGTGCCGTTCGCGCTCGTTGAGGCTTTCCATCGCCTCTTGCAGCATCTCGTGGCGCACGGTGGCCTCTTCGGCGTCGGCGACGGTTTCGTCCTGCAGCGGGCGGTCGTCGGTCAGCCAGTCCTGCCACTGGCCGGCGCCTTCCTCGTCCCCGCGCAGGCTGACGTTGAGCGACGCATCGCCGCCCATCATCATCCGCCGGTTCATGTTGACCACTTCCTGTTCCGGCACGCCCAGATCCTTGGCGATCTTGGCGACATCGTCGGGATGCAGGTCGCTGTCCTCATAGGCTTCGAGGTTCTTCTTCATCCGCCGCAGGTTGAAGAACAGCTTCTTCTGCGCCGCGGTGGTGCCCATCTTCACGAGCGACCACGAGCGGAGGATGAACTCCTGGATCGAGGCCTTGATCCACCACATCGCATAAGTCGCGAGGCGGAAGCCGCGATCGGGCTCGAACTTCTTCACGCCCTGCATCAGGCCCACGTTGCCTTCGGAGATGAGATCGCTGACCGGCAGGCCATAGCCGCGATAGCCCATGGCGATCTTCGCCACGAGCCGCAGATGGCTGGTGACCAGCTGGGCCGCCGCTTCGGCGTCCTCATGCTCCTCATAGCGCTTGGCGAGCATGTATTCCTGCTCCGCCGTCAGCACCGGGAATTTCTTGATCTCGGCCAGATAGCGATTGAGGCTCTGTTCCCCGCCGAGCGCGGGGACGCTCACAGACCGTTTGATAGTGGTGTTGCTCACTGTGTCCCTAGACCTTTCTTGTCGGCCGGCTGTTCGCGAGCCCCTGATGGGCGCCCTCAGGGCGCGGCCACATTTCCCCTGTTATACACGCATAAGGCACCCTCGGGGGTGCATTTCATCGATTTGAATGACCTACTTCGTCGATCAGTTCCCCTATGTCGGGCGGCAGATCGCTGGTGAAACGCAGCGCGCGCCCGGTCACCGGATGGACGAACCCCAGAACCGCCGCGTGGAGCGCCTGCCGATGAAAACCCAGTGCCTGGAGAATCGGCCGCACTTGAGAAGGAGGGCGTCCATATCGTGGATCTCCCAATAGCGCATGGCCGATTGACGCAAGGTGAACCCGGACCTGGTGCGTGCGGCCGGTTTCGAGCCGGCATTCCACGAGCGCGCAGGGGCCCAGCGTCTCCAGCACTTTATAGTGCGTGACCGCGTGTTTTCCACGCGAGGAATCCTTGTCCAGCACCGCCATTTTCTTTCGGTTCGTCTCCGAACGGCCGATGCGCCCGCTGACGGTGCCCTGCGGCGGACCGGGATGCCCGTTCACCAGCGCGAGATAGGCCCGTTCGATCGAATGATCGGCGAATTGCCGGGCCAGCCCCTCGTGCGCCGCGTCAGTCTTGGCGGCCACCAGCAGGCCCGAGGTATCCTTGTCGATCCGGTGGACGATCCCGGGGCGCCCCGGCCCGCCGATGCCCGAAAGGCGGCCCTTGCAATGATGCAGCAGGGCGTTGACCAGCGTGCCCGCCGGATTGCCCGCCGCCGGATGGACCACCATGCCGGCGGGCTTGTCCACCACGATCAGGTCATCGTCCTCATAGACCACGACCAGCGGGATCGCCTCGGGCGCGGTGTTGGTGGGGGCAGGCGGAACCTCGATGGCGAAAGGCGCGCCTTCCGGAGCCTTGCCCGAGCACTGCGACACAAGAGCGCCGCCCACGCGAACCTTGCCTTGCTCGATCAGCACCTTGATTTGCGCGCGGGGCATGGCACTGGCCTCCGCCAGAGCCTTGTCCAGCCGCTGGCCGCCTTCGAGCACGCCCGTGATGACTTTGCCCTCCCCCATGATAGGGAACATGGGAATGGCCTCGCTGGCTGCAAGGTGCTTCAGATATCGAAGTGCCCGACAGGCTTTTCGGCCACAACGCCCGCCGACATTGCTGCGCCTTCCAGGCGGGTTGCCCCATTGTGCGAACGCATAGTGAACATCCCTCCCCGTTCTCCGCCCGCCCTGAGCTTGTCGAAGGGCCGCTTTTTTCGTAGCGCGCGGCGATGGCATTCTGGGCCTACATGCTCCATTGCCGCGGCGGCGTGTTCTACACGGGGCACACCGATGATCTCGAACGCCGGGTAGCGCAGCACCAAACGGGCTATTTCTCAGGCTTCACAAGCGAACTCCTCCCGGTCGAACTCGTGTGGGCTCAGGAATTCGTGACGCGCGAAGAAGCCAAGGCCGCCGAAAAGCAGATCAAGGGATGGTCGCGCAGAAAGAAGCTGGCGTTGATACGAGGCGACTGGGCTGAGATTTCGCGCCTTGCCAAAGGGAAAACCGGTCCTTCGACAAGCTCAGGACAGATGGACTTGAAGATACAGGCGGAAGTTATCGACGCGCTGTTCGCACATGCCGTCCGCGCGGCGCCCGAGGAATGCTGTGGCATCCTGCTTGGGCAAGGCGCGCTGATCGAGCGGGCCGTGCCCGCCGCCAACGTGCATCCCACGCCGCGATCGCATTTCGAGATCGATCCCCAGGCGCTGATCGATGCCTATCGCGCGGTCAGGGCAGGCGGGCCGGAGGTGATCGGCTATTACCACTCGCACCCAAGAGGGCCGGCCGCGCCTTCGACCACAGACAGGGCCCTGGCGCCGGGCGATGGCCGGGTATGGGCCATCATCGGCCCGAGCGACGTGACGTTCTGGCGCGACGACGAGCATGGCTTCACGCCGCTTTCCTATAGCGCGGAGGACCGCTAAGGCACGCGGATGGCCAGCTTTTCCGCCCCTTCGCTCGCTTCCGCTTGCGGCCGCGTCGGGGCGGGGGGATATTCTCCTCAGCACTGTGTCAACAGTGTCAACACCACCCGGACGCCCGCTTCCTGAATGACTTCCTCCACCGACCTTGCCGCCCTGCTCTGCTCGCGCCTGTGCCATGACATGCTCAGCCCGGTGGGCGCCTTGAGCAACGGGCTGGAACTGCTGGCCGAGGAGAAGGACCCGGAGATGCGCCGGCGCTGTTTCGAGCTGCTGGAGCAAAGCGCGCGCGTCAGCACAGGCAAGCTCAAGTTCTTCCGCCTTGCCTATGGCGCCGCCGGCGGCTTTGGTGACGAAGTGCCTTCGGAAGAGCCGCGCGAACTGGTGGCCGGGCTGGCCGAAGGGAACGGGCGGATCGAGCTGGAATGGGTCGTCGCCGAACCCGTGCTGCCCAAGCCGGCCGTCAAGGTTCTGCTGAACCTGGCGGCGATCGCCATCGACGCGCTGGTGCGCGGCGGCACGTTGATGATCGCGGCGGAGCAGCGGGACGGAGCGACGGAGATCGCCGTGCGCGCCGCGGGGCAGCGGGTGGCCTTCGACGCCCATATCGGCAAGGCGCTCGACGGATCGCTGACGGAGGGCGAGCTTTCGGGCCGCACGGCGCCCGCGCACCTCATCCGCTTGCTGGCGGAGGAGCTGGGCGGCGGGCTGCAATACGCGCTCAGCGGGGAATCGCTGGTGATGGGCGCCGTGCTGCCGGACAATCGCGCCCGATGAACCTTCGGCGCGCTCGGGATGAGCTTGTCCATCGCGAGCTGCCCTCGCCCAACTGGGACGAACGCGCGCTGCCGGTGAGCCTGGTCGTGCTCCATTACACGGAGATGGAACATGACGAGGCGCTGCGGCGGCTGACCGATCCCGAAGCCAAGGTCAGCGCCCATTACTTCATTTCCGAGCAGGGCGAAGTCGTCCGCCTGGTGGACGAAGAGAAACGCGCCTGGCACGCCGGGCTCAGCTACTGGCGCGGGCTCAGGGACGTGAATTCCGCCAGCATCGGCATCGAGCTGGATCATCCGGGCCACGCCCTCGGCTATCGCCCCTTTGCCGACGCGCAGATCGAAGCGCTGCTGCCGCTGCTGGCGGCCATCGTCCGGCGGCACGACATTCCGCGCGCCAATGTCGTCGGCCACTCTGACGTGGCCCCGGCGCGCAAGATCGATCCAGGCGAGCTGTTCCCTTGGGACCGGCTGGCCGAATGCCGCCTGTGCCTGCCCCGCCCGGCCAAGCTGGAACTGGGCGATCCGTTCGACAACGACGGCGCGTTCTACCTGGCGCTGGAACGCTTCGGCTATGACATCACCGACGGGCGCAAGGCCGTGGAGGCGTTCCAGCGCCGCTGGCGGCCGGAGCGGATCGATGGCGAGATCGATGGCGAGGTGCGCGCGATCCTGTTCCAGTTGCTCTTGGATCGCGACGCCGGACGGACTAGATAACGCGCGCCAGGGGGCCGGGCAGCCGCGTCTCTCCGCTTGTGCGGGGGGCCGAGGAAAGTCCGGGCTCCGCGAAACGAGGGTGGCGGGTAACGCCCGCCGGGCTCAGGCGACTGGGCTCAGGGAAAGTGCCACAGAGAGTATACCGCCGATGGCCTCTAAAGGGCACAGGCATGGGTGAAAGGGTGCGGTAAGAGCGCACCGGGGCTCTGGTAACAGCGTCCGCATGGCAAACCCCACCCGGAGCAAGACCGAATAGGGGTTCCGCGCCCGAAAGGGCAGGAGTGTTTCGCTCCGAGGAACCCGGGTTGGTTGCTGGAGCGGCCGGGCAACCGGTCGCCGAGATGAATGGCTGCCCCCGCCCGGCGCGTCCTTTCGGGGATACGGCCGGCGGGACAGAACCCGGCTTACAGGCCCCCTGGCATTTTCTTGCGGATCAGGCTGCGAGCGCGGTGGTGATCGCGCCGTGTTCGCCCTGCACCGCTTCGATGTAGCACCGCGATGTTCCCTCCAGCGTCAGGGCGGTGAGCCGGCCGCTCATGAAGGCGCCGGTATCGATGCCGATCCGGTTGCCGCGGTCCTCCGGCGTTTCGCTGATCGTGTGGCCGTGGACGATCACCGCGCCGTGCGAGCCCGCGTGCGACAGGAACGGCTCGCGAATCCAGCGCAGGTCGCTGCTTCGCTGCTGATCGAGCGGCAGGCGCGGATCGATCCCGGCGTGGACGAACACATAATCGCCCAGCTGGATCATATCCTCGAAACTCTCGAGAAAAGCGATGTGATCGGCCGGAACGGCCTCGTGCGCCAGCGCCTGCGCCTCTTCCATCGACGCTTCGAGGAACTGCCGCCGGTCGATGCCATAGCTGAGCAGCGTTTCCCGCCCACCGTGGCGCAGGAAATGGCGGAACGTCTCGATATTCGACAAGCTGCGGAGGAACATCTCCTCGTGGTTGCCGGCCAGTATTCGCACGGAGCGGCGGCGCTGCAAGTCGCGCGCGAAATCGATCACACCCTTGCTGTCGGCCCCGCGATCGACGAGATCGCCCAGCAGCACGATCAGCGTTTCGGCCGGCTCCCGCGCCGCGTCATCCGCCTCGATCGCCGCGACGAGCGCCTCGAACAGATCGAGCCGCCCGTGAATGTCGCCCACGGCATAGACTCGCTGCCCGTCGGGGAGCGACGGTGGCGGGGCACCATCGCCCCGTGCAAACAGCTGCTTCAATGCCTCGAACATGGAATTCCCGCCGATCCTTTAGCCGCAATGCACCAGCGCGCAATAAGGGCCAGTGCCCTGCGCCGAAATGCCTGTCCGCCCGCTTAATGTGGCCGGAAGAACACACTTTGCCGGCCAAAACGGGCACCCTCGCGCAATTTTCTTGTGCGATGCAGCATGGTATTGCAGATTTCCAGCGTCCGGACGGGACACGCTCCACAAGAGAAGCGGGCCGCCGGCGCAGGTGGGACGAAGCATAGATTTCACCCAAGCAATCAAGGAATTGCCCATGCTTACGTCCGTCCGCGGCCTTCTGGCCGCCAGCCTATTTACCGCCTCGGCCCTGGTGGCCACGCCCGCTTTCGCGCAGGCCGATTCCACGCTCTCGGGCCTCACGGTCTCCGCCAATGTCGCGGTGGTGAGCGACTATCGCTTTCGCGGGGTCTCGATGTCGGAAGGCGATCCGGCCATCCAGGGCGGCATCGACGTTTCCCACGAAAGCGGCTTCTATGTCGGAACCTGGGGCTCCTCGATCGCCGGCGCGCCCGCTTATGGCGAGAGGGACCTCGATGTCTACGGCGGGTGGCCCGGCGAAGTGTCGCCCGGCGTGACGGTGGACGTGGGGCTGCTCTATTATCTCTCCCCCGCCGGCGACAACATCGGCGGCGTGGACACGCCGACCGATTATCTCGAGCCCTATGCTTCGGTCTCCACCACACTCGGCCCGGTGAGCGCCACGCTGGGCGCGGCTTATGCGTGGAAGCAGGATGCGCTCGGCGGCGGCGATAATCTCTACGTCTATACCGACTGGAGCCTGGGCGTGCCCAGCACACCGCTGACCCTCAATGCCCACCTCGGCTATACCGACGGCGTGCTGGCGCCGCCTTATCTCGCCGGCTCGGCCGACAAGAGCGGCCTGGACTGGTCGATCGGCGCCACGGTGCCGGTCTACGGCAACTTGACCGCCGGGGTCTCCTACGTCGGCGTCGAAGGCCCGAGCGTGAAGGGCCTGACCGACGATGCCGTGGTGGCGACGCTGTCGTTCAGCATGTAGGCGGCTGAACACGCGTCGTTGCGAGCGAAGCGAGGCAATCCAGGGCGTTTGTGCGAGCCGCTCTGGATTGCTTCGTCGCCTCGCTCCTCGCAATGACGATTGGAGGGTGGGCGGTGGCATAGGCATCCCTCGACCCGGCAAGCGGAACGGCCCGCGCGGTGACGCCGCGCGGGCCTTTTCAGGTCAGCGCAGGTAGAAATCGACCGTCGTGACGACGCGCACTTTCTTGTACGGCGTATCGGCCACGCCCCAGCCGCCGCCGCTGTCACCGTCGCGGGCGTTGATCTCGAAATAGCCTTGCGTGGCGCGCTTGATTCCGCCGACGCCGGTGTCGCTGTCCTTGGCGAACTGTTCGGCCGAGGCACGCGCATCGCGGGTGGCTTCAGCCACCATCTCGGGCTTGATATCGTTGAGCTTGGTGAAGGTGAACGTCATGCCCGAACCTTCTTCCAGCAGCACGCCCCGGCGCACGAGATCGAATTGCCGGCTGACCGCGCGCTGAGCCCGGGCAATGTCGGTGGTGCGCAGGGTCATGCGCTGGCGCACGGTGAAGATCGCCTCGCCCGAGTCCGTCCGGCTGGTCGAGACATTGACGCCGGCGGTCTGCAGCGCATCGTCGGGGAAGCCGAGTTCCTTGAAGAAGGCGCGGATCGCCGCGCTATCCCGGTCAACGCTGGCCTGCGCCGTGTTCAGGTCATAACCGGAGGCCGAATAGGCGATCGTCCAGGTGGCGAGATCGGCCGTCACGTCCCGTTCCGCCAAGCCGCGCACGGTGACCGATCGATCCGCCTCCCGCGCGCGGGTCAATCCATCGCCGAGGAGATAGCCGCCGATAATCGCCCCGAGGGCCAGGATGCCCGAGCACGCCAGCAGGGTCTGGGCCTGGGGGCGGCGCCAGAAAGCGGTGGCGGAGGGCGGTTGTTGTTCGCTAGTGTCAGGCAAGATCGGTTCTCCCGAAAGCAGCGTGCGACTGCGCAGCAAGTTGCCTTCCATGCGATGAACCGTGCTTTAATGTAGATGAATGGAGCTTTAGATGGTCAAATACCTCCACAGCATGATCCGCACGGCCGATCCCGATGCCACCGTGCGCTTTTTCAAGCTGCTCGGGCTGGAGGAAGTGCGGCGAATGGAAAGCGACAAGGGCCGCTTCACCCTGATCTTCCTGGCGGCGCCGGGGCAGGAAGGTGTCGCCGAAGTGGAGCTGACGTATAACTGGCCGCCCGAGGATGGCGCCGCCGGCGAGGAATATACCGGCGGCCGCAATTTCGGACACCTGGCCTACCAGGTGGAGGACATCTACGAGACCTGCCAGAGGCTGATGGACGCCGGCGTGACCATCAACCGCCCGCCGCGCGACGGGCACATGGCCTTTATCAAGACGCCCGACGGCATTTCCATCGAGTTGCTGCAGGACGGCAACCTGCCGCCGCGGGAGCCCTGGGCGAGCATGGAGAATGTCGGGAGCTGGTGAGCAGGCGGGCCGCCGGGACGCTATCGGGGAGGACAGGCTTGCCAAGCGCCCCGGCAGCGGCCAGTTGACGCCGCCATGGCACGCGCCCTCCCCCAGGTGGTCATTATCGGCCGGCCCAACGTGGGCAAATCGACGCTGTTCAACCGGCTGGTCGGCAAGCGTCTGGCGCTGGTGGACGACCAGCCCGGCGTGACGCGCGACCGGCGCTTCGGCGAAGCGGGGCTGCGCGGGCTGGAATTCCAGGCAGTCGACACTGCCGGCTGGGAGGACGAGGAGCCCGATAGCCTGCCCGGCCGGATGCGGGCGCAAACCGAGGTTTCGCTGAAAGACGCCGATGCCGCGCTGTTCGTGATCGATGCCCGGGCCGGCCTGACCCCGCTGGACGAGGAGATCGGCCGCTGGCTGCGCGAGCAGGAAGTGCCGGTGGTGCTGGTGGCCAACAAGGCCGAAGGCAGCGCGGGCGATGCGGGCATTCTGGAAAGCTATGCCCTGGCGCTGGGCGAGCCGGTGCCGGTTTCGGCCGAGCACGGCGAAGGCATCGCCGACCTCTACGAAGCGCTGGCGCCGCTGATCGCCGACAAGCAGCCGGACGCTCTTCTCCAGGCTCGGGACGAGGGGGACGAGGATGACGGCGATCCGTCCCGGCCGCTGCAACTGGCGATCGTGGGGCGGCCGAACGCGGGCAAGTCCACCCTGATCAACCGCCTGCTGGGCGAGGACCGGCTGCTGACGGGGCCGGAAGCCGGCATCACCCGCGATTCCATCGCCGTGGAGTGGACCTGGGCCGATCCGGCCACTGGCGAAACGCGCCCGATCAAGCTGATCGACACCGCCGGGATGCGCAAGAAAGCCAAGGTGGACGACAAGCTGGAAAAGCTCGCCGTGGCCGATGCCCGCCGCGCGGTCGATTTCGCCGAAGTGGTGGTGCTGCTGCTCGATGCCACGCGCGGGCTGGAAGTGCAGGATCTGAAGATCGCCAACCTGGTGCAGGAAGAAGGCCGCGCCTTGATGGTGGCGATCAACAAGTGGGACGTGGCGGAAGACCCGAGCGCCCTGTTCAATGGCGTGCGCGCGGCGCTGGACGAAGGGCTGGCGCAACTGAAAGGGGTGCCGCTGCTGGCGGTTTCGGCAATGACCGGCAAGGGGCTGGACCAGATGCTGGCGGCCGCCTTCGACATCCGCGAGCAGTGGAGCCGGCGCGTGCCGACAGCCGCGCTCAACCGCTGGTTCGACAAGGCGCTGGAGACCAATCCCCCGCCCGCGCCCGGCGGCAAGCGGATCAAGCTGCGCTATGTCACCCAGATCAAGACCCGCCCGCCCAGCTTCGTGGTATTCGGCACCCGGCTGGACGACCTGCCGGCGAGCTACGAGCGCTATCTGGTGAACTCCATCCGCAAGGATCTGGGCTTCGGCGCGGTGCCGGTGCGGCTGACCTTGCGGAGCCCGAAGAACCCGTTCTCCAAGGATTGAACGTGTAACCCTTCGCGCCGCGCTTAAGGGCCTTTTTCCGACGCTTTTTGTCATCCTTCGCGGGGCCTGCCTGCCGAGGGGGCGAGGTCGTGGTGAGGGAGGCAAACGCCGCTTTTGGGTGTCACCCTTCATATCGGCGATCCGGGCGTGGAGCACGGGCAAACGCTGGAGGGATGATCGAGGCTCATTCGCAAGGGTGGAGCCGATTTGGGGTACTGTAGGAAAGGGGGCTGTTTCGAGCGAGAGCCGACTGGGTCCCCGCGATGCAGCGCGAGTTTCAGCCGACTGTCTACATCCTCGCGTCTCGCAAAAACGGCACGCTCAACACCGGCGTCACCTCGGATCTGATCCAGCGCATCCATGGGCATCGCGAAGGCGCAGTTCCCGGCTTCACCCGCGATTATGGCGTCAAGCGGCTGGTCTGGTTTGAACAGCATTCCACGATGGAACACGCCATCGTGCGTGAGAAGCGGATCAAGAAATGGAACCGCGTTTGGAAGCTGGACCTGATCGAGCGGGATAACCTTGGCTGGCGCGATCTGGCCGAGGACCTGGGGTTTGCGCCTCTGGAGCCTACTGGGTCCCCGCGTTCGCGGGGATGACGATGGTGTGGGGGTAACCGATACGCTACTCCCCGAACCCGATCTCCCGCAGCTTGGCCGCGTCACCTGGCAGCGCCTGGCCTGCCTTGAAGCCGTTGGCTTGCAGCAGGTAGGCCATCACTGCGATATGGTCCGCCTCGCTTAGCGAGTTCGGCGCGCCGGGGGGCATGGTGCGCACTTTGGCGTCGAGATCGGCCAAGGTGCGGCCTTTCCAGTTTGCCAGGAACACGGCGCCTTGCAGCGGCGGCACGCCTTGCGCGGGGGTAAAGCTGGCGCCGTGGCAGGCAGCGCAGTTGGCCGCATAGACTTGGCGGCCGGCCGTCGCCTGCGCGGCGGAGAACACGCCATCGGTCACCTTCCTCGACGGTGCGCCGGCGGAAACCGGATCGACCGGGATCGCGCCACCGGTGAGATTGATCGGCGCGCGGGGCGGGCCCTGACGACCGATGCCGGCATCCGGCAGCGCGAAGACGAACAGGGTGCCCTGGTTGCCCTTGATGATTTCCGGCGTGAAGCTGTCACCCAGCCAAAAGCCGGTCGAAACCGCGACGTATTGGTGGCCACCGACCGAAAACGTCACCGGGTAGCCGGTGACTGCCGAACCAAGGTTCATTTCCCACAATACCTTGCCGCTCTGCTGGTCGAGCGCGCGGAAGCGGCCGGCGGAATCGCCCGCGAACAGCAGGCCCCCGCCGGTTGTCAGCAACGACTGCATCCCGGCGCGGATGGCGTATTTCCATTCGGTCTTGCCGGTCACCGCGTTGACCGCGGTAATCACGCCAAGCTTGTTGTCTGCAGCCGGCGAAAGCGCGATCTTCGTGGCGATGGAATAGCCGGGGCTTTCCCAGTTCGGCGCCACCGCCGTAGCATCCATGCACAGGTTCTGCGCCGGGAAGTACATCGTCCGGGTCAGCGGGCTGTAGGCTGGCGCCTGATAGTTCGCCCCGCCGGTGGAGGACGGGCAGACGAAGCGCTTCTGGCCGATCTCGGTAAACACCGTCTCCGGATTGCCGGTGACCTTGCCGGTCCTGCCGTCGATCGATTGCACCACGTTCTGCATCACCGTGGGCCGCGCCCAGAGGAATTCGCCGGTGCGCCGATCCAGCGTGTAGACGATGCCCGTCTTGCCGGGGACGCCACTGACCACCTTGTAGGTCTTGCCCCGGTCGATGTTCGGATTGATCCAGCTCACTTCCGCCGGATCAGGCGCGACTTGTTCGTCGAGCAGGATGCGCGGGAACGGGTGATCGAGATCCCAGTGATCGACCAAGTGCTGATAATGCCAGACGATCTTGCCCGTCCGCACATCCAGCGCGAGCGTCGAGTTGTGATAAAGGTAGGTGTAATCGTTGCCCGCCAGCAGGAACTTGGGCGCCGGCGCGCTGACGGACGTGCCCATGTAGAGCAGCTTCAGTTCCGGATCGTAGCTGGCGTTCATCCACGCGCCGACCTGCATCCGCTTATCCAGCGGCCAGCCGCCCCAGGTGGCATCGTTCGGATCATCGCCGCGCGCGATCGTGCTGGTGCGCCAGACTTCCTTGCCCGTCTTCGCATCGTGCGCGGTGATGACGCAGGCATCCGGCCCGCCTTCCGGCTCGCACGAGCGGCCGGTGATGGCCAGGCCATCGGCGATGATCGGGCCGGAGCTTTGCTTGGCGCCCTTCTTGTAATCGAGGATCTTGGTTTCCCAGGCGAGCTTCCCGCTCTGGGCATCGACCGCGTAGATGTAATCGTCGGACCCGCGGGCGATGATGAGATTGCCGTAGATCGCCAGGTTACGGTTGGTATCGGGAAAAGTCAGGGTTTCGGTGAGGTCCTTGGGCAGCTCGCGCTTGTGGATCCACAGCACATCGCCCGAGGCGGCATCGAGGGCGGTGATCACGTCGCTGGGACCGGGGAAGTACATCACGCCGTTGTGGACCAGCGGCGTGCCTTCCTGATGCCCGGCATCGAGCGGGCGGACCCAGACCAGGCGGAGCTGGTTCACGTTGGCGCGGTCGATCTGGCTAAGCGGGCTGTAGCCCCACGAATCGAGCGTGCGCCGCCAACTGAGCCAATCCTTCGGATCGGGCTTCTGGATCATCGCATCGGTGACCGACACGAAGGGCACGGCCGAGGGCGCCGCCGATGAACCCCCGGATTGCCCCGATACCTGCGCGATCATCGCAAACGCCGCCACGGCGCCAATGGCCGTGCGCGCAGCCAGCCCGGTGATCCTCATACCCGCTCCCCTTCCCGCTTTGGCGTCAGCTTAGCAGGGTTTGAGCCGCGCTCCAGATGCGTGGTGAGATGGGTGGCTGGATAGCCCGCGGCGTGCAGGAAAGGGAACTTTGGAGGGCTGATTTAAGGTATAGGCTAGCAATCTTGCGAGTATATGCCGGACCGAAGGGCAGCCTATCACCCCCCTTGGTCATGCTGAATTTAGTTCAGCATCCATCTGGCCGCATGTCCGGAAATCGCGGACCAGCGAGCATGGACCCGCGTTTGGAACGCTGGCTCTGCATCGGGCCGAAGCATCGACCCTGAAACGAGTTCAGGGTGACGAGTACGGGTGATAAATGTGCGTTGGGAAGCGCCCCGGCCGGAACGCCCGTTTTAATCCGCCTCGGCCGCTTCGCTTTGGAGCTGGATGTAGTTGTGCAGGCCCATGCGTTCGATCATTTCGAACTGGGTTTCGAGGAAATCGACGTGCCCTTCCTCGCTTTCGAGGATGCGTTCGAACACTTCGCGGCTGACGTAATCGCGCACGGTTTCGCAATGCTGGATCGCGTCCCTGAGCAGGGGAATCGCTTCCATTTCCAGCGCAAGATCGGCCTTGAGGATTTCCTCGACGCTTTCGCCCACCTTGAGCTTGTGGAGCGCCTGGAAGTTGGGCAGCCCTTCGAGGAACAGGATGCGGTCCGCCAGGATATCCGCATGCTTCATCTCGTCGATCGATTCGTGCCGCTCGTACTCGGCGAGCTTTTCGATCCCCCAGTGCTTCAGCACGCGATAGTGCAGCCAGTACTGGTTGATGGCGGTGAGTTCGTTGGTGAGCGCCCGATTGAGATAATCGACGACTTGCGGATCGCCCTGCATGCCCTGTCTCCTGCCCGGAGGGTTCTTTCAGGTGGCCCTTGTGCGCCCGGAAGCAGCCGGCGGCAAGGCCGGAATCGCAAAAAATGGCGGAAATCCTAGGGTTTGCGAATGAAAATCAGCAGCGCTGGAAAGTCAGGATCAGGCCGCGACAAGCTGCGGGCGCCGTTCCAGCGCGCGTTCTTCCGCCAGCAATTCGTCAGCCTCTTCGAGGCATTGGCAGCACTGCGGCGCCTTGCCCAGAGTGGCGTAGACCGATTCCGCATCCCCTTCCATACAGCGCGCGGCGCGGCGGAATTCGGTTTCGCGGATCGCATTGCAGACACACACGTACATCGACGACGATCTCCGAAAGTGAGAGACCGTTAATGCGAATAGGTTGCAATAGCAAGCAGATTCAGCGGTCGGTGACGAGACAATCGTAGCCGGAGCGTTTGAGCGCGGCGCAAGCCGCCTGCGCCGCCGCGCGCGAGGGGAAGCCGCCGGCCTGAAGCAGGGTCACCCGGCCGCTGGGCAGCATCACCCGCCGCGCCCCCGCAAGCTCCGCCCGCCCCTCCACGCGGTTCCACAAGGCCTCGGCATTCGAGATGACGGCGAAGACGCCGAGCTGGACGCGCCAGGGCCCGTCCGATGCGGCGGCGCGCGGGGGCGACGGTTCGGCCGGGCGCGGCGCGGGTTCGGCGGCGGCGAGGGGCTCGGCCGCGCGGGGCGCGGGCACATGGGGAGCGCCGGCTTGCGCGGGGTCTTCGGTGCCGCCGGCGTGGCGCACATCGGCCAGGTTCGCCTTGCGAGCCGCCTCCGCTTCCGCCTTCATCCGTTCGGCGAGGGCGGCGGCCTGCTGGCGCTGCGCCGGGGGGATAGCCTGGTCCATTTCCGCCAGCGCCGGCGCCGCCTGGGGCAGGCCGAAGGCATTGGCCAGCGTCATCAGGGCATAGGCGCGCGGCCAGTCACGCTCCACATCGTCGCCGTTGAAGTGGGCGATGCCGAGCAGGTATTGCGCGCGCGGATCGCCGCGCCGGGCCGCATCGCGCAAGTATGGCATGGCCTGCGCGTGCCGCCCCTGCTCGAACAGCATCAGCCCGTAAGTATCGGCCGCCTCCAAGTGGCCGCCGGAGGCCGCCCTGGCATAGAGCGCTTCGGCGCGCGCCGGGTCGGGCGCCACGCCGCGCCCCAGGCGATAGGCCTGGGCGAGATTGAACAGGGCTTCGGGATCGCCAGCTTCCGCCGGGGCTTCCCACGCGTGCACGGCGGCGGTGTCGTCACTCCGGCTCCAGGCATCGGTGCCTTCCTTGACGTCCGCCAGCGCCGGAGGGGTGAGAAACCCGCCCGCCAGAAGCGCGGCAATCGCCAGGCGCGCGCCCATCGGTCTGGTCCACGAATGCAGCATGATCCTTGCCGGCCCCATTCACCCATCGGCGCCTAGTAAACAAGGCTTTAGTAAAATCTTTATAGTGCCGATCCTTCAGGAAATCCGCCGTTGGCGCGGGCCGATCCGAATGCCGGCCGCCTTAACTCAATATTTAGGGTGATCTGCGATCCCGCTTGGCGAAGAGGCCGGGAGGGACGTGTCTCCGGCCGGAAATTCAGGGGGATTGTCCTTTGCGCGTTTTGGCATTGGCTTCGCAGAAAGGCGGGTCTGGCAAGACCACCCTGTCGGGGCACCTGGCGGTACAGGCGCAGCGCGCCGGCGCCGGCCCGGTGGTGCTTATCGACATCGATCCGCAGGGCTCCTTGGCCGACTGGTGGAACGAGCGCGAGGCCGAATATCCGGCTTTCGCGCAAACCACGGTGGCGCGGCTGGCCAACGACCTGGCGATCCTGCGGCAGCAGGGCTTCAAGCTGGCGGTGATCGACACCCCGCCGGCGATCACCATGGCGATCCAGTCGGTCATCTCCGTGGCCGAGCTGATCGTGGTGCCGACGCGCCCCAGCCCGCACGACCTGCGCGCCGTGGGCGCCACCGTCGACTTGTGCGAGCGCGCGGGCAAGCCGCTGATCTTCGTGGTCAACGCCGCGACGCCCAAGGCCAAGATCACATCGGAAGCCGCCGTGGCGCTGAGCCAGCACGGCACGGTCGCCCCGATCACCCTGCACCAGCGCACCGATTATGCCGCCTCGATGATCGATGGCCGTACGGTGATGGAAGTCGATCCCGAAGGGCGCAGCGCGCAGGAAGTGATCGCGCTGTGGCATTATGTCGCCGACCGGCTGGAAAAGAACTTCCGCCGCACGATATTCGCCGCGCCGAACGCGATGTCGCCGATGGCAGGCGCTCACCGTCCGCAAGGCGGCTTCGGCCGCCGCGTCGCCCAGTAAGGGCGGGTGCGGCTGCCATGGCTGACGTCAAGCCCATAGCCTCGCTTGGAGCGACTCTGCTGGCCCGCAAGGGCGGCGCCAAGCCCGCGATGCGGCCGCAAGTGGCCCCCACCGGCCTGGGTGGAGCGCAGGCGGCACAGAAGATCGCCGCCGACCTGGAAGATCTCGGCTGGAACGACATGGGCGAAGACGACAGCGCGCCCGACCGTTCCGCCGACGTGCTGCAACTGACCCCTGCCCCGCATAACCCGATAGCCGAAGCGAAGACCGACAGGGGCTCGCCCCGCCCCGGCGTGCGCAGCATGCACGAAGAACTGGCCGCCCGGCTCGCCGGCGAAGGCGAATCGGACTACGTGGTGAAGAAGGCTGCGCCGAAGCCGCAGGCCAAGCCGGCGGCAGTCGCGCTGCCGCCCGCAGCCGAGGAAGTGCCGGCCGAGACAGCCCCGGCCGACGAACCCGAAGCCGAAGCCGAAAAGGTGCCGGCGATCGACGCCAGGCGCGCGCGGGCCAGCCGGCCCAGCGAGGACAGCCGCCGCGCCGCCTTCACCTTGCGGCTGGACGCCAAGCGCCATCTCAAGCTGCGGCTCGCGAGCACGATCCGCAACCGCAGTGCGCAGCAGCTGGTCACCGAAGCGCTCGACCGCTTCCTGGGCGATATTCCGGAAATCGAGCTGCTGGCCCGCAACATCCAGAAAACCGACCGCAAGGGAGTCTGACGCCATGTCTCGCATTTCCAGCGGAAACCGCATGCTTGGATTCGCGGCCGGCACGGCGCTGGCCGGCGTGCTGCTTTCGGGCTGCGCCAGCGCGGGCGGCAAGCCGGCGAGCCTTTCGGCCAGCCGCGCCGAAGGGGCGCTGGCGGTGGGCAAGACCGAGAAGGCGATCCGCCATGCGGAAGCCGCCGTCATGGCCGATCCGCGCAATGCCGCCTATCGGGCCACGCTCGGTTCCGCCTATCTCGACAGCGGGCGCTTCGCTTCGGCGGCGGCCACCTTCCGGGATGCGATGCAACTGGGCGACGCCAGCACGCGCACGGTGTTGAGCCTGTCGCTGGCGCTGACCGGCGAAGGCCGGTTCACCGAAGCGGCGGCGCTGCTCAACGAGCAGGGAAACGCCATCGCCACGAGCGACTTGGGCCTGGCGCTGGCGCTGGCCGGCCAGCCGGGGCGCGGTATCCATCTGATGGAAAACGCCATCCGCGGCGGCGAGAACACCGCCAAGATGCGCCAGAACCTGGCCTTCGCCTATGCGCTGGCGGGCCGCTGGCGCGAAGCCCGGCTGATGGCCGAGCAGGACGTTCCCGCCGACCAGGTGTCGAGCCGCATCGAGCAATGGGCCATGCTGGCCCAGCCGGGCGCGTGGCAGTTGCGCCTGGCCGGGCTGCTGGACGTGCCGGCGGGCGTGATCGATACCGGCCAGCCCACCGCACTGGCGCTGGCCAATACTCCGTCGATCGAACAGCTGGCTGCCGAAGCCGCGCTGCAAGCCGAAGTGCCTGCGCTGGCCGTAGCGCCGGCCCCTGAACCGACCATCGAGCTGCCGCCCGTGGCCGCGACGGCCGCGATGGCCGCGCCCGCTGTGCGGCCCGCCAGCTTCGAGGCGGCCTTTGCCGCGCCCGTCGCGCCTGTCCCAGCGGCCGCGCCGGCACCCGCAGCGACCGTTTCGCAGGACGCCGCGCGCTTCGCCCCAGTGGCAGCGCAACCGGCGCCAGCCCGTGTATCGGCGCCCTCACCCGTGCTGGCATCCGCCATCCAGGCGGTTCGGCAGGCGGAGGCCACACATCTGGTCCAGCTCGGCAGCTTCTCAAGCGAGCAGGCCGCGCGGCGCGCCTGGACCATCTACCAGAACCGCTATCCCGAACTGGCCGGGCACCGCATGGTGATTTCCGAGGCCGTGGTGAACGGCAAGCACTATTACCGGGTTTCCGCCGCGGGCTTCGGCCGTTCGAGCGCTTCGGCCCTATGCGGCAAGGTCAAGTCCGGCGGCGAAGGTTGCTTCGCCTATGCCGAAGGCCGCCCGCTGCCCGGCGCGATCGATACCGGCACGCGGCTGGCGCGGCGCTGATCCATACCGGAAAAGCGAACGGGCGAGGCAGTGACCTGCCCCGCCCGCCGATTTCGCCGAAAGCGATCTGTCAGTTGTAGAGCACGCGCATCCGCGGCTGGCCTTCGGCCGAGTTCCGCCGGCGCAGGCCCCAGCCCACGGCCCCGAAGCCCAGCAGCATCAGCGCCCAGGTCGCCGGTTCGGGAACGGCGGGCGTCGATCCGCTGTTGAAGAACGTGATGTGCGAGTAACCGGGGTTATTCGGGAAATACTCGCTCAGGTCGATCAGGCCCGACGTGATGGGATCGGAATCGTAGAACAGCGCAAAGCCGTTCGCCTGCTTGACCGAGAAGTAGTGGATATTGGGATCGCCGGCCCCCGGCGTATAAGTGAACGCCAGCGTGTTGGTCTGCCCGCCGGTGAAGCTGATGTCGAATTCAGACCCGGTTATCGATGAGAAATTGGTCGAAATATCGACCTTCCCGTCACTACCGAATTTGATGATAGCCGGCGAACCGGGGTCGGCCGCACCCTGCTGCGTTCCATTGGGCGTGGCGTAGCAACTGGAAAAGCCGCCTTTCCCGTCGCAGTCGTTACCGCTGAAGGTTCCAACCAGCGTCACGGCGGCACTTACAGGCGCGGCCATGAGGCATGCGGTGCTGGCCGCGGTCATTGCGAGAAGCTTGCAAAGATGATGCATACCGACATTCCCCCTGAGTGCGAGGCAGATGCGACTCGCGCGATTAATGAACCCTTCCCGCACCCTAGGATGGTCGGCTGTCGAAGAGGATCGGGATTAACAAACTGTCCCAATCCGGGACATATGTTAAGTTAGGGCGCGGCTTCGGGGCCTATTCGACCACCGTCTTTCCGCCCTTCCACAGCATCGTGACGCGGCCCTGGACGGGCTGCCGGTCGAACGGCGTGTTGCCGGCGCTGGCGGCCATGCGGGCCGAATCCACCACCCACGGCCTGTCGGGATCGACCAGCGCGAGATCGGCTTCGGCGCCGGGGCGCAGCTCGCCCGCCGCCACCCCCAGCAGGCGCGCCGGATTGCGGGCGACCAGATCGAACGCGCGTTCGAGTGACACCGTGCCGTCGCGCACCAGCGCCAGGGCCATGGCCAGCAGCGTTTCCGCCCCGGCCATGCCGGGCGCGGCATCGGCGAAGGGCAGGCGCTTGTCTTCCGGCCCGCGCGGATCGTGGCCCGAGGCGACGACATCGATCGTACCGTCGGCCAGCGCTTCCAGCACGGCCTGGCGATCGGATTCCTGGCGCAGCGGCGGCGACAGGCGGGCGAAGGTGCGGAAATCGGCCAGCGCGAGATCCGACAGCATGAAATGCGCCGGGGTGACGCCTGCCGTGACGGCCACGCCCCGCGCCTTGGCCGCGCGGACCAGGCCGAGCGCGGCGCGCGTGGTCACTTGCCGGATATGCAGGCGCGCGCCGGTCATCTCGGCCAGCGCCACGTCGCGCGCGACGGCGAGCGCTTCCGCCTGCGCCGGCGCGCTCGGCAAGCCCAGGCGCGTGGCCATCTCGCCCGCCGTGGCCACCACCGCGTGGCCCACCAGCCCGGCATCCTCGGCATGGGTGACGACGACGAGATCGAGCATCGCGGCATAGCCGAGCAGCCGGTGCATCACCCCGCTATCGCCGATCCAGCGCCGCCCGGTGGCCACCCCGCGCGCGCCGGCCTCGCGCATCAGGGCGATTTCGGCGAGCTGCCCGCCCTGCAGCGCCACGGTGGCCGCCGCGAGGGGGTGGACCCACAAGTCCGGCTTGCCGCTCTGGGCCGCGAAGCGCACCCGTGCCGGATGATCGAGCGGCGGCGGCTGATCGGGCATCAGCGCCGCGCGGGTGATGCCGCCGAAGCGGAACGCCGGCTTGTCGATCGCGAAGACGCCGAAATCGACCAGGCCGGGCGCCACGAGCCTGCCACCGGCGTCGATCACCTCGTCACCGTCGTGCGGGGCGACATCGCCCAGCGCCTCTATCCGGCCTTCGACGCAGCGCACCGTGCCGGGGCGCACCCCTTCGGGCGTGACCAGCTTGCCGCCGGTGATGGTGAGGGGGCGGACCTGCTTCATGCCCAGTGCTCCACGCCCCGCGCGCGGCGAGTCAGCACGTCGAGGCAGGCCATGCGGATGGCGACGCCCATCTCCACCTGATCGGTGATGATCGACTGCCCGGCGAGATCGGCCACCGTACTGTCAATCTCCACGCCGCGGTTCATCGGCCCGGGGTGCATCACGATGGCATCGGACGCGGCCCGCGCCAGCCGTTCGGGCGTGAGGCCGTAGACATGGCGGTATTCGCGAGGAGAAGGGACGTACTGGCCCTCCATCCGCTCGTTCTGGAGGCGCAGCATCATCACCACGTCCGCCCCGTCGAGCGCGGCGTCGAAATCGTGGAACGGCTCCACCCCCAGACGATCGACCTGCGCCGGCATCAGCGCCGGCGGCGCGCAGACCCGCACCAGCGCGCCCAGCGCCTGAAGGCACAGGATGTTCGAGCGGGCGACCCGGCTGTGCAGCACGTCGCCGCAGATCGTCACCCGAAGGCCGTTGAAGTGGCCGTCGGAACTGGCCCGCCCCCGCGCGCGCAGCGCATGGCGCAGGGCGAGGGCATCGAGCAGCGCCTGCGTCGGATGTTCGTGCTGCCCGTCGCCGGCATTGAGCACCGGGCAGGCGACCTTGTCCGCGATCAGCGCCACCGCCCCGCTCGACTGGTGGCGGATGACGATCGCATCGGCGCGCATGGCATTGAGCGTCACCGCGGTGTCGATCAGCGTTTCGCCCTTCTTCACGCTGGACTGCGCGGCGTGCATGTTGACCACGTCCGCCCCCAGGCGCTTGCCGGCGATCTCGAAGCTGAGCAGCGTGCGGGTGGAGTTTTCGAAGAAGGCGTTGATGATCGTCAGCCCGGCGAGCCGGTCGGTATGCTTGTTCGGCTGCCGGTTCCACGCCACCCACTGTTCCGCCTCGTCGAGCAGGAACAGGATCTGGTGCGTTTCCAGCTGGCCGATCGCCAGCAGGCTGCGATGCGGAAAGGCCAAGGCGCCAGCGGGATAGCGGCCTGGAGCGTGAGTCTGGGGCGGCGATGTCATTAAAGCCGGGGCTCTAGGACTCCACGCGCCGGTTAGCAACCGCGCTGTTTGAATGAGGGTTCACGCGGAGGCGCGGAGATTAAGAAGGGCGCTCGCAGAGGCGCAGAGGCGCGGAGGAGTTGTGCTTGCGGCGAAGCCGCCCCGTTCTTCCACCGTTGCGCATGGCCCGGCTGCCCGATGATATTGCGGCTTCGCCGTTGGCACGCCCCCCCCCCGCGCCTCTGCGCCTCTGCGAGCGCTCCCTTTATCTTCGTGCCATCGCGCCGCATCAGGCGCGATCCGGCAAAGCGGGTGGCGCATCGGGCCGCCCGCCGTTAAGCTGCACGCGGGAACGGGGATCACGAGAGACGCGCATATGAGCTTCGCAGGCAAAGTCTGGCGCTTGCTGGTCGGCATCAAGGACGCCTTGTCGCTGATATTCCTGCTGCTGTTCTTCACCGCGCTGTTCGCGGTGCTGAGCGCGCGGCCCAGCCCCGGCGCGGTGCGCGAGGGGGCGCTGCTGCTCGACCTCGACGGCACGGTGGTGGAGGAAGTTTCCCCCATCGATCCGCTGACGACGCTGCTGTCCTCGGCCGTGCCGACGCAGGAATATGCGGCGCGCGACCTGGTGCGGGCGATTGACGCCGCGAAGGACGACAAGCGGATCAAGGCCATCGCGCTGGACATGTCCACCTTCCTCGGCGGCGGGCTGGTCCACATGATCGAGATCGGCGAGGCGCTCGATCGCTTCCGCGCGGCCGGCAAGCCGGTGCTGGCCTAGCCCATCGGATCGACCCACACCTCGCTCGCATGGGCGGCGTGGCGATCGAGGGGCCGGGCGGCAAGAACCTTTACTACGCCGGCCTGCTCGACAAGCTGAAGGTCAAGGCGCACGTGTTCCGCGTGGGCACTTACAAGAGCGCGGTGGAACCCTACCTGCTCACCGGCATGTCGCCCGAGGCGCGGGAGAACTATCGCCAGCTCTACGGTTCGATGTGGCAGGAATGGCAAGCCAACGTGAACAAGGCGCGCCCGAACGCGCGGATCGCCGATGTCACCGGCGATGTCACCGGATGGATTGCGGCGTCGAACGGCGATCTGGCCCAGGCGGCGATCGCCGCCGGCCTGGCCGATCGCGCGGGAACGCGCGTCGAATGGGGCCAGCGCGTGGCGCAAGTCGCCGGAGAGGACCGCTGGGACGATACGCCGGGCGCCTTCGCCCATAGCGAGTTGGAAGCCTGGCTGGCCGACCGGGCGCCGTCCACCCGTGGGCCGGCGATCGGCGTGGTGACCATCGCCGGCGAGATCAGCGACGGCGACGCCGGCCCCGGGAGCGCCGGGGCAGAGCGGATCGGCGGCCTGCTCGACGATGCGCTGTCCAGCGATCTCAAGGCGCTGGTGGTGCGGGTGGATTCGCCCGGCGGCACGGTGACCGGCTCCGAAGCGATCCGCCGGGCGATCCTGCGCCACAAGGCGAAAGGCATCCCGATCGTCGTTTCCATGGGCAATGTGGCGGCGAGCGGCGGTTATTGGGTTTCGACCGCGGCCGACCGCATCTTCGCCGAGCCGGAGACGATCACCGGATCGATCGGCATCTTCGGCGTGGTGCCCACGTTCGAGGACACGCTGGCCCAATTTGGCGTCACCGCCGACGGCGTGACCACCACCAGCCTTTCCGGCCAGCCTGACGTGATCGGCGGCCTGACCCCCGATGCCCAGGCCGTGCTGCAGGCGACGGTCGAATCGGGATACCAGCGGTTCCTGGGCCTGGTGGGCCAGGCGCGCGGCAAGACGCCCGAGCAGGTCGACGCCATCGGCCAGGGGCGCGTGTGGGACGGCGGCACCGCGCGGCAAGTGGGCCTGGTGGACCAGTTCGGCAATCTCGACGATGCGCTGGCGTACGCTGCGGCACAGGCGAAGCTGGCCGACGGCGCATGGCACGCGGAATACCTCGGCGCCGGGCAGGACCGCTACGCCCCGCTGATCCGCCGCATCCTGCGGCGCAACGGCGAAGCGAGGGGCGGGGAGGCAAGCGGCGGTGACATGTTCGCGCTCTTCGCCCGGCGCCAGGCCGGCCTGGCCACCCGAGTGCTGGCCGACATGCGCGGCATGCTGCAAGTGCGCGGCGCGCAAGCGCGGTGCATGGAATGCCCCGCCCCGCCCGCAATGCCGGGCGCAGACGGTGCAGAGGCGGCCAGTTCGCCCCTGCGCTTCCTCGCCCGCCTCTTGCTGGACTAGGTTGCTGGCAGGTTGCTGGCAGGTTGCTGAGACTTGGCGCCCGACTAACGCTTGCCAGCGCCGCCGCCACATGGCAAAGGCGCGCCCCTGCCGCCCGGCCCACCTGCTTGGCCCGGCGCGCGGGCGCGTAGCTCAGTGGTAGAGCACACCCTTCACACGGGTGGGGTCGCAGGTTCAATCCCTGCCGCGCCCACCATCTTTTCAAGGGCTTAGGCCGGAAAAGGTGCCTCACCACCCCGCCAGAATCCGCGCAAGGAACCTTTTAAGGGACCTTTCTGCCGGTCAGCGGCCTTCCTCCGGAAACAACGGCAACGTCCCTCGGCCAACCTCATACGCGTTTGGCTCCCGCGTCAGCTCGTAGGGCCGCAGCGCAGCGACGACGCGCGCCGTGAGGGTTTGGATGGCTACCTGTCGGTTGAGCTTCCCGGTGGGGCTGAAAGCGTCCCGCAAGGCGTAGTTGGGTGCGGTGGTCAGGGCGATGGAGATCGCCTGTTCAAGTTCGCTGTTGTCCGGCCGAATCATCATCTGCCAATTGGAACAGATGGGGAACGGAGATCAAGCTGCTTCTGGAAGTATCTCGGACGCATGGAAGATATAAATGCGTTCGAGCTTTTGGGACCGGAGGGCCTTCTTGCCTGTGATAACGAGCTGCGCTTTCTGCTCCGCAGCCTGCGTGTAAATGTTCGGAGCCTCGTCAAACGCAGGATCGCGTACGTCAGCGGTCATGTATGAGCCAGGTGCATCCGGACGCTCGATCTTGAGGGTCTTGTTGTGGTGCTGAAATCCGTCCACCCGCACAACCATTGTTTCGAGGTCTCCGACCTCGACGTCGCCGGGGTGACGAATGGCCTCCGCCATCGGCACATCAACTTCCGCAGCGGCTTCTCCGCTGCCTCCAAGCCTGAGGCTTTCAACGGACGGTCCAACAGGAGCCACGGCATTTTTGGCCGCAGGCAAAAGGCGGTGGACAAGATCAAACATCCCCGCCCGCCATTGGCTCTCCGATTCAAGCCAACGTTCCTCGGTCTTCGACCGCGCCTTCTCAGATTGTCTCAGTGCGCTGGCGATCACATCTAGTTGTCGATCGGCCTGGCTTCTTCGCCCACCGTGGTAGTCGAGCACCCAACTCACGCTGCGCCAAAGAATGTCGCCTGCCCCGGCGTTGAGGAAGTCCCAGACGAGAGGAAGTGCACCTACAGCAGGAGCGAGTGCGCCGAATACCTCGGCGGACCCTTCGACTGGCGGCTGCGCATGGATAACAAGTGGCGCGCGCTCACCCTTACGGGGCCGTCGCTGTTCAGTGAAGTATATGAGGCTGTCCGAGACTATCTTATCGATGCCGATCATCGAGCGCCCGAACAATCGCATATCGACTTCATGCCGGTCGGCATCCAGTCCATCATATACTATGCGGATTTGACCAGCTTCCATGCACCCCTCCCCTGCGGAAGTAGTCAGCTAAATCAGACTGGCTGTCAATTTGTCCAACCTGCCACGCCAGCAGGGCAGTTTACACATACTACCGCTTCTGCTTGTTGCGCTCATCTTCGAGGCGCGGGTTGTGCCAACCGAAGCTCCGCCGCTCCTCAAGCACCTGCGACCACGCCAGTTCGTACTCGTGGCACCTGAACCTCTCTCCACGAAACCTTCCTGAGCGCGCGTCTGCGGCTCCGAACTCACCCCAGCGTCTTTCCCATCCTCGCGTGAAAGGGCCTTGGAAGGTGCCTCGACGGCCTCGGAAGACATTCTTGCGATTTGCGATTATCTCTTCATCCGAGAAATAGCCGTCTAGAAAGTGCTCAATCTCTCGGCTAGCCGCCCGGTATCCTGCTCGCCTCTCCCACCAGTTGATGAGGCTGCGGATCGGACCTTCGTCTTCCATTGCTATACTTTGTGCCAAAAGTGGCCGCCGACGCAATGGCAGCGAGACTCAGCAAGGCGAGACGGCGACGGGATTGCTGGACAACCGCCGTCTCGGTGATGAGGAGGCAATGGAGCAATCTACGCTTCGACCACCCGCAATTTGGGCTGCTCACGCGCTCTTAGCACAGAGCGGTTTGCCTGCTCGGCCAAGGCCCGAAAAATACCAGATGTCACTTCGTCCAGTTCGATGCCCTTCGCGCCGGTCTGGATTGCAGCGGCGTAAGCGATCGAGTGCAGCCGCTCGACTTCGTCGCGGGCAAACGTGATAGGTAAGCGCATTAGCTGACTCCCTTTGCTGCGAGTTGCCATTGTGCCGGATCGTCGCCCGGTACAGTGCCCTCTGGAACGTCGCCTAGGGCCGTCCAGAGACTCGATTTGTGCGTGACTTGATCGCCGCGACGGTACGCAGCCGCGCGCTGATAGACGCCCCGGAAACGAGCGCCGTTCTTTTCGAGATCGTCGAGCCGCGCGTTCAGCGCCTTTGTCTGATTGCGAAGCTCGCCCACGACAACCTCGACCGCATCGGCAACGAACGTGTAAATTTCTGTCCGGCTCGGTGGCTTTTTCCGCTGTTCGGCGGTGAAGCTGCCCAGCACGGCTTTTGCGATGTCGCTCACGGCTTAACTCCCGGCCTGCGGGAACAGGCCCGTCAGCGAAACCGGACTCGCCGGGCCGGCCGTTTCCCACGCGACACGCGCAATCGAGCGAATAGCGACGAGGTTGTTTTGCCAGAGGCCAACGGTCTGCGCGCCAGTGGGCGGGTCTTGTTCAAGGTCGCTGTCGAGCATTTCGACGGTCCCGGCTTCGCTCGTCTGCAGTTCGATCAACTCATCGAAAGCGGCCATGACAGCGCCAGGGTCAACCAAGGTTAACTGCCCAGCCGGTGCCGCCGCTGATGTCAGCACGGGAACGCCTGCGATATCACCGCCGCGTGCTCCAACGTCCCGCCCCGATGGCTCACCCGAAAGGCCGGCGCCGATGCGCGGCGTAGTCAGGAAAACTGCCGTAGCGAGATTGCCGGTGAAGGCTTCGAACAGTGTGGCCAGATCAGCGGCAAAGTCGGCACTCGCCGCGATTGCCGTTGCGCCGTAGGTCAGAGAGGCCGGCGCGTAGCCTGAGCCATCGTTGGTAGGGTCGAGCAATGCGAGGTCGAACGCATCCGCCGTGGCGCGCACAAGGTCCGCATGAACCAACTCCTCGACTCCGGGAGCGGATTCCAACGCCTCTTTCGTCCAAACGCTCAGCGATGCGACTTTGCGGGCCTCTAATCCCGTGTTCGTAATCTCAGGCTGCAGAACAGGAATAGCCTGCCCTTCGCCGAGCCAAACGGCCCTACTATTCGAGACGCTAATCGAGCGGACGCGAAAGCCGGTGCGCCGAATGCCACGAAGGCGGAACAGCAGAGCCTTTTCACGAACCGCCTTGAATAGCTCACGGTCGATCAGGCCGGTTGTGGAAGCTTGGTCCAGACCCTCGGCAATGATCGCGTGCGATACGTCTTTGGTAACTTCGGTGGGCGCTCCGGCCTCACCCCAGCGCCGCACTGCCCAGGCGCGGCCTTCAGGATAGTGGCCACCTACGGCAACGGCAGTGATCGCGCTCTTGATCGCGTCGAAGCGGATGTCGCGCGTGAAAACTTGTCGGGTCATTGTGAGCCTTCCAGAGTGGGGTTTCTGGATTGATTCTCGGCCATCGTCCGGTGCTTCAAAACACCTGAAACGGGCCAAAACGGGCGCGGAACGCGCCTCATCGCAGTGCCTCGATTGCTGCTCGGGTTGCGCGCCACCGGCCCTTGCCGGGGCCGACACGCACAACGCCGGGCATTCCGAGCGTGAAGGCATGGCGGCATAGCTTGCGCGTGTAGCTCTCGCTCAGCCCCAGCTCGAACGCGAGTGTGCACGGCGGTAGCAATTCCTCCACCAGAGGCTCGTCGGCCGGTGCATCGGCGGTCTGCGGCAGGGCAGCACGCAGCGCCGCTTCTAACCGAGCGCACCTGGCCTCCAGTTCGGCCACCCGCTTCTCAAGGGCGCATTGGCAGGACAAGCTCGCCTCGGTTCATCTTTTGTTCCTCACGCGAGTAGATCGTCGCGGCCATTGCCCCGCAGCTGTTGTTCGGCGGCGCGGTTGGCTTCCCGCTGGTGCGCGGCCTTGTTCGTCCCGCCCGCCATTGCCCGGCCCGTCATGGCGAGAGAGCGGCGCATGGCTAGCACCTGGCTCAGTTGCCCATCGACAACCCTCATTCGCGGGTTGGCGCGGGGGATGCCTTTTGCGTCGGGAATCACCGTGCCTTCCTCGCGCAATTCGCGCTGGTTCTCTTCCAAGCTGGCCATAGTGCGGGCAAGCATCACGGCTAATTCCAGCCTGTGGGGTGTCCAGTCGGCGCGGGCAAACTCGTCTGCGATCGAATGGAAGAATGGCCAAGCTTCTTGCTCCAACGTCATGTGCGCCGGGGGTGCGATTTCAGTGTCCGCTGTGGTGGCCAGTCGGATGAGGTTGGCGACGCTGTCGGTGCGCGCCTTGCGTGGTTTCGTCATGGTGTGTTCCTCTCGGATTTGAACCTTTGCGTTATTTTCATGGGAGGGCGGCGGTTCCCCGTTGGATAGCCCTCAACATTTTGGCTCCCCCGCCGCTCGGCCCTGTTGATGATATCGACAACGGCACGCTGGACCTGCCCGAACACGTTGTCCCAAAGCTCGCCGTGCCGGGGCAGCGCGACCTTGGCCTCGGCTTCCAGCGCCGACGCTTTGCGGCTTATGGCCAAGGCGCGTTCGCGGACAGTCGGGTCGGTCACTGCCGCCGCCTGCGCTGGCTGACGATGAACGGTACTTTGGCTGCCTCAGCGATCAGATGCGGAGCGACGGCGCGGATGCGCTCAACTTCCCTGTCGCTCGCTTCGACCTCGACCGAATGCGCTGGCTCGTGCCCCTGCAACGGACCGGGCGTAGGTGGCGTCACCGTCAGAGCGTTGCGCCCGTCGCCGTGGCTCTTCACGCGGATATGGCCGATGTTGGGGAAGTCTTTGCCGGAAATAATCATGCGTCGTCTCCTTCTCTCTTTCAGCAACTAGTCAGTGGCTCAGGCCCTGTTCGCCCGGACCGGCGCGCGGATGCCGCCCGGACGGGAAACGGGTTCCGTGCGTCCGCCCGCACGGACCCTTTTCCCTTTAGGGCATCCGTTGTTGTCCGTGCGCCCGAGCCCGCACGGACTTCGCACGGACTAAAATGCGGGTCCGTGCGCCCATCGCGCTCTGTCCTCGGGCGGTCACATCGGGGCATTTCCGCGCTCCCTTTCGGTCACGACGAATAGGCCCGTTTGATCCCCGCGACGGCTCGGGTCGTGATAGGCCTTCTCGGCAATCAGGTTTGCCGCCAGCAGCGCCTTGATGATCTCTTTGCACTGCTTGTCCGTCCGGTCCGGAACGTGCCGAGCGACAATCGGCCATGCGGCGCGGGTCTTCGCATTCGGATGCGCGGAATACCGCCCCCCAGCGACGATCCCCTTGTCCGGGTCGGCTGGAATGCCAGCCTCTATCTCCGCGAGGATGCGCGCCCGCATGTCGTCAGTGACGCCTGTCCAAGCGTCGGGCGGGGTCCAAGGCTCAACCGTTTGCACGTTGTCGCCGTTCGGGTAGTCACCCGCGCCGTTGCCGAGCGGCACTCCCACCAGCCGGAACCATTTGGCCTGGGAGAGTGGCGGAGTGATGTTGACCTTGCCGCTGTCCACTCGGACGAACGACCGTCGCTCACCTTCCGCGATCCCGAAGCGGTCGGCTTCATCGACCGTCATCTGCGTGAGCGTGTAAACCAGCCGAGCCCCGTTGTTCACGGCGGATGCACCGCGCCCGCGCTCCGCATTGCCGGGGTCAGCCGCACCTTTGGAGGTGTGGTGGAGGACGTCCACGGCGAGGTCATGCTCCGCGGCGAGGTTGGCGGGCGGCGGGATCGCCGCGTCCGTGGCTGAGTTGGCGTTTTCCTCAACGTCATGCGCCTTCCCCAGCGGGTCGAGGATCAGCACGTCGAGGCGGTTGCCGCGGATCGCCTGGTCGAGTTCGGCCTTCATGCTGCCATCCATCGGGCGACGCGTTTTCGGGTGCGGAACGACGAGCTTGCCCGCCTTCCCTTCGGGGGCTGACAAGAAGAGCCAGCCATCGAGTTCGGCGGGGTCGATCTGGTGATGAAGCATCGCAGCCTGCATCCGCCGTCGCAGTTCTTCGCGGTCATCTTCCAGCGAGACGAACAGGACGCGACACCGCCGAAAAACATGCTCGCCGGTCAGGTTTTTGCCGGTGGCGAGCGCAATCGCCTGCAACAGCCGGAAGGCTGTCTTGCCCGCTGCGCCGGGAGCGATGAGCGATGAGACGAACCGGCGACAGTAGGTGTTGCCGAGCAGCCATGCGCGCGGTGAGATTTCCGACCAATCGTCGCTTCCTGCGTTCCACTCTCCCAATGCGCTCGGCTTCGGTGGAGCGGGCTTCGGCTCTTCGACGTCCTGTGGATCATCCGCCTCCGCCTCGCCTTGGGCCAAGGAGTGTTGTTCTGCCTCGGCTGGGGGAGAGGGTGCCGCTGCCTCGGCTTGGGGCTCCTCGACCACGGGAGGCGGCTCTACGCCCATGTCCGGGAGCCATTCGCTGGCGGCTCCGTTCAACTGGCCGAGTGCTGTGGCTTCGGCCGCGCGCCAGTACCGGTCGCGCCAGTCCGGGTCAGCTTCGCTGGCAAGATGGAAGATCGTGCCTGCGCCAATGCTGACAGGGGGTGAGCGGGTGATCTGCGCCCATGCGCGGTCCGTTGCCTGCGGGTCGTACGCAGTATGCTTCGCAGACCACTCGTGGAACAGTTCCAGTCCTTCATCGCTGCCGCCCGTCGCGCCCCAAAGGCCCATGCCGATTGTCTGCTTCCAGAAGCCCCAATCCACTTCGGTATTCGGGATCGCGCGGACCGCCGCCGCCAACTCAGCTGCATCGTCAGCTAACAGCTCGTCGCTGGGCGCGGCCACATACTCGCGCGGGCGGTAAGCAGCCGGGAAAGGCGGCAAGCGCGAAAGGTCTGCTTGACGGTGCCAGGTGTAGCCTTCCGACGGTGGTACGATAACATATCCGCCTTCGCCCCGCACATCGACACCATCCCTGCCGACTGTGCAGCGCAGTCGGTCATCCGCCTTGAAATAAACATGCGCGCCGCCGCTGCCGGTTCGCACGATGGCCGGCGACAGGGTTTCCCAGTCGGGCACCGCGGCATAGCCGTCCTTGCCGTTCTTCTTGTCGAGGTCGAGCACTGCCAACCCGCTCGCGGTCCCGGTGGGTACACCGATCAACGCCTCGGGGTACTTTCGCGCCCAGCCCATGATGATCGCTTCATCGGTTGTCGCGCTGTGAAAGCCTCTGAGGGTCAGCGGGGCCTTATGCCGGTCGCTGCCGGGCAGGTTCCAGCACGGGAAAACCGGCAACCCAGAGCGCGCGAGTGCGAGCGCGGCTGTTGGCCAAGGTGCTTTTCTTTCGCCCGCGACTGGCGCAGAATCATCCTCGCTAACCGTTCCCCCGGTGGCGATTTCGGCCCTCGCACCCTCACCGGCGCGGGGGCCTTCGCTTTCAGGGCCGGGAGGTATGGCCTCTTGATCCGCGCGCATCAGGCATCAGCCAATTCGTCGGCAGGAGCTGGGGCCATCCCGCTCTCAACCAAGGCGTTCATGTCGGCCAGCCGGAAGCCGGTGATCTTTTGGCCAAGGGTCACGCGAGCCGGAAAGTAGCTCCCGGTCTCTCGCGCCCGAGCTTCCAACTCGCGCAGGCTTTTCTTGGTGATGCCGAGCATGGCGGCAGCTTCATCAAGGTGAAGCAGCGTGTGGCCGGTCAGGCTCTTCACTGTCTCTCGCGCGATGAGCATGCGCACTTGATGGGCGGCCTTGCGGGCTTCCCACGCTTCAAGTTCTTCACCGGTGCGGTGTTTGCGAGCAGGCATTGGCAACGTCCTTCTGCCTGAGGCGAAGCCTCGGGTTTTCAGAATGACGCCGGCACCTTTTTGATTGGCCTGGGTGCGCTGCCTTGCTTTTTATAGCGGCTGTCGGTTTTTGTTCGGTCGCCTGCGAGCGACTTCGAAACCTTTATGCGTATGCGCCAACTTCGCGCAAAAGAAAAATGCTTTAATGAGAACTCCCGTCTAACTACAATTTGGCAGATAGACGGGAGTTGCTGCTTACATCGCCTCCTCTTCGAGTGCGACCGCCACAGGCCCATCGCCCTCGGCGAGCAGCCGGATGCGATTGGCGAAATACTGGAACGTCGATCCCTCCCGCGTGGGCGAGAGATAGGCGGCGAACCGGCAGCCGACGCGCATGTGCCCGGCGTTGCCGCCCCAGTTATCCCGGTAGATCGCCGCCAGGGCGACGCACACCCCGTCCGGGGCCATCAGCAACGTGCCGTCGGGCCGGTGGACGGTGCCGAAGGCGAAGCGGTCGGAAAGCTCCGTCACTTCCAAGACGACCTCGCCGGGATTCAATGTGTATTCTTTGAACATGACTATGGCCCTCCTTGGGCTTTGATTCAGATTGTGGAGGAGCCGTATACGCGGATTGTGGTAGGGGACCGGTGGACCCTGTCGGCAAGCGCAACATGCCAACCTCATCGGAGTTTGTAAATGCCTATCCGCCCCGCACCGGCATCGGCACAACATTGTCCCGCGCCTCAGCCTCGCCCACGATCACCATCAGCTTCCGCGCCCACCAGTCCATCAACTCGCGCTTGCGCAGCCGGTAGCGGCGTTGAATGTCGCCGTGGTCGTAGGCAGCGGTTACGCCAGCGGTGATCTCATGATTCACCGCCGCTTGCAGGACGTCGAGCGGTGCTGACCAGACAATCTCCCCTTGCGCGTTTTCCTCGCCGTCCCGAGCGCGGGTGATGAAGGTGTGCCGCAAGTCGTGGATGCGCCACGCTTCCGTTTCCACCTGTGCCACCCGCGCCAGCGCTGCCTTCTTGCGCTCCACAGTGTCCGCCCGCAGCGCGCCGCCCGCGCGGATCGCCCGATGATCCTCTTCGCCCAGGCCAGCGAGGTTGCCCTTCACGCGCCGGTCCAGGGCTGCCTTGAGCTTGTTCCAGCCGCTGATCGGCGTCTCCCCGGTGTCGCTCGGGAACACCAGCCCTTTGCGCGGCTCCGGCTTGCCGCCCGCCGGGCGGGGATGCAGCGCGTCGTAGATCGCCCCCGCCGCTTCCAGCACTTCCATGGCCGGTTCGCTCAGCGCGACCTCGTGCGCGCCCTTGCGGTTCTTCACTCGCTCTTTCGGCAACACGATCAATTTGCGTTCAAGGTCCACCTCGTCCCACGCCAGCCCTGCAATCTCGTTCTTGCGCTGCCCGGTCAGCATGAGCAGGCGGATCACCGAGCCGAACGGCCAGCCCTGTTCGCCCGCCGCTTGCCAGATTGAGCGCAGCTCATCGTCGGCCAGCGCCCGCGTGATCTTCTTCGGCGGCTGGCGGTTGGTCATGCCTGTGGTCGGCAGTGCGCCGTGGAACAGCCCGCGCGATAGGGCGAACTTGAACACGCCCCGGATTGCCTTGAGCGTTTCGTCCACCGGCCCACCCGCCTTGTCCAACTGGGTGAGCAGCCGCGCCACCATCGGCGTCGTGATCTCGGACAGCGGATGCTGGCCCAGCATCGGCAACACCCGTTGCTCTAGCAGCCGTTCGCGGGCGGTAGCAGTCGTCGCGGTGACAGCGCGCTTGCGTCCGCCGACTAGCTGCCCTGCCCGCATGGCCGCCACGTAGCTTTCCGCCACGGCGCGGAAGGAACCAGCCTGCTTATCGGCAGCCTCGCGCTCGGCAGCGGCCTTTTCTTCCGCCAGCTTGTCTTTGATGACCGCTCCATCCCTCGCTGCCGCGACGAGCTCCCGCGCTGCCTCCCGCGCCTCCGACACGCCCATGCCAGGCCACTGCCCGATCACCTTACGCTGCTTGCGGTCAGAGCCTTTCTGATTGGTCACGACTGCCCACGACTTCTTGCCGGTGGAGTTGACCCAAAGGAACAGCCCGGTCTCCACGTCGCTGACCGACACCCGGCCCTTGGCGGGGCGGCTGATGCGCTCGATTGCTACGTCTGTGAGGTAGGTCTTTGGGTAGGACTTCTTCTTCGGCGCGGCCATGGCGAAACTCCAAAAGGAACCTTCTAGCGACCTTTTTGCGAGTTTTTCAGCGTTCGCGTCCGGTCGCCTTCGTTCGCTCCTTCTCTCTCGGAATGGCCAAATCGCAAAGGATTTTCGTGCTTTACTGGCGCGGAAAGGTCGCGAGCGTTCGCCTGCGTTCGTGATGAAGCTACCCTTCACACGGGTGGGGTCGCAGGTTCAATCCCTGCCGCGCCCACCATTAGGCCAGTGATTTCAATAGAAAAGTAACTCGTCGGTCGATGGCGATCTGTGCTTTTTAAGTGGCTGACTCGGGGCATCTAACCGAGCTGTGAGTCACGCAGACCAGAACGATTCAACCGAAGCATCTTTTGGCGGGATGAGGCCACTGAGGCCAGGTCAAGGCACATCGCCCTGTGAACTCCCACGGCATGGCGGAAGGGCCTGATTCCGCTTCTCGCCCAGCCTCGTTGTTGAGCCTGAACGCGGCACGGCTTGTCGGATGGGCGGCGACCGGCGGTGCGCCTTGGCCATAGGCTGGGCGCGAGGCCGAAGGAGCTATCTCGATGCGTTTCAGCCGTTTGGTTTCCGCGGGGATGACCCTGGCCGGCGCGTTTATGCTGCCGGGCGCCGCGCTGGCACAGTATAGTCCGGATGCGACCGGCGATCTTGGGGCGGCCATGGGATCGACGGCGCTGGGGCAGTCGGTCCTGAGCGGCACGCGCGAGATCGGCCGGGATGGCGCGGATTCCGACGAGCTTTCGCCGACGATGAAGCGTTACTGCGCCGAATGGCCCGATGAAGGCGTATGCCGCGCCGACCGGGCGCGGCAGGCCCAGCGGGAGCAGGCTTCCGCCAAGCCTTCGGAAGAGCGGATGCGGCAGTTGATGGCGCAAGTGCAGGGCGAATACGAGGAGCGGGTCCGCCGGGACGGAAAGCCGGCGGCCGACAAGTGGCTCAGTGAGACGGCTTATGAACTGGGCCGGCAGGACGGCAAGGCCGCGCGGGGCGGACAGCGCTAGGGGACGGCGCGGGCGGGTTCGTACTTCAGGCGGCACGGCCTTCGAGCGTGACGCCGTAGCTGCGCACATAATCGCCCAGTTCACCTAGCACGCGCTGGGGCGTGAGGCCGAATTCCTCCAGGCTGTAGCGATGCGGGCGGCGCTTGAGCCGGGCGGCGCGGCGTTGGTAGGCTAGCATCGCGGGACGCGCCGGGGCGATGTCGAGCCCGAGGAAGCGATAGACGCGCGCCATGGCGCCGCGCCAATCGCGGTCCATGTCTTCGTAATGGACGTCGATCTGCCGATCGGCGGGAATGGCATCGCGCGCCGCGGCCATCCGTTCCAGCATCAGCCGGGTCTTGCGCAGTGATTCGCTGCCGATACGGCGTGCGTCGGCCTTGTCGGAGTAGATGATCGTCTGGTTCCAGGCCAGCGAAGCGGCGCTGCCGACCACCGCCAGCGGATCGCGATGCGTGAAGATGAGACGTGCGTCGGGAAAGACTTTCAGCAGCGCCGGCAGGTCGAGCAGGTGCTGCGGGGTCTTGAGGATCCACGGCCTGAGGCTGGAGGCCTGCTGCGACCAGCCGATCAGCCGCAGCAGGCGCGCCATCTGGCGATAGGCGGGCACTGCGTCCTGCGCTTCGCACCAGCGGCCGTAGCTGGGCACCCACCACTGCGCCTCGTGCTTCATGCCCCAGAAGCTGCTGACCAGCAGGCCCAGTTCCTCTTCCGGGTCCAGCGGGCCGGTGGGGTGAATGGTGAGCGTGCGCGGATTGGCGAGGCGGGCGACGCGCATGATCCGCCGGGCCAGCGCGATACGCGAATCGGGGCCGCTGCCGTCGAAGCCCGGCCGGGGAACGGGGCTGATCGTTTCGAAGCTGCGCAAGTGGGTGAACCGGCGATCGGCCGCGAGCAACCGGTGCAGCCGCGTGGTGCCCGATCGCATCGGCCCGGCCACGATCACCGGGCGCTGCAGCGGGCGGGCGAGGATTTCCGGGTGCCGGGCGAACCACTGCTGCGCCCACAGCCGATCGTGCAGCACCTTTTCGATCTGGGCCCGCGCGGCCCATTCGCCCGCGGCATTGAGCCGCGCTTCGGCGTGGAGCGCCTGGAGCAGGACATCCAGTGGCCCTTCGAACCAGGGATCGCCGAAATCGTCGAGCCCGGTGTAGGCAGCGGCGCGCGCCAGCAAAGCCTCTTTCGCCAGCACCGGCTTGTCCGCCAGCCCCAGCTTCCGCCCCGCCGCGATCGCCGCGTTGACCGCGCCGATGAATCGCGTCCGCCGGGGCGGGGTCAGGGGCCTTTCGGTCAAGTAAACTCGTCCCGCTGCTAGGCTGGGGGAAGCTTGCAGGATTACCCTTGAGGCGCAAGGCCGGTTCCCCCGGCCCCATGCGCGCTAGCGCCACTGGACAACGCCGCGGGCCAACGGGCATAGGCCCGGCCATGCACGATCTGCGCGCCATCCGCGAAAACCCGCAGGGCTTCGACGCCGGCCTGGCCCGGCGCGGGGCCGAACCGGCCTCTGCCGCCATCCTGGAGCGTGACGAACGCCGCCGCGCGGTGACGACACGCGCGCAAGAAGCGCAGGCGCGCCGCAACGAAGCATCGAAGGCGATCGGCGCGGCCATGGGCAAGGGCGACAAGGCCACGGCGGAGGCGCTGAAGGCCGAAGTGGCCGCGCTGAAGGAAACCCTGCCTGCGCTGGAAGAGGAAGAGCGCCGGCTGGGCGCGGAGCTGGACACGCTGCTGGCGGCGCTGCCCAACATTCCCGCCGACGACGTGCCCGAAGGCGCGGACGAGAGCGGCAACGTGGAAGTGGCCCGCTGGGGCGAGCCCCGCGCCTTCGCCTTCGCGCCGAAGGAACATGCGGACATCGGCCCGGCGCTGGGGCTGGATTTCGAAACCGCCACGGCGATGAGCGGGGCGCGCTTCGCCTTCCTGCGTGGCCAGATGGCGCGCCTGCAACGGGCGCTGGGGCAATTCATGCTGGACCTGCAGACCCGGCAGCGCGGCTATGCCGAATGCGCGGTGCCGCTGCTGGTGCGGGACGAGGCAGTGTTCGGCACCGGGCAGCTGCCGAAGTTCGCCGATGACTTGTTCCGCACGACGGACGGGCGCTGGTTGATCCCCACCGCCGAGGTCAGCCTGACCAATTCGGTGCGCGAGCAGATCCTTGGCGATCTGGCGCAGCCGATCCGCCTGACGGCCCTTACCCCCTGCTTCCGTTCCGAAGCCGGGGCGGCGGGGAAGGATACGCGGGGATTCATCCGCCAGCACCAGTTCGAGAAGGTGGAACTGGTGTGCATCTGCCGGCCCGAAGACTGGCAGGCGGAACACGAACACATGATCCGTTCCGCCGAGCTGGTGCTGGAAACACTGGGCCTGCCTTATCGCAAGATGCTGCTTTGCACGGGCGACATGGGGGCGACGGCCCGGAAGACCTTCGACCTGGAAGTGTGGCTGCCGGGCCAAGGCACCTATCGTGAGATCAGCTCGATAAGCTGGTGCGGCGATTATCAGGCGCGGCGGATAAATGCGCGCTATCGGCCGGCCAAGGATTCGGGGGGGCAGAAGGGCACCGCGTTCGTCCACACGCTCAACGGCTCCGGCCTCGCCGTGGGGCGCACGCTGGTGGCGGTGCTGGAGAACGGCCAGCAGGAAGACGGCAGCGTCACCCTGCCGCCGGCGCTGGTGCCGTATATGGGCGGGATCGACCGGCTGGCCCCGGCGGCGTGATGCGTATCCTCCTGACCAACGACGATGGCATCCACGCGCCCGGCATGGCGGTGCTGGAAGCGATCGCGGCGCGGCTTTCCGACGATGTCTGGGTCTGCGCGCCGAGCGAGGAGAACTCCGGCGCCGGGCATTCGCTGACGCTGCATCTGCCGGTGCGCCTGCGCCAGCATGGCCCGCGCCGCTTCGCGGTGACGGGCACGCCGACCGATGCGGTGAACCTGGCGCTGCGCAAGCTGTTCGCCGACCGACTGCCCGACCTGGTCATTTCGGGGGTAAACAGCGGCGAGAACCTGGCCGACGACGTGACGTATTCGGGCACGATCTCCGCCGCGATGGAAGCCGCCATGGCGGGAATCCCGGCGGTGGCGCTGAGCCAGGCGATGCGCGATGGGGGGCACGGCTTTTCCGCCGCAGAGCACTGGGCGGACAAAGTGCTGGCGCCGCTGCTGAACCTGCAAATGGCCCGGCGCACGGTTGTGAACATCAATTTCCCGCCCGTTTCCGCCGATGCCGTGCGCGGCATTCGCGTGGTGCGGCAGGGCTTCCACGACTATGCGCGCGGCTCTCTGGTCGAAGGTACCGATCCCCGGGGGCGGCCCTATTACTGGTTCGGCCTGCACGACATCGAACATACGCTGGACCACGGGACGGACCTGGAAGCCGTGTCGGACGGTTATATCGCGGTGACGCCGCTGCAGCTCGACCTCACCCACCATGCCTCGATCGGCAGCCTGGCGGAAGCCTACGCCGCATGAGAGGATGGCGCTGAGCCATGCTGTGGCCGGGCCGCCCGCGCAGGATGTTCGAGGAGGCGTCGCGCGCGCTGCGCTTCACCCCGTTGCGCCGCGCGGTCAAGGTGCCGGTCTGGGCGGACATCGGCCTGCGCCTGGGGGCGGTGCTGGTGCTGGTTTCCATCGTGGTGACGATCCACTGGATCGACCGCGCCGGCCTGGTGGATCACGTGGACGGCCACGTGAGCTTCCTCGACGTGGTCTATTACACCATGGTTTCGATCACCACGACGGGCTTTGGCGACATCACGCCGGTGGCCAGCCGATCGCGGCTGGTGGAAGCGGTGATCGTCACCCCGATTCGAGTGGCCGTGCTCCTCATCTTCGTGGGGGCGGCCTATGATTTCGTCATCAAGCGCGGCTGGGAGAAATGGCGCATGGCGCGTATTCAGAAGCAGCTTTCCGGCCATGTCGTGATCCTCGGCTATGGCATTTCCGGTTCCGAGGCGGTGGCCGAACTGATCGCGCGGGGCACCGATCCGCGCGACATCGTGGTGATGGACGTGAGCCGCGGACGGCTGGCCCATGCCGAAGCGCTGGGCTGCAACGTGATCGAGGCCGACGCGACGCGCGACGAGCACCTGATGGCCGTGCGGATCGACCGGGCGCAATGCGTGCTGATTTCCGCCGGGCGTGACGATTCGTCGGTGCTGATCGTGCTCACCGCCCGCCACCTGGCCCCCGATGTGCCGATCAGCGTGGTCATCCGCGCCACCGACAACGAATTGCTGGCCCATCAGGCGGGGGCGGACAACGTGATCAACCCGGTGCGTTTCACCGGCCTGCTGCTGGCCGGCAGCGCGCAAGGGCTGCACACGGCGGAATACCTGGCCGATCTCGCCTCCATCGCCGGCAAGGTGCAGCTGATAGAACGGCCCGTGCTGCCGGAGGAAGTGGGCAAGCCGATCACCGAGCTGGCCACGGGCGGCCAAGGCCTGCGCATCTATCGCGACGGCGTCCCCATCGGCTTCGCGGAAATCGAAGCGAAGGCATTGCAAGCCGGCGACATCGTGGTCGAGATCCGCCCCACCGAACCAGGCGAAAGCAAGGCATGAACCCAATGGCCCAGCCCCTCCCCCGCAGCCCCAGGGGCTTCATGTTCGATCTCGACGGCACGCTGATCCTCAGCGACCGCAAGCTGGGCGGCTATACCGCGATCCCCGGCGCCGCGGAGACGCTGGCCGAACTGGACGCGCGCGGCATCCCGTGGATCGCGATGACCAACGGCAGCGCCTATCCCGCCGGCGTGCAGGCGCCGAAGCTGCGCGCGGTGGGCCTGCCGGTGCGCGACGAGCGGCTGTTCACGCCCAACAGCGTGGCGGCGCGGGCGATGATCGAGCGCGGATACGAGCGCGTGCTGGTGCTGGGCACCCAGGGCGTGGCCGATGCGCTGGCCGAAGCGGGCGTGCGCTGCGTGCTGCCCGACGATCCGGCGGCGCATGAAACCGATGCGGTTTATGTCGCGTGGCATCCGCACTGTTCGATGCCGGATATCCACCTGGCCTGCGAGCGTGTGCTGGACGGCGCCGCGTTCCTGACCGCGTCCGACGTGCCGTTCTTCGCCACCAAGGACGGGCGATCCTTCGGCTATTCCTGCGCAATCAACGGCGCGGTGGCGCGCGTGACGGGCCGCGAGCCGGAGCCGTGCGGCAAGCCGAGCGCGCTGGCGCTGAAGCTGATCGCCGAGCAACTGGGCCTGCCCGAAGCGGACGTGGGCGTGGTGGGGGACGATGCCGTGGCCGAAATGCAGATGGCCCGCGCCGAGGGCGCGATCGGCATCGCCGTCGCCAGCGGATCGACCAGTCGTGAGCAATGGGCCGCCCAGCCCCCCGAGCGCGCGCCGCATGTGGTAATCGACAGCGTGGCGGATTTGCTGACAGGGGGCCTGATCGGCTAGAGACGGCGCATGAAGCTTGGCCGTCTCAATCATGTCGGCGTGGCGGTGCCGGACCTCGCGAAGGCGATCGCTTTCTGGCGCGAGACGATGGGCGCCGCGCAAGTGGGCGAACCCTTCGCCATGACCGAGCAGGGCGTGCTGGTGTGCTTCATGGAAATGCCCGGCGGAGGCACGCAGATAGAGCTGCTGGCACCGCTTCCCGGCCACTGCCCGATCCGCGCCTTCCTGGAGCGCAATCCGCTAGGCGGGCAGCATCACCTGGCCTTCGAGGTGCCCGACATCGCCGAGGCGCGCGCGGCGTTCGAGGGCATGGGCAAGCGCGTGCTCGGCCCCACCCGCATGGGGGCGCACGGGACGCCGGTGTTCTTCATCCATCCCAAGGACATGGAAGGCGTGCTGACCGAGATCATGGAGAGTCCTCGGTGAGCATTGCCGAGCCCTTCTCCCTTGAAGGAGAAGGATACGCAGGCTTGGACACGCAGTGTCTTAGCCGGAGTTGGATGAGGGTGTCCGGCCCGCGCAATCGGGAGCCGCGGATCCCCCTCTCCCAGCTACGACTAAGCGGTCTTTCAGACCGCCAAGTCTTCGCAGCCCTCTCCCCCCGGGGGAAAGGGGAAGAAAGGCGCGCATGACCGACAAGGCCGACTGGCAGGGCAAGGCCGCCCATGAGCTGAAAGGCCGCGATGCCGCCTGGCATGTGCCCGAAGGCTTTGCGATCCAGCCGCTCTATACCGCCGAGGACCTGCCGGAGGGCGACATCGGCTTTCCCGGCTTCGCGCCGTTCACGCGCGGGCCTTATGCCAGCATGTATACCGGGCGGCCGTGGACGATCCGGCAATATGCGGGCTTCTCCACCGCCGAGGAATCGAACGCCTTCTATCGCCGTAACCTGGCCGCCGGGCAGAAGGGGCTTTCGGTGGCGTTCGATCTGGCCACCCACCGGGGCTATGACAGCGACCATCCGCGCGTGCACGGCGATGTCGGCAAGGCGGGCGTGGCGATCGATACCGTGAAGGACATGGAAATCCTGTTCGAGGGGATTCCGCTCGACCGGATGAGCGTTTCCATGACGATGAACGGCGCGGTGATCCCGGTGATGGCGTTCTATGTCGTGGCGGCGGAGCGGCAGGGCGTGAGCCGGGACCGGCTGAGCGGGACCATCCAGAACGACATCCTCAAGGAGTTCATGGTCCGCAACACCTACATCTATCCGCCCGAGCCGAGCATGCGGATCGTCAGCGACGTGATCGCCTGGTGCTCGGCCGAGATGCCGAAGTTCAACAGCATCTCGATCAGCGGCTATCACATGCACGAGGCGGGGGCGACGGCGGTGCAGGAGCTGGCTTTCACCATCGCCGACGGCAAGGAATACGTGAAGCGGGCCATGGCCGCCGGGCTGGCCATCGACATGTTCGCGCCGCGCCTCAGCTTCTTCTTCGGCATCGGCATGAACTTCTTCATGGAAGTGGCCAAGCTGCGCGCCGCGCGCGTGCTGTGGTGCCGGGTGATGGAAAGCCTGGGGGCGCAGGACGAACGCAGCAAGATGCTGCGCACGCATTGCCAGACCAGCGGGGTTTCGTTGCAGGAGCAGGACCCTTACAACAACGTGATCCGCACCACGGTGGAAGCGCTGGCGGCCGTGCTGGGCGGGACGCAGAGCCTGCACACCAATGCGCTGGACGAGGCGCTGGCCCTGCCCACCGATTTCTCCGCCCGCATCGCCCGCAACACGCAGCTGGTGCTGGCCGAGGAAACCGGCGTGATGCGGGTGATCGATCCGCTGGGTGGCTCTTACTACATCGAGGCGCTGACGGCGAAGCTAGTTGAAGACGCGGAAGCGCTGATCGCCGAAGCCGATGCGCTTGGCGGCATGACGGCGGCGGTGGCCAGCGGGATGCCCAAGCGGCTGATCGAGGAAGCCGCCGCCGCCCGGCAGGCGCGGATCGACCGGGGCGAGGATGTCGTCATCGGGGTGAACAAGTATCCGCTGGACGAACACGCGCCGATCGAGACGCTGGAAGTGGACAACCACAAGGTGCGCGAAGGCCAGATCGCGCGGATCGCGGCCGTGCGCGCGGCGCGGGACCAGGCGAAGTGCCGCGCGGCGCTGGAGGCGCTGACCGAGGCGGCCCGGAAAGCCCCCTCCCCTTCGGGGGAGGGGGTTGGGGGCGGGGGCGGTGTGCTTCCGCCTGGCGGACAGCCCCCCCTCCCAACCCTCCCCCCTGAAGGGGAGAGGGCTAACCTGCTCGCCCTCGCCATCGAAGCCGCCCGTGCCGATGCCACGCTGGGCGAAATCTCCATGGCGCTGGAGGCGGCCTTCGGGCGCTATGACACGGTGCCCACGCCGGTGCGCGGAGTCTATTCCGCTTCCTATGCCGGTGACGCGCGTTATACGCAGGTCCTCGCCGGCGTGGAGACCGTCACCCACCGCCTGGGCCGCCCTCCCCGCCTGCTGGTCGCCAAGATGGGGCAGGATGGGCACGATCGCGGGGCGAATGTGATCGCCAGCGCCTTTGCCGACATGGGCTTCGCGGTGATCCCCGGCCCGCTGTTCCAGACCCCGCCCGAAACCGCCGCGCTGGCGCTGGAGCGCGATGTGGACGCGGTCGGCGCCAGCTCGCTCGCGGGCGGACACAAGACGCTGATCCCCGAGCTGGTCGAGGCGCTGAAAGCGGCCGGGCGGGCGGACATCAAGGTCGTCGCTGGTGGCGTGATCCCGCCACAGGACTACCAGTTCCTGCGTGACGCCGGGGTGCAGGGGATTTACGGCCCCGGCAGCAACGTGGTGGAGTGCGCGGCGGACCTGCTCAGGCTGCTGGGGCACAACATGCCGCCGGTGGAGGGAGAGGCGGAGTGACGACGGATCATCGCGATCCTGTGGATTTCTATCGCAGCCATGCGGAGGAATTTGCCCGCGTCCGGTCGGGGCCCAGCGCCGAAGGAACCTGGCTCAAATCCTTCATGGCCGAATTGCTGCCGTCCGGTTCCATTCTTGACGCCGGCTGCGGCACAGGTGAGCCGATCGCGCGAACCCTTGTCGAACACGGCTTCCTGGTGACGGGCCTGGACACGACACCCGCCTTTCTCGATCTGGCACGTGAAAAAGTGCCGGATGGCGTGTTTCTGGAAGCCGATCTACGCGATTTCTCTCTGGGCCGAACATTCGACGGCATCCTTGCGTGGCACAGCCTCTTTCATCTCGGGCAGGACGATCAGCGCGCCGCCATTGTCCGCCTGGCCGCCCATGCGGCGCCAACGGCGGTGCTGATGTTCACCGCCGGCGACCGCGAAGGAGAGGCGATCAATCCGATGTTCGGCGAAAATCTCTATCACGCGAGCCTTGATCCGGGAGAATATCGGACAATCCTGCAAGCGCTCGGTTTCCGGATACTCCGCTACGTCGAGCGCGATCCCGGTGCCGGTTTCAGCACCGTATGGCTCGCCCGCCGGGACGATACGGGATAGAAGCGCGGGGATTTCCCACCCAGGACTGCCCGCCGGCAGACTCACGCTGGGCCTATGCCGCAGGCGTGGCCAGCGCTATCGAAGCGCTATGAGCGAAGCAATCCGCACCGACTGGACGCGCGAGGAGATCGCCGCGCTGTTCGATCTGCCGTTCACCGAACTGGTGTTCCGTGCGGCCGAAGTCCACCGCGCGCATCATCGGGCGAGCGAGGTGCAGCTGTGCACGCTGCTCTCCATCAAGACCGGCGGGTGTCCGGAGGATTGCGGCTATTGCTCCCAATCCGTGAAGGCCGACAGCGGTGTGGAAGCCACCAGGCTGATGGACGTGCAGGCCGTGCTGCAACGCGCGGCGCAGGCGAAGGATGCGGGGAGTCAGCGGTTCTGCATGGGCGCCGCCTGGCGCAACCCGAAAGACCGCGACATGCCGAAGATCGTCGAGATCGTGAAAGGCGTGGCCGCGATGGGTCTGGAAACCTGCATGACGCTGGGGATGCTCACGCCGAAGCAGGCCGGGATGCTGGCCGAAGCGGGGCTAGATTATTACAACCATAACATCGACACCGGCCCGGAATACTATGAGCGGGTCATCAGCACGCGCACGTTCGGGGACCGGCTGGAGACGCTGGACACTGTCCGCGCGGCGGGGATCAGCGTGTGCAGCGGCGGGATCGTGGGCATGGGCGAGATGCGCGCGGACCGCGTCGGCTTCATCCACGCGCTCGCCACCCTGCCGCGCCATCCGGAGAGCGTGCCGGTCAACGCGCTGGTGCCGGTGAAAGGCACCGTGCTGGGCGACATGCTGGCGGACACGCCTCTGGCGAAGATCGACGACATCGAATTCGTCCGCACGGTGGCCGCCGCGCGGATCACGATGCCGAAAAGCATGGTGCGCCTTTCCGCCGGGCGCGAGAGCATGAGCGAGGCGACCCAGGCGCTGTGCTTCCTAGCCGGGGCGAACTCGATCTTCACCGGCGACACACTGCTGACCGCGCCCAATGCCGGCGACGACGCCGATGGCGCGCTGTTCGCCAAGCTGGGGCTGGTGCCGCTGACGGGCGAGGAGCCGATGCGGGCGTGCCAGGCGATGGCGGCGGAGTGAGCGCCCATTTCCTCTTCAGTCGTCATTCCCGCGAAAGCGGGAACCCAGTGGGCTCTTCAGGCCGCGCAGCAGACGCAACTGGGTCCCCGCTTTCGCGGGAATGACGAGGGGATTGGGAGAGTGAGTTTCAGCGATCGCCCGACGATGAGCACCGGAAAAAGGATCGGCTGCCTTGCTTATACAAGCATCGGAAGCCTCGTTGTCCTATTCTGCCTGGTAGGATCGGCGATGGGCGACTGCGCGGACGGACCGGACTCGAGCTGCAAGAACAACGCAGCGAACCTCTTGCTATTTCCCGGTTCGCTCATGATCGTGCTCACCGGCGGGATCGTGATGCTTTGGCTCTTTACGCGAAACGGACGCTGATATTTCCAAGATTCTCATCGCCAACCTGGAAAGTTGAAACAGAATGAACGGCCAATCCGACAAGACGCTTGCCTTGAGTGAGGAAATGAGCCGGGCGCTGGCCGGCGCGGATATGTCCGATCCGGCGCAGCGGACGGCGGCGACGCTGTTCGTGGTGTTGAAGAGCCAGCTCGACATGCTGGGATTCCGGCCCGGCACGGTTCCGTTCGACGCGCGGTTCGGGTCCGATCGCTGCCGGGGCGCCTTGATGGGAACCGCCGTGGCCGCGGTGCGCGGCCATCGCGAAGCGCCGGAGCGGGAGCATTATATCGACGCCATCGTGGCCGCCTTCACGGTGGTTTTCGGCGAGGCGATCGGCCGCGCGCGGGCGCTGGAAACGATCGAGGCTTCCGCCGACCGGAACGAAACGGTGAACGCCGCGTCCGATTGGGCCGGCCAGGACATGATCGACACCTGGAGCGACACGTCACCCTCCGCCCCGACGGCTTACTATCGGGCGGCGACCGGAGAGCGGATGTTCGATCAATGATCGCCATCGCCGCCGCGCTGCTGCTTGCCCAGGCGGGCGCTTCCACGGCGGACGAACCGATCAACTGCGACAAGGCGCTGACCCAGCTGGAGATGAATCGCTGCGCCGCGCGGGATTTCGAAAGCTCCGACGCCGCGCTCAATGCGCAATGGGCGGAAACGGCGGCGCGGATGAAAGCGCTCGACGCGCAGATCGACCGGGAGCACGACAAGCAGCCCGGCTATTTCGACACGCTGCTCAATGGCCAGCGCGCCTGGCTGACATTCCGCGATGCGCAGTGCCTTTCGGAAAGCTTCCTGGCCCGCGGCGGATCCTTGCAGCCGATGATGAACGCGCAGTGCAAAACCTATCTGACCGAGCTACGCATCCAGCAACTGCGCGATCTCGTCGCCACCCCTTGAACCATGGAGCCATGAACGTGACCGACCAGAAGCTGGAAACCCTGACCATTCACGCCGGCACTGCGCCCGATCCCACGACCAAGGCGCGGGTGACGCCGATCTACCAGACCACGTCCTATGTGTTCGACGACGTGGATCACGCGGCGCGGCTGTTCAACCTGGAGGAATTCGGGAACATTTACACCCGGATCATGAACCCCACCAGTGGCGTGCTGGAAGGCAAGGTGGCGGCAATGGAGGGCGGCCTGGCCGGCCTGGCGGTGGCATCGGGCCATGCGGCGCAGTTCCTTGTCTTTCACACGCTGATGGAGCCACACTGCAACATCGTGGCGGCCAAGCGGCTCTATGGCGGATCGCTCAACCAGATCGGCCAGAGCTTCCGCAAGATGGCGTGGGACGCGAAGTTCGTGGATGCGGACGATCCGGCCGCCATCGCCGCCGCGATCGACGACAAGACGCGCTGCATCTTCATCGAAAGCCTGGCCAATCCGCAGGGCGTGCAGGACATCGCGGCGATCGCCAAGGTGGCGCACGATGCGGGCGTGCCGCTGATCGTGGACAACACGCTGGCGACGCCGATGCTGTGCCGCCCGATCGAGCACGGGGCCGATATCGTGGTCCATTCGGCAACCAAGTTCCTAGGCGGGCACGGCAATTCGATCGCCGGGGTGATCGTCGATGCCGGTCGCTTCGACTGGAAGGCAGGCGGCAAGTACCCCTACCTGAGTGAGCCCAATGCCTCGTACCACGGCACGAGTTTTGCCGACACGTTCGGCGAGCTGGCCTTCATCCTCGCCGCCCGCACCTTGGGCCTGCGCGATCTCGGCCCGGCCCTGTCGCCGATGAACGCCTTCTTCGTGCTGACCGGGATGGAGACGCTGGCCCTGCGGATGGAGCGCCATTGCAGCAACGCGCTGGCGCTGGCCCAATGGCTGAAGGCGCACCCCAAGGTGGAGTGGGTGTCCTATGCCGGGCTGGAAGGCGATCGCTATCACACGCTGGCGCAGCGCTATCTGGGCGGCAAGGGCGGCGCGGTGTTCACCTTCGGCCTCAAGGGCGGCTATGAAGCGGGCGTGAAGCTGGTCTCCTCGGTCAAGCTGTTCAGCCACCTGGCCAACATGGGCGATACTCGCTCGCTGATCATCCACCCGGCCTCCACCACGCACCGCCAGCTCGAACCCGAAGCGCTGGTCGAAGCGGGTGCCGGGCCGGACGTGGTGCGCGTGTCGGTCGGCATCGAACATATCGACGACATCATCGCCGACCTCAGCCAGGCGCTGGAGCAGGTTTGAGGCGATGGGCGAGGCCGTGGCGGCGTGAGCGTATTGTCCCTGTTTCGTCATTCCCGCGAAAGTGGGAGCCCAGTCGCGTCTGTGGGCGCAATGAGAGCCTACTGGGCCCCCGCTTTCGCGGGGGTGACGAAGAAGGGGGTGCCGTTTCCTGGGAAGCGCCTCGCTGATGTTCAGTAAGATCCTCATCGCCAACCGGGGCGAGATCGCCTGCCGGGTGATCCGCACCGCGCGCGCGATGGGGATCGCGACGGTGGCGGTCTATTCGGATGCCGACGCACGCAGTGCGCATGTGAAGATGGCGGACGAGGCGGTGCCTATCGGGCCTTCGCCGGCGGCCGAAAGCTACCTGCGCGCCGACCGGATCATCGAAGCCTGCAAGGCCACCGGGGCCGAAGCGGTGCATCCCGGCTATGGCTTCCTGTCCGAGCGGGCGAGCTTCGTGGAAGCGTTGGAGGCGGAAGGGATCGTGTTCATCGGCCCGCCCGCGTCGGCCATCGCGGCGATGGGCGACAAGATCGAAAGCAAGCGGATCGCGCAGGCGGCGGGCGTCAACGTGGTGCCGGGCTTCGTGGGCGAGATCGCCGATACGGCGCACGCGGCGAAGATCGCGGGGGAGATCGGCTATCCGGTGATGATGAAGGCCAGCGCCGGCGGCGGCGGCAAGGGCATGCGGCTCGCTTGGACCGAACAGGACGTGCGCGAAGGCTTCGAGAGCGTGAAGCGCGAGAGCCGCAATTCCTTCGGCGACGACCGGGTGTTCATCGAAAAGTTCATCGAGAGCCCCCGGCACATCGAGATCCAGGTACTGGGCGACCAGCACGGCAACCTGATCCACCTGAACGAACGCGAATGTTCGATCCAGCGGCGGCACCAGAAGGTGGTGGAGGAAGCCCCCTCCCCCTTCGTCACCCCGGAAATGCGCGCGCGAATGGGGAAGCAGGCGATCGCGCTGGCCCGCGCGGTGGGCTATCATTCGGCCGGCACGGTGGAACTGATCGTCAGCGGAGCCGATCCCACGGGCGAGAGCTTCTACTTCCTCGAAATGAATACGCGCCTGCAAGTCGAACACCCGGTGACCGAAGCGGTGACCGGGATCGACCTGGTGGAGCAGATGATCCGCGTGGCGGCGGGGGAACCGCTGGGGTTCGGGCAGGCGGACGTGCCGCTCAACGGCTGGGCGATCGAAACGCGGGTCTATGCGGAGGACCCCTATCGTGGGTTCCTGCCGAGCACCGGGCGGCTGATGCGTTACAAGAGCCCCTCCCCTGAGGGGGAGGGGGAGGCTTACGTTCGTGTGGACGATGGAGTGGCGGAAGGCGGCGAGGTTTCGCTGTTCTACGATCCGATGATCGCCAAGCTGATCACCTGGGCGCCGACGCGCGACGAGGCGGCGGACTTGCAGGTCACCGCGCTCGACCGGTTCGAGATCGAAGGGCCGGGGCACAATATCGATTTCCTCAGCGCCCTGATGCAGCATCCGCGCTTTCGCGCCGGCGAGCTGACCACCGGCTTCATCGCCGAGGAATATCCCGAAGGCTTCCACGGCGCGCCGGCCAGCGAGGAGCAGCTGCGCCTGATCGCCGCGGTGGTGGCGGGCAATGCCTCGACCATGATGGCGCGGGCGCGGCGGATTTCCGGCCAGCTCAATGGGCCGCCGGCGGTCCCGTGCGACTGGACGGTGCGGATGGGCGGCCGTGACTACACTGTTACGCTGGGCGAAGGCCATGCCACGGTCGATGGGCACCGCATCGAAGGCACCTGCGACTGGCGGCCGGGCATCCGGCTGGCCACGGCAAGCGGGAATGGGCAGGTGCTCGACCTCAAGGTGGGGCGCGCGGGGTTCGATTGGCTGATCACCACCCACGGCTCCACGCACAGGGCACGGGCGATCCCTGCCCGGCTGGCCCCGCTGGCGGCGCACATGATCGAGAAGACGCCGCCCGATCTCTCGCGCTTCCTGCTCAGCCCGATGCCGGGACTGCTGGTGGCGCTGCATGTGGCGGCGGGCGACAGGGTCGAAGCGGGCCAGCCGCTGGCGACCGTCGAGGCGATGAAGATGGAGAACATCCTGCGCGCCCAGCGCAGCGGAACGGTGAGCCAGGTCGCGGCCATGGTGGGCGAGACCCTGGCCGCCGATGCAGTGATCCTGGAGCTGGAATGACTTTCGACTATGAAGCCTATGTCGCGGATTTCCTGACCGGCGACGACGAGGCGCTGGTGACGCGCTGGTTTGCCGAGCACTGCGCGATGGAAAGCGGCAGCGGCACGTTCGAAGGGCGCGACGGGATGCGCCGCTTCCTGGCCTGGGCGCATGACGGGGTGCGCGAATGCCCGCGCATCGTGGCCTGGGTGCAGCAGGGGCAGGACCTGTTCGCCGAGATCGACATGGACTTCCACGCGACCAAGGAGCGCGCGGACTTCCCCTTCCAGCACCTGTTCCCCGGCGATTCCATCACGGTGAAGTTCCTGGCGCACTATGTGCTCGACGACAGGGGGCAGATCCAGCGGCTGAAGACCATGACCTGGCCGGCGGAAAAGGGCGTGACCAAGCTGCCGCCGCTGGGGCCGCATCCCAGCCAGCTGGCGGCTTACGCGGCCTATACGGCCGCCTTTTCCGCCGGCGATGCCGAGCGCTACACCCGGTTCTATACCGATGATGTGGAGCTGCTGCTGGGCTCTGTGCCGCCGATGAGGGGCAAGCAGGCCATCGCCGATTTCTACACCGCGATGTTCCAGCGCGTGCGCGAAAGCCTGACGGTGCATGGCATCGAGGCGAGCGAGAGCGAGATCGTCAGCGACACGACCAGCCGGTTCACCGCCGTGGCCGACGCGCCGGATTTCGTGGTCGGGCCGCTGCGGAAGGGCGATTATATCGAAGTGAGAGTGATCGTGACCTACACCTTGCGCGGCGGGCTGATCGAGCGGATCGCGGTGCAGCGCGCGGGGGAGCCGGTGTTTCACCGCACCTCTGAATAGCTCGTCATCCCCGCGAAAGCGGGGACCCAGACCGTAATGAGCGCTACGCGCGCCCGCTTTGTACGCTGGATTTCCGCCTTCGCGGGAATGACGAAGGAGGTTAGCGGGAAAGGATTTGCTCCACCTCCGCCAGATCCTCCGGCGTATCGACATCGCGCAGCATACCCGCCGGCGGATCGAGCAGCGTGGCGGTTTCCAACAAGGGGCCGGCGCCGCGATCGCCGGAAAGCGTGGCGGCCTTCTCGATCAGGGCACAGTCGAGCAAGGCGGGAACGCCGGCGTGATCGTCGGCATGGCCGGTGGCCGCCGGGGGCCGACTGGCGGCGAGACGGCGCAGATAGGCCGGCGTGACCAGCGGCATATCGGCCAGCAGGACCAGCAGCGCCTGGTCCCCGCGCGCCAGGGCTGCCTGTGCGGCGAGTGCCAGCGAAGTCCCCAGCCCCTCCTCCGGATGAGGATTGACCAGCAGCTTCCAGCCCGGATGCCCGTCCGCGAAATGGACGCTGCCCGGGCCGACGACCAGGGTTCCGGGATCGAGCCCCGCATCGGCCACGGCATCGAGCGCCCAATGGCCGAGCGGCTTGCCGGCGCAGATCGCATCGAGCTTGCCGCCCCCGAAGCGCTCCCCCCGGCCGGCGGCGAGCACGACGACATGCGGTTCAGCCATGCGGGTGCAGCGCCTCGTATTCGCCGACGATCTGGGCCAGCACGGAAAGCGCCAGCACGCCCGGCTCGCGGCTGCGGGCGATCACGCCCACCGGGCTGCGGATGCGGGCGAGCTGATCGGGCGTGGCGCCGCGGGCCGCCAGCCGCTCCATCCGGGAACGGCGCGCTTCCAGGCCACCTTGCGCGCCGATGTGGAAGGCGGGCGTTTCCAGCGCCCATTCCAGAATCGCCTGTTCCCATTCGTGATCGTGGAACAGCAGGACCACGGCAGTCCAGGGATCGGCGGTGAAACCGGCGGGCTGGCGGCCGAGCGAAAGCGCATCCTTGCCATGCGCGGCCACTTCCACTCCGGCGGCGGAGGCGAGGACGGCCAGCGCCTCCAGCTCCGGCCCTTCCCCGAACAGCAGCAGGCGCAGCGGCGGGATATAGCGGCGCTGCGGCAGTTGTTCGCTGGGCAGGGGCAAGACTGCCTCAGCCCGCGCCTCGAGGCACTCCACGGCGCGGCCGGCGGCCGCCCGATCGGGCGCGGGATCGATCAGCACGTCCAGCCCGCTGCCGCAGGGCAGGCGGAAATCGATCAGCTCCGACCCGGCGCCAAAGCGCTTGACCACGGGGCCGCGCGCCAGGGCGATCTCGCTGGCGAGCTGCCTTTCGAGGCATCCATCGGCCAGGCTGCCGGTGATTTCCCCCCGGGGCCCGACCGCGAGCTGCGCCCCGATGCGGCGGGAAAAGCTGCCTTCGATGCCGACCACCGTGCACAGGCCCACCCCCGGATCGCACGCCGCGCGCAAGGCGGCGCGGTCATCGGTCCAGGCTGGGCGGCGCGCGGTTGCCAGCATCAGCTTCGCGAGGGCGAACTCATGGCCGGCAGCCGGGTGCACTGGAAGCTGGCCGGATCGTTGGGATCGCCCGCGCCCTTGTAGCGCGCGTAGAGCGGATAGGGGCAGAGCGGCCGCGTCATCGGCTCGCGCGGCGCCGCCGCCGGCGCGCCGGGAGGGCCGCCCATGGCGGCCGGGCGCGTGGCGATGAGCCGGTCAGGCGCCTTGCCCGTGCTGGCCCATTCGTCGATCGTACCGAGCGTATCGAACTGGCTGGCCCCGTCGCCGCCGGAGCAATGGTCCATCCCCGGCACCATGTAGAGCCGCAGCTGATTGTCCGCCTGCGCGTCGCTCAAGCTCGGCCGCAAGCCGTCGTAGAATCGGAGCGTGTTGTTGGCCGGGATAAGCCCGTCGGTCCATCCGTGGCTGAGCAGCAGCTTGCCGCCCCGCGCGAAGAACGCGCCGAGGCCGTTGGACGGAACATCGAGGATGTTCGCGCCATAGGCCCGCCCCGCCTGTGCGTCGCGAACGTAGTCGAAGGTCTTCCAATCCCACTGCGGCCGGTCGCCGAAGACGAGCATGCTGAAATAGGTGTAAGCGACGGGGAACGGGGTCTGCCCCTGCACCAGCATGCCCAGCTGCGTTTCGCTGCCGACGGGCCAGCCGGGCAAGTTCGGCGGCCCGCGATAGATCGCGCGCACCGTTTCCGCCTGTTCCGCGGTCAATCCCGGAACGGTGCCGGGATCGAAGCGGCACTGGCCGGGCATGGCGATCAGCCCATCTTCCAGCCCATCGTCCTTGTCGCACTGCGCCACGGCAGCGCGGTGGACCGCGTTCATCTGCGCCGGCGTCAGCGATGCGCCCGGCGCGCGTTGTGGTTGCCCGCCGGCCCACATCGACTGGGTCATGAGGTCGGTCATCGGATTGGCCGGGGCCATCGCCGAAATGGCATCGAAATCGGCGGGATAGCGATAGGCGGCCATGAGGCCCTGCCGCCCGCCGGTGGAGCAGGAGTTCCAGAACGAGAGCTTCGGCCCGTTGCCATAGAACGCCTCGATCACGCGCTTGGCGGCCACGGTCGTCTCGTGAACCGCGCGATAGCCGAAATCGACCAGCTTTTCCGGATGGCCCACGGCGAAGTCGCCGGTCATGCCATTGCCGGTATGCCCGGTATCGGTGGCGGCAACGGCGTAGCCGCGCGCCAGCGCACTGGCGATTTCGCCGTAGCTGATCGAGCCGGCCCAGACGCCGTTGCCGATGCCGACATACTTGCCGTTCCATCCGCTCGCCGGCAGCCAGACTTCGGACTTGATGTCGGAATCGGCGCTGGGGGTCAGCGTCAGCTGCACGCGGCAGAAGGCGGGCAGTTCACCGAAACGGCCCGCGCCGATGCCGGGCGGCGCACCGGCGGGGCCGGGCTGCTGGAAGGCGCCGGCCGCCACCACGCTGGCGGCCGTCACCTTGCCATCGGGCAGGCTGAGGCGCGCCAAGTCCCCGCATTCGGCCGCCGCCGCCGGGCTGGCAAGCGCGACAAGCGCCGCCGCCGATCCGCCGCACAGCGCACGCATCCATATCCGTCTTATCATCCGCCCCTCCCACTCGTTTCTGGACTTGAGCTGCTCATAGCCCGGATTCCGCGGGGTCTTAAAGCCTCATTCGCGAGGACCATCGCGCGCCGCGAGGTGAGGCCGGTGAATCAACCTGATTCGTCATGGCGAGAAGTGAAGCGACGAAGCACGACGCCTTGCGCCGCGCCATCCGAAGAGAAGGGGGCTATCGCGCCTGGGCGCGAGCACCCTTCCATCGTTCTTCGCGTGGTCCCCCCTTTCGAGGAGAGGATTCAGACCAGTTGCTTCGTGTCGATCGGCAGCCTGCGGATGCGCTTGCCGGTGAGCTTGTGGAGCGCGTTGGTCAGGGCCGGGATCACCGGCGGCAGCGCGGGCTCGCCCAGGCCGGTGGGATTGTGATCGGTCTTGACCCATTCGACGTGGATCTCCGGCGTCACGGGCATGCGCGGCACCGGGTAATCATTATAATTGGATTGGACCACCGCACCGCCATCAAGCTCGATCGCGAGCGAGGTCGCCTGACCGATTCCGTCGATGATCGAGCCTTCCACCTGGTTCAGCGCGCCGAACGGATTGATGATGTGGCTGCCGACATCGCCCGCCGCCCAGACATTGTGCACTTCGACCTGGCCGCGATCGGACAGGCTGGCTTCCACCACTTCGGCGAAATAGCCCATGTGGCTGAAGTAATAGCCGAAGCCCTTGGCCCGGCCCGGCGATGACGGACGGTCCCAGGCGGACATTTCCATCGCCTTGCGGATCACCCCCTTGGCCCGCGCCGGATCGAAGCCGGGCTGCGCGCCGCCGAAACCCCGGCTGTCGGGGAACTTGCCGCGCGAGGATAGCAGGTCATCCAGCAAGGCGGGCAGATCGCGGCCCTGCGCTTCGGCCACCTCGTCAAGGAAGGCCTGGGTAACGAAAGCCAGCGCGTTGGACGAAGGCGCCCGCAGCGCGCCCATCGGCACGCGGGTTTTGAGCTTGCTTTGCGCATAGCGCAGATTGGGCACGAACCGGGCCGGGAAGATGTCCGGCGCCATGGCCGCGGGGTTGAACCCGCCGGTGATATCGAAAGTGATGAAGTGATCGTCGAAGCCGATCAGCTTGCCGTCCCCGTCCAGCGCCGCGCGCAGGCGGTGCCAACCGGCCGGCCGGTAGAAGTCGCTGTGGACGTCGTCCTCGCGGCTCCAGATCAGCTGCACGGGCGTGCCGGGCATCTTCTTGGCGATCGCCGCCGCCTGGTGCATGAAATCGTTCGTCAGACGGCGGCCGAAACCACCGCCCGTGCGGGTCATATGCACCGTGACCTTGTCGGGCGACAGGCCCAGCATCTGCGCCACGGCCATCTGGCCGCCCTGCGGCATCTGGGTGGGCGCCCACATCTCCATCGAGCCGTCTTCATGGCACAGGGCCGTGCAGTTCTGCGGTTCCATCGGCACGTGGGCCAGGAAGGGGTAGAAGTATTCCGCATCGAGCACCTTGGCGGCCGAAGCGAAGGCGGCATCGACATCGCCATCGCTGGAGAACACGTCCTCCGGCTTGCCGGCCGCCATCAGCTCACGCGCGCGCTGATCATAGCCGGCGGTCGAATGGCCGCTCCATTCGCCGGTGTCCCATTCGATTGACAGCTTCTCGCGCGCCTTGTTGGCGATCCACCAGTTCTTGGCGATGATCGCCACGCCGTCCACCAGCTGATCGGCCTGCCCGTTGCCTTCGATCACGAAGGCATCGAGCACGCCCGGCGTGGCCTTCACGGCATCGAGATCGGCGGACTTGAGCTTGGAGCCGAATACCCGCGCCCGCTCGTAAGCGGCGTGGACCATGCCGGGAAGCTGGGTGTCGAGCCCGAAGATCGGTTCCCCCTTCACGATCCGCCCACTGTCGATCCCGCCGATGGCGCGGCCGATGATGCGGAAATCCTTGGGATCCTTGAGCGGCACCTTGGCCAGATCGGGCACGGCCACATCGGCCGCCTCGCTCGCCAGCTCGCCATAGGTCAGCGAGCGGCCGGAAGCGGGATCGACTACCTTGCCCGGCTCGGTGACCAGCTTCGCGCTATCCACCCCCCAGCGGCGCGCGGCCGCCTGGAGCAGCATCTGCCGCCCGGCCGCGCCGGCCTGGCGCAGCGGCAGCCAGTTCATCGGCGTGGCCGTGCTGCCGCCGGCCATCTGCATCCCGTATTTCGCGGTGTCCGTGCCGCCCTGGACGATCTTCACCTGGTCCCAATCGGCATCCAGTTCCTCCGCGATCAGCATGGGCAGCATGGTCTTGATGCCCTGGCCGATTTCGGGGTTCTTGCCGACGATGGTGATCACGTTGTCGGGCGCGATGGTGATGAAGGCGTGGGCCCCCGCGCCCGGCCCCGCCCCGGGGGGGGCGGCCGGGGCGGCGGGGGGGGGGGCCGGGGCGAGCGCCGGGCCCCCGCCGGCCGGCGCGCGGGCCTAGAGCGGGGAACGGCGGTCAGGCGTCATGGTCTCCGACATTGGCCGTTTCCTTGTGTTCCACGACCGCCACGATCGCCTTCCTGATCCGGGTGTAGCAGGCGCAGCGGCAGATATTGCCCGACATCGCCTGATCGATCTGCTGTGCGTTGGGCTGCGGATTGCGGGCCAGCAGGGCGCTGGCGTTCATCAGCTGCCCCGCCTGGCAATAGCCGCACTGCATCACGTCTTCATCGAGCCAGGCCTGCTGCAACGCGCGGCCCACCGGGCTTTCCTCCAGCGCTTCGATGGTGGTGATCTTGCGATCGCCGATGGAACCGACCCGCAGCGAGCACGAGCGGGTGGCCACGCCATCCACATGGACGGTGCAGGCGCCGCAGGCGCCGATGCCGCAGCCGAACTTGGTGCCCACCATGCCCAGCTCGTTCCTCAGCGCCCAGAGCAGCGGCATGTCCGCCGGCACGTCCAGCTCGCGCGCCTCACCGTTGATTTCGACCCGGTAGGCCATGCCAAATCTCCCATCCCCGTTATCATTGTGCCCCGGCCAAGCCGGACGGCGTGGAACCCTTGTAGCCATCCGCGGCCGATCTTGAAAGCACGAGTGACCAACTCTCTCGGGGGCGCGCTTGACAATCCCCCTCCCACCCCGGCTACCCTTTAGCGCGAGGGCGACAGCGAGGGCGGGCAGCAACGATGGACAGGGGCGAGACCGCAGGCTCCCGCGAGCAAAGCGCCGGCAAGTCGAGCTTCGAGATCTATCGCGAAGGCGGGACGACCCGGCCGATCCGCCTGACGGTGCTGCTGGTGATCGTGGCCCGCCGCTGGCGATCGCTGCTGGACGAGCGGCTGCGCAGCATCGGCCAGAGCGCGGCGCGGATGGAAGCGCTGGCGGCGATCGTCAATTCGCCCTGGCCCAGCGCGCAGGTCGACATCGCCAAGCGCCTGCGGATCGAAGGCCCGACGATGACGCGCATGCTCGATTCGCTGGAGGCGGACGGGCTGGTCGAACGCTTGCCCGATCCGCACGATCGCCGCACCAAGCAGCTGCGCCTGACGCCGCAGGGCGAGGCTGTGCTGGAAGAGATCTTCGCCATCACCGACCCTTTGCGCGAACGCCTGCTGGAAGGCGTGCCGGCCGATACGATGGATGAACTGAACGGCTTCCTGGGGATGCTGACCGATCGGCTCGACGCCGGGCTGCCGGAGACCGAGGCTTAACGGAAAGCACGGACGGAAGCGCGGAGGAAATACCCCCCCGCCCTTCGTCATCCCCGCGAAAGCGGGGATGACGAAAAAAGGGGAACGCTCCCGCACAGGCGGTCCGACAGCGCGCTAATTCGCGTCCTGTCGGCCCCAATCCTCATTGGCGCGGGCGATCAGGTAGGCGTGGATCGCCTCGGCCTGCTGCGGGGTGAGCAGGTCGGCGAAGCTGGCCATGCCCTTGTCCACGTAGATGCCCTTGAGCACGATGTCGGTGAACTTGGCGTGGGTTTCCGCCGACATGTGGCGCAAGTCCTTGACCCCGCCGATCGCGCGCTGCCCGTGGCATACGGCGCAGGTCTGGGCGAAAAGCTGGGCGCCTTCGGTAATCTGGGCCTCGCTTGCCCGCAAGGGCGGCGGGGGTTCCACGGCCTCGGTCGCCGCAAGAGGCGGAAGCTGCTTGTCACCGTCCAGCTTGAACACCAGCAGGCGGGCCGAAGCGCGCGGAAGCTCGGTGCCGGAGGATTGCTCGATCTGCGCCGCGCCGCCGCCCCAGCCGGCGTTGACGGCGACATACTGCATGCCGTCGAGCATGTATGTGATCCCGCCGCCCACCGGGGCGCTTTGCGTGGGGTATTCCCACAGGACCTTGCCGGTGCGCGCGTCGAAGGCGGCGAATGTCTGCTTGGTGGTCCCTTCGAACACCAGATCGCTGCCGGTGGCGAAGACCCCGCCGTTGCCGTGGCGCGGCAGCGGCACTTGCCAGGCCACCGCCTGCTTCACCGGGTCCCACGCCGTGAGCCAGGCCTTTTCCACCTTATTGGCTTCTTCCTGCAGTTCCGCCCGCTTCCGGCCCGCGTCCCCGGTGTAGCCGCCCCAGCCGCTGTTCGAACGCTTGGGCTGCGGCTTCCAGTCGGGTTGCAGCGCATAGACGAAGCCGGACTGGTAAGCCGGAAAATAGGCCAGCCCGGTTCGTGGGCTATAGGCCATGGGGAACCAGTTGTGCCCCCCTCCCGGCCCCGGCATGACCAGCTTGGGATCGAAGCCATAGCGCACCGCGTCGCTGGTGATCGGGTGGCCCGTGGCATCGAACCCTTCGTTCCAGTTCTGCATCACGTGGTTCTTGGCGCTGATGAACTCCCCCGTCTTGCGGTCGAGCACATAGAAGAACCCGTTCTTCGGCGCCTGCATCAGCACTTTGCGCGGCTTCCCGTCGATCGTCAGGTCGGCGCTGATCATCGACTGGGTGCAGGTCCAGTCCCACTCCTCGCCCGGGTTCATCTGGTAATGCCAGGCGTAGCTGCCGTCTTTCGCGTGGAGCGCGACGATCGAGCAGACGAACAGGTTGTCGCCCTTGTTCTCCGACCGATAGTAGCGGGAATGGGGCGAGGAATTGCCGGTGCCCACATAGACCAGATCCAGATCCGGATCGTAAGCGATGGAATCCCACGGATTCGCGCCGCCGCCCAGCTGGTAATAGGCATCGCCGAACCAGGTTTTGCGGATCATCGGCATGATCGGATCGGACGCTTCGCCGTCAGGCCCTTTCGCCGGGTCCCCGGGCGTGAGGAAGAACTTCCACAGCTTCCTGCCGGTATCCGCATCGTAGGCCGAGACGAAGCCGCGCACCCCGAAATCGCCGCCCGAATTGCCGACCACCACCTTGCCATCGAACACCCGCGGCGCGCCGGTGATGGTGTAGACATAATCGCTGTCGGGCGCGAACGTGCGGGTGGTCCAGACCGGCTTGCCCGTGGCCTTGTCCAGCGCGATCAGCCGCCCGTCCAGCGTGGCGATGATGATCTTGTCGCCCCACATCGCCAGGCCGCGGCTGACCGGCTCGCAGCAGGCGAAGCGCGCCATTTCGCGCGGGACCTGCGGATCGTAGGTCCACAGCCGCTTGCCGGTGCGCGCGTCGTAGGCGATCGTGATGTTGAACGGCAGGCTGTTGTAAAGCACCCCGTCGGCGTAGATCGGCGTCGCTTCCACCCCGCGATAAGTGCCGAGATCGTCATACCAGGCGAGCCCGAGGCGGGAGACGTTGGATGCATCTATCTGGGTGAGCGGGCTGTAGCGCTGGGCCGTGTAATCGCGCCCATCACTCGGCCAATCGCCCGGCGCGGGCGCGGCCAGCGGATCGGCTTCCGTAAACCCGGCGCCCGCCGTGCAGGCGGCAAGAAGGGCCGCCACCGCGAAAAGGGCGGAAAGAACCCTTCCCCGGCCTCTCCCCATCGGCGAGGGCAGTCGAAACGCGCTGCGCATGGTCTCAATCCTTCGGCGGTTCGGCAATCGGCTGGGTCCCATCGGCCAGGCGGCCGACTTTCAGCGATTGTTCCTGTTCAGCCGTGCCCGGCGGGCGATGATAAGCGCCGACCTGGCCCGTATCGGGCACGAAGGCATGGCCCGTCACCGGATTCGGGTAGTGGAACGGGATGATGTAATAAGCCGGATAAGTCAGATAGACCGTGGTCGGCGGCAGATCCGGCGGCGGGTCGAACTTGTCGGGCCAGGTATTGTTGAGGGCGTTTTTGCCCCACCCGTCCCAATTGGTGTACATCGTGAAGGGGCCGGACAGGCGGCTGATCCGCCAGATGCCGTCATCCCCCTTGCGATACTCATTCTCGTAAAGCGGCAGGCCCCAGCCGGCGTTGCTCATCACGAAAGCGCGGGAGCGGACCCAGGCGGTCTTGCCGTCGGGGGAGATGTCGGGGACCGGCTGGAACTGCATGTGCTGGGCCAGCACGTTATCCTTGGCGCCTTCCGCGCCGAAGGCCGTCTGCATGTATTCGAGCACCCGAGCCTTGCCGAGGAACAAGCCCTTGCCACCGATCTCCAGCGTCGCATCATCGGCGAACAGTTCCGACAGGCGCGTCCATTGGCCTTCGTCGACGAAGTAGCCGTAAGTCTTCTGCAATCGCTCGATCGCGTTCATGTCTTCGAGCCGGGTGATGCGGGCGTCCAGCGCATCGAGCCGCTGGTCCACGGACTGGGCGGCGGCCGGCACCGCGATGAGGGCGAGCGCCGCCACAAGAGGCACGGACAGTCTCATTTGGGCCTCGCGATGTCATCGGCAGGCTGCTGCACCGGCAGCGGTTCACCCGTCACCGGATGAACGAAGCTGAACGGCGGCGTGTAGCCTGACGGAAAGGCCCGATAGACCTCGGTGGGTGGGCGATCGGGCGGGAACAGCGCGCTCTGGCCTTCCATGCGCAGCGGACCACGGCTGAAGCCCAGATCGTAATCGGCCATGGCCTGAACGTAGAAGTGCAGCTTGCTGATCTTCCACACGCCCCGCTCCTTCACGTAGGCGTTTTCGTATTGCCCGACGCCCCACACGCCATCGGCGCCGGGCGCGGACAGCATCACCATGCCCTGCCAGCGCGCCGTGGCCGTCTTGCCGTCCGGCGCGACGGTAATGATCGACTGCAACTGCATGTGATTGTTGAGGTAGCCTGGCGAGAGCCCTTCCGGCCCGAACAGCAGCAAGGCGCGGCGGATGCGGTCCTTGCCGACATAGACCCCGCGCTGGCCGTATTCGAAGGTGCCGCCATCCGTGAAGAGATCGGCGACTTCACCCCACAGGCCCTTGTCGAAGTAATAGCCGTAATAGGCCTGCAGGTTCTCGATCGCGTCCTGATCCTCCAGCCGCTCCACGCGCTCGCGGTAGCTGGCGAGGCGCGCTTCCGGCGATTGCTGGGCGAAGGCGGGCACCGGCAGCGCGGCGGCGGAGAAGGCGATCGCGGCGATCAGCAGCAGTCGCATCAGCGGCCTCCTTTCACCGGGCGGCCGGTCACCGGGTTGGCGGCCTGGAACGGCGGAACCTGCGTTTGGGGGAACGGCGGATAAGTGCCCGTGGGCGGGCGATCGGGCGGGAAGGCTTTCGACGCATCGCTCTGCACCAGTCCTTCGCCCGGCCGCAGCCGCGCCCAGCCCTTCTCGTAAGGGGCGACGAAATTGACGTAGAGGTGCAGCGCCTTGATCTTCCACACACCGCCCTGCTTCACATAGGCGTTCTCGTAGATGCCGTCGCGCCATTCGGCGTGCTTCTTGTACTGGCCGAGCATCCCGAGATCCCGCCAGCGCGCCGTGGCGCTGAGGCCATCGGAGGCAACCGTCACGGCCGGTTGCAGCGTGACCCATTCGTTGAGCTGGCCGTAGATCAGGCCTTCCTGCCCGCCGTGGAGCCGGCGCAGGTATTCGGCGATGCGCGCCTTGCCGGCATAGACGCCGTCGAGCCCGATCTCGATCGTCCCGTCATCGGCGAACAGATCCGCCGCCTCGTTCCACAGCCCGCGATCGACGTAATAGCCGAAGGCGCGCTGGAGCTTCTTGACCGCGCGCGTGCCTTCGAGCTGCTCCACCCGCCGCGTCAGCTGGTCAATCTGTGCGTCGATGTTCTGGGCATGGGCCGGTGTCGCCACGGCCAGCACGGCCGCCGCCACGACGGCGGCTCGCATCTTCATCTCCACGATCCCCTTCCAAGATCATGCCCCGGCAGGGCTTGCCGCCATGATAGGCGCCGAGGCGCGCGTGGGAACCCCCAATGTGCGGAAGTCGCAATGGTTATTCCCGGCGAAAGCGCCGCAGACTGCCCCCGTCCGCGATCACGGCTTGCGCACAGTTGTGCCCCGGCGCCCCGGTCACACCGCCCCCGGGATGCGTGCCCGCGCCGCACATGTAGAGCCCGCCGATCGGCCCGCGATAGCCGCCGTGGCCGAGCACCGGGCGGGTGGACCACAGTTGATCGAGCGTCATCGCGCCGTGGAAGATGTCGCCGCCAGCGAGGCCGAACATGCGTTCGAGCCCTTTGGGACTGAGCACCTGGCGGCCCAGGATCGAGGCGCGGAAGCCGGGGGCGTGGGCTTCCACGGTGTCGATCACGGTATCGGCGGCGGCGCCTTCTTCCGCATCCCAATCGCGGACGCTCCCATCCTCCTTGGCCGGCAGCTCCGGCGCGAATTGCTGGCAGAACAGGCTGGCGACATGCTGGCCGGGAGGGGCCAGGCTGTCGTCCACCGTGGAGGGGATCAGCATCTCCACGATCGGCTGCCGCGACCAGCCGTGCCGTTTCGCATCGAGGAACGCGCGGTCCATGTAGGCGAGCGTGGGGGCGATGACGATGCCCGCCTGGTGATGCTCGCCCGGCTCGGGCAGGCAGGCGAAGCGCGGCAGCTCGCTGAGCGCGACATTCATGCGGAACGTGCCGGAGCCGGCACTGTAGCCCTTCATGCGGCGGCGGAAATCGGCCGGCAGGTCGGCCCCGGCGATCATGCGCCCATAAAGGATCTTCGGGCCGACATTGGCGATCACGCGCGGGGCGGCGATCTCCTCGCCGCTTTCCAGCCTGACGCCGGCCACGCGGTTTCCATCGACCAGCAGGCGGGCCACGGGGCTTTCGACGCTGATCTCGACCCCATACTCGCGGCAGGTATCGGCCATGATCCGCGTGATCGTGCCCATGCCGCCGATCACATGGCCCCAGGCGCCGCGCTTGCCGTTCACCTCTCCGAAGACATGATGCAGCAGGACATAGGCGCTGCCGGGCGTGTCCGGGCTGGCATAGTTGCCGACTACCGCGTCAAAGCCGAAGGCGGCCTTTATGGCTTCGCTTTCGAACCATGTGCCGAGGAAGCCCGTGGCCGACTTAGCGAAAAGGTCGAGCACATCCCGCTTCTGCTCCAGCGGGAGCTTCGCCAGCCCGCGGCCCTGCAAGGCGCCGGCAAGTAGCGCGCGCCAGCCCTCGCCCATGTTCGGGGGCGGCTTGAGCGCGAGCCCGCGCAGGACATCGGCCACGCGCTCAAGCGCGGCGTAGTAGGCAGGCAGAGTTTCGGCATCGCGCGCGGAGAATTTGCCGAATTCCGCCTGGGTACGCGCGAGCCCGCCGCCAAGCTTCAGATAGCGGCCATCCTCCTGCGGCAGGAAATTGGCGATCGGCCGCTCCACCACGCGATAGCCGCGCTGCGCCAGGCGCATATCGGCAATGACCCGGGGTTGCAGCAGGCTGACGGTATAGCTGGCCACCGAGTTGCGGAAGCCGGGGTGGAACTCCTCCGTCACGGCCGCGCCGCCGACCACCCCGCGCCGTTCCAGCATGCGGACCTTCAACCCCGCTCGCGCGAGGTAGAAGGCGCAGACCAAGCCGTTATGCCCCGCGCCGATGATAAGGGCGTCGTATCGGTTCGTCATCGCCCCACTTATGGCATCGGGCCTGGCGTCCGTAACCAGTCCCCCGTCGCCACGACAATATCGCATCGACCCGGTTGTCAAACCGCGCGCCGCGGATAAGCTGCGCGAAAAATGGGGAGATGCCGATGGCCGACGCGGATGGGAGGACGCCCGTGGCGTTCGAAGTGGGACGCAGGGGTTTCCTCGGTGCGGCGACGATCGGCACGGGGGCGGCGCTGGCGGGCCTGACGGCCCCGAACCTGGCCCGCGCGGCGGAAGGCCCGGCGCCGCAAGTCGATTTTCCCGAGGCTTCGGGCCAGTTCGGCGGCGGCGGCCCGCTGGCCAACAACCGCGCCGAGATCGACCTTTTCGACTGCGAGGTGGAAGGGCAGCTGCCGCACGATCTGGATGGGGTGTTCTATCGAGTCGGGCCCGATCCGCAGTATCCCAAGCCGCCGCAATATGCCGGCGACATCATGTTCGACGGTGAAGGCCATGTCAGCCTGTTCCGCATCAAGGACGGGCATGTCGATTACCGCACCCGCTATGCCCGCACCCAGCGGTGGAAGGCGCAGCACGCGGCGCGGCGATCGCTGTTCGGGATGTATCGCAATCCGCTGACCGACGATCCCAGCGTCAAGGGGCTGAGCCGGGGCACGGCCAATACGCAGCTGTTCCTGCATCACGGCAAGCTGCTGGTATTCAAGGAAGACAGCCCGCCGGTCTACATGGACCCGCTGACGCTGGAGACGCTGGACGATTACTATACCTTCGGCGGCAAGCTGCACAGCCAGACGCATACCGCGCATCCCAAGATCGACCCGCTGACGGGCGAATACATCAGCTTCGGCTACGAAGCCGGCGGGCTGCTGTCGAAGGACATCTTCGTGTTCTCCGCCGACAAGGACGGGAACGTGAACTGGTCCACCACGGTGCAGGCGCCTTATGCCGGGATGATGCACGATTTCGTCGTGACCCAGCGGCACGTCGTGCTTTACCTGACCAACATGGTGGCGGACATGGACCGCATCAACGCGGGCGGGGTGCACTTCTCCTACGATTCGCACACGCCGTGCTACATCGGCGTGATGCGCCGGGGCGGTGACGGGAAGGACTTGCGCTGGTTCACCGGCCAGAACCTGTTCTGCACCCATTCGATGGGCGGCTGGTCCGACGGCGACAGGATCACGATGGACTGGGACGGGGGCGAAGGGAACCAGTTCCCGTTCTTCCCCAGCCTGCACGAGCCGTTCGACCCGACGAAATCCACCGGCCTCATCCGCCGCTTCACCATCGATCTCTCGAGCCGCAGCAATGACCGCTATCAGGTGGAGACGATCTATCCCGAAGTCTCCGGCGTGCTGTCGCGGCAGGACGATCGCTTCCATACCCTGCCCTATCGCTATGGCTACCTGAACGGGGTGGGGCCGCGGGGCGGCTGGTGGATCATCGACCATCAGGAGAAGAAGACCCAGTTAGCCTCGGTGCCGGATTATTCGCTTTCGGAAATGACCTTCGTCCCGCGCGAGAAGGACGCGCCGGAAGGTGACGGCTATCTGATCGGCATAGGCAGCAGCACCAAGGAAAGCGGCCGGTCCGACTTGATCCTGATCGACACGCAGGATGTCGCCGCCGGCCCGGTGGCGCGGGTGAAGATGCCGTTCAAGTGCGTGGGGCAGGTCCACGGGTTCTGGGCCGACGCCAGCCAGATTCCCGGCGCCGACGCCGCATGACAAGGGCGGTTTGGCGAGCCGGAGCCGCGGCCCTGGCTCTGCTGGCAGGCAGCGCAGCGGGCGGTGAAGGCCCGGCACAAGTGGATCATGCACGGCTGCTCCATGCCGATGCAGAGCCCGGCCAGTGGATGGCGCCAGGGCGCACTTATGACGAGCAGCGCTTCAGCCCGCTGGCGCAGATCAATGCCGGCAATGTCCAGCGGCTGGGCCTCGCCTGGTATGCCGATATCAATACCGAACGCGGGATGGAAGCCAGCCCGCTGGCGATCGATGGCGTGCTCTACAACGTGCAGCCGTGGAACCTGGTCACCGCCTATGACGGCAAGACCGGCAAGGTGCTGTGGACTTACGACCCCGAAGTGCCGCTGAGGTTCGGGCGGCTGGCTTGCTGCGACATCGTCTCGCGCGGGCTGGCGGCGTGGAAGGGCAAGATCTACGTCGCCACGCTGGGCGGGCGGCTGATCGCGCTGGACGCGGCGACGGGCAAGCCGGTGTGGTCGGTGCTCACGGTCGATAATTCCAAGAGCTACACGATCACCGGCGCGCCGCGCGTGTTCGACGGCAAGGTGCTGATCGGCAACGGCGGCGCCGAGATGGGCGTGCGCGGCTATGTCACCGCCTATGACGCGGAGACGGGCAGGCAGATATGGCGCTGGCATACGGTGCCCGGCAATCCGGCCGACGGGTTCGAGAACGCGGCGATGGAACTGGCCGCGAAGACCTGGACCGGCGAATGGTGGACGGCGGGCGGCGGCGGCACGGTATGGGACAGCGTGTCTTACGATCCAGCGTTGAACCTGGTCTATGTGGGCGTGGGCAACGGTTCGCCCTGGGCGCGCGATTGGCGCAGCGCGGGCGGTGGGGACAACCTGTTCCTGGCTTCCATCGTGGCGCTCGATGCCGATACGGGCGACTATCGCTGGCATTACCAGACAACGCCGGGCGAGGAGTGGGATTACACCGCCACCCAGCAGATGATCCTGGCCGACCTCCAAATCGGCGGGCGCACACGCAAGGTGCTGATGCAGGCGCCGAAGAACGGGTTCTTCTACGTGCTCGACCGCGAGACGGGCGAGCTGATTTCCGCCGAGATGTTCGCGCCGATCAACTGGGCCAGCGGAATCGATAAAGCGACGGGCCGGCCGATCGAGAACCCGGCCGTGCGATACGGCACCACGCCGGTGCTGGTTTCGCCTGGCGCCGGCGGGGCGCACAACTGGAATCCGATGGCCTACAGCCCGCTGACCCACCTGGTCTATCTGCCGGTGACCGAAACCTACATGGGCTATGCCAAGGCGGAGAGCTTCGATCCGGCGAAAGGGGGGCTGGGCACCAGCTTCACCGGCTTCGAGGCAGAGCGCGACGCGATCACCCGCTATGCCGACGCGCATTCACGCGGATGGCTTTCGGCCTGGGACCCGGTGCGCCAGCGCGAGGCATGGCGCGTACCTTCCCCCCAGAAGGGCAGCGGCGGGGTGCTGGCCACGGCGGGGAACCTGGTGTTCGAGGGCACTATCGGCCAGACCTTCGCCGCCTATCGCGCCGATACCGGCGAAAAGCTCTGGGAAATGCCCGTGCAGCAAGTGCCGATCGCCGCGCCGATCACCTATACCGTGGACGGCGAGCAATATATTGCGGTCAACGCCGGCTGGGGCGGCGGGCTCGCGCATGTGGAGCGGTCCGCCTATACGCAGCTGTTCCTGTCGAAACCGCGACTGCTGGTGTTCAAGCTGGGCGGAACGGCCAAGCTGCCGCCCATGCCAGCCGCGTCGATGCAGGTGCCCGAGCTGAGCCCTCCCCCGGCGCCGAACGGGACTGCCGAGCAAGTGAGCCGGGGCGAACAGCTCTATGCCGCCAATTGCGCCCTGTGCCACGGCGTAGCCGCGCGTGGCGGCGTGAAGGACTTGCGCCACATGGCGCCGGAAACGCACGAAGCTTTCCTCGACATCGTGCTGCGCGGCGCGCGGGCACGAAACGGCATGGCCAGCTTCGCCGATGTGCTGACGCCGGCCGAAGCCGAAGCGATCCACCACTACCTTATAGCCAGAGCCAACGCCGACTGGGACAGCCGGTGATAACGAAAGGATGATCGAAATGGTCGCACGCCCCTTCCGCCAAGCCACCGGGATTGCCGGCGCCCTGCTGCTGGCCGCAGCCGTGCCCGCGCCTGCCAGCGCCCAGGTCCATTACGCGCCGACCTATGCGCAGGACCGTGCCGAGATCGAGGACCTGATGGCGCGCTATCTCTTCGCCATCGATTACTTCGACTGGGATGCCTACGTCAGCACCTTCGCCGAGGATGGAGAGCTGGAATTCGCCAGCGGCACGTCCAAGGGCCGCGCCGCGATCCGCCAGGCGGTGACCAGCTTTTCTGAGCGGATCGGCGAGTTCTATCACACCGAGGACGGCAAGGCGGCCACGCTGCGCCACGTGATCCTGCAAAGCTCCATCCGCGTGGAGGGCGATCGCGCCTGGGCCCGTTCGCTATGGGTGGAGATGGCCAATCACGGGCCCGAAGACACGCTGAAGATGGGCACCTTCGGGCTCTATGACGATGAGCTGAAGCGTGTGGACGGCCACTGGCTGTTCGCCAAGCGGCGCGTGCTGAACGAGTTCATCCCCAACCGCCATTCCGGGCCGGAGAACCCGGTGCGGCAGATGGACGCACTGGCACAGGCATTCCTGGCGGGGAAGTAGGCGGCGGCGCAGGCGCGCAGAGCGCCACCACCAAACTATTCGTCATTGCGAGGAGCGTATCGACGAAGCAATCCAGGGCAGTTCTGCGCCGCCCTGGATTGCTTCGCTACGCTCGCAATGACGAGTAAGGTTAAAGGATTGCGCTCTTACGTGGGGGTGAGCCGTGTGGCGGCCCCCCGTTCCGGGAACGGGCCGCACTCAGCCCTGTGCCGCGAAAGCCAGCCGGAGCTTGTCGAGCGCGGCGGCCTTGAGCTGGTGGACGCGGGGAACGCTGACGCCGAGGACCATGGCGATTTCCGCCAGGTTCAGTTCCTCCACGAAATAGAGCTGGATGACGAGCTGCTGCCGCTCGGGCAACGCAGCGATGGCTTCGATCAGCTGCTCGCGATCCTCGTGCTGGAGCAGCGCCGCTTCGGCATCGACTTCCTCGGCGGCGAATGCCAGGTCGCTTTCGGAATAGCAATCGTCGATCGAGGCCAGGTGGACGGCATCGCCCTGCACGCGGTGAAGCTCGTCCACCGGCATGCCGAGCGCTTCGGCAAGCTCGCCGGAAGACGGATCGCGGCCGAGCATCGAGGCGAGGCGCGCCTGCGCCTCCTCGATCCGCCGACGCCGGGCGCGAGCACCGCGCGGTTCGGGCGAGGCGCTGCGCAGCAGGTCCACCATCGCGCCGCGCACGCGCAGCTTGGCATAGGCGGCAAAGCCGTCCTCGGTCGGGCGCTCGTGCCGCTGGGCACATTCGGTCAGCGCGACCAGGCCAGCCTGGACGAGATCGTCCACGTCGATCGCCGGCCCGCCGCTGCCCGACAGGTGCCAGGCAAGCCGGCGGACCATCGGCAGGAACCGCGTGACCCTTTCGCCGACATTGCCGCCATAGGCGGTGGCCGCCGAGAATTGCTGATGATCCTGGATCATGCGGCCAAGGGCTCCCTCTCGTATTCGATCGCTTCCGTGCCACCTTGGAGCTGGGGCACGGCTTCGTTTTCGCCGCCGACGATGGCGATCACCTCGATCGGCTGGGCGGCGGGCAATTCATTGATGGACAGCACGGCGCAGCCCGGCGCGCGCAGCTTGAGCAGCGCGGCCAGCGGGCGCCGCGCCCGAGGCTGGACGATCAGCGCGGGCATGGCCGCGCCGGGCTGGCGCTTTGCCAGGATCACGGCGATCCGTTCGCCGATGGAGCGGGCCAGGTCCGGCTCGATGACGATCTGGCCGCTGGCCGGATCGTGCAGGCCGCCCACCACCATCTCCTCCAGCTCCGCCGCCAGGGTGATGACCGGAAGCCGTTCATCCGGCGGGCACAGGCTGCCGACTAGCAGCGGCCCGAGATCGGCGCGGAGCATGTCCACCAGCCGATCGTGCTCCGTGGTCTGCTGCGCGGCCTGCGACAGGCTGGCGAGCACCGGCAGCGGATGCGCCAGGGTGATGCCGTCGGCCAGCAGCGCCCTCAGCAGGCGGGTGATCGCGGCCAGCGTCAGCGGCTGCGGGGTGATCGTTTCGACCAGTTGCGAATGGCGTTCGCGCACCGCGTCCAGCAACTCGCGCACCTGGTCCGGGCCGAGCAGTTCCTGCGGGCGGGCGGCGAGAAGCTGGTTGATGTGGGTCGCCACCACGCTTTCCGCATCGACCACGAGATAGCCTTCGGCCACGGCAAGATCGCGCGCGCCGGGCTCGATCCACAGCGCCGGGCAGCCGAAGCTGGGATCGCGGGTCGCCTCGCCGGGCACACTGGCACCCACGCCGGCATCGCCGGTGTCGATCGCCAGCAGGCGATCGGGGCGAAGCTGCCCTGAACCGAGCGGCGCACCGCCCAGGACCACGCGGTAGCGATCGGGCGCGAGATCGAAGCTATCCTTGATGCGGAACTGCGGGACGACGAAGCCCAGCGCCTCGCACAGCTGGCGCCTGAGGCCGGTGAGCCGGGCGACCAGCGGCGCGCCGCGCCGTTCGTCCGCCAGGTGGACCAGGCCGAAGCCCAGCTCGATCGTCACCAGCGATTGGTCGGACACGTCCTCGATCGCGATCCGCGTCGGGTCGGGCTTGGCTTCGGGCTCTTTCTCCTTCAGCACGGCGGCCGCCTGGCGGCGGCTGAGCATGCGCCACAGGGCGAAGGCCATGGCCGATAGCGGCAGGAATATCGACTGCGGCATCGCCGGGATGAGGCCCATGGCGGCGAGGATGCCGGCCACCGGCAGCCAGATGCGCGGTTCGGCAAGCTGGCCGCCGATCTGGCCCGCCAGGTCGCGGCTGTCGGACACGCGGGTGACGATGATCGCCGCGGCGATCGACAGCAGCAGCGCCGGCACCGAGGCCACCAGCGCATCGCCCACGGCCAGCGTGACATAACGTTCGCCCGCCTCGCCCGCCGAAAGGCCGTGCGACACCATGCCAAGCACGAGGCCGGCAATGATGTTGACGCCCAGGATCAGCAGCGCGGCGACGGCATCGCCTTTCACGAACTTGCTGGCGCCGTCCATCGAGCCGTAGAAATCCGCCTCGGTGGCGATCTCGCGGCGGCGGGCCTTGGCTTCGTCCGCCGTCATCAGCCCGGCGGCGAGATCGGCGTCGATCGCCATCTGCTTGCCCGGCAAGGCATCCAGGGTGAAACGCGCGGAGACTTCCGACACGCGCCCGGCGCCCTTGGTCACGACCACCAGGTTGATGATCATCAGGATCATGAACACGAACAGGCCGACCGCGAAGTTGCCGCCGATCAGGAAGGCGCCGAAGGCCTCGATCACCTTGCCGGCCGCCGCTTCGCCTTCATGCCCGTGGAGCAGCACCACGCGCGTGGACGCGACGTTGAGCGCCAGCCGCAGCAGGGTGGCGAACAGCAGCACCGAGGGAAAGGACGAGAAATCCAGCGGCTTTTCGGCGTTCATCGCCGCCATCAGGATGGCCACGGACAAGGCAATGTTGAGCACGAAGAACAAGTCGAGCATCATCGCCGGGATCGGCACGACCATGAGCACGATCACGGTGAGGATGCCGACCGGAAGCGCCATCGCGGGCGAGAGGATCTTGCGCAGGTTCACAGGCCGAACGTCCTGAACTTGCCGTAGGCTTCATCCACCCGCTGCGCGGCACGGCCGCCGAGGCTTTCGGAACCGCCGAAAGTCGCCTGCAGGGTTTCCGCCATGGAGACGCGGCGCATCGGCGCGGCCTGGGAAAAGCTGTCGGCCGCCCGGGCGAAGGAACTGGCCGGCGCCGAATAGGCAGGGCTGCCGCCCGCTTGCGCGCCGGCGCCGCCCTGCATCGCGGCAGAGACGCGGCTGCGCAGGAGATCCATCACCTCCGCCACCGACCGCGCGCGGCCGCCATCGAAGAAGATCGCCTGGTTCGCCGCCGCCGGCTTGGGAAACAGCGCCGCGGCGGATGCCTGCGGGGTGGACTGGAGCGCGCCGAGGAAATCGCGCGCGCCGGCCGCACCGAGGAAATGGGCCATATAGAGTTCGGTGGAATCGGGCTCGCGGCCGAGGAAGCCGCTCAGCTCCGCCGAATTATCGCGTGCCAGTTCCGCGGCCATGAGCGCCGAGACATCGGGATCATAGCGCAGGGCCATGATCTGGCCGCGCAGCGCCGGATTGCCGATCGTGGCCCGCCCGCCCTGGCGCGTGATCGCCGCGCCGGCCCAGTCGAGCCCGTGGGTGCCGGCGTGGCGGTCGAGCGGTTCGAGCCAGGGGCCGCCGATGAACTGATAGAGGCCCGCCGCACTGGAGGTGGCGGCGCGGGCATTCGGATCGAGCCCGGATTCAAGCCGCGCCTGCGCCACCAGGTAATCGAAATCGACCCCGGTGGCGGCGGAGGCGCGCGCTATCGCGGCTTGCGCCTGGCTGCTCTGGACTGGTGAAACTCCGGACACTGATTTCCCCGGCTACGATTGCTTTCGCCGGGGTTTTAGCAATATCCGTGCCAAACTAGGATCAGGCGGGCAACTCGCGCATGGCCACCCGCGCCTGGCCATAGAGCCCGGTCCGGCCGGTGAGCGCGGACAGGCGCGCTTCCACGTTAGCGGCGATAAGATTGCGCATCTTGCGGTTGATGGCGTTGAGCCGGGTCACGGCGTCGAGCAACCCGCGCTCTTCCTCGTCCAGCGAACCCACGGCGCCCAGCTCGATACGTTCGCACAGCTGCATCTTGCCGTCGGCGCAGGTAAGGATGCGTTCCAGGTCCAGGGCGGCAAGCGCCTGCCGCTCCCCTTCGAGAAGGGCAAGCATTTGCCGGAGCGTCTCGCGAAGTGGATTCTGGGCGGTCATCCGCGCATCCTCAATATAAAGCCCGAGGCGATCATCGCATCGGCGATCTTGGCAGGAAGGAGCGGATAATGCCCCCGTTCCACCGCCTTGCGGATTTCGGCGACACGCTCGTGATCGACAGGCGGTTCGACGCCTGCGGAGACCACGTTGGTGACCGGCACGCCCTTGGCCGCACCGGCTTCGGACCGGACGGGCTCGGGCGATGCCGCCTGGGCGGCCCCTTTCACCCTGAGGCCGCTTGGCGGCCCCTTCAGCGCCTGTGTGTCGATCCGGTCCATCGGTTCGCTCCGTTCAGTCTCAGGATCGTAGAACGGCGCGAGCCCGGCGGACTTAAGCCCGCCGAGCAAAATCTTGCCGGTTACGGCAATTCCATGCCGACCTTGCCGGGTTCGACGATGCGCAGACGAACGGGATCGGTGCGCGTGCCGGCCGGGCGGACGCGAATCCATTCGCCCACCGCGCCGCCTTCCAGCGCCTCTCCCTTGCGGGACAGGGTGAAGCCTTTTCCCTGCACGACGATGGCGACGGATTCCCCGCGTGCGACCGCCGCAGCCTTGGGAGCCGCCGCGGGGGCGACCGTCGTTTCCACCGGCACGAACAGGCGCCAGCCGCCCGTTTCAGGGCAGCGGACGAGCACCGTGTCGCGATATCGCCCGTACCATTCGAGCGCCAGGGGCGCTTCGCACCGGGCCAGCTTGAGGCGCCGATCCACCGGCAGGCGGGCGCCGCCTTCGGCGCCGATCGACGCTCCGGTAAACCGGGCCACGGCCTGGTCGATTTCCGCCGGGTCCGCGAAGCCCGCGGCCACGGCGGGCGCACCGGCCGCCAGCACGGCGGCAGCTGCCAGCAAGGGTATCATTCGCATGGGCTATCCTTTCTCGAAGCGCTCTCGGCGCCCTCTGCCAGCCCCTGCTTGCAATCGGTATGCCAGTTGCCGTCCCGATCGAAGGCAAGCATGGCGAGGACTTCGGATCGCTCCCCCGGCTCGACGACGATGCGGGCTTCGCCGCCCGCTTCCCCGGCCTCGGCCGCCAGCGCCACGGCGGCGTGCGTAGCCTGCTCCGCCTCGCCCGGCGCGTAGCGTGCGACGATCGTCAGGCGCTGGCGTGGATCGGGCGCCTGCACGGCAAGCCACTGCGCCAGCGGCGGCGCATCTTCGGCCGCGCGATAGAATGCCAGCGGCTCTCCCCGCATCGGCAGCGGCTCTGCCCCCACACGCACCTTGTCGCGCTGCATGGCCGCGGCGGTGACCATGAACAGGATCAGCGCCAGATCGGCGATGACCGTCTGCCAGCTTCCGGCCCGGCCGACGATCATGCCGCCGCTTTCGACTGCATCGACCGGCGCGGAGCCGGCGCGGCGCGCTCGACCGCTTCGGTCAGCCAGTCCAGCAGATCCTGCCGCGCCTGTTCCTCCGCCCGCGCGCGGCGGCCGATGGCGCCGGCGAGCGGGGCGTAGAGGAAGTTGGCCGATATGAGGCCGTAGAACGTGGTGGTGACGGCCATGCCGATCGCGCTTCCGTAATCGCCGTCCACCGCCAGCGCGGAGAGCCCGCCGAGAGACAGGAGCGTGCCGGCCAGGCCCAGCACGGGCCCCAGCTCGGCCGCTTCGGCCAGAACCGCGCGGGCGGTTCCGGCCAACGCGGCGCGGCGGGCGCGATACCGTTCGTGCTCGTCATAAAGCGACCGGATCGAACGGTGGCGGACCAATGCGTCGCTCAGCTCGTCGAACTCGCCGTCGCCCACCTGGTGCGGTTCCACCCGGATCAATCCGCGCTCGCCGATCTCCCTGATCTGCACGGCCAGCTCCGCGCGGACGCGCAGGCTGTCGAACGGGCGCGAGAACAGATGCGCGATGGCCTGAACGGCCGCCCCGCAATCCCGCCATCCGCAACGCAGCAGGGTGGCGACCAGCGTTCCGCCCAGCACGAAGGCGATCGAAAGCGGGTCGAGAATATTCACGAAGGTCACGGGCATTCTCCCTCATGCGGGAAGAACGGCCGTTGCCGGGGGCCGATTCAGGGGGCGGCTGAACTTTGCCGCTTCCGGCAAGCGTTTGCCGGCCCCTGCCGCCGCCCCATGCGCCGGCCCCGCCGAAAGCGAATTGGCACGCCTCTTGCTGGAAAGGGCCCGAGTAAGTCTGGAGACTGTCATGAGCGAAGGCCTTTTCGGCATTCACGGCACGGCGCTGGAGATCCGGTCACAGCGCCTGGGCGTGCTGGGATCGAACATCGCGAACGCGGCGACGCCGGGATACAAGGCACGCGACATCGATTTCGCGGCCGCGCTCGACGCGCGGCTGAGCGGCGCCGACGAGGAACACTCGATCGGCGCCGCTACCCGTTACCGGGTGCCGGTGATGCCCAGCCTCGACGGCAATACCGTGGAGATGGCGACCGAGCAGACCGCCTTCGCGGAAAACGCCGTGTCCTATACCGCCACGCTCAGCTTCCTGCGCGGCCGGGTGGAAACGGTCACCCGCGCGATCAGGGGCGAATGACGATGCCCGGCCCGATGACCCTGTTCGAGCTCGGCCAGCGCGCGATGTCGGCGCAGCTCGTGCGCATGAACGCCGCGGCGTCCAACCTGGCGAATGCCGGCAGCATCTCCGCCACGGAGCAAGGCGCGTACAAGCCGCTGCGCCCCGTCTTCGCCGAACAGCTCGACGCCGCCACCGGCCTCAGCACCGTGCGCGTGGACAGCGTGCGGCGGCAGGATACCGCCGCCGTGCGCCGCCACGATCCGGACCACCCGCTGGCCGACGAGAACGGCGATGTCTGGGCCGCCCCCGTCGATGAGAGCAGCGAGATGGTCGAGATGCTCGAAGCCTCGCGCCAGTACCAGAACATGGTCGAGGCGCTTTCCACCGCGAAACAGCTGATGCTCGAAACCATGAGGATGAAATGACCGTCACCGCCCCAACATCGCCCACCGCCCCCGGCACGGCCCCGACCACCGGGCGCGATTATTCCTCGCTCGGCCAGGCCGATTTCCTGCGCCTGCTGACCGTGCAGGTGCAGCAGCAGGACCCGTTCGATCCGGTCGATAACAAGGAGATGCTGGCGCAGATGGCGCAGTTCTCCTCGCTCGCCGGCATCAACGACGTGAACAAGACGCTGCAGCAGATATCCGACAAGCTCGACGTGCTCGCCGCCGCCAGTGCGGCCGCCGGCACGCCCACCGAATGACGACCAGGAGACCCCAGACATGTCCTTCTACACTTCGCTGAACGGGCTCAAGAACGCCCAGACCGACCTGGGCGTGATCGCCCACAACATCGCCAACGTGGAAACCACCGGCTTCAAGAAGTCCGGCACCACCTTCGCCGATGTCGTCGCCAGCTCCGCCCAGACCGATCCGCGCATGGTCAAGGGCATCGGCGCGACGCTGGAATCAATCACCCAGAACTTCACCCTGGGGCCGATCGAGCAGACCGGCGCCTCGCTGGACGTGGCGATCACCGGCGACGGCTTCTTCACCATGCGTTCGGCCGACAGCGGCAAGACGATCTACACCCGCAACGGCAGCTTCGGGATCGACGATCCGGGCTTCATCACCGACGGCACGAACCGCCTGCAGGTGCTGCCGACCGACGCCAATGGCAACGTCACCTCGACCACGCCGGTCGACGCGCAGATCGCGCCGCTGAACGGCGCCGGGGCGGAGTTCGCCGGCGTGACGGTGGCCGCCAACGGGATCGTTTCGGCGTCCTACGCCGATGGCTCCGTCGAGACTGTCGGCACGATCGCGCTGGCTTCGTTCATCGCGCCGACCGGGCTCAAGCAGATCGGTTCCTCCAACTGGGAATCGACCGGGATCTCCGGCGCGGCGCGCTATGGCACGCCGGGATCGGGCCAGTACGGCTCGCTGCTGTCGGGCGCGATCGAACGCTCCAACGTCGACATCGCCGAAGAGCTGGTCGGCCTCATCACCGCCCAGCGCAACTTCCAGGCCAATGCCAAGGCGATCGATACGGCCACCCAGATCTCGCAGACGGTCATCAACCTGCGGACCTGATCCTTCGGGCTCAGGACATGGGACGAGCGGAGAAGCGTAAATGGACCGGCTGATCTACACCGCCCTTTCGGGCATGCAGGCCTCGATGAACCAGCAGCGGGTGATCGCCAGCAACATGGCGAACGCCCAGACCATCGGCTTCCGCGCCGAGCTGCTCGATCAGCGGCCCGTGACTATCGAGGGCAAGAGCCTGGAAGTGCGGGCGATGCAGGACGGCGAAGTGCGCGGCGCCACGATGGATCAGGGGGAACTGGTCCAGACCGGCAATCCGCTGGACATCGCCGTGCAGGGCAAGGCGCTGCTGGCGGTGCAGGCGGAAGACGGCGGCGAGGCCTATACCCGGCGGGGCGACCTGTCGATTTCGCCGAGCGGCCTGCTGGTCAACGGCGACGGCCATCCAGTGCTGGGCGATTCCGGCCCGATCACCGTGCCGCTGGGCGGCCAGGCCACGATCGCGCCCGACGGCACCGTCTCGGTCACCGATCCCGCCGCGATGGACCAGCCGCCGCAGGAAGTGGGGCGCATCAAGCTTGCCGGATGGGAAGGCAGCCCGATCGCGAAAGGGTTGGACGGCCTGTTCCGCGTGGAAGGCGGCGGCGCGCTGCCGAGCGACGAGGAAGCCAGAGTGCTGGCCGGATCGCTCGAACAATCGAATGTCAAACCCACTGAAGTGCTGGTCGACATGATCGACGCCCAGCGGCTTTTCGCCATGCGCACCAAGCTGATCGATACCGCCCGCGACTGCGACCAGGGCAGCGCGCAGCTGATGCGCCTGAGCTGACGAAAGGAACTGTTCAATGCCAACTTCCGCTCTCCAGGTGGCCCGCACCGGGCTCGAGGCGCAGGACGCGCGCATGCGCGTCATCGCCAACAACCTGGCCAACGTCGGCACCACCGGCTTCAAGAAGGATCGCGCGAACTTCGCGACGCTGACTTACCAGGACGCGCGCGTCGCCGGACAGCGCTCTTCGGGCGAAACGGCTTATGCCACGGGGCTCAACCTGGGCACCGGCGTGGCGATCCAGTCCACCAGCCAGATCGTCACCCAAGGCGCGCTCAATAACACCGGCGGCGCGCTGGACCTGGCGCTGGACGGCGACGGCTATTTCCAGGTGGAGATGCCTGGCGGCCGGCTGGGCTATACCCGCGCCGGCAACTTCACCCGCTCGGCCGAGGGCCAGCTGGTGACGCAGCAAGGCTATGTCGTGCAGCCGGCGATCACCGTGCCCGAAGGCGCCGGCGCGATCGCGGTTTCGCACGATGGCATCATCAGCGCGATGCTGGCCGGCGAATCCGAACCGGCCGAGCTGGGCCAGCTCCAGGTGGCGTCCTTCGCCAATCCGGCGGGGCTCCAGGCGATCGGCGACAACTTCCTGGTCGAGACGGCCGCCAGCGGCGCCGCGCAGCTGGCCCCCGGCGGCGAGAACGGCCGCGGCGGCATCCGCCAGGGGATGCTCGAAGCCTCCAACGTCAACATCGTCGAGGAGCTGGTCGACATGATCGAGTGCCAGCGGGCCTATGAGATCAACTCCAAGATGATCTCGTCCGTCGACGAGATGCTCCGCAACGCCAACCAGACGCTATGACCATGAACCACACATCCTTTCGCGGCCTTGCGGCCGCCACCGTGCTGCTCACCCTGTGCGCCTGCGGGGCGGAACAACGCTCGGCGGGCTTCGCCGCGGCGCTGCCGCCGCCCCCGCCCGCCCAGCCAGCCCAGGCGGACGGCGCGATCTACCAGCCGGTCAGCGGCTATGCCCCGCTGTACTATGGCCAGCGCGCCAGCCGGGTGGGCGATCTCGTCACCGTGGTGCTGGTGGAGCGGACCCAGGCCTCCAAGTCCGCCAGCGGGAAGACCGCGCGCGACGGCGGGTTCTCGCTGACGCCGCCGAGCGCCGGGCCGCTCTCATTCGACCCGGCGGTCCTTAATTCTTCCGGCTCTTCGTCGTTCAACGGGAAGGGTGACGCGGCGCAGGCGAGCAAGCTGAGTGGCGATCTCACCGTCACTATCGCCGAAGTGCGGCCCAACGGGACCGCGCTGATCAGGGGGGAAAAGGTCATGCAGCTGAGCCAGGGAGAGGAATGGGTCCAGCTCTCCGGCATCGTGCGGCTGGCCGACATCGACCAGAACAACCGGATCGCATCCCCCCGCATCGCCGATGCGCGGATCACCTATGCCGGCAAGGGCGCCGTGCAGCGCGCCAGCCGCGAAGGCTGGCTGTCGCGCTTCTTCAACCTCGTGGCCCCGTTCTGAGGCCGGCGATGATGATGATCAGGACTCTCCTCATCGCCCTCGCCGCCGCGCTCGGCCTGGCGGCCGCGCCCGCCTCGGCGGAGCGGGTGCGCGATCTCGGCGCGTTCCAGTCGGTCCGCTCCAACCAGCTCACCGGCTATGGCATCGTGGTCGGGCTCGACGGGACGGGTGACGACAACTTCGCCTATCTCACCCAGGCGATGCGCGGCGTGTCCGATCGCTTCGGCCTGCAGCTTCCCCCGGGCGTGAACCCGGCGCTGAAGAACGCGGCGGCGGTGATCATCACCGCCGACTTGCCGGCCTTCTCCAAGCCGGGCCAGCGGATCGACATCACCGTTTCGACGATGGGCAAGGCGAAGTCGCTGCGCGGCGGGGCCCTGGTCATGACGCCGCTTTATGGCGCCGACGGGCAGATCTACGCGATGGCGCAGGGCAACCTGGCCGTGGGCGGCCTGGGCGTGTCGGGCCGCGACGGATCGAAGCTGACGGTCAACGTCCCCACCGTGGGTCGCGTCCCCGAGGGCGCGACGGTGGAGCGCGCGGTGGAGACCGGGTTCGATACGTCCGAGGTACTGCGCTGGAACCTGTTCCAGGCCGATTTCCTTACCGCCACGCGGGTGCGCGACGCGATCAACGCCTATTATCCCGGCTCGGCCGTGGTGGAGGACGGCGTGACGCTGGCCCTGCGCCTGCCGCAGGGCGCCAACGCGCGCGCCGGGATGATGGCGGCGATCGAGATGCTGTCCGTCGATCCGGCGGAAAGCGCTGCCCGCGTGGTCGTCAACAGCCGCACGGGCACGGTGGTGATCTCCAGCGCGGTGCGGCTCGCCCCGGCGGCGATCAGCCACGGCAGCCTGGTGGTGCGGATCGACGAGAACCCCACCGTGGTGCAGCCCGCGCCGTTCAGCAAGGGCCAGACCGCCGTTGAGGAAAGCAGCACCGTGGATGCCTACGAGGAAGGCAATCATGTCGCGCTGTTCGAACCGGGCGCTTCGCTGGCCGAGCTGGTCGATGCGCTCAACATGCTGGGCACCAGCCCTTCGGACCTCGTGGCGATCCTCGAGGCGCTGAAGCAGGCCGGTTCGCTCAAGGCCGAGATGGTCGTGATATGACATCGCCCGTCTCCTCCTTCGACAGCGCCCGTGCGTCGCTTCCCGCCGGGCCCGCGGCCGGGGGCGATCGCGCGCGCCTGGGCGAAGCGGCCCGGCAGTTCGAGGCCATCTTCCTGCGCCAGATGCTAAGCGCCGCGCGCGCCACCGATTTCGGCGGCAGCGAGCTGTTCGGCGGGCAGGGAGAGGAGACCTTCCGCGAAATGCGCGACGCGCGCTTTGCCGAGATCGCATCCGGCACCGGCGCGATCGGGCTGGCGGCTTCGATCGAGGCGCAGCTCGCGCGCTATCTGGGGACGGAGGGCTAAGGCATGGCGTCCGACCTGCTTTCCATCGCCGCCAGCGGCGCGCGCGCCGCGCGCGCCGCGCTGGACGTCACCGCGCAGAACATCGCCAACGCCCAGACCGAGGGCTATGTCCGGCGCAACGCGCAGGTGGAGGAAGTGGCCACCGCCGGCGGGTTCCTGCGCATGGGCGACATCTCGCTGTCGGGCGTGCGTGTCACCGGGATCAACCGCAATGCGGACATGTTCCGCCAGGCGGAAGTGCGCCGCACCGGCAGCGACCTGGCGCGCGCCGACACGGAACTCAGTGGCCTGAAGACGATCGAGAGCGCCATCGAGCAATCCGGCGTCTACGATTCCATCGTCGAGTTCGAGGCGGCGCTTCAACAGCTTTCCTCCAACCCCACCGACCCCTCGCTCCGCGCGGCGGTGATGGGCGGGGCCGACAGGCTGGCCAGCACCTTCAACATCGCCGCCAGCGGCCTGGACGCGGCCGGCGAAGGCCTGCGGTTCGAGGCCGGCGCGGCGGTGGACGAGGCCAATGTCATCGGCGGGGAACTGGCGCGAGTGAACCTGCGCCTGGCCCGCGCCGGCGCGGGCAGCAGCGACCAGGCCACATTGCTGGACCAGCGCGACAAGCTGCTGGAACGGCTGAGCGGGATCACCTCCATTTCCACCAGCTTCGACGCCAGTGGGGCCGTGACCGTGAGCACCGGCGGGCAGACGCTGGTGACCGGCGGCGAGACGGCGACGCTGTCGAAGGCCACTGCGCCTGACGGCACGGTGGCCTTCGCGATAGATGGAACCGCAGTGACGCTGGCCGGCGGCTCGCTGGCCGGCACCGGGCTGGCGCTGGCGGAAGCGGCCGACGTGCGCGCGCGGCTCGACGCCCTGGCCGATGGGATCGCCGGTACGATCAACGCGGCCCAGGCCGGCGGTGTGGCGCTCGACGGATCGCCCGGGCAACCGATCTTCGCCGGCAGTGGAGCCGCCGGCATGAAAGCCGTGCTGACCGACGGCGCCGCGCTGGCCACCGCGCCCGCCGGCGCGCCGGCGGGAAGCCGCGACGGCAGCAACCTGGCGGCGCTGCGCCAGGCGCTCGACACCAGCGGCGCGGCCAGCGGCGCCAATGCCCTGCTGTTCGACATCTCCAGCCGCGTGGCCGGGCGGACGATCACGCGCGATGCGCTGGGTGCCATCGCCTCCTCCGCGCAAGCCACGCTGCAGCAGCAGGCCGGTGTCGACCTGGACACCGAGGCGGCGAACCTGATGCGCTTCCAGCAGGCGTTCCAGGCATCGGGCCGGGCGATGCAGGTCGCCAGCGACATCTTCCAGACGCTGGTCGGAATCGGGTGAGGCCGCGATGATAAGCCTTAGCACCAGTACCTTCTATCAACAGACGACCGGCCAGATCGGCTCGCTGCGCACCGAAGCAGAGGATCTGCAACGGCAGATCGGCACCGGCGAACGCCTGTCGCGTTCGTCGGACGATCCCGTGGCCGCCGCGCGCCTGCGGACCCTGGCCCGCAGCGAGCGGCTGGCCGAGATCGACCAGCGCAATTCCGATCAGGCGCGAAGCGATCTGCAGATGGCCGACGATGCCCTGGGATCGATCTCCAATGCCATCATCAAGGCGCAGACCCTGGCGATGCAGGCCGCCAACGGCACGCTGAACGTGGATCAGCGCGCCGCGGTGGGGCAGGAGATCGCGGCCCTGCGGCAAAGCCTGATGGACATCGCCAATGGCCGCAACGGCGCCGGCCACGCGCTGTTCGGCGGGCAGGCCATCGGGGCGGCCTATGAACAGAGCGGCACGGGCGTGGTCTATGTCGGCACGGCCGGCGTGGACCCGGCCGCAATTGGCGACGGGCAGAGCGTGGTGCCCGGCCTGACCGGCCCCGAGGTGTTCGGGTTGAACGTCAACGGCACCGACACCGATCTGTTCACCGTGCTGGGCAACCTGGCGGCCGCGCTGCAGGCCGGCGGTGACGCCACGGGCGCGGCGCGGGATGCGCTTTCCGGGCTCGAGGCGGGGCTCGGCAAGGTGACCACCGCGCAGACGGTGGTAGGCGCGCGGCTGGGGTGGATCGAGGTGATGGACCTGCGCCGCGAGAACACGGCGGAGCGGATGACCGAGGAGAAGGCCGCGGTCGGCGGGGCGGACCTGGCCACCACCATGACCCGGTTGCAGGAAGTGATGACGGTGCTGGAGGCGAGCCAGGCGAGCTTCGTGCGCCTGGCGAGCCTGTCGTTGTTCGACATGCTGCGCTGAACGGATTTCGAATGAAGGGTAGTCAAGGACATGAACGCAGCGATCGGGATCGTTATTCTGCTGGTCATGGTGTTCGGCGGGTTTGCCATTACGGGCGGCGCGCTGGGCCCCGTGATGGAGGCTATCCCGCATGAGATGCTGATCATCGGCGGAGCTTCGGTCGGCGCGCTGGTGGCTGGCAATTCGCTGCACGAGCTGAAGGCCATCGGCGCTTCGTTCGGCAAGATCTTCAAGGGTCCCAAGCATTCCAAGCAGGACCATATCGACGCCATCGCCCTGACCAGCCGGCTGATGAAGCTGATGCGGTCGGAAGGGCCGGTGGCGCTGGAAGCGCATATCGAGAACCCCCAGGAATCGCCGATCTTCGCCGAGTTTCCCGGCCTGCTGGCCAACGCGCCGCTGATCGCCCTGATCCGCGACACGCTGACATTGCTGGTGGTGTCTTCCGGCACGCTGGAGACCCATGCGGTGGAAGAGGTGATGGACAATGCGATGAAGACGCATTTCCACGAGGTGCGCGAGCCGCAGCACGCGCTGCAATCGCTGGCCGACGCGCTGCCCGCGCTGGGCATCGTCGCCGCCGTGCTGGGCGTGGTCAAGACGATGGGATCGATCGACCAGCCGCCTTCCATCCTGGGGGCGATGATCGGTTCGGCGCTGGTCGGCACGTTCATGGGCGTGCTGCTGGCCTATGGCATTGTCGGGCCGCTGGCGTCGCGGCTCAAGCAAGTGCTCGACCAGGATGAGCAGATCTTCCACGCGGTCAAGCAAGTGATCATCGCCTCGCTGAACGGCTATCCCCAGCCGCTGGTGATCGAGAGCGCCCGTTCGGGCCTGGGCCATGCCGTCCGGCCCGGCCTGTCCGAGCTGCTCGACAATGTGAGAGGGCGCTAGACCGTGGCCGGCAAAGCAGGGCGCAACGATCCCGCGCCCCCGATCATCGTCAAGAAAGTGACGGTGGCGGCACAGGGCCATCACGGCGGCGCATGGAAGGTGGCCTATGCGGATTTCGTGACGGCGATGATGGCCTTCTTCCTGCTGCTGTGGCTGCTCGGCTCCACCACCGAGGCGCAGCGCAAAGGGCTGGCCGACTATTTCACCCCCACGCTGATCAAGACCAAGGAGCAGAGCGCCGGGTCCAACGGGCTGCTGGGCGGATCTTCGCTGACCGAGGTGGACAACTATCCCCATCGTACCGGGCAGACCGGCACCCGCACGATCACCGTGCCGCGCGACGCCACCGGCGGCGCGCGCGAGGGCGCCGAGGCGGTGAAGCGGCTGCGCCAGCGAGTGGACACCAAGCTTGCCGCCGACGAGCGGCTGAAGCGCCTGATCCGCCAGGTGCGCATGGTCGACACCACCGAAGGCGTGCGGATCGACCTGGTGGACGATGCCGACTTCTCCATGTTCGTGCTGGGCACCACGGTACTCACGTCCGATGCCACGGCGCTGCTGCGCACGATCGCCGACGCGGTGCGGCCCGAGCAGGCGCAGCTGACGATCCGCGGCCATACCGACGCCCTCCCGTGGAAGAACGGCGCCCCGGCGAACAACTGGTCGCTGAGCGCCGGCCGCGCCGAGGCCACCCGCCAGACGCTGATACGCAACGGCATCGGCGAAGGCCGCTTCCGCCGCATCGAGGGCGTGGCCGACCGCGAGCCGCTGATCGCCAAGGACCCGCAGGACCCGCGCAACCGGCGGATTTCGATCCTGCTGACGAAGTAGGGCGGGGGCGACGACGCCAGAGGGTGTCCGAACCCTCGGATCGTCATTGCGAGCGTAGCGAAGCAATCCAGAGCGTATTGTAATGCCGCCCTGGATTGCTTCGCTACGCTCGCAATGACGAGTGAAGGGGGTTCAGCTAGTGCGTGCGCCCACGCTCGTGCCTCGCCCGTCTCTCCGCTAAGGGGGGACGTGTTAGGGGGTGTGGCTTAGTGGGTGCCCTCTCCCCCTCGCCCGCGTTCCCCCGGCGGAGGGGAGCAGGCGAGAGCTTGGGCCAGGGCGGGTGTTGACACTGTTGACAGGGTCCTGGGCGAAGACCGGAGCGGAGCGGGCGCGACGAGGGAATCCACCGTGCCGCAGGCGCGGGCGAGCCATTGGTCCCAGCGATCCTGCGCCGCATCGTGCGCTTCCGCTTCCGCCCGGTCGCATTCGCTGGCGCAGGCGATCGCTTCCGCCTCGTCCGCGATATCGCCGAAGGCATCGCGTTCCGGCTGCCGGCGATCGACCGCCGCGCGGATCGCGGCCAGCATCGCCTGCTGCACATAGGTCTCGTGATCGGGAAGCAGATAATCGCCATCCGGCTCGTCGGTTTCGGGGGGCTGCTGCCCGGCGATGACCGCCAGCAGCTCGTCGAAGCGATCGGCATCGCATTCGGCCCCGTCATCGGCCAGCTTGTCGAGCCGGCCGAGATGGGCCAGCAGCAGGCGGGTGTCGAAGCGGACCCGGGTGCCGCGCCGTTCGCCGTGGAACCAGACCTCTTCCTCCACGCCGTCGATCGCCCGATCGGCAAGGACTTGTTCCACCATGCGGCGCGCCAGCGCCATCGCCGCCGCCCAGGCGCGCGCGAACGCCGGATCGCGCCGGCGCTGGCGATAGGCGGTTTCCGCCGACAGCCCGATTGCGCGGCAGGCGGCGCGGACATTGCCCTTGCGCGCCAGGCCATCGAGGAACCGCACTTTGGCTTCCGCCGTCCACAGACTGGCGGGATGCGGGGTGGCGAACGCTTCGGGCGGCTGGTGGAGCATGATCCGGCTTCTCCCTTTGTAGGGGAACTAGAGGTCTGGGAGTCCGGGATTAACCGGTCGTTTTCTGGATTACCCTGGCAGGAATCGCGGGAAACCGCCGCTTTTGGAAGATAGGCGCGGATCGAGGTGGCTGGTGAGACTGTCTAGAGTCTCGGTTAATTTAGACGGTTCCTTTGCAAGAGCGGCTAGAGTCCGGTCCGGCGGCTGAGAAGCCTCTTAATGGCGGTTTTGGGCCGTTTAAGCGGCATCCGAGAGGGGGACCAGGGGCCTCGAACCGGGACGTAAGTGGGGCATTAGGTGCCCCGGTTCGCTAAATCGGCGGCCAAACTGGGCACCCCTTGATATTAAAGGCAATTTTAGCGCTGCGGCACATTAAACTATGTGTTTGGCGTGGCTGGAAGTGGGCGCGTTTTTCCTCCCACCCCACCCCTCGCTCACCGGAACGTTTTCCGGTATCTGGGCGGTGCAGCTTAAGGAGCAGCACGCCATGACCCCGCTGGAGCGCGCCGCGCGAGCCCTTTGTTCGCTGGATGGCAACCCGGAAAACGCCACGATGGAAGGCAAGCCGCTTTGGCAGGATTATCTGCCCGAGGCTCGCGCTGTCCTCGAAGCGATCCGCGAGCCTAGCGATGCGATGCTTGAGGTGGATGCCCGTCGGCCTGACGGTTCGTTTTATCCAGAAGATCACTGGCGAGCCATGATCGACGCGGCGCTTGAGGAAGGCTGACCGGGCCGGCCCAGCTCGCCATTCACAAGTGCTTCCATTCCGAGCCGTCATCGTAGCGCACCACTGAGCCGTCGGCGCGGAGCCATTGCTGGGAGAGGACATCGTAAGTCCAGCCGGCCAGGAGCCGCGCCTCCTTCCAGACATCGAGCAGAATCTGCGAGAGTTCGTACTTGTCGCGCTCGCCGGGGAAGAGCCGGTGATACTCGGCGTTGACGATCCGCGACTGATCCGCCTGCTCGGCCTGGTCGATGGACAGTTTGCCGGGCGCGTGGCGGATCAGGCGGGGATTGTGCCGGCGATAGAGCCAGCGAAGGTGCCTGGCCTTTGTCTCGTAATCGGCGTCAGGCGTGACTGGGGGGTGGCAGGTCATAGCGATGCTGGCCGAGCGAGACGGTTTTCGATTTGGGATAGCGGCGATCGCCCACCTCGATCCAGGCGAGCGGCCCCATGTGAACCCGGTCCCCGTCGAGGAACGTCACACCGTGCGGAATGCCGGCGATCATCGCGTCCGTGTAAGTAGGTTTCCACCCTGACCAACGCCGCCGGCCGCACCATAACCTATAGAACCTCTGCGGCCCCCGAGCCATCTCCACCCCCGAACGAGTCGGCTGGTAGTTAGAACATATTGAGAACGGAGGCAACGGCAGCAGCCAGGCCCGCTAAGGCTAGGCCAAGCAGAACAGCGAACTCAAGCCTCAGGCGCAGGCGAACACCTCTTAGGCGCGATCTGCAGTTGGCTGGAAGCAATCTCGTCCGATATTAGCCATTGGGCCGAATTCCCGGCGGAACTCCACCCGAGCGCCCCCTTCTTCCGGCCAAATTGTATAGGCGAGCAGAACCATCCCATAGGTGTCTTTCAGAAGACCCACTTTCGAGCCGTCCGCTCGATCGAGCACCTGAATGTTGTTCTTGTTTGCCAGGCAAAATGCGATCTCGTCTGCGGGCCTCGAAGTGTGGAAGATCTCGGTCGGCGCCTTGGACAGAACCTTTTCGGTTGACGCACAGCCGGTCGTCGCCGCGAGCGCGGCCGTCACCATCACAATGTTCCGCATATTCCCCCTTTGCATTCAAACCCTCTTAACCACGGCTACCACGCGGCCGATCAGGTGGAGTTCGTTCTCGCCGAGTTGGTAGTCGCTAACGTCCGGGTTATCCGAAACCAGCAGCACAGTGCCGTCCGGCATCACACGAATACGCTTGATCATGGCTACCGAGCCGGCATGAAGTGCCCAGAGCTGATCGCTTACCCTCAACATTTCCTGGCTCTGGTCGATCAGCACCAGGTCGTTGTGATGGATGGTCGGCTGCATGGAATCGCCGATGCCGGTGGCGAAATACAAACGGTTGAATGGCCCTCTCGTGAATTGGCGGATGAAGGATCTAGGGAAACGCTCGACCGTGGCATTGGCTGCTCCATCGTCAACAAAGGCGCCACCCAGGCCATAGGCAACGTCTGAAACTGCGATGCCGACCTGATCGTCTGGCGGCTCCTCTGATTGAGGCCCGCGCCAGGCGAGCTGGCGATCCGCCACGCCAGACGCGGCGCCCGGCTCATCGCTGTCACCCGTGAGGTATTCCAGGGTCGTTCCGAGCGCCTCGGGAAGCCGGAGCAACTTCCTGGGATGAAGGGTTTCGCCGGCTTCAAGACGTTGAACACTCGCCTGGCTCATACCGATCAGAGCGCCCAACGCGGCTTGTGACAAACGGCGCGCTTTGCGCAGTTGTGTCACTCGGTCCGGCCTGATCTCACCCATAGCCAAGAATAACTCACTTCTGAATAACCGTCTCGATACGTTTCCGGTTGACCAATTATCCGAAATCGGATTATTGAACCGATTATGGGTAATCAGACATCACCGCTGAGGGCGCTACTCGCATGTCGGGACAAGGCGGGTTCCGACAGAAAATTGGGCCAACTGCTCGGCATCCCGCAGTCCACCATGTGGCGCATCATCAATCAGGCGCAGGAAATGCCGGCGGAGTATGTCCTCCGCGCTGAACGGCTGTTCGGCGTCTCCCGCCACGACCTGCGTCCGGATATCTATCCACGCGACTATCCTCCTGCCGACGAATGTGTCGCAGCAGGTGGCGCAACGCATCGTCTAAATGAGGCCGCCCAATGAGCGGGCGTGAAGATGCGATCGCGCGGCTGGAGCGACTGGCGGATCGATTCGAGAGATTGGTTGCTTCGCTGGAAGCGCCCGCGCCGCCGCAAACCGCGCTGCCGCGCGGAATGCACCTGTTCAAGTGCTGGAACGACGCCGCCGTGCGCGAACGCGTGATCATGTTGCGGGGAAAAATGACCCTGCAACAAGCGGTAGCCGAGTTGCGGAGCGAGTTCGGGCCCGAGCGATCGCCCTCGCAGAGCCAGTTGCACCGCATCTGGCAGCGTCTCGATCAAGTGAGGGCCGCCCAATGAACAGGCGGCAGTTCCTCGCGGTGCCGCCGGGCCTGGCACTTGCCGCCATCGCGACGCCAGCCTTCGCGCGCCAGCACGTCGCCGGCGATGGGTATGCATTCGAGCGCCGGGAGTACTTTCGCTCGCGGCTCGACCTCCGGATCGTCGAGCATGCCAGCTATCGCGATCTGGTCAACGCGATGCCCAACGGTGGGCCGCCTCGCCAGAATCGCAAGGTCCAGGCCTGGTCAAACCTTTGGCCTGACGGGTCGGCCGAAATCCACATCATCGACCAGTCGGTGAACTACACGCCCGCGGCTCTCGGTCACGAGCTGGCCCACTGCATCTACGGCAGGTGGCACGCATGACCCTTCGAGACGCTCAGGGTGAGCGGGGCCTGCTGTCGAACGCCAAGCTGTTCGAGCTTTCTCCCGATCATATCGACGAGGGCGAGCGGATCGGGTTCTTGCACGAGGACAAGGCGGCCGCGCTGGGCCGGCTGATGGCTGTCGACGGGCAGCGCGATCCGATCAAAGTGGTCGCCAACCCGAAGAACCCGGACAAGCCATGGCGCCTGGTCACCGGCATGCACCGCACCGTCGGCGCGCGGATCGAAGGCATCACGATCTGGGCAATCGAGGTTTCAGGCAAGCCCGAGGACCTGGCCGACCTGGAAGCGAGCGAGAACCTGCATCGGCGGCCACTCGGCCCGATCGAGCGGGCTAAGTTCACCGCGGCGCTGGTCCAGGCGGCGCAAGAGCGCCTTGCGCGTGAGCACGGCCAGTTGTCGCATCAGAAGCTTGGCGCGAAGGCCCGCTGGGCGCGCGTGAAGGCGGGTGAAAGCAGAGCCGAAGACGCCCTAACGGAAGAAGTCGGCGATGCTTATGCCAAGTTGGCACAAGCATACGGCTGGGAAGAATCGGTCGGCGAGGCGCTCGGCATGTCCCGGCGGTCGATCCACCGCGATCTTGAGCTTTATCGCCTCGTCATCGAGCCGTTTCCGGAGCTGGCCGAGTCCCTCTCCAATCATCCGGTTGTCGGCGAAAACGCCAGCCAGCTGCGTGCGATCGCGCAGGTGAAGGACGAGGCGGCGCGGCGGCGGGTGATCGAGGCGCTGCTGGCCGACGACGAGCTGAGCGCGGAACTCGCGCGCGCGACCGTCGGGATCGATCGACCGGGTGGCCCCGCGCCGACCACCGAGCAGAAAGTGCTTAACGCCGTCATCGGCAATCTCAGCCGGATGAGCGCCACCCAGCAGAAGCACAACCTGGACAGCTTCGTTCGGGCTCTCAAGTCGGACGAGGTCAAACGCCAGTTGCGTGACCGGCTCAGTGCGGAGCTGGGCGAATGAGCTGGCGCCCTCGCCTCTGCCTCATCGGCACGGCCGTGTGCGAACCGGACGGCGAGTTCGAGGGCCGCACCCTGCAGGTCTTCTGGCATGGCTGGGTGTTCGAGCTGACGCTCGCGCGGCGCGTGCGGGAGATCGCCGATGCGCGGTGAAATCTCCACCGGCCGCAAGCGGAACAGCCACCCCTACGACTGGTGCGTGGACGAGCCGTGGGTGTCCTGGCAGCTGTTCGAGGCTCTGGGCGGCTTCGCCCAGGAGAAGGCTGCGGGCGAGGCGATTTACGATCCGGCGGCCGGCAGCGGGCGGACAATGGTCACGTTCGCCGAGCACGGCTTCAAGGTTTTTCTGTCCGATATCGTGAATCGGGTCGATGCCTCGCTCTTCGACGAGCAGGCACGCCTTACGTTCTTTGCAGCCGACTTCCTCGAAACCGAGGCGGCGCGTGTACGCTGGCCGGGTTGCAGCATCGTTTGCAACCCGCCCTACAGCTACATCGACGGGATCGCGGAGGCCTTCGTCCGACAGGCGCTTCGCATGGCGTCGCGCCGCGTGTGCATGGTCCTGCCGATCAAATGGCAGGGCAGCCAGGGCCGGTTCGACCTGTTCGACCAGGATTATCCGCCACAGGCCGTGCTGATCCTGACGCAGCGCCCGTCGATGCCGCCCGGAGATTTGATCCTGGCGCTCGAAGCGGAAGGCAAGGCGTTCAAAGGTGGCGTTGTCGACTACGCGTGGTTTGTCTGGAACGTCCAGCAGCCAACGCCGCGCCATCACACCCGCATTATCTGGCTCCCACCGCTCGACAGGCTTGATCTGGTCGGGCCCATCGAGGGGCTCGCGTGATGGCCGGCGAACTGCCTCTCTCCGTCCGCCAGGTGCTGAAGGACTTCCCCAGCATCAGCCTGGTGCGGGCGCATCAGATCGCGCGCGATCGGGCGCTGCTGCGTCGGCGCGCGGCGCGGCAGGCGTACAGGAACCGTTTCGGGCCGCTCGAGGCCGGAGGGATCGGCCACAGCGCACAGGCGCTCGTCGAGAGCTTCGAGGGGCTCGACTGATGCGCCGGGCCGACTTCACCTCCGACGCCGAATACTACCGCGCGCACCGCAAGGTGTTCCTGCTGGCGCAGGAGCTCGGCTGCACGCCGATCGATGCGGAGCGGTGGATGAAGGACCAGGCCACGCGGATGCGGCAGCTCGCGGCCCAGGCGCGTCTGGACGCCAAGCAGAACCCGCCGTCCGCGCCCGCGGTGCCCACGCCGGGCGGTGCGCCGGCCTGGGATGCGCCCTGGATGATGCAGGAATGAGCCGCTCCAAGCTTCCTACCGCCCGTGGCAACCTCAGGCCTGCGCCGCTGGCGCTTAGCGCAGACCTGGTGGCGAAGCTGGCGGGTGATCGGCCGCCATTCGGCAAGGGCGTGGTGCATCTGCCGATCGAAGGATCGGTGTGCTGCTGCGCGGCGTGCCGACCGTCCGACGATATCGACTGGATGGGCGGAGGCCTGCTGTTCTGATGGCCGACACCGCCTTCCTCGCCATGCGCGCCGATCTGATCGCGCGCGGGCTTCTCACCCCCGAGCACCGGCTAACCGATGCCGGCCATGCGCACGTCGATGCGCTGATCGAGCGCCTGTTGGACGAGGAAGCACCCTGCGACCCGACAAGGCCGCGCGTGCGGTGGAACAGGCGACGCGGGAGGTCTGCACGTGCCTAGGCCAGCGGCCAAGATCGACCGGCGCCGGCAGCCGGTGGCGGGCTATCCCTCGCAGGGCGCCGCTTGCCTGGCGCTGGCGCAGCAGGGCCTCAGCGACGCAGAGATCGGGCAGCAGATCGGGCGGGACGCGTACCATGTGCGTGCGACGTTGCGGCGCCTGCAGCTCGGCGAGCGGCCGCGCACGCTGGCGCTTCCGGCCCGCCTGATCGGCGGCTTGCAGGACGCGGCCGCCGCGCGGGGCCTGGAGCCGCACGAGCTGGCGACCGCGCTGATCGACCTCATCATCCGCGACGACCTGTTCGAGGCACTGCTGGGCGAGCCGGTCCTTCGACAAGCTCAGGATGCCGGCGATGCCTAAGTCCTGGTCGGGCCGCTCCCATCGATCCTACGCCAGCGCCATCGAGGCGCGCGTTCCGGTCGCGCTGAACGGACCCTTCGCGGACGTGCTGCGCGTGATCGCCAGCTTTCCGCCGGCCTACAGTGAGTTTTTCGAGCCCGTAACCATCCCTCGACAAGTTCGGCGCGATCGGGGAGCGGCGCGATGACTAAGGCGAAGGCGCATCCCGACCAGCTCGGCTTCGTGTTCGCCGCGCCGAAGCCGGCGACGGCGGCGGCTGCGCTGGCAGGTATCGAACAACGCATCTGCCGCACCGCTGCGACCATGCTCAACAGCGACGGCCGCCGCCGCGAGCACATCGCAGCGGAGATGAGCCTGCTTCTGGACGAAGAGGTGAGCCGCGGGATGCTGGACGCCTATTCCAGCCCGGCGCGCACCGATCACAAGGTGCCGATGAGCCGGTTTCTGGCGCTGGTCGCCGTCACCGGCCGGCTCGATCTGCTGGACCCGCTGCTGCGCGAGATCGGCGCGGCGCTGCTGGTCGGTGCCGAGGTCCACACGGCCCGGCTCGGCCATCTCGATCGGCAAATCAGACAACTACAGGCGGAAAAGCGGCAGCTTGAGGGATCGGCGCCGCTCATCCGGACGGGGGGAACGGGTGGCAAGCCGGGCAATTGACGATCCATATCAGCTAACCGTCGACGCCGGTTCGCCCGCCAGAGAGTGGTTCACGGCGGCCGAGCTGGCCGAGCTCGCGTTGCCCGGCCTGCCTGCCGACAAGCGGTCGATCAACCGGCGCGCCCAGGAGGAACGCTGGAGCAGCCGGACGAGCGCGGATGGCGAGCTGCTGGTGCGCAAGCGAGCAGGTAGAGGTGGCGGGCTGGAATTCCATGTCTCGTTGCTGCCGGGCGCTGCTCGCCTGGAGCTGGCCCGGCGCGGCATCTGCGCGCCCGCACCGCTGGTGGCCGCACCGGACCCTCAGCGCGCTGCCTGGCAATGGCTGGAAGCCCAGCCCGGCCATGTCCGTGAGGAAGCGCAGCGCCGCGCGGGGATCATCGCCGAAGTGGAGCTGCTGGAGGAAGCGGGGATGACCCGCACCGCCGCGATCGCGCAGGTGAGCGCCCGCCATGCGAAAGCCGGCAAGGCCACGCTGTGGAACTGGCTGCGCGCGATCGACGGCCTCGCCCCATCCGATCGTCTTCCGGCGCTCGCACCGCGTTTCAAAGGGGGCGGCCGAGAGGCCGAGATCGATGGCCTGTTGTGGAACCTGTTCGTCAGTGACGTGCTGCGCCCCGAGCGCCCCACGCTGACCAGCTGCTATGATCGCACGGCCAAGGTGGCGGCGCTCAGAGGCCTCTCGATGCCTTCCGAGGCGGCGTTCAGGCGGCGCTACAAACGCGAAGTGGACCCGCGTGCCGCCCTGCTCGCGCGCGGCGGCGCCGAAAAGGCAGAGCGGTCAATTCCGGCCAATCGGCGCACGCTGGATGCGTACCATGCGCTCCAGATGGTCAATATCGACGGCCACCAGTTCGACGTGTTCGTGACGCCGCCGCATGGCGGGAAGGCGGTCCGGCCGGTGCTGATCGCCATCCAGGACGTTTACAGCCGCAAGCTGCTGGCCTGGCGGCTCGATCTGTCGGAAAACGTCCACGCCACCCGGCTCGCCTTCGCCGACCTGTTCGGTCGCTATGGCATCCCGGAGACCTGCTATCTCGACAACAGCCGCACCTTTGCCAGCAAGGCGCTGACGGCGGGCGCCGAGACGCGTTATCGCGGCAAGATCGTGGCCGAGGAGCCGGCGGGCCTGCTCGTCTCCCTCGGCATCAAGGTGCGCTTCGCGCAGATCTATCACGGGCAATCGAAGCCGATCGAACGGGCGTTCCGCGACCTGGCGGACCGGGTGGCGCGCGCCCCGGAGTGCGCCGGCGCCTATACCGGCAATAGCCCGGTCAACAAACCGGCGAACTATGGCAAGCGCGCGGTAGCCTGGACCGAGTTCGAACAGATCGTCGCCCAGGGTATCGCCAATCATAACGCCCGGCTCGGACGCCGAGGCGGTGTGTGTCGGGGCCGCAGCTTCGACCAAGTCTTCGCCGAAAGCTATGCCCAGGCCGAGATCCGCAAGGCGGGTCCCGAGCACCTGCGCATGGCGCTGCTGGCGGCCGAGCGGAAGCGGGTGAACAGACTCACCGGCGAGATCGAGCTTTACGGCAACCGGTATTGGTCGACCGAATGCGGGCTCTACCTGGGCGAGCTGGTGACCGTTCGCTTCCACCCGGACGATCTGCACCGCGAAGTGCACCTCTACGGCCAGGACGGCCGCTATCTGGCACAGGCCGACCTGATCGCGGACTTCGGCTTTGCCGAACAGGCAGGCGCTCATGCCGCGAAAAAGCGGCGCAAGGATGCGATGCGCACGATCCGCGCCGGCCTGGAGGCGACGCGTCAGCTCTCGGCCGATCAGGTCGCCGCGCTGCAGGCGCGGACCGAAGAGCCGGAGATTCCCGCTGCCAGCGTGGTGAGGCCCGTCCGGCCGGCGCTGACCGCGCGACCCAGAGGCTCGGCGGCGCTGAAGATCGTCGAGCCGATCATCAACGAGAACCGAGCGAGCCAGGCGCGCGTGATCAACGCGGTCGCCCGGTTTGTCGGCGAGGAAGAGTGAAGCGGCGCGCGGCGGGGTCGAGCCTGCCGCGCGCCATGTCCCGAAGCAGGAACAGGAGACGCCTACCATGAACGATCCCAAAGACCAGCCCATCGACATCGAAGAGCAGCGTCAGTGGCTCAACGAGCACAAGGCGTCGCTCGGCCCGTCGTGCAGCTGGAAGGTCCTGGCCGGCCGGCTCAGCATGAAGACCAGCACGCTGAGCCTGTTCGCCGGCGGCAACTACAACGCGCCGGGCGACAAGATCGCCGAGGCGATCTTCCGGTATCGCCAGACGCTTTCGGTGCAGGCCGCGCTGATCGGCGAAATCCCGGAAATCCCGCCTTACTTCGAAACCGATACCAGCAAGCAAATCCTCTATGCCTTGGGCTGGGCGCAGCGCGGCCGCATGGCGGCAGTCGCCGCTTCGCCGGGCCTCGGCAAGACATGCAGCGCCGAGCACTACCGCGCCTGCAATACGAACGTGTTCCTGTTCACCGCCTCGCCGGTGTCCGCCAGTCTGACCGGCATGCTGAACGAAGTGCTGCGGGCCATCGGCGTCCCGGCCGTATCCGGCACACCGCAAGCAATCTCGCGGATGATCCGCGACCGGGTGTGCGACCTCGGGCTGCCGCTCCTGGTAGTGGATGAAGCCCAACACCTGACCGAGCGCGGGCTCGACGAGTTGCGCAGCGTCCACGATGATACCGGCCTCGGCATCGCGCTGCTGGGCAACGCCGGTCTGCTGCAGACGCTGGAAGGCGGTTCGCGCTCGATCTCGCGCGCACAGCTGTTCAGCCGCATTTCGCTCAAGATGCCGCTGCTGCGGCCGTTCACCAGCGATGTCGAAGCGCTGCTGGACGCGTGGCGCATCACCGATCCGCAGATCGCCGAACTGGTCCACGCCATCGCGCAGCAGCCGGGTGCCCTGCGCGAGGCGACCTTCACGCTGGAGATGGCGCACATGATCGCTGCCGCCGGCAAGGAAGAACTGGCAGTAAGCCACGTTCAGGATGCCTGGGCACAGCGCACCGCGCGCGGGGTGGCGGCATGAGCGGGCCGGTTTCGCTCACCGACCTTGCTTTCGAGAAGGTCGAGCTGGCTGGCGTCTATGTCGATGACGGCGCGTTCCGCTCTGGTGCGCGGTGTCTCCGCGAGGCCGCCGATTTGCTTGAGCGCGCGGCCGACGAGGCGGACGCCGCCATGCGGGCCTTCCAGTCATGAGCCGCGTGTTCCGCATCTTCGGCCGGCGCTGCGGCAAGACGGCCACGCCGCCGGATTCGGCGGAGGACTGGCAGCCGGGCGACCTGGCTGAGTGCGTCCATCCCGGCCCCTGGTACCGCACCCGCGACGGGCGCGAAGGCCCCGGCCCGAACTTTGCTGATCGCGACATCGTGCGTGCCGTCTTCATCGGAGAGAGCGGCTTGCAGATGCTCCGGTTCAGCCGGTTCGGTGTTCGCAGTTACGATGCGCTCGGCTTCCGCAAGATCAGGCCGCAAGCAGATGAGCTGATCGCGGCCGACGCGGCGTTCATCGCCGTACACCTGCGGCCTCGGGAGCGGGCGCAGTGAGCGCGCTCGACATGATCCGGCGAAAGCGCGCCGAATACGACGCCGAGTTCGGCACCGGCGCTGCCCGACGCGAGCTGGCGCTCGGGGCTCTGGTGCTGGCGATCGGCGCGGTAAACCTGCTCGGCTTTGCCGTGCTCGGCGGTGGGCAATGATGTTGCCGGCCGATCGCCTGCGGCCGATGCCGGCGCAACCGAGCCTGCGGGCGGAAGATGCGTGTCCGCCCGAAATCCGCGCGCTGCTCGAAGCGATCCTGCCGGTGGCGGCCGAGCGGTTCGGCATCACCGTCGACGATCTGATCGGCCAGCGGCGCCTGCCCCGCTATGTTCGGGCGCGGGCGTTCGTGGTGTGGGCACTCCGGTCCCTAGGCCGGCCCCTGAGCTATCCGCTGATCGCCGGCCTGCTCGGCGGCCGCGACCATACGAGCGCGATCTACCTGCACGAAAAGGCCGTGTGGCTGCGGCTTCACGATGCCGAGTTCGCCTCGGCGTGCTCGCGGCTCGCGGCAGCATTCGCTCACATGAAGGAGGCTCAGAATGGCAACCGTTGTCACTAAGGCGGCCCGTGCCCGGCCGGCGCAGTTCGATCGCGCCATGCAGCACCGCCGCGCCATGCTGGCGAAGATCGCCATCGACCGGAAAACGCTGGCGATGGACGAGGACGATTATCGCCAGGGCCTGCTCAACACCACGGGCAAGACGAGCGCGCGCGAGTGCAGCGATCGCGAGTTGGAGATGGTGCTCGCGTGGCTGAAATCTAAAGGCGCCCGCTCGCGTCCCAAGGCCGGCGGCAAACCGACCGCGCAGCATCCGGTGGCGCGCAAGGCGCGGGCGTTGTGGATCTCGCTCTATCATCTCGGCGTCGTCCACAATCGGTCGGAACAGGCGCTGGAAGCCTTCGCGGCGCGGCAGGTGGGCTGCGAGCGCCTGGCGTGGATGCGCCAGGGCCAGGGCGACAAGCTGATCGAAGCGCTGAAGGCGATGGCCGAGCGCGCCGGATGGCGGCAGCGCGGCCTGGACGGGAAGCCGCTGCACCCGATCGTGCTCAATTCGCACCTGTGTGAGGTCATCCTCGCGCGGCTCAAGGAGCTGGGCGTCGCGCCCGATGGCTGGTCGCTGGAGACGGCCGCCTTCCGCCTGTGCGGGATCGAGCTGGGCCACGGCGCCCGCGTGTTCGCGGCCGAGGAGATGCAGCGGCTCGCCGCCGCGCTCGGCCGGAAACTGAGGGAAGCCGCGCCCCATGCGGCGACAGCAGAGGATGACGCGAAATGAGCGACGTTCTTTCGTTTGAACCGCCGTTGCATGCCACGAAGCACTGCCGGCACTACAGCTACGAGCCTGGTCTTAGCGGCGGCCCGCGTTGCGCGGTCGGTTGCGCTATGAGTGAGCCCGGCTCGCTGGGCCGCTGCATGCCAGAGCCGCGCGGCGAATGTCCGAAGCGCGAGGAGTACACCGCTGACGAGCGCGCGGCCTGGAAGGTGGCGCGGGCAGCATCCATGGCGAGATTGGCGAACGCCGTCCAGGCATTACCTCGCGCCATCCCATTGAACACCAGCGGCGAAATCGATTGCCCCAACTGCAGCGGCAAGCTCCGCTATGCCCGCTGGCACCGAGGGGCCGAAATCGCCTGCACGACGCCGCATTGCTGTGGTGCCCACTTCAACATCGCCGGCGGTGTGGACTGGCCCTCCAGAGGAGAAGCGAAGTGAGCGCCGTCGATCTCAGGGCGGCGCTCGCCCTCGTCGAGACGCTCGGCATCGCGCCGATCGCGCGGCTCGAATCCACCCGGCCGAAGTCGATCCGGGAATGGGGCGCGTGGCATACCCGCCTGCGCGAGGTGGAGGAGCTGGCCGCGGCGAAGCTGGCCGAGCACGGCGCGCATGTCAGCTGGGGGGACGGAGCGCATTTCCGGTTCGCCGGCTATCGGGCGAGCAGCACGATGGGCCTTCGCCAGGCGTTGCTGAACTGGCGCAAGCGAGCGGAGCTGGAGCTGGCGCGGCGGGAACGCGCTGGAGCGGGGCAATGAGGGCGCGGGCAAAGCTGGCGGTCGTTCACACGGCTCCGCCAACGCTGGCCGCGCGCATCGCCGCGCGGGCCTATCACCCGGTCTATCGGCCGGGTGAGGTCAACCGCTGCCCCGGCTGCGGCCATGGTCACTGGTGGGTGGGGCGCAGCACCGCCGAGTGCGCGTTCTGCGCGGCGATCGTGCCGATCGCGTCGGACGGCGAGCCGTTGCCCATGCAGGACGCGCGGGCATGAGCGCCTATCCTTCTCCTTGGACGGGGCATGCGGGTGGTCTGATGCCTGTGCCAGAGGACACATGGGTTGAGGTCATAATCAACGACGGCCTCAGATTTCAGACAGGCCCCGACGGCGAAAAGCATCGATATTTCGCGCGCGACTTCTTCTGGGAGTGGGCGGTGCCGGCCAAGATCGGTGATTGGGCGGGCGACGCCCGGTGCAAGGCCTTCTTTGCTGAATACATGTTCAGTGGCTGGCGCTGGTTTGGCGTGAGACTGTACCGCGTGATGGCTCCCGCCTCCGCCGGGCAGGTGGCCCGATGACGCCGCCCCGTGTCTCCGACCATGCCATGCTGCGGGTGTTGGAGCGTGTCTGTGGCCTGCCGGTCGAGGATCTGCGCGAGGCCATCGGACAGTCGATCGCGCGCGCCACGGCGGCAGCCGAGGCCACGGGCGGTGGGGTCTACCTGGTCGTGCAGGATCGGCATGCCTTCGTCGTTCGCCATGGCACGGTGACCACGGTGCTGTCCGATCCCGATCAGCGCGAGCGGTGGATCGCGTTGTTCGACGATGCGAAGGACGGCAGACGGTGAAGCAGGTGAGGCGCGAGCGGCCGGTCTATCCGCGCGTGTTTTGCTGCATCCCCGGATGCAAGCGGTCCACGACACGGATCGCGCCGCCGTGCGAGTCAGTGATCTGCGGCAGCTGCTGGCGCCGGGCACCCAAGCACCTGCGTGATTACTACAGCCGCTTCTCCCGGCGGCTGACGATCGCACGGAAGCGTAACAGCGACAGGGTCGCGCTTCTTGAGCACGTCGTCGACCAGGCCTTTCGGCGTGTATGGAAGGCGTTGCTCGAACAGCCGCTGGGCGACGACATCCCGACTCTGATGCGCGAGCAGCTCCGGAAGGACGGGCTGCTGTGAGCGAAGCGCTCACCGAAAGCCTGCGCGGGCTGATTGGCGACAAGGGGCTGATCGCTCTGGCCGAAGCATTCGGCGGCCGGCGTCTGTATGTGCCGGCGGTACTCTCCGATGACCATCCCATCATCCAGGCGATCGGCGCCGACAGGGCGGCCCGATTTAACCGCCGTTATTCGAACGCGTGGCTTCGCGTGCCTCTTGCCCGCGAGCTCCGCGCCCGCCACTACCGTGCCCAGGGTGATTCCAACGCTGCGATCGCCGGCAAGCTTGGGATGACGGAAACGTCGATCAACAAGCTATTCCGCCGTATGGACAACCCGCCCGCCAAAGGCAGCGCCCAGCTCGCCCTGCGCCTTTGATGGCCGCCATGGCGGTCATGCCCCGCGGAGCGGCCGCACCGTAAGTCCGGTGCATGGACGGGCGCGACACTTCCGAGATTTTGGTTACGGCCTATTCGCGGCGCTATCACGCGGCGGCGCTCAAGTTGCGCGTCACCGAAGGCGGCCTGGCGGACTATCCGGCCGACCGCGGCGGTGTCACGAAATACGGTATTTCCCTGCGGTTCCTGAAGGCTGAGGGCGCGATCGACCTGGACGCGGACGGCTTCGCCGACTTCGACCTGGACTTCGACGGCGATATCGATGGTGCCGACGTGCGGCTGCTCAGGTGGGGCGACGCGGTCTATCTCTATCATCGCTGTTTCTGGCAGCGGCTCGACGCCGACAGCTTCGCCGAGCCGATCGGCGAGATGCTGTTCGATCAGGCGGTGAACGGCGGGATCGCCGCCGCGCGCAAGCTGCTCCAGCGGGCGATCAATGCCTGCCTTCGCAAAGCGCCCATGGCTCGCACCAGGCCCGCGTTTCTCAAGGTCGACGGTGCGATCGGCGAGGTGACGCTGGCCGCGCTGCTGTGGGTGCTGGGTTATCCGGCGCTCGGCATGCCGGCGCTGATCGCGGCCTTCAGGGAGGTGGCGGCGGACCGCTATCGCGCGATCGCCGCCGCCGATCCTTCGCAGAAGCGCTTCCTCAAAGGCTGGCTCAATCGCGCGGAGGCGTTGGGCCGGTGACGACGGTGTGGAAGATCCTCGGCTTTCGCGGCGCGGCCGCGCTGGTGCTGGCGATCGCGCTGGTCGCCCTGATGCTGCGGGCGGACGCGATCAGCGCCGACCGGGACACGTGGCACGATGCCGCCCGCCAGCTTGCCACCGATGTGTTGAACGAGCGCGCCGCCCATCAAGCCACCAAGGAAACTTATCGCCGGGCGCAGGCCGAAGCGGCGCGGCTTGATGCCGAGCGGCTCGCGCGCGTCCAGTCCGAACAGCAGGAGATCACCGATGCCATCACGGCTGATTATCGCGCTCGCCTTGCCGATGCTCGCGCTGTTGCCCAGCGCTTGCGCGACCAGCTCGCACGCGCCGGAGAGCGTGCTGCCGGTCCGGGCGGTGGAGAGCCGGTGCCCGCCACCGGCGCGACCGCCGGCGGAGCTGCTGAAGCGGCCGGCGATAACCGACTTCCTATCTGTCGTACCGCACCGCTACTTGAGGACGAACGAACCCTCTCCCCCCTCGATCTCGACTGGCGGCTGACCGCGACGGAGCAGGCGATCCAGCTGGACGCCCTGATCGATTGGGTGGAGCGCCAGGCGGCGGTTTCCGTGGAGCAGCCCGGCCGATGACGTTCCAGCACCTTTCCGGCTTCTACGTGCCGTGGTCGGCCGCCGTCGCGGCGTCCACCGTGGAACCGCCCGTGATCGACGGCCTGGTGCTGCATCTTCAGGGCGTCGACCTGCCGGTGGTGCAGGCGGTGCTTGCGGTAGCGGGGGTGCTGCTGGCCCGGCCGCTGGCGCGCAAGAAGGAAGCGGCGCTGCCACTGGCGCACTTCCTGGTCGTCACCGCGATCATGCTGGTGGCGGCGTTGGCGTGGGTCTCGGAATCGCGGCCCGGCGTGCTGTTCACCTTCGTCGTGGCGATCGGCCTGGGCTTCTCGGGCTACGCGCTGATCGAGACCGCCGGCGGCCAGATCGAGACCTTCGTCAAGCGCTCCATCGCCTCCGCGATCGACGCCTTCGGCAATTTGTGGGGGAAGCCCAAATGACCATGTTCGAGTGGGCGATCATCGCCTTCATCGTCGTCTCGATCCTCTGGCACGTGTGGAAGACGGGCGCCGCCAATCCGGAGAGCACCGGCACGCTGGGCAAGAAGGTGGCCGGGCTTTCCACCGAGGTCGGCAAGGTGAGCGGCCGCGTCAAGCACCTGGAGGAAGACATGGCGGAGCTGAAAGAAGAGGCGGCGACCGGCCAGGATATCAAGCGCCTTGAGCAGCTGGGCGAGCGCACCTGGCGCAGCATCGAGCGGATCGAGCGCATCATCCTGGAAAAGGGCCTGGGCAAATGATCGCGCTGCTGGCGATCGCCGCCTATCTCACCGTGGCCACCCTGGTGTGGGTGTTCGGCTCCGACCTGGTCGGCGAGAGCGCGATCGGGCGCAAGGCGCTGCCGGTCGCGAGCGCGCTGTGGCCGATCGGGCTCGCCCTGCTGGCGGTCATCGCCCTGGTGGCCGCCTTCGACGCGACGGTGACGCGGCTGCTCGACCAGACGCTCGGCGGCGGAGACGGCGAATGAGCGGCGGCACCGATCTAGCCGGCGCGATCGCGGCCGATGCGCGGCTGTTCATCCTGCGCGAGCTGGCCGGGCAAGTTGACGGCCACCTCAATGCCATCTCGCTGCGCCGCGTTCTCGAAATTCGTTACGGGATCAATCGCTCGCCCGAGTGGGTCGAGACGCAGCTCCATGCCTTGCGCGAACTTGGTGTGATTGAGCTCTCTGCGGGCGGCCAGATCATCATAGCGCATATTCTGCCCCTTGGGCGTCACTTCCTGGCCGAACGCTCGGTGGTGGCCGGCATCACCCTGCCATCGGACGTTGAGTGATGGCGAACGCGGCCGACAACCGCGAAGGTCGGGGGCGCCTATCATCGATCGACCTCCTGCCCGAAGAGGCGGAAGAGGATGTGGTCTGGGCGCTGGAACAGCTGCGCGACCGCAAGCAATCGCAAGTCGTGATCCTCGTGGGTCTCAACGACCGGCTCGTAGCGAAGGGCATCGAGCCAATCAGCAAGTCGGCGTTCAATCGCTATGCCGTGCGCAAGGCCGTGCAGTTCCGCCGCCTGGATGAAGGGCAGCGGATCGCCAGCGAGGTAGCGGGAGCGCTGGGCACGGCCGGCGCCGATCAGATGACGGTCGCGATCGCCGAGATGCTCAAGCTGGCAATCTTCGAGCGGCTCGAAACCGGCGAACTCGATCCCAAGAGCATCATGGAGCTGGGGCGCGCGATCAGCTCGGCGGTGGGCGCACAGAAGGCCTCGGCCGAACATCGCCGCAAGCTGCAGGAGGAAGCGCTCGCCCGAGTCGACAAGGCGATCGACAAGGCCGGCGAGGCGCTGGCCGAGGATTCGACGCTCGCCGCCGACCCGGCCGCCGTGCTGCAGAAGATCCGTGAGGATGTGTACGGGATCTTCGATCGATGAGCGCACACCCGAGAGCTATCCGATCGATCGTATCGCTCGATATCTTTGAAGCAAACTACGCCCGCATTGCCCTCGATTCCTTGGTTGAGGAGCTTGAACCTCGGGTTGGCGACCCACACTACGCCGATATCGACGGTCTGGGCGACTATCTCGAAAACTGCCGACGATTGCGCAACCGGCTAAAGGCATCCGTGGATGACGCATTGGGCCGCAAGGCATGACCCAGCCCGCCGTCCCCCTCTATGGCTACCAGCGCCAGTGGTTCCTTGATCGAAGCCGGTTCAAGCTGGGCAAGTTCGCCCGGCAGACCGGGAAGACGTTCACCACCACGCTGGAGATCGTCGACGATGCCTATGCGCACGCGCTGGAGCAGCGGCGCACGCGCTGGGTGATCCTCAGCCGTGGCGAGCGCCAGGCGCGCGAGGCGATGAACGAGGGCGTGAAGTTGCACGCCCAGGCCTATGGCATGGCGATCGAGGCCACCGAGTTCGACTGGGCCGGGTCCGCCGGCAGCTACCGTGCGCTGGAGATCGAGCTGCCGCACGGTTCGAAGATCACAGCGCTGCCCGCCAATCCCGACACGGCGCGCGGCTTCAGCTCCAACGTGTTCCTGGACGAGTTCGCCTTCCACAAGGACAGCCACGCGATCTGGAAGGCGCTGTTCCCGGTTATCTCGGCCGGGTGGAAGTTGCGCGTCACCTCCACGCCCAATGGCAAGAGCGGCAAGTTCTATGAACTCGATACCGCCGACGACGAGACCTGGGCGCGCCACGTGGTCGATATCTATCAGGCGGTGAAGGACGGGCTGCCGCGCGATATCGAGGAGCTGCGCGCGGGCATCGCCGACGAGGACGCCTGGGCGCAGGAATACGAGCTGATCTATCTCGACGAGGCGAGCGCCTGGCTCAGCTACGAGTTGATCAGCGGCTGTGAGGACGATCGCGCCGGTATCCCGGAATTGTACCAGGGCAACCCGTGTTTCGTCGGCCGCGATATCGGCCGGCGCCAGGACCTGCATGTGATCTGGGTGTGGGAGCAGATCGGCGACGTGCTGTGGGAGCGCGAGCGGATCGAGCAGAAGCGCGCGACCTTCGCTGACATGGACATGGCCTTCGACGACGTGATGACCCGTTATCGCGTCGCCCGCGCCTGCATCGACCAGACCGGCATGGGCGAGAAGGTCGTGGAAGACGCGCAGCGGCGCTACGGCAGCCGGATCGAGGGCGTGTTGTTCACCGGCCCGAACAAGCTGATCATGGCCACGCGCGGCAAGGAGCGGTTCGAAGACCGCACCGTGCGGATCACCGAAGGCGATGCGGCGCTGCGATCGGACCTGCACAAGCTGCGCAAGGTCGCCTCGGCCACCGGCGCACCCCGCTTCGTCGCCGAGCGTGACGACGATCACGCTGACCGGACCTGGGCCGCGTTCCTGGGCATCCACGCGGCCGACGAGGGGGCCTGGGCCTATGATTACCAACCCGTGCGGCAGCGCTCCGATAGAGCGCTCGACGGCGATGTTGACGATGGCGAGGCGCGGAGCTGGTGGCGGCCGCCGCTGGGCGCGCGGCTGCGCGCCGGAGGGCTGTGGTGATGTCCCGCGCCGGCTTGCCGCAGGGAGGCGCTGGGAGGCCGGTGGCGCCCCTGTCGGGTGCGTGGGGTGCCGCCGCGCCGGAATCTTCGCTGTGGCGCTTCTTAGCCCTTCTTAAATCGATCCTGAGAGGTGGGTCATGACCGTGTTGGTCGATCAGTTCGGGCAGCCGCTGCGCAAGGAGCTGCTGACCCGCGACGTGGCCGGGCCGACGCTGGCCGGCGTGCGGCAGCCGATTTCCGGCTATCCGGCGGATGGGCTGACGCCGCTCCGCCTGGCGCGCATCCTGCGCGCGGCCGACGGCGGCGAGCCGCTGGGCTATTTCGAGCTGGCCGAGCAGATCGAGGAGCGCGACCTGCATTACGTGGGCGTGCTCGGCACCCGCAAGCGCAGCGTCAGCCAGGTAGACGTGACGGTGGAAGCCGCCTCGGACAGCGCCGAGGACGTGAAGCGCGCGGACATGGTGCGCGAGTGGCTGCAGCGCGACGAGCTGGCCGACGAGACCTTCGACGTGCTCGACGCGATCGGCAAGGGCGTGAGCTGGACCGAGATCGTATGGGACACCAGCGAAGGGCAGTTCCGCCCGCAGCGCCTGGAGTGGCGCGACCCGCGCTGGTTCACCTTCGATCGCGACGGCACCACGCCGATGCTGCGGGGCGGCGAGGAGGGAAACGCCGGCGATATGCCGCTGCCGGCGTTCAAGTTCATCCGCCTGGCGATCAAGGCCAAGTCCGGCCTGCCGATCCGTTCCGGCCTCGCCCGGCTTGCCGCGTGGAGCTGGATGTTCAAAGCCTACACCCAGCGCGATTGGGCGATCTTCACCCAGACCTATGGGCAGCCGATCCGGGTCGGCCGGTTCCATGCCGGCGCGACCAAGGAAGACAGGGCCACGCTGTTCCAGGCAGTGGCGAACATCGCGGGCGACTGCGCGGCGATCGTGCCCGAGGAGATGAAGATCGAGTTCATCGAATCGAAGAACGTCACCGCCGGTTCCGATCTCTACGAGAAGCGCGCGGACTGGCTCGATCGGCAGGTGTCGAAAGCGGTGCTCGGCCAGACCACCACCACCGACGCGATCAGCGGCGGCCATGCGGTGAGCCAGGAGCACCGGCAGGTGCAGGAGGATATCGAGACGGCCGACTGCAAGGCGCTGTCGGCCGTGCTCAACCGTGACCTGATCCGACCCTGGATGGATCTGGAGTTCGGACCGGGCGGACCCTACCCGCGCCTGGTGATCGCGCGGCCGAAGCGCGAGGATCTGCAACAGCTGTCCACCAGCCTCGCCCAGCTCGTGCCGCTGGGCCTGAAAGTGAGCCAGGCGGAGATCCGCGACAAGTTCGGGCTGAGCGAACCCGATGAGGGCGAGGACGTGCTGGCGAAGCGGGAAGCGCCAGCCCCCGTTGTTGTGGCTGGGCGCGAAAGGGAAAAGCTGGCCCTTCGACAAGCTCAGGGTGATCGGGGCGAGGATGAGGAGGAAGCGCCACAGGCTGCTCGCAACGATGCGTCTCGTCGGCCTATCGCTCCGCTACATGAGGCCACCCCGCATCCCGCCGATGGGATCGCGCGGCAGATGGCGGAGCTGGGACAGCCGGCGATCGACGAGATGATCGGCACGATCGAGGCGATGTTGGAGAAGGCGCGCGACCTGGGCGAGTTCCGGGAAATGCTGGCCAGCGCCTTCGGCGATATCGACAGTAGCCAGCTCGCCGCCGTGCTCGCCGGCGGCCTGGCGGCGGCACACGCTGCCGGCCGGAGCGATCTGGTCGATGAGAGTGGTGTCTGACCAATGCGGTGGCTCCCATGGTTTGGCTGGAGGCTGTTAGATGCTGATGAGGCTCTGGCCCTCGACCTTCCTGTCCGTTGGCAATGGCGAGCCCTTGAGTTCTCCTGGCTCGACTTCGGCCTCATCCTGGTTGTTGAGCCAATCGAGCCGTGAGTGACCACCCTTCAAGCGAGCTGCAGGGCGTCTTCGGGCGGCCGTTCACCGAACAGGTGGCGTTCTTTCGCCGCAAGCTGCGCAACCTGGTCCCGACGCGCCAGTGGGACGATATCGAGCGCGAGGCGCATGACGATGCGTTCATGGTCGCCGGCGCCGCGAAGGCGGACCTGCTGACGGATCTCGGCGCGGCGGTGGACAAGGCAATCGCGGAAGGGCGCGGGCTGGAGGAGTTCCGGCGCGACTTCCGCGATATCGTCAAGCGTAACGGATGGACGGGGTGGACCGGCGAAGGCTCGGTCAAGGGCGAAGCCTGGCGCGTCGGGGTGATCTACCGCACCAATGCCATGACCAGCTACGCGGCCGGGCGCCTGGCGCAGCTGAGGCAGTCTAAGTTCAAGTTTTGGATCTATCGCCATGGCGGCAGCCGCGAACCACGCGTGCTGCATCTGAGCTGGGATGGCCTGATCCTCGAACCCGACCACGTCTTCTGGATCACCCATTACCCGCCGAGCGCCTGGGGTTGCAGCTGCTATGTCGTCGGCGCGCACACGCTGGTGGCGGCCGAGCTGAAGGGCGGGATCAAAGGCAAGACGCTGCCGCCGGACTGGAACACGATCGATCCGAAGACCGGCGCCCCGATCGGCATCGGCAAGGGGTGGCACTACGCCCCCGGCGCCAGTGTCTCCGACGCTGTGCAGGCGATGGCCGCGAAGGTGGGCAACTGGGACTACGGGATCGCGAAGACGTTCCTCGGCGGGCTTCCGGTCGATCGCCAGGACGCGCTGTCCGCCGCCTATCGCGCGTTGCCATCCACCGCCGACGATCTGCGCCGCCTGACCGTCTCGCTGTTCGAAGGCCGGCGCGCGCGCTCGGCCCCCAAGGTGATCCGCAGTGTCGGCATGGTGCCGGCCGAGCAGCAGAGCCAGATCGAAACGCTGATCGGCAAGCCGCTGCGCCGATCGGACTTCCGGTTCACCAGCGACTTCGTGCTGCACGAGCTCGACAACCATACCGTGTTGGCGATCGAGCGTTCGCGCGCGCAGCGGCCGGTCACGCCGGAGGATATGGCGCTGATCCCCCGGCTGCTGAGCGATCCGGATGAAATCGTCAAAAAGGGCACGAGCCGTGCCGGTGAAACCACGGTGGCTTATCGCAAGCGGTTCGGCGCGGAGCTGTGGGAAGCGATCGTGGTGGTGAACCGGCGCCAGGACAACCTGACGCTGAAGTCGTTCTATATCGCGGATTAGCGGAGTGAGGCGCCCCCAGGCATTACGTCCGCGACGATCCGCCCCCCGAGGGCGGCGCCCGATGTTCGCGCCTCAAGCAAGGAAATAGCGATGTTCGGTGTCCAGTTCAACGCAGGCCGATCGCGCCAGGCAATCCGCGAGGCGATCGCGCAGCTCGACGACATGACCCCGGTGTTCGACGACATCGCTGAATACATGCTTGATGCGACGCGTCAGCGGTTCATCAAAGGCGTGGCGCCGGACGGCACGCCCTGGGCACCGAAGAAGCAATCGACGCTCGATCGTTACAAGCGCCTGGGCTATGGTTCGCTGACGCGGCCGCTGATCGGGCCTGGCAAGGCGCTTTCAACCCAGATCCAGCGCCTGGTCAGCAAGGACGGCGTGGTGATCGGTTCCTCGCTGATCTATTCCGAAGTGCAGCAGAGCGGCGCCGTCAAGGGCGCATTCGGCGCCGATCGGCGCGGCCGGCCGATCCCCTGGGGCAGCATCCCGGCGCGCACCTGGCTGGGCATTTCGCGTGATGACGAGACGGCGATCGTGCGGATGACCGAAGCCTACGTCGCGTCGACGCTCGACGCGCCCTAGCTGCCTACCGCTCCGCTACTTGAGGCATTCTTGCCCGCCGGGCCGATACTGGCGGTTCCTTTCCACATCGCCGCCGCCGTGGCACGTTGGCCGTGCGGGCTCGATTCGCGTCTTGCCTGGCGCCGCCCGCGCCGCTTTCCCCTCGGCGCCGGTCTTGATGGCCGCCATGGCGGTCATGCCAACGCCGGCCGCGCTCTGCCATCACACTGGGGATGACCGGCCCTGTCACCCAACTGGCTCTGTGCTCCGCCCTGGCGCTCTCGCCCGCCGATGACGGCGGCGCGCCCGAGTGGCTGCACCTGCTGCCGGCGGGGGGTGTGGTTGCGACAGTCGACGGGCGGGGCCCGTACAAGGTGGGGAACTATCATGCGCTGATGGCGGCCAGCCTGCCCCAGGGGCAGAAGCTCGTCCTGGACGAGAACCACTCGACCGATCTGGCCGCGCCCAAGGGTCTTCCGGCGCCGGCGCGCGGCTGGATCGTCGAGCTGCAGCAGCGGCAGGACGGGATCTGGGGCAAGGTCGAATGGACCGAGGAAGGCCGCAAGCTGGCCTCCGCCTATCGCGGCGTCTCCCCCGTGATCGCGCACCGCAAGGACAAGACGATCGTGGCCATCCGGCGCGCGAGCCTGGTCAACCAGCCCAATCTTGAGGGGCTGACGTCCCTCCATTCCGAGGAAAACGAGATGGCATTGAAAGAGATGCTCGTCGAGGCGCTGAACCTCGCCGAGAGCGCCGACGACGAGACGATCGTCGCGGCCGTGAAGAAGGCCGTGGGCGGCGTCTCAGAAGCCGCTCAGGCGGCGCTGGCGCCGATCGCCGAAAAGCTGGGCGTGGCGGCGGACGCGGACCTGGTCGGCACGATCGACGCGCTGCAGGCGGCGAAGAAGCCCGACGACGAAGTTGTTGTAGCGCTGCAGAGCGAGCTCGCCGGCGTGACCGAGACCCTGAATGCGCTGCGGGAAAGCACGTTGCGCAAGGATGCGACCGCGTTCGTGGACGGCGCCATCGCCGAAGGCCGCGTGGGCGTGAAACCGCTGCGTGACGAGTACATCGCCATGCACATGGAGGATGCCGCGCGCACCGAGAAGCTGATCGGCGCCATGCCCAAGGTCGGGGGCCAGATCCCGGCCCGCGATCCGCAGACCCGCTCAGCCGAGCTCAGCGACGCCGACAAGAGCGTCATCGCTCTGTGCGGCATCGATCCCGACAAGTTCAAGGAAACGCGCCAGGCCGAGCTGGGCGTCGAAGAGGAGGCTCTCTGATGGCCCTGTCCGCAGATCGCAACACGCCCCGCCGGCAGGGCGATATCCTGAGCGGTGGCGTCGCCGCCTCCACCAAGGTATTCGCCGGAGCGCTGGTGATGCGCAACGCCGCCGGCTACCTGACCAAGGGGGCGGCCGCGACCGGCGCGGTCGGTGTCGGCCGGGCCGAGGAGCAGGTCGACAACAGCGCCGGTTCGGCTGGCGACGCGGTTCTCCGTTATCGGCCTGGCACCTTCCGTTTCAAGAACTCGGGCAGCGCCGACGCGATCACGATCGCCGAGATCGGCGACAAGTGTTTCGTGGTCGACGACGAGACCGTGGCCAAGACCGACGGCTCCAGCAGCCGTTCCCCCGCCGGCATCGTCGAGGACGTCGACGCCCAGGGCGTCTGGGTGCGCTTCGACGAAGCACTCACCCTTTCCCGCTGACCGCCTGAGCAAAAGGACACAGGCACATGATCATCAACAGTGCAAATCTTGGGGGCGTTCGGACAGGCTTCAGCACGCTCTACAAAGGCGGCGTCGGCCAGGCGCAGCCACAGTATCAGCGGATCGCGACCGTCGTACCCTCGTCTACCAGGGAGCAGAAGTACGGCTGGCTGGGCAAGGTGCCCAACGTCCGCGAGTGGATCGGCCCGCGTTCGGTCCAGAACCTCCAGCAGCACGACTATGCGATCAAGGAGAAGAAGTTCGAGCTCACCGTCGCGGTCGATCGCGATGACATCGAGACCGACAACATCGGCGTCTATTCGCCGATGTTCGAAGAGATGGGCCGCTCTGCCGGATCGTTCTGGGACCAGCTATGCTGGGGCCTCCTGAAGGATGGGTTCTCCACCGCGTGCTACGACGGGCAGTACTTCTTCGACAGTGATCATCCGGTGCTCGATGCGAGCGGCGCGGTTCAGTCGGTTTCGAACACCGGTGGCGGTTCCGGCACGCCGTGGTTTCTGCTCGATGCCAGCCGCGCGCTGAAGCCGATCATCCTGCAGAAGCGGCGCGACTTCTCCTTCGTGGCGAAGGACCGCGTCGATGACGACAACGTCTTCGACAACAACGAGTTCGTCTACGGCGCTGACGCCAGGGCGAACGTCGGGTTCGGCTTCTGGCAGTTCGCCTACGGCTCCAAGCAGACGCTCGATGCCAGCAACTACGCCAGTGCCCGCGCCGCGCTTGCCGGATTGAAGGGGGACTACGGCCGCCCGCTTGGTCTCATGCCCAACCTCCTGATCGTTGCCCCCGCGCTGGAAAGCGCGGGCCGGAAGATCCTCAACAGCGAGTTCGCCAGCGGCGGCGAGACCAACGAGTGGAAGGGCACCGCCGAACTGCTCGTCGTGCCGTGGCTGGCTTGAGGGCGAGACCAGCCGCGTAACGAGGCCCGCCGGCAGCGCACCGCCGGCGGGTCTTTCGGAAGAGGCCCTTCGACCAGCTCAGGACGAGCGGACCCCTTCCGAAAGACCCGAGGAGCCCATCCATGACCAAGCGTTCCAGCGCCGCGAAGACGCCCGCCGCCGCCAAGGCGAAGCCGGGCAGCGCCAAGCAGGCGAGCGAGACGACTGAGATTCCAGCCGCCAGCGGGGCGGAGGGGAAGCCGGAGAGCGCGGCCGCGCCCGATGGTGGAACCACCGCGAAGGTATGGGACCCCAGAGGGGCCGATGCTGCTGATCCCGCTGGCACCGGAGGCGCGCCGGCGGCGCAACCGGAGGAGACCCGCGAGCAGGCCGAAGCCGCGTCAGCCGATCGGAAGGATGCGGCCGAGGAAGGGAAAGAACCGGAGGAGACTGCTCGGCCTCCGGTCGCCGGAGGGTTCACACCCGCCTTCATCGTCACCGGCCCGGCCGAGGGCTTTCGGCGTGGTGGCATCACCTTCGATCGCCAGCCACGGGAGCTGACCCCCGCCGACTTCGGCGTCGAAACCGAGGGCGCAGAGATGGAGCCGGAGCAGGCGCGGCGCCTGCTGGCCATTCTGGAAGAGCCCCGGCTCACGGTCGTCGCAAGAGTGGCAGACGACGGGGAGGCGCCGGTCGCGCCGGAGGTGATCGCCTTCTTCCGCGCCGCGATCGCGAAGCAGACGGCCGATGCCTGAGCGTACCGGCCTGCCGGTGTCCGGCTACCGCCCGCAAAGCGACGACGCGATTGCGCTGGTCAATCACTTCAAGGCGATCGAGGAGCGGTTGCTCCGCGATATCGACGTGATGCGCGATTCCGGCGCGGTCGGCCGGTTCGACCAGCGCTGGCTCTCCATCGCCCAGACCCAGCTGCAGCAGGGGTTCATGGCGCTCAATCGTGCCGTGTTCCAGCCAGGGCGCATCCGGCTCGAAGGCGACGAAAAGCCGGACTGAGCCATGCCTTACGCCACCCTCCAGCAACTGACGGACCGCTTCGGGGAGCAGATGCTGCTCAACCTGACCGATCGCGCGGTGCCGCCGGCCGGGGAGATCGATCCGGTCGTGGTGACGCGCGCGCTGGCGGATACCGACGCGGCGATCGACGGCTATCTGGCCGGCCGCTATGCGCTGCCGCTGGCCCAGGTGCCACCGCGCGTGGTGGACCTGGCGCTGACGATCGCGGTGTACAAGCTGCATCCGTTCGAGCCCGATCCCAAGATCACCCGCGATTACGAACAGGCGATGAAAGCCCTGCTGGCGATCTCGCGCGGGGAGGAGCGTCTGCCGCTGGAAGGCGCAGAGCCGGCCGCGACGGGCAACAGCGGCGTGGTGACCAACGATCGCGCGCGGCCCTTCACCGAGGATAACCTCAAGGGGTTCATTTGATGCGCCCTATCGCTCCGCTACTTGAGGGCAGGCGCCTATGACCGCGGTGCTGCGCCTGGATGCCGTGCGCGAGCGGGTCGAAGCCCTGGTGCCCGATCTGGCCGGCCGCCTGGGCAATGCGGGCGACTTCGCCAACCTGGTCGAGCGCAACCAGCTGCCGCAGGTGACGCCGGCCGGCTACGTCGTGCCCGGCGGCCTGCGCGGGCTGGCGGCCGATGCCGCCACGGGCCTGTTTCGTCAGCACTTCCAGGAGATCGTCAGCGTCGTGCTGGTCTGCCGCGTGGCGGGTGATCCGCTGCACGCGCGGGCGATCGATGCCGCGACGCCGCTCGTGCGCGCCACCCTTGAGGCTGTGCTTGGCTGGGCGCCTGACGACGCGATCGGCGTGTTCGAGCTGGTCCAGGCCGAGCTGGTCGGCGCGAAGGACAGCGCGCTCGTGTTCCAGATCGATTTCGCACTCAACGATCAGCTGAGGATCACCGTGTCATGACCAGGACCAAGCCCGCCGCCCCGCCCGCGCGGCCGACCGGCGGCGGAAGCTTCATTCGCGACCGCAAGACCGGGGAGCTGACGCGCGTGCAGGCCAAGCCGGAACCGGCCCCGGCGCCGGCCAACAAAGAGGAGGCGTAAGTGGCCGATCCGATCAAGTGGCGCAGCAAGATCATCCTGGCGAAGATCAATTCCGATGCCTACGGCACCGATCCGGTGCCCACGGGCGCGGCGAACGCCATCCTGATGACCGACGTCGAGCTGCGGCCGATGGAAGGCCAGGATGTGAGCCGCAACCTGGAGCGGCCGTTCATCGGCGCGCAGCAATCCGTCCCGGTGGGCGTGCACGTGGTGCTGACCGGCTCGGTCGAACTGGTCGGCTCCGGCGATACCGGGGTGGCGCCGGCGTGGGGCCCGCTGATGCGGATGTGCGGCGTGGCCGAAGTGGTGACGCCCGACGACGCACCGGGCGACGGCACGGTCGAGTACACGCCGGTGAGCGACGAGCACGAGGACGGGGCGATCTATTTCTGGATCGGCCCGACGCAGCACAAGATGACCGGCGTGCGCGGCGACTGGGAATGGACCCACAATGCGCAGGCGATCCCGGTGGTGCGCTTCACCCTGACGGGGCTGTTCGCCGCCCCGGCAGACGCGACGCGGCCGACTGTGGACCTTACCGGCTTCCAGCCGCCTCAGGTGGCGACCAAAACGAACACGCCCACCTTCACGCTGGGCGGCGTGCCGCTGGTGCTGAGCCAGTTCAGCTTCAAGCTGGGCAACGCCGTTGAGCAGCGCCTGCTGATCGGCCGCGAGGCGGTGCTGATCAACGACCGCAACGAGCAGATCGCCGCGCGCGTGGAAGCCGTGCCGCTGACCACGTTCAACCCCTTTGCCGCAGCCTTCGCCAGCACCGAGCACCCGCTGGTGCTTGAGCATGGGACGGTGGCGGGCAAGCGGATCAAGCTGGAAGCGCCGCATTGCACGGTGGCGCGCCTCAGCGGCTACGAGCAGTCGCAGAACGTGCTCGAATGGCCGCTGTCGCTGTCGCCTCAGCCGCTCGCCGGTGACGACCAGTGGACGCTCACGCTCAGCTAATCACCCTCTCAGAAGGCCCTTAACGCATGTTCATTGTCACCGACGAACCGACTTTCACCCACGATGTTACCGCGCGGGTGCCTGTCGATGGCGGGTTCGCGGAAGAGACCTTCAAGGCGACCTTCCGCGTGATCGACCCGGAAGAGGTGGACAGCTTCGTGCTGGCCACAACGGAGGGTGCGGCCGCCTTCCTCAAGCGCGTGATCGTGCGCCTGGACGGCATCGCGGACGCCGAGAAGAGACCGGTCGAATGGTCGGACCAGGTGCGTGACGCCGTGCTGCGGCTGCCCTGGGCGCGGAGCGCACTGGCGCGGACGTATTTCACGGCGATTTCCGGAGCGAAGACGGGAAACTGAAAGCCGCCGCCCGCGCCCTGGTGCGCGGTGACGGCGGCGTGGACGAGGCGGCGGCGGACGCGGAGCAGTGGGGTTTTCCCGAGGAGCTGGTCTCCGCGATCGCGGCGAAAGGGACGCAAGGCGTAACCGAGGTATGGCGCGAGAATTGGGACACGGTCTGTGCTTTCGCGGCGGTGCTGACGCAGTGGCGCGCCGTGCCCAAACCGCGCGGCGGATGCCACTACCTGGGGCTGGACTATGCCGGCGCGCGCGCGGGGCTGGATGCCGAGGCCATCGCGGTGACGCCGGAGCTGTGGTGTGGCCTGCGCACGATGGAAGCCGAGGCCTGCACCGTGCTCAATTCGGGCGGGTAATGGCCATGTGGCCTACCACTTCGCTGCTTGAGGCCGGAGCATGACCTTGCGCACCGCCCTGGTGATCGATGGCGACAGCGAAGGCGCGCAGCGCGCGCTGGCCGAGCTCGACCGCTCGCTCGACCGGGCCGAGGCCGCGGCCGAGGAGACGGGGCAGGAGTGGGTCAAGGCCTCGGTCGGCCTTGATCGCCTGCGGGCCGCGCAGGAGGAAGCCGCGGCCGCCGGCGTCAAGCTGAACGCCGAGCAGCAGCTGGCCGCCATCCACGGGCGCGATCTCGCGCTTCAGCAGGGCGCCACCACGGCGGCAATGCAGCGGGCGACTGTGTCGGCCGGCCAGCAGCGTGCCGGCATGCAGCAGCTCTCGTTTCAGATCGGCGACGTGGCGACGATGTTCTCCATGGGCGCCCGGCCGATGCAGATCTTCGCCAGCCAGGGCACGCAGGTGGTCCAGGCCATCTCAATGATACGCGGCGAAAGCGGTGGGTTGATTGGCTTCCTGTCGGGGCCATGGGGCGCGGTCATGACCGGGGCGGTAATGATCCTGGGTTCCGTGGCGTCCGCGCATCTTGGCGCAACTGACGCGAGCGAAGAACATCGGGAAGCCGCCGAGGACCTCAAGAACGCAATAGACCAGTTGCACGATTCGACGGTCCGCAGCTCGCAATCGACCTGGGCGTCGATCAACGCTGATATCGCGAAGGCAAACTCATTGCGCCTGGTTACCCAGGAAGCGCTTCGACTGCTGCAGGTCGAACTGGAGCGCCAGAAGAGCACGCTCGAAGTAGCGCAGCGCGTCGCGGCGCGGCCGATCGGCGTACCCGGTGGCAGCGGCGCGGCCTCCTTCGTCGCCGCCGGTGCAGAGCGCGAGATCGCCACACTTAGCGGCGCGATCGACATCGTCGAAGGCCGCATTCAGAAGCTGGACGAAACGATCCGCCTTAAGAGCGGTGAGCGTATCCAGATGGAAGTCGCGGCGAGCTTCGACAGCGCGGCGGCGGCAGCACTGAAATACGACCGCGCGCTCGACGATCTGAATGGCCGGCTGGGCGCTGGTACGATCACGGAAGAAGCCTATCGCGCGGGGCTGGCTCGGATCACGGCCCAACGGCAGACCGAAGAGGAGCAGGCGCGGCGCGGCAACCGCAGCCAACGCTCGCGCGCTGCCGCCCTCACCGAAGAAGAAAAGGCCCGACGCCAGGCCAACGAGGAAACGAAGCGCTACATCGCCGGGCTCGAAGACGAGATCGCCAAGATCGGCCTCGATGCGGCCGGCCTGCGCCAGCTCGAAGTGGCGCGGGCGATGGAGGCCGCGCAGACCAAGGACCAGCGCCAGCGGATCGCCGATCTGAACCAGGAGCGCGAGCGCGGGCTGGCCATCGAAGCGGCGCGGCAGCGCGCCAGCACCATCGCCAACGACAACTCCGCCCTGGCCGGGGAGATCGCCGGGATCGAGCGCGAAGCGCAAGTGCTCGGTCTCGTCGGCCAGGAGCGTGAGCGGGCGCTGCTGCGCCTGGAGCGCGAGGCGGCGATCCGCCCGCTGCTGACCCAGCTGGCCGAAGCTGAAGCGCAGGGCCTGGACAAGATCGCGGATGGCTTGCGCGAGCAGATCGCACTGCTCGACCGGAAGTATGGTCTCCAAATCCAGATCGGTGACGAAGCCGCCCGGATCGAGGCTGAGCAGGCGGCGATCGACGGCTTAATGGATGGCTATCATCAGCTGGGCGAGGCCGGTGTCGGCGCGCTGAGCGCGATCGCGTTGCATGGCGAGAACGCCGGCGACGTGATCGAGCGCCTGGCGCTGTCGATCGCCGACGCGGTGCTTCAGGCCAAGCTGCTGAACAGCGGGCCGCTGGCCGGCCTGTTCGGTGGTGGCGGCTCCGGTGGTCCCGAGAACCTGCTGCCGGCGGCCTACGGTGGTGGCGGAATTTTCGGTGCGATCGGAAGGTTCTTCGGCGGCGGGCGCGCCAATGGCGGGCCGGTTTCACCTCGCCAGTTCTACGCGGTCAACGAGAACAGCACCGCGCCGGGGCTGTTCTTCCCGCTGGCGCCGGGTCGTATCGAGCCGCCGGGCAACGATAACGGCGATGGCGGGCGCACCGTGATCGAGCTGCACGTCGGGGCCGGCGAGCTGTTCAACGTGGAGGTGGCGAGCATCGCCGGCGATGTCGCTGTGCAGGTGGTGCACGACAATGCGCCGGCGATCGTGGAGGTTGCGGCCGCCGAGACGGCACGCCTGTTGACGCGGCCGAGGATGTAGCGGTGTTGGTCCCGCTTCCCGATCTGCCGGGCTTGTTCGAAGGCGTCGACTGGACGTTCGATCCACCGCAGCAAGTGAACAAGTCCGAATTCACCCGGCGCACGCAGGTGATCGGCTTGCCCGGTGCTGACGGATGGCTGGCCAGCGCCATGGTGCTGCCGGACGCATCCCAGACCGAGACGCGTGCCTGGCGTCGGTTCATCCTGGCGTGCCGCCAATCCGAGAACACGTTTCATCTTCCCGCAGAGAAGCCCTGGCCGACGCCCACGGCCGAGCCCACGGTTACCGCCGCGGTTGCGGGCAACCGAGCGGTGACGGTCTCCAGTGTGGCCGAACTCGCCGAAGGCATGTTCGCGACGGTCGAGCAAGCGAACGGTTATTTCCGCCTGGTCGGGATCGTCGGGATCGACGGAAGCAACGTCCATTTCGAGCCCTATCTGACCGGGGCGCCGAAGCTTGGTGCGGCGCTACGCGTCACGGCGCCCTTCTGCCCGATGCGACTGACCAGCAAGGTCAAGCTGCCGAACCGGGCGCGGCCGACCGGGTTCACCTTCGAAGCCGAGGAAGCGTTCGAGGTGGCATCGTGATCTGCCCTACCGCCTCGCTGCTTGAGGGCCGGCCATGAGCCTGCCCGACGCCGCCGCCGCGGCAGCGATGGACGCGCCGGTACTCAAGCCGGTGTGGTTCGTGTTCATGGATTTCCTGACCGAGCCGCTGCGCGCCAATTCGAGCGGCGTGGACGTGACCGTTTCGGGCAGCGGGCAGCCCGACCTGGACGGCGAATATATCGGCGTGGACCCACGTCTGGTCTCGGTCTCCCCGGTCAAGGTCTCCCCCGGCGGCAGCGACACCGTGACCGCGCGGCTATCGGGCATCCGGGGGCTGGACGACGACGACCGGACGCTACTGGCCGATCCCGCGAACTGGCAGGGACGCACTGTGCGCATGTGGCGGATGATCCGCAACTCGGCGAACGAGCAGCAGGGCGGCATCCAGCACTACTACACCGGGTACATGATGGCGCTGAGCCACATCGGCAGTGCCGGCGGCCTGACGCTGGAGCTGACGATCGAAAGCTATCTGGCGGCCTTCTCGCAGGCTTCTGGCCGCACCTACCTAGACCAGGAGAGCTTTGACGAGTTGGACCTTTCCGCGCGGGCGGCTCTGGCGATCGCCAACGGCAATTCCAGCTCGCCGCTAACGAGCGGTGCCGGCGGTGCCGGGCCGAGGCCGGTGCGATGAGGCGCGGCGATTGGGAACTGGCTCTGAGCGCGTGGTTCGCCGAGTGCGAGAGACGGTCCTATGCCTATGGCGCGCACGATTGCGCGCTGTTCGCCGCCGGCGCGGTGCGGGCGATGACCGGCGCCGACCCGGCAGAGCCGTTCCGGGGTCGTTATTGCTCGGCCTGGTCGGGCGAAGAGCTGCTGGAGGAGCTAGGCTTCGCCAACCTGGAAGAGCTGATCGACGCTCAATTCAGCGACGTGCCGGTGAGCTTCGCCCAGCGTGGCGATCTGGCGTGGCACGACGGTTCGGTGGGCGTTGTCGCCGGCCGGTTCGCCCTGTTCGTGGGCGAGGTGGACGGCGCCGCTCGCCTGATCCGTGTGCCGCGCGCCCAGTGGCAGAAGGCCTGGCGCGTTGACTAAGAAGGTCTTTAGCACCGTCGCGAAAGTCGCGGGCGTGGTGGCGCTTACGTTCGCGCTCCCCGGTGTTGGCACCGCGATCGCGGGCGCGCTTGGGCTAGGCATAAGCGCTGCCACGATCGTCGGCGCGGCCAGCGCCCTCAGCGTCGGCGCCTCGCTTCTAGGCAAGCCGAGCTCGCCGAAGATCGGCGCGGCCAACGAAGACCGACTAAACCTGTCGATCAATGTGCGCCGGGCGCGGGTGATGGCGTTCGGAACCACCGCGTTCGACACCGATTTGCGGGACCAAGAATATACCGGGACCGACAAGGAGTACCTTCACCGCTTCGTCGTCTGCGCTGCTCACAAGGTCAGCGCGTATCGGGAAATCTGGTTCGAGGACAAGCTGGCATGGACGTCCACCGGCGGTGTTACCTCGACCTATGCCGGATACCTGACCGTCACGCCGATCCTGGAAGGGACGCCGGCGAATGCGATCAATATCAGCCCGCGTATGGGCAACTCGCGCCGGTTCACCGGCTGTGCCTACGTCCATTTTCGCTTCAAGCTGACGGGCAACAGCAAGAAGACCGAGAGCCCCTTCGCGCAGCAGGTTCCGACGCGCATCACCATCATCGGCGATGGCATCCCTTGCTATGATCCCCGGCAGGATTCGACCCAGCCCGGCGGCTCAGGATCGCATCGAGCCGACGATCAGAGCACTTGGACCTGGGGGGAGCATGCCAAGAATCTTGCCTGTCAGTATGGCACCCGACTCCTGGGCTGGCGCATCCGGAACCCGCAAAGCGGCTCCTGGAAACTGTCGGTCGGGGCCGGCACACCGCCGGAGCGGATTGACTGGGCTTCGTTCATCGACGGGGCCAACCTGTGCGACGAGGCCGTGGCGCGCGCCGGCGGCGGCACGGAACCGCGTTATCGCGGCGGCGGCCTGGTCGATGAGGACGATGATCCAACGACCGTAACCGACGCCTTCAAGGCGGGAATGAATGCCGATGTCGATGACCAGGACGGCCTGATCCGCCTGACGGTGTTCCACAATGATCTCGCCACGCCCGATGCCGACTTCGATACGGCGGACGTCAAGGGTGACTATCTCTGGCTGCAGACGCGCGAGCTGCACGAAAGCTTCAACGTGGTGCGCGGCAGCTATGTGGAGCCGACCTCGCTCTATCAGGCGGCGCCCTACCGGGACGCGCAGACGTCTTCGCCGGACGGCATCGAACGTGTGCACCCGGCCGATTTCGGGCTGGTGCAAGACCGAGGCCAGGCCGAGCGCCTGGCCAAGCAGCGATTGCAGCGCCAGCTCTACGGCGGCGAGTTCCGCGCCACCTTTCTGGCCAGCGGATGGAAGGTGCAGAAGAACAGCGTGATCCGGCTGACTTTCGCGCCCGAAGGCTGGGTGAACAAGCTGTTCCGCGTGGCCCAAACCGAAGTGCGCCACGATGGCCTGGTACCCATGGTGCTGCGCGAGGAGCATCCGCAGATCTACGCCTGGGACGCGGAGGAGAGCCCGGCCGTGCAGCTGGCCGAGCCGACCGAGTACCTGCCGGGCGACGCGCCGATCCCGCAATTCCTGGGCACGATCGAGGAAGGCGCCGATGTCACGGGCAATCACACTTCGCTCGACACAGCTCAGGTAGGCGGCGTGCCGGCGGAGGACGTGCTCGAAGCCATGGACGCGACGCTGGGCGATCTGTCGGCCATCTACGACGCGATCGACGCGGCCGAGGGCGATATCGCCGCGGCACAGGGGCAGATCACCGATCTGCTGGGCGACATGGCGGCGGCGCAGGCCAGCATCCTGGCGGCGCAAGGCGACATCAGCACGCTGACAAGCACGGTGGAGACGCTGGGCTCCGCCGTGACGACGAACGCGACGGCGATCAGCAATGTCGAAGGCGACCTGGCGAGTCTCACCAGCACAGTGACGACGCAGGGTTCGGCGATCACGACGAATGCCACGGCGATCTCCACGCTGACGAGCGATTATGCCAGCCTGTCGAGCACGGTGGCCACGCTGGGCTCCACCGTGTCGACGCAGGCGACGGCGATCACCGATCTGCAGGCGAACTATGCCGGGCTGAGCACAACAGTGCGGGCCGACGTTGCGGGCAGCTTGCCTTCGACATTTGAACAACGCGGCCGCTTCTGGTTTTCCGGTTACACCGGCGACCCGGCCACGCGGATGCCCATCGAGAATGGATCGCCGAGCTGGGTGGCGTTCGACGAGGTCGCGGGCGTCGGCCCGGTCCTGCGGGTGCAAGGTAACGGCGCAAACATCCGCGATGTCGGGCAAGTCGGGGCCATTCGCTGGCGGCCTGGCAAAAAACTGCGCGCAGTTGCCCGTGCGAAAGCGGTGAGCGGAAATCATACCGCGCAAATTGTGCTGGTTCCACTCGATGCGGACTATGGGCATGCCAGCATCGGTTTGGGCGCCCTAAGCGTCAGCGCAGCTGTGACCGATAGCGGCTACAGTGTCTTCGAGCTGAAGAATTCGGCCGATTTTCCAGCCGGGACGGTATGGGTGCGGGCTATCGCCCGCGTGCCAGGCGCCACTAGCGGCCAGATCGAATGGGTCAGCCTGGAGTTCGCGGATGTAACCGACATGGTGGCCCTCAGCGCCGAGGTTACCACCCAGGCCAGCGCGCTGGCGACACTGGACAGCCAGCTCGCCTCGCTGGCCAACACGGTCGGCGTGCAGGGCGTGACGGTGAGCCAGAACGTTTCGGCCATCGCGGCGCATGACGGCCAGATCGCGACCTTGCTCGGCAAGTGGGGCGTGTCGATCGAGGTCGATGGCGATGACGGGCTGCCGAATGTCACCGGCGTCGATCTGTTCGGCACCGGCAGCACCGGCCTGTTCCGCATCACCAATGCGATATTCCAGCTGATCTCCCAGACCGGCCGAGGCCTGACCTACAATCCCGATGACGGGGTGTTCTGGGTGAAGGGCAATGCCTATTCGATCATGCTCGGCGAGGAGTTCGGGGCCGACAACGATCTGATGTTCTGGATCGGGCCGAACCCGTCCTCGCCCGCCGCCGCCACGAAGGACGATGGCGAGATCTGGTTCACCAAGGGCGGCCGCGCCTGGTGGGGTGGCGCGATGAGCAACACGGACTTCGCGCAGCGGTTGCTGGCGTCCGGTGCCATCGCCAATGGGGGCCCTTTCGACGGCGCGTTCCAGCCACTCAGCGCGCCGCTGCGCGTGTTCGTCGGCCAAGAGGGCTATGTCGATCTGTCCGCGCCGATCCTGGGCTCCTCATACGGTGCTGGCGGCATGAACGTGACCTACAAGTGGCAGTATTCGGCTGACGACGGCACCTATACCGATGTTTCAGGAGCTTCGCAGACGACGAACCTCGGCGCGGGCAGCTCCGGCACCAACCTGCCGACCGTGTCCGGTACCAAGACAGGCCTGACCACCGGCGATGCGGCGTGGTTCCGGGTGGTGCTGAAAGTGAACAGCTTCTCGGGCACTGGCAACCGCTTCATCGGTAGCGGTGCGACGCCCGCGATGGTCCAGGCTTATTGACGGGAGAATGGCATGAGCGACCCTGAACCGACCCCGATCGCGGCGCTCGCCGCCATCGTGCAATCGCCCGAGTTCGCCGCCGTGAGGGCGGCGGTCGACGCGCTCGATCCGCTGATCATGCTTGAGCCGGCGGTGAGCGCGCATCTGGGCGCGTTCCGCACCGGCATGACCGCGCTGGCAGCGGCGCCTGCGCTGCAGCCGGCACAGGAGTCCGAGGGCGAGCCGGAAGGCGACGGCGGCGAGGAAGAGCCGCCGGCCGAATAATCCCGAGACGCACCCCTTTTCACATGGAGAACTGAACATGGCCATTATCTATTCGACCGCCGCGAAGACCGCGCGGATGCAGGCGGTGATCGACCTGATCGACGCCGGCAGCGGACCGGGCGTGCTGGAGATCGGCACCGCCAATATGGAGCTGGTGCTGGCTACGCTGACGCTGGCGGACCCGAGCGGCACCGCCGCGGCCGGCGTGCTGACCTTCGATACGGACCCGGCGATCGAGGACCCGGAAGCCGATGCCAGCGGCGTCGCGGCGGCCGCGCGGTTCAAGGATTCCAACGGCAACGTGATCATCTCCGGGCTCACCGTGGGCCTCAAGGAGAGCGGCGCCGACATCGAGCTGGACAACACCAACATCGCGGCCGGGCAGGAGATCAACCTGAAGACCGGAGAGATCTCTCACACGAATGGCGAGGCGTAACGTCGCCGCGCCATGACCACGCTCGATCCCGCCAACCGTTCGCAATGGGCGACGCTGTCCAACGGTGACCTGTCCGTCAACGGGGTCGACGGCCTGGGCGGCAATGTCGCACCGGCGGCGAGCACGACGACGAGGGACAGCGGGAAGTGGGCCGTCGAGCTGTCATGGGGGCCGGGCACGAGCGCGGCCGTGGGGTTCATTGATGGAGCGATAACGCTCGACCCCGCGAACCGCATTTACGGCGTTCTGGGCCGGGGCGGCAGCAATATCGACGGGCCCGCCCCCGATCTGTCGCGCGGCGGCGGCGTGAGTGTGAGCGATAGCGCGCGCTACCCCTATCTGGGCGGCTCAGCGCAGGACCAGGCCAAAGACTGTGTCACGGGCGCCAACATCGGCTTTTCGCCGGGATCGTTCTCTGTCGTCACGCTGCTGATCGATATCGGTGCCGGCAAGCTCTACATCGCTCTCGACGGCACGTTCTACGCCGGCCAGGACCCGTCGATCGGCAAAGGCTACTCTCTGCCGGGAGGCATTGCTTCCTGGCAGGTGATGGCCGGCACGGACAACAGCACCGAAAAGGCCAATGTCCGGTTCAGCGGCCACACCTATGCGTTCGCGGGCTTCAGCGAGTGGGATGATGCCGGCGGCGCGACCGGCATCGAGGGCGACCTGGCGGCCACGGAGATCGGGGGCGACAGCGCGGCTTTCGCGGGCGCGGTTCGGATCGCCGGCGCGTTGGCGGGGACGGAAACCGGGGCGGACGCAGCCGCGATGCGTGGCGGCGTGCCGGTCAGCGGACGCTTCGTGGCCGCCGAGACGGGCAGCGATGCGGTCGCGATGGCTGGCGAGATCGGCATCGCCGGCGACCTGGCGGCACAGGAAGATGGTGGCGATATCGCCGCCCTTTCCGGGCGCGTCACCATTTCCGGCACGCTGCGCGCTGCCGAGACCGGCAACGACAGCGCCGCGTTCCGGACCGGTGAGCGCGCGCCGATAGCGGGCCGCCTCGCGGCGCGCGAGGCCGGCGCGGATCGCTGTGCGATGATCGGCGCGGTTGCGATACGCGGCACGCTGTCCGCTGGTGAAAGCGGCGGCGATACCGCGCGATTTGCCGGGGCGGTGGCGGTCCGCGGGCGTCTCGCCGCCACCGAGCCCGACAATGACAACGCGCTCCTTGCCGGCCGGGTGCGCGTGTCGGGCGCGCTCGCAGCGGCCGAGGTGGGACGCGATCGCGCTTCCTTCTCCAGTCGCGAGCCCGAGCCCCCGGCAGATATCTCGAACACTGGCAGGTGGCTGGCGCTTTCCGCCGCCTCTCGCACGCTCGCCCTTACCGCTCGCCCAAGAGTGCTCGTCGCATGAGCGGCGGGTCTTCACTGATGACAGGAGCAAAGACCATGCGAATTCTTTTGGGCATTCTCGCTGCGCTGGCCGCGCTGAGCATCCCCGCTGCCGCCCAGGCGCAGCAGGATACGACGAAGTGCGCCACGGTGACGGTCAGCCGGGCGAGCGAGGCCGATTTGCCGGCGCTGCTGGCCGACGCCGAGTGCTTTTCGAAGGCAATGGTCTCGGCAGCGAGCAGCCAGGCACTGCGGCTGAAGAAGGCGGCGGAGCTGGTGGCGCCGGGGGACGCGGTGCCGCCTGAGGATGCGGACGATCATGCCGGCCACCCGATGCCGCCGGCACCGATGGGCGAATGGGTGTTTTCGCCCTCGCTGGACGGCAGCGCCCCGCTGAAGGCCGAGTTCCCGGTGGCGCAGGGCCTGACTCCGTCTTGGGGCACCGGCGCCATTCCCGACATCTACGACAAGAACGAGGGCGCTTTCCGCTTCACCTGCGGCGGCGATGGGCCGCTCGCCTATGACGATCCGCTGCTTTACCCGGAGCAGCCGGGCAAGAGCCACCTGCACAAGTTCTGGGGCACGATCGCCATCAATGCGTCGAGCACTTCGGGGAGCCTCGCCCAAGAGCGGAACTCGAACTGCAATTACGGGCCGAACACGCTCAATCGCTCCGGCTACTGGATGCCGGCGATGGTGAACGATGCCGGCCAGGTCGTGAACCCCGACCTGGTGAGCGTCTATTACAAGCGCTGGCGCTCGATCTCGCCGTTTTGCCAGGCGGGGAGCGGCAAGACTGCCGGGATCTGCGTCGGCCTGCCGAACGGGATCAAGTTCATCTTCGGATGGGACCCGACCCGACCGGACGAGCCGGGCCAGGGCATGTTCTGGTATTGCACCGGGCCGAAGGATGAGGATCGCGGCGGCCATTTTGCCGATCTCGGTGCCGTATTTGATCACGGGTGTCGGATTGGCGATACGCTGATCGCCGACCTGATGGCGCCGAATTGCTGGGACGGAAAGCACCTCGACGCACCCGATCACCGGGCGCACATGGCTTGGGGCAGCTATGGCGACTGGGGCTATTATCGCTGCCCGGCCAGCCACCCCTATCTGATCCCGCAAACCGAGAACAAGGCGACCTGGATCGTCTCGGCCGACATGATCCGGCCGGACGGGACATCGGCCGTGCGGCTTTCCAGCGATGCGATGAAGCCAGGCGCGAAACCGGGCGAGACGCTGCACGCCGATTACATCGAGGCGTGGATCGGTGAAGCGAAGGCCATGTGGACCGAGAACTGCATCGAGAAGGGTTTGAGCTGCACAGGCGGCGATCTGGGCAACGGGCAGCAGCTGATCGGCGCCTCGCAGCCGGCTTATGGCTGGACGAACCCGAAGCCGCTGGCGGCGGCGCCGGCGAGGTAGCCGGTTAATGGAGAGTGATTGATGGACGTGTTCCGCGAGCCGTTCGACCCTTCCGACGTCAATGACTACGAGGTCGATTTCACAAGGCTGCTGGCTGCTGGCGAGACGATCGGCGCCTTCGCCGTCACACCCAGCCCAGCCGCTGCGGAGATCGGCTTCGGCATCCGGGAAGGCACCTATTCGCCAACGGCGATTGGCGGAACGGCCGTGCGGTTCTGGCCGACGATCGCGGCCGAAGAGGCATCCCATGCACGGTGGGCGGGTGCCGGCCTGCGCTGTGTTCTCGAAATCACGATCACCACCACCGCCACGCCGCCGCGAACGCTGCAGCGGCGGTGCGCGGTGATCGTGCGGCAGATGTGACCGCTCCTTAACGGGGGTGGCCGAGGCGCTGCCACGCCTCGAACCGCGAGCTGTCACTCGCACCTTGGGCTGGCGCGCCAGCCCTTCGGCTCCCCCGGCCGTCACGGCGGGAGCGCAGTTAGGTGGCGAAGATGAAGGAAGGATTGAAGTTCGAGGCAGTCCAGCCGGTGCGGCCGATTGCGCCTTATGTCGGTGGGAAGCGGGCACTGTCGCGGCGGCTTGTCGAGCGGATCGAGGCTGAGCCGCACGCGGTCTATGCGGAGCCGTTTGTTGGAATGGGTGGGGTATTCTTCCGCCGGCGATATCGGCCGAAGAAGGAAGTGATCAACGACATCTCGACCGATGTCGTAAACCTCTTCCGGCTTCTCCAGCGGCACTATCAGCAGCTGCTCGACGTGCTGAAATGGCAGGTGTGCAGCCGAGCCGAGTTCGAGCGCCTGATGGCTGTCGATCCCGAAACGCTAACGGACCTCGAACGCGCGGCGAGATTTCTATACCTGCAGCGAGCGGCGTTCGGCGGAAAGGTCACCGGCCGGAACTTCGGCGTGAGTCTTAGCAGCGGCGCGCGCTTCGATCTGACAAAACTGGTGCCGATGCTGGAGGACGTCCATGATCGGCTCGCCCCGGTCGATATCGAACGGTTGCCCTACGCCACATTGATCGAACGCTACGACACGCCTGGCACGCTGTTCTTCCTCGATCCGCCCTACGCCGGCAACGAGGACGATTATGGCAAAGGGGTCTTCTCAGCGGCCGATTTCAAGCTTCTCAGCGCCCTCTTAGACGGCATTGAGGGGCGCTTCATCATGACCATCAACGACACGCCCGCAATCCGCGACCTGTTCGCGGGCTTCACGATCGAGCCGGTCGAACTCAGCTATCGGCTGAGCGGAAGGGTGACGCCGGCGCGCGAGTTGATTATCAGCACCGCGCGGCGACCCTGAAGTGCTCCAGAACCTCTTGCAAAAGACTCCAGAACGTCTCGCCGCGCTACACCCTTGAGGGTGGGACAAAAGGCGAATCGGGACCAGTAGGCACAAGGCGGCGGGTAGGAAAATGGTTTCCCGGGGGCGGAGCGGGGATTTTGGGCGCTCGCAGAGGCGCGGAGGCGCAGAGAGGGAAGAGGGACATTTTCGGGCGCGGGCGCGAAGAGCCAGCGCTTGGGGCCAAGAGGGTGATCGGTTGGAAAGTTCGTCATTGCGAGCGTAGCGAAGCAATCCAGGGCCGCGCTGCACCGCTCTGGATTGCTTCGCTACGCTCGCAATGACGATTCAAGGTAAGGCTGACGCTCCAGGTGCTGGTTCTTGGCGCCCTCTTTGCGTCAGACCCTCTCCGTCCGCGCGAAGAGGGGACACGGGGCGGTGGTGTGTTATAGAGCCGACTGGGTTCCCGCTTTCGCGGGAATGACGAAGGGTCGGGCTGGGTCGGGTGGCTCTCTCTCCGCGCCTTCTGTGTCTCTGCGACCGCGCCTGCGCGCGCAAAGAAAAGGCCCGGCGCTGGGGGTCAGCGCCGGGCCAAAGGCCGAAGCCTTGGGAGAGAGAGTTATCAGCGCAGCAGCGACAGGATGTTCTGCTGGCTCTGGTTGGCCTGGGCCAGCATCGCGGTGGAGGCCTGGCTCAGGATCTGCGACTTGGCGAGCGCGGTGGTTTCGGCCGAATAATCGGCGTCTTCGATCCGCGAACGCGCGTCCGACAAGTTGGCGACGTTGCTGGTCAGGTCATTGACCGCGGATTCCAGGCGGCTCTGCGACGCACCCAGCGTGGCGCGGACCGTGGACACCGCCTTCAGGGCCGTGTCGATGGTGCCGAGCGCGGTGGTGGCATCGGTGGACGAAGCGACCGACAGACCACCCGAGGTGCCGGCCGGAACCGCCGCCACCGTTTCTGTGCCCGCGTCGAGATAGATCACGTCACCCACGGCGAGCGTGTAGCTGTCACCATCGGTCGGCGTGCTGCCGCCAATGGTGCCGTTGGCCACGTCATCCGCCGTGGCGACACGGGTCTGTCCGACGAAGTTGTCGCCCGCGGCAACCGTGTAGGTGCCGGCCGCGCTCATCGTCTGAGCGGGCACGGCCGCGGTCGCGCCGCCGACCACGCTGGCGAAATCGAGCGCATCGACCTTGACGACGACCGAGTCACCGGCGTTGGAGCCGGTCTGGATCGTGAAGCTCTTGGCCGTGGCGGTGCTGTCACCGATGGTAAACAGCGTTTCGCCGTTGAACTTGCTCTTCGTCAGGATGTCGTTGATCTGCGAGGTCAGCTCGGTGACTTCGGCCTGCAGGTTCGTGCGGTCATCGTTGGAATAAGTGCCGCTGGCGCTCTGAACGGCCAGTTCACGGATGCGCTGGAGCATGTTGGTGACTTCGTTGAGCGACCCTTCGGCCGTCTGGGCGAGCGCGATGCCGTCGTTGGCATTGCGGATGCCCTGGCTCATGCCGCGGATCTGCGAAGTCATCGAAGAAGAAATGGCGAGGCCGGCGGCGTCGTCCTTCGCGCTGTTGATGCGCTTGCCGGTGGAGAGACGCTCCATCGCGGTGCCGAGCATCTTGTTCGCTTGCGTCGAAGCGTTGGCGGCCTTCAGCGCGCCGATATTGGTGTTGATCACAGACATTTGCAAACTCCCACAGAGGTGTCTCCGAACGCTGCCCCGTGATCCCGGTCCCGAATGGCAGCTGTGACCCAGACCGGCGGGGGGCGGGGGGTTTTTAGGGGGCCCCCCTCATTGCCGCGTCTTTCCCGGCGGCAGCGCGGCCCGTTCCCCAGGGGGCGCTGTAAAAACACTTAAGCATAATCGGAATTGCGGTTCTTAAGGGGACTTTTGCCATCCTGGCTCCATTTCGCCCGTGGGATGAATATGGTTAATCGCAGGGGGGCGGCAGTGGGGTCGATCGCGCGGACCGAGAGGTTCGAGAACAAGCATGCGGCTTTGGCGGGCAAGTTCGCCGGGATAGCATCCTCGTTGTTTCCGCCACGTCCGGTGACCTTGGGCGACGGAGCCGAGCCCAGCCTGCGCGCGCTTCCCCATGCGATCGGCCTGACGCGCGGCGAGACGCCCGCGATCGCCCGCGCCGGCAGCGGCGCCATGATCACTTATGACGATCCGATTTCCGAAGCCGCGTTCGGCGCGCTGCTGGCGCTGGTGGGCAACGGCGGCGGCCCGGTGGCGGCGGACCCGGAATCGCTTTCGGTGCTGGCGCTGGCCGACCGGCTGGCGGCGACCGACATCCCGGTGCTGATCAACGGCCCCACGGGGACCGGCAAGGAAGTCCTCTCGCGCTTCATCCACAGCCGCAGCACGCGGGGCGACAAGCCGTTCGTGGCGGTCAACTGCGCGGCGATCCCCGAGACCATGCTGGAAGCGCTGCTGTTCGGCCACCAGAAGGGCGCCTTCACCGGCGCATCGACGACCGGCGAAGGCTTCTTCCGCGCGGCCGACGGCGGCACGCTGCTGCTGGACGAGATCGCCGAGATGCCGCTGGCCTTGCAGGCCAAGCTGCTGCGCGCCTTGCAGGAAGGCGAAGTGGTGCCGGTGGGCGCCACCGCCCCGGTGAAAGTGGACGTGCGGATCATCGCCTGCGCCAACCGCGACCTGCCGCTGGAAGTGGAGGAAGGCCGGTTCCGCGCCGATCTCTATTACCGGCTCAACGTGTTTCCCATGGCGCTTTCCGCCCTGCGCGAGCGCCCGGCGGACATCGTGCCGCTGGCCTTCACCATGCTGCTGCGCCACGTGCCGCAAGGCAGCACCGTGCCGTGGATCAGCGACGCGGCGATCGCGATGCTGAAGCATCACGGCTGGCCGGGCAATATCCGCGAGCTGGAGAACGTGATGCGCCGCGCGCTGGTGCTGGCGGCGGGCAAGGCCGCGATCGGCGCCGAGCATATCGTGTTCGATCGGCCGGCGCGGCTGGTCACTCGCGAGCCGGAAGCGGCCGCCCTGCCCCTGCCTTCCAAGGCCGAGCCGGGCGCCAAGCTGGCCAAGGTGGTGCAGCTTTCCGAAGCGCGCGCGATTATGGACACGCTGGACGCCTGCGGCGGCCGGCGCGCCGAAGCCGCGCGCCAGCTGGGCATCAGCGAACGTACGCTGCGTTATCGCCTGGCCTCGTTCCGTGAAGCCGGGCTGGCGATGGGAGGCGGCCGATGAGCGGCGTGAACGGCATCGGCGCGGGCGGGATCGGCGCCGGCGGATCGGTGCAGCAGATCATCTCTCTGCGCCAGCAGATCATCGACCGTTCCAGCCTGTTGCAGGAGCTGCACCAGGCGAACGGCGCGGAGAGCGCGGCCCCAGCGCCGGCGGCGGGCGGCGGTTTCGCCGACACGCTGAAATCCGCGCTGGACGGGGTCAACGCCACGCAGGCCAACGCATCGGCCCTGAGCGAAGGCTATGAAAAGGGCGAAGTGACTGACATCGCCAAGGTCATGCTGGCGCGGCAGGAAGCGGGGGTGGCCTTCGAAGCGACCCTGCAGGTGAGGAACAAGCTGCTTTCCGCCTACCAGGAAATCATGCGGATGGGGGTCTGATTAGATGAGCGAACTCGTGCCCGTGGCGGCGCCCGCCACTTCCCTGATCGCCCCGCTGCGCAATCCCGCCGGCGGGCCGATGCTGACCCGGATCAAGGCCTTCGCCGCGCAGCCGCCGGTGAAGAAGGCCCTGCCCTGGTTCGCCGGGATCGCCGGCGCCGGGCTGCTGGCCCTGACCTGGGCGACGCTTTCCCCCGCGCCGCAGCGCACGCTCTATTCCTCGCTGAACGACGGCGAGCGGGCCGATGTCGCCGCCGCGCTGGACAAGGCCTCGATCCGCTACGCCATCGACAACAATACCGGCGCGCTGACGGTGGGCGAGGACGATCTCTACCGCGCGCGGATGGTCGTGGCTTCCGACGGCGCCCTGGCGGCGCCGGAAAGCGGCGCCGCGCTGATCGATTCGCTGCCGATGGGCGCCAGCCGCACGCTGGAAGGCGACCGGCTGCGCGCGGCGCAGGAACGCGAATTGCAGATGACGATCATGCAGATCGACGGCGTGGAAGCGGTCCGCGTGCATCTGGCCAAGGGCGAACGTTCGGTGTTCGTGCGTGAGGAAGTGCCGGCCACGGCCTCTGTCATGGTGCGCCTAGCGCGCGGGCGGCAGCTGACGGATTCGCAAGTGACCGCGATCGCCAACCTGGTCGCCGGCGCGGTGCCGGGCCTGTCGATCGACGCGGTGCGGATCGCCGACCAGCACGGCCGCCTGCTGTCGCAGCCGCGCAACGCGGATTCCGACCGGCTGGAGTTGCAGGCGCGGATGGAAGGCAAGCTGCGCAGCCAAGTGGAGCAGCTGCTCGGCCCGATGATCGGCAGCGAGAACTTCACCAGCGAGATCCAGGTCGAGCTGGACATGAACGAGGTGACGTCCGCCCGCGAGAGCTATGACAAGGACGGCGCCGTGCGCCGCGAGACGACGCAGCGTTCGCAAAGCGGCGGCGCGGGCAGCGCCATCGGCGTGCCGGGCGTGCTGTCGAACACTCCGCCGCCCGCCGCCGAAGCGCGGCCGGGCGCGCCCGAGGGGACCGAGACGCAGCAGGCCGCGCAGGGCGTGGGCGAAAGCAGCGCCAGCCGCACTTACGAGCTGGGCCGCGAAGTCGCCGTATCGAACGTGGCGCCGGGCAGCGTGAAGCGCCTGTCGGTGGCCGTGGCGCTGAACCAGGATGCGCTGAAAGGGGCCAAGCCGGCCGACATCACCAAGTTCGAGCAGCTGGTGAGCGCAGCGGTGGGCGCCGATCCCAACCGCGGCGATACCGTGGCGGTGGTGGTGCGCCCGTTCCAGGCGACGGAGATCGAGGCGGAACCGTTCTGGCAGACCGGCTGGTTCGCCATGTTCCTGCGTTATGGCGTGGCGCTGATTTCCGTGCTGCTGGTGCTGTTGCTGGCGGTGCGGCCGGTGGTCAAATCGCTGACCGGGCGCAAGCCGGATGCCGGCGAGGCGGCGGAAGGCCAGGCAGCGACCGGATCGAGCCTGACGCTGGTGCCGGCTGCGGCATCGGCCGGGCATCCGGTGGACCGCGAGCAGCTTTCCGCCCAGATCGAGCTGGCCCAGCGCATCGTGCGCGAGCAGCCCGACGATGCCTTGCGCGCGCTGCGCCGGATGCTGAGCACGCCGCGCGAGATCGAAGGACCCGCCCAGTGAACGCACCCGCCACCACCGCAGGGGGCGCCGACCGCGCCGCCGTGATGATCATGCTGCTGGGCGAGGACGAGGCGGCGCGGCTGCTGTCGGCCCTTTCGCCCGAGGAATTGCAGGCCCTGGGATCGCGCATGTGCGCCCTGGGCGAGATCGGCGCCGGCGCGATCGCCGATTCCATCGCCAGCTTCGCCGAATGCGCCAGCGAGGCGGGCATCCCCGCGCAGGACCGCACCGAAAGCGTGCGCCGGATCATGACCGGCGCGCTGGGCGAGCTGAAGGCCGACAATCTGATGCGCCGCGTTTCGCCGGAACGGCCCGCCGCCCGGTCCCCCGCGCTGGAACTGGCGCGCTGGCTGGAGCCCGACGTGCTGGCCGAACTGGTCAGGGACGAACACCCCCAGGCCATCGCCGTGCTGCTGGTGCAGCTGGACCCGGAAGCCGCCGCGGCGGTGCTGGCGGCGCTGCCGGAGGATCGCCACACGCCGGTCGTCCACCGCATCGCCCGGCTAGGCCCGGTATCGCCGGATGCGATCACCCTGCTGGAAGAAATGCTATCCGCCCGCATCGCCAGCGCCCACGGCAAGGCGACGCTGACGATGGGCGGCGTGCGCGACGCGGCGGAGATCATCAACCGCGCCAGCCGTTCGATCGAGAAGCGCGTGATCCCCGGCATCGGCAAGATCGACAAGCAGCTGGCCAGGGCGATCGAAGGCGAGATGTTCAAGTTCGAGCATCTCTATGTCCTCGATGCCCGGATGATGGGCGAGCTGCTGCGCGAGATCGAGAGCGAAGTGCTGATCGATTCGCTGAAAGGCGTGCCGGAGGAAGAGCGCGAGCCATTCCTGGCCGCGATGTCGAGCCGCGCCGCCGACGGCGTGCGCGACGAGATCGAGGCGCGCGGACGGATCAAGCGCAGCGACGTGGAAGCCGCGCAGCAGCAGATCATCGCCGTGGCCAAGCGCCTGGCGGCGGAAGGCACGATCGTGTTCGGCGGCGGCGGTGGCGGGGACGAAGACGAATATGTCTAGGCCCCCGGCGATCGCCCGCCCCTGCCCGCCGATACGAGGAGAACGCTGATGGCCAGCCTGCCGCTGGATATCATGCGCGCACGGGGCGAGTTCGCCCGCGATCCGCGCTTTTCCTCGCTGCTGGGCGGCGGGCATGGCAAGGTCCCGGCCGAGCCCGCGCCCGATCCCCTGGCCGAAGCTTATGCCCGCGGGTTCGCCGACGGCAGCGCCGCGGCGCGCGACGAAGCGCTGCATGCCGAACGCGAACGCGATACCGCGCGAGCCGCGATCGAGCTGGCCTTCACCCGTTTCGACGAAGCGAGCGCGGCCGAGCTGGCCGAACGGCTGCAACAGACCGTCCATGCCCTGTGCGAAGAGGCCGTGCTGCCGCTGGCGCTGGACATGGATGGCCTGGCGACGCGCGTACAGGCGGCCGTGGCCATGCTGCGCCGCACGCAGGACGAGCGGCGCGTGCTGCTCAATCCCGATGACCTGGTGCTGGTGGAGAACCGCCTGCCGCAGAACCTGACGGTGGAACCCGACATCAGCGTGGAACGCGGCGGCCTGCGCATCGAGACCGCCGATGGCGGCATCGAGGACGGGCCTTCGCAATGGCGGCGCATCCTGGCGGAAGCGTTCCAGGCGTGCTGAAGCAGTTCGATGCCGTGATAGGCGACCTGTCCATGGCGCCCTTCGACCTGGCGCCGCGCCGCTTCGGCCGGGTGACGGCCTGCGACGGCGGCCTGATCGAGGTGAGCGGCCTGGCCGTGCCGATCGGCGGGCTGTGCCGGATCGACGACGGCAAGGGCAACCAGCTGACGGCGGAAGTGATCGGCTTTCGCAACGGGCGCACGATGATGATGATGCTGGGCGACAGCGTGCTGCTGCGCCCGGGCGTGACGGTACGGCCGGAAGGCCGGCCGGGGATGCTGCCTGTGGGAAGCGCCTATCTGGGCCGGGCGGTGGACGGACTGGGCCAGCCGATCGACGGCGGCCCGCCGCTGCGCTGCCCCAGCGAATGGCCGGCGGGCGGCAAGCGCACCGGCGCGCTGGACCGCGCCAGCGTGCGCGAGCCGTTCGACACCGGCATCCGTTCCATCAATGCGCTGACCACGCTGGGCGTGGGCCAGCGTGTGGGCATCATGGCCGGATCGGGCGTGGGCAAATCCGTGCTGATCGACATGATCGCGGAAGGCGCCGAGGCGGACGTGGTGATCGTGGGCCTGATCGGCGAGCGCGCGCGCGAGGTATCCGATTTCGTGGCCCGGCACATGAGCGGCGAGGCCAAGGCCCGCACCGCCGTGATCGCCGTGCCCGCCGATCACGCAGCCAACCTGCGCCTGCGCGGCGCGCTGCTGGCGACATCGCTGGCCGAATATTTCCGCGCCCAGGGCCAGAGAGTGCTGCTGATCCAGGACAGCCTGACCCGCATCGCCCATGCGGCACGCGAGATCGGCATCCTGCTGGGCGAGCCGGGCGCCGCCAGGGGCTATCCCCCGTCGGCCCTTTCCACCCTGACCAAGCTGGTGGAGCGCGCGGGCAATTCGGCCGAAAGCGGCGGTTCGATCACCGCGATCTATACCGTGCTGGCCGATGGCGACGACCAGAACGACCCGGTGGTGGACACCGCGCGATCGATCCTGGACGGGCATATCGTGCTGTCGCGCGAGCTGGCGCAGCGCGGACAATATCCGGCGATCGACGTGGGCGCATCGCTGAGCCGGGTGATGAGCGACGTGGCGCCGGGCGAACATTCGGCGCTGGCGCGGCGGTTCCGCGCGCTGGTTTCGAGCTATGAAAGCAATCGCGACCTGGTGCTAATGGGCGCCTATCGCGCGGGGGCGGATCCGATGATCGACCGCGCGATCGCCTTGCAGCCGAAGATCACGCAATTCCTGTCGCAGGACCCGGGGGAGAAAGTACCCCTGGCGCGGGCCGGCGACGAGCTGGCCGAGCTGATCGGCTATGACCAGTGACAAGACGCGCCTGCGCCGCGCGCGGCTGATCGAGCGGGTCCGTTCGGCGGAACAGCGCAAGGCCGCGTCGGAAGCGCACCGGGCGGAAGCGATCCGCCTGAAGCTGGAGCAGCTTTCCGAACGCACCCATTCGCTGGCCCAGCTCTACGCCTTGCGCGACACGGCGGCGGACGCGGCGGACTTGCGCGGCGCGGCCATCCTGGGCGCTCACTTGCGGGAACTGGGCCATACCGCCAGCCGCCAGGCGAGCGCGGCGCGGCGCGAGGCGGACGATCGGCTGGCCGACCTGGCCGCCGCCGAACGCCGCCTGCAACGGGCGGAGGAAAGCCGGCGCGAGCTGCACCGTTCGATCCTGGACCAGCTTGGCCGGGTACATTTTACGCCGGCAAGGAAAACCGGGCCGGCAAGGTAAACTGGCACGCATCTTGAATAATCGGGGAGACCAACCGCGAACGGCGAACCGATGATCTCTCTGGCTTCTTCGACCCCTGCCCGCCTCTCTCCCGAACCCGCCGAGCCGAGACCGGCCGGCCCCGACACGGCGCGGGCCAAAGGCGGCTTTTCCGCCGTGCTGGCCCAGCACGAACCGCACAAGGCCGACACCCAGGGCAAATCCGCGCAAGCGCCCCGTTCCAGCGAGACCGCCGAGACAGCGGACGCCGAAACGCCCAAGGCCGGCGCGGCCCACGGCACCGCGCTGCCGGAAACGGCAAAGGCCGGCAAAACCTTGCCGGTGGCGCTGCCGGACCTTGCCGATGACAGCGGCGAGGAGCCGGCCGATCCCTCCGACGAGGCAGCGGCGCAAGCCGCCGCCGCCGAAGCGATCGTGGCGGCGGTGATCGTGCCGCATGCCCCCCTCCCCGCCGCGCCGAACCTTGCCGAAAGCGCGGGCGAGACCGAAGCCGGCGCCGCCGGGCAGAGCGCCCGGACCGCGCCGGGCCGCGCCGCGTTGCCCCAGCCCGTTGCGGCGCAAGCGGCCCCGGCGAACGAGGGCGAGACGCGCACGAGTGGCGAGAAAGCGAATGGCGCCTCGGTGGCGGTGCAGGTCGCCCCCGAGCCCGGCGCGCAGGCGCCGGCCGGAATGGCGATGGATACCGCTTCTGACAGCGGGGCGGACGGCGATGCGCCCGCCGCCCGGCCGCGCACAGCCGGGATCGAGCGAGCGGCCGCCCAGCCGGCCATGGCCGACGCGGCGCGGCCAGCCGATGCCGCGAGCCTGGTGGCAGCCCCTGCCACGCCCGCACCGGCGCTGACCGCCAGCGGCGAGGTGCGGCCTTCGATGCCGGCCGATGCCTTGCAGGACCTGACCCGCATCGTCGACCGCCTGACCGCCGCGCGCGAGGTGTTCGCCCCGGCGACCGAAGCGCTGTCCATCGATCATGCCGAGTTCGGCGAGCTTTCCCTGCGCTTCGACCAGCGGCGCGACGGGCTGCTTTCGGTCCAGCTTTCGGCCAGCAATCCCGAGGCCCATCGCGCGGTGGCGCAGGCCGTGGGCGCGCAGGCGTTCCATTCGCCGGCGGACGGCCAGCCGCAGGGCCAGTCCCAGACGCAATCCCAGACCCAGTCCCAGGCGGCGCGCGGCGGGCCGGCCGATCGCGATAACGCATCGGCCAACGGCCATGCGGCGCACCGCGACCAGCCGGGGCCCGAGGGCCGCCAGCCGCGAGAGCGCGCGCCGCACGTGGCGCAAGGCGGCCGCCAGCCGGCGGGCATCTTCGCCTGATTTCCAGCCAATCCAAGCATCGAGGTAACCAGAGTGAGCGAGAAAAAGGACAAGTCCGACAAGCCGGCGAAGAAGGGCAAGGGGCTCTTCAAGATGCTGCTGGTGGGCGTGGTGCTCGTCGGCGCGGGCGGGGGCACGGCCTTCGCCCTGATGTCGGCCGGGCTGATCGGCGACAAGGCGCAGGCGCACGAAAGCGGCCCGCAACTGGTGCTGAAGGGCGCCAGCGATCCTTACGCCCCGCCCCCGCCGAAAGGCGCCGCGGAAGGCGCGGAGCTGATCCACGGGGATGGCGGGAGCCGCTATCGCACCGCCTATTACACCTTCGCCGAGGACTTCACCTCCAACCTCAGGGATTCGGACGCGCTGGTGCAGCTGAGCCTGGCTGCCTCCACCCACCGCGACGGGCGCGTGCTGATGTGGCTGAAGGAGCACGAGCTGGCGATCCGTTCGCGCATCCTCATCACCATCGCCGATACGCCGGAAGAGGACATGTACCTGCCGGACGGCAAGATCCGCCTGCAGAAGCGCCTGACCGACGCTGTGAACACCGTGCTGACCGAGCAGGAAGGCTTCGGCGGGGTGGATAACGTCTACTTCAGAACCTTCATCGTGCAATGATGCGCGAAACGTTTCCTTCCGCGGCCGGGCGCGCGGCGGCCCATTGCGACGCGCTGCTGAAGCGCCGCGCCGCGCCGCGCGAGCTGGGCCACGATTTCGAGCTGTTCGGCGAACGGCTGGCCGGCGCGCTGCGGCAGGTGCTGTCCGCGCGGCAGGTGCGTTCGCTGGGCGCGAGCCCGCTGGCGGCGAGCGAGCTGGCCGAACGCTGCGGCCCGCTGGCCGCCAGCAGCGTGCACACCTTCGGGCCCGACGACCGCGCCATGCTGCTGTCGCTGGACGGGCGCGCCCTGCTGGCCCAGCTCGACCGCGCTTTCGGCGGATCGGGCGCCCTGGGCGATACGCTGCCCGCCGAGCTGCCGCTTTCGGCCGATCTGCTGGCCCAGCGGCTGGAGAAGCAGGCCATGGCCGCCGTGGCCGGGGAACTGGCCGGGATCGAGCTGCGGCCCGGCCGGCGCGGCCCGAACGTGGCGCAACTGGCGCCGTTCGAGCCCGCCACGGCGCTGACCGTGCTGGAGCTGGAAGTCACCGACGACAGCGAGGCGCCATGGCGCATCGTGCTGGCGGCGGAGACCGAGGCCCTGCCGCTGCTGCTGCCCCGCAGCGCCGCGACGCACCCACACAGCGGCCCCAAGCGGAAGGCCGGCGCCGGCGACGCGCCGTTCGCCGACCTGCCACTGACCGCCAGCGCCACGCTGGTGGACATGACCGTTCCGCTTCATCGCTTCGCCGGCCTCGCGCCCGGCGACGTGCTGCCCATCATGGTCGCCCGCAGCGTGCCGCTGCGGATCGGCGAAACCACTCTCGCACGCGGGACGGTCGGCGAGGTCGACAAGCAGGTCGCCTTGCAGATCACCCAGTGCTCCCTCGGAAAGGATACCCAATGATCGACGCCGCCAACGGATTCGACCTGATCCACGACATCGACGTCCGCCTGACTGTCGAGCTTGGCCGCGCGCAGATGCGCCTGCGCGACGTGCTGGACCTGGCGGAAGACAGCGTGGTCATGCTCGACCGGCTGATCGACGAGCCGCTGGATGTGATGGTCAACGGCAAGCTGATCGCCCGGGGCGAAGTGATCGCCGAAGGCAACCGCTTCGGCCTGCGCATCCTGGAGCTGGTGGGCAATGCCCCCCGCGACCGGCGCGCGGCCCCGATCGAAGTGACCAATGCCGCCCCGGCCGGCAAGGCGGGGAAAGCCGCCTGATGCTGTGGTACATCCTCAAGCTGCTGATCCTGCTGCCGATCATCGGGGGGATGATCTGGGGCAGCCTGAAGCTGGCCCAGCGGATGCAGGACCGGATGGGCGGCCCGCAGCGCGGGACCAAGGCGGTGCGGATCGTCGAGACGACGATGCTTTCGCCGACCATGCGCCTGTGCGTGCTGGAGTTTCACGGCCGCGAGATCCTGGTTTCGACATCGCGCCACGGGCTGACGCGGCTGGCCGAAGCGCCGGCGCGCGTGATCGAGGAGGACGCCGCGTGAAGCGCCTGGCCGCCGTGACCGGCGCCGTGGCGGCGCTGGCCCTCCCCGCCCTGGCCCACGCCCAGACCGCCGTGCCGGGCGCGCTGGACCGCGCGTTCGGCGAGCTGGGCGGAGCCGGCGGTGCGCCGCTGAGCCTGTCGTTGCAGCTCCTGCTGGTCATGGGCCTGCTGACGGTGCTGCCGGCCCTGGTCCTGATGATGACCAGCTTCACCCGGATCATCGTGGTGCTGGCGATCCTGCGCCAGGCGCTGGGCTTGCAGCAATCCCCGCCCAACCAGGTGCTGATCGGCCTGGCGCTGTTCCTGTCGCTGTTCGTCATGGCGCCGACGCTGGAACGGGTGAACGACGCGGCCATCGCGCCTTATTCCGCCGGGCAGATCAACGCCGAGCAGGCGATCGCCGCCGCCGGCGACCAGTTCCACGCCTTCATGATCCGCCAGACCCGCGAAAGCGACCTGGAGATGTTCGCCGATATCGCCAATGCGCCCAAGTTCGCCAGCCAGGCGGACGTGCCGTTCTCCATCCTGCTGCCGGCCTTCGTGACCAGCGAGCTGAAGACCGCTTTCCAGATCGGCTTCATGCTGTTCCTGCCGTTCCTGGTGATCGACCTGGTGGTTTCCAGCGTGCTGATGAGCCTGGGCATGATGATGATGAGTCCGATGATCGTTTCGCTGCCGTTCAAGCTGCTGCTGTTCGTCCTGGTTGACGGATGGGCGCTCTTGATGGGCTCCCTCGCCTCCAGCTTCGCGTAGCCGCCATGAACGAACTTCCCATCCTTCTTTCGCTGGCCGACCGGATGCTGTGGACCACCGCGCTGGTTGCCGCGCCGATCCTGCTGGCGGCACTGGCCATCGGCCTGGTGGTGGGCCTGATCCAGGCCGCCACATCGGTCAACGAACAGACGCTGACGTTCGTCCCCAAGCTGGCCGCGGTGGCGCTGGTGCTGGTGCTGTTCGGCGCTTCGATGATGGCGCTGGTGAGCGACTTCATGCAGGAGATCTTCCTCGAGATCGCCAGGATCGGCCAGTGAGGACAGGCCAGTGATCTGGCTCGATTTCGGGCTGGGCGCCATCGAACAGGATTTCTGGCGCGCGGCCTTCCTGATGACCCGGATCGGCGCCGCGCTGTTCGCCGCGCCGTTCTTCGGCGCCGCTTCGGTCCCAGTCACCGTGCGCGTGTGCATGGCCTGGGCGCTGGCGATCTTCGTGGCCGCCTGGTTCCCCCAGGTGACGGCGCCGCCGGCGCTGTTTTCCGTGGCCGGGCTGACCGCCGTGGCCGGCGAAGTCCTGGTGGGGCTGGCGCTGGGCTTCGTGCTGCAGATCGCCTTCGCCGCGCCGACCCTGGCCGCCGAGCTGATCAGCGGCGGAATGGGCATGAGCATGGCCGTGGCGGCGGACCCCACGGGCGGCGGGCAGACCACCGCCTTCGGGCAATACTTCACCATCGTGCTGGTGCTGATCTTCCTGAGCGTGGGCGCGCACCTGCACTGGATCGCGCTGCTGGTGGAAAGCTATCGCGTGTTTCCGCCGGGCGAGACCTGGCTGGGGGCGGAACGCTTCGAGCTGATCGCCTCCTTCGCCGGGACCATGTTCGAGACGGCCGTGCGGATCGCCTTGCCGGTGACGCTGGTGCTGCTGCTGGTGCAGGTGCTGACCGGCGTGCTGAGCCGTTCGGCCCCGTCGCTCAACTTGTTCGCGCTGGGCCTTCCGGCCGGCGTGCTGGCGGGCATCGCCGCGCTGATCGTGGCCGCGCCCCTGCTCTATGACCAGTTCGGCGACCTGATCGGGATATCGCTGGACCAGGCGGAAAGCGTGATCGCGCGATGAGCGAGAGCGGCGAGAAGACATTCGCGCCAACCCAGAAGCGCAAGCGCGACGCCGCCCTGAAAGGCGACGTGCTGCGATCGCGCGAGCTGGCGACGGCGGCGGCGATCCTGTTCGCGGCGGCGTGGCTTTCATTCGCCGGGCCGTGGCTGCTTTCCGAGATCGGCGCGGTGCTGCGCGAGGCCCTGGTGTTCGACCGGGCGGACGTGATCGAGTTCCGCGTGGGGCCGATCCTGCTGTCCGCCCTGCTGGCCGCCCTGCCCCCGATCCTGACCGTGGCCGCGCCGATCATCGCCCTGGCGCTGGTGACGCAGCTGGGCCTGAGCGACGGGCGCTGGGTGCCGGAGAACCTGGCTTTCAAGGGATCGCGGATCAACCCGCTGTCCGGCCTCAAGCGGATGTTCGGCCCCACCGGCTGGATCGAGATGGGCAAGGGCCTGCTGAAGGTGGCGCTGCTGGGCGCGATCGCACTGGCCTGGGGCCGCAACTGGCTGGGGACGATCGCCAGCCTGGGCAACGGCAACCTGTCGCAGCAGCTGGCCGCCGGCTGGGGGGCGCTGACGTCGCTGCTGTTCGCCCTGGCCGCCGGGCTGGTGATCATCGCCCTGATCGACGTGCCGATCCAGCTGCTCCGCCGCAACCAGCGGTTGAAAATGAGCCATCAGGAAATGCGCGACGAGCACAAGGAAGCGGAAGGTTCGCCCGAAGCCCGCGCGCACCGCCGCCAGCGCCAGCGCGACATTGCCGCCGGCAGCGTGGCCAATGCGATGCGCCAGGCGCAGTTCGTGCTGACCAACCCGACCCATTTCGCCGTGGCGATGACTTATGACCCGGACAAGGCCGCCGCGCCGCTGGTGCTGGCCAAGGGCCGGGGCGACAAGGCGCAGGCGATGAAGGAACTGGCGCGCGAATACGGCGTGCCGCTGCTGGAATACCCGCAGCTGGCCCGTTCCGTCTATTACACCACGCGCGAGAACCAGACGATCCGCGAGGAACTTTACGCCGCGATCGCGGCCGTGCTGGCCTTCGTCCTGTCGCTGAAGCGCGGCGAGGCCCGCCCGGCCCCGGCGATCGAAGTTCCGGTGGAACTGCGGTTCGACGCCGATGGGCGGCTGGCGGCTTAACCCGGCGGGCCGGGCGCCGTTCTATCCAGCATGACCCAGATGTCTTCCATCGTGACGACCCTTGGCGGGGGAAGCGGCATCGACATGGGCGCGCTGGCGAGCGACCTCGCCACCGCGCAGTTCCAGCTTCGCGCCGAGCGGCTGGCGGCCAAGAGCGAAACGCTGGAGAAGCAGATTTCCACTGCTTCATCGCTGAAGAACTCGCTCTCGCTGCTGGCGAGCGCGCTGGGCGACCGCGTGCGCGCGGGCGACCTGGCAGTGACGCCGCATGTGGCCAATCCTTCCGTCGCCACCGCTTCCAGCCCAGCGGGAACGGCGGGATCGGGCACGTACAGCCTGGAAGTGCTGGCGCTGGCTTCGGCGCAGACGCTGGCGAGTTCCGCCTTCGTCGATTCGACCACGGCGGTGGGCGCGGGTTCGCTGACCATCCGTTTCGGCGCCGCCAGCGGCTCTGGCTTCACCGAGGACGCCACCCACGAGGCGGTCACCATCGCCATCGCCAGCGGATCGACGCTGGACGACGTGGCCCGCGCGATCAACGGCGCCCAGGCCGGCGTGAGCGCCTATGTCGCCCACACCGACCAGGGCGCGCAGCTGGTGCTCAAGGGCGCGAGCGGGGCGCAGAACGGCTTCGTGGTCGAAGCCAGCGAAACCGCCGGCGAGGAAGGCCTGGCCGCGCTGGCCTGGAACCCTTCGGCCGGCGGCGATCCGGCGCGGCTGCTTTCGACATCGGCCGATGCGCGCTTCAAGCTGGACGGCCTCGTCATGTCGAGCGCCAGCAACAGCACCGGCACGATCGCGCCGGGCCTGGCGCTGACCCTGACCGGCACCAATGCGGGCGCGCCGACGCAGATCGGCTTTTCCACCCCGACCGGCACGATCGCCGAGGCCATGCAGGACCTGGTGAGCGCGCTGAACGAAGTGATCGGCGATCTCAACCAGGCCACCAACCCGCTGGGGGGCGGGCCGCTGGTATCCGATCCGGGCGCGCGGGCGCTGAAGCGTTCGCTCTCCGCGCTGGGCAGCCAGGTCATCATGCCGAACGCGCCGGAAGGCACGCCGCGCACGCTGTCGGACCTTGGGCTGGCGATCGAGCGCGACGGGACGTTCCGGCTGGACACCGCCCGGCTTCAGGCGACGTTGCAGCGCGATCCCGCCGGCGCGGCGGCGATGTTCACCGCCGGGCTCTATGGCGTCTACGCCAGCTTCGACAAGATCGCGCGCGCGGCGGCGAGCACCGGCGATCCCGGATCGCTGACAGGTTCCATCGCGCGCTATGAACAGCAATCGAAGCAGATCACCGAAGACACCACCAAGATCGCGGAGCAGCAGGAACGCCTGCGCGCCTCGCTGGTCGTGCGCTTCGCCAAGGCCGATGTGAAGATCGGCGCCTCGAAATCCACGCTCTCGTTCCTGCAGGCGCAGATCGATGCGTGGAACGCCAAGAAGGATTGACGGGCGCCCCATGCTGGCAACGACGAACCCTGACGAAGCCTATCGCCGCAGCGCGTTCGACGCGCGGGTGCAAGGCGGCGACACGGCGGCGCTGGTGCTGCTGTGCCTGGAACAGGCGATCGCCGGGCTGGGCGGCGCGGCGCTGGCGCATGAGCGGGGCGATCCGGCGGCGCGCAGCAAGGCGCTGACCCGCGCGCTGACCGCGATCACCGCGCTGGAGATGGGCGTGGACCGGGGCGCACCGCTGGCCGAGCCATTGCTGCTGGTTTACGGCGGCGCACGGCGCGCGCTGCTCGACAACGTGGCTGATTTCGATCCCGCGCTGCTGGCTCCGGTGCGGCAGGACCTGGTCGAGATCCACTCCGCCCTTCATACCGCCAGCCGCGCCTGATCGCCTGCGGCCGGACCGGCGCTTTTGCCGCGCGGGCCCTACTTGGGCATTGCACCGGCGCGCGATTTATAGTTAACGGGCGCGGTCCACGATCCGTAAAATCACGGGATTGGCGGGAGTCACCGCATCGCGGATTGAATGGCGGCATGGGCGCTTCGCGCCATGGGAAACCGGCGCAGCCCGGTGCCGTGGCCCGGCGCGCATGACCGAGGGGGAACGGTTCGGCTGAGAAGACCGGGCACGTTGGGCAACGGGGGTCTGGCAAGTATGGTCGAACGGCCGGGGAACGCGCATATCCACGTCATCGACGCGGATTTCAGACGACGCGCGCAGATTTCCAGCGTGCTGGCGAGCCGGAATTTCCATACCGAGATCTACGAGGATGCCGGCGAGTTCATCGGCGCGATGCCGCAGCACGGCGCGGTGCTAATCAACGAGGACCCCGACGGTGACGACCTGAAGGCGTTCTTCGGCAGGGTGCGGCAAGGTGGCCGGTTCTATCCGGTTTCCGTCTATTCGCACGCCCCGGCGCCCCAGCGGATCGTGAACGCGATCCGCAACGGGGCGATCGATTACCTGCAATGGCCGTTCGAGCCGGCGCAGTTCGACCTGACGCTCCAGCGCCTGATCGAAGAGGGCGACCGGCAGCTGAAGATCGAACAGGAAAAGGGCCGCGCCAAGGCCAAGGTCGCCCAGCTGACGCGGCGAGAGACCGACGTGCTGGTGTCGCTGCTGAGCGGAAATTCCAACAAGGAAGTGGCGGAAGAGCTGGCGCTGAGCCCGCGCACGGTGGAAATCTATCGCAAGAACATGATGTCCAAGCTGAGTGCCAGATCGGCTTCCGAGGCGGCGCGGATCGCGATCTATGCCGGCCTGTGGGAGGGGCAGGGAAGCCTGTCGCGGGCAGCCGCTTCCTGAACCACGAGCGGCTGCGCCGCAGCGCGCTTCCCCCTTGCGGTTTTGCGTGAGCGTCCCCTTCTTCGTCATTCCCGCGCAGGCGGGCGCCAGGGCGATGTGGCGCGATAGGAGCCGACTGGGTTCCCGGTTTCGCGGGGATGACGAAGAGCGGGGTGTTTGCCTCCACACCTTTGCCAGCGCTGTTCCGCTCGACCACGGATCGGGGTGGCCGGCGTCCCTCAGCGGGCCCCGGCGGCGGCTTCGGCCGCTTCGCGCACGCGCGCCGCGCGCGAGGCGGTGATGTAGTTGCGGACCTGCACGTTGCCTTCGTGGCAGGCGTATTCGAACATTTCGTAGCCGTTGTTGCGCCGCCAGTCGAAGCGCACGGTCCACGGCGCGGTGAAGACCACGGGATCGTTATAGGTGACTTCGTAGACGATGGTGTCCGGCCCGGTCATCGTCAGCCGCTCCACGATATGGGCCTGGGGGCTGATCGGGGTGTCGTTTTCGGGCGGCGATCCCGTGGTGACGATGTTGGTGGCCGAAGGGCCGGGGCGCATGTTGCCGGTCTCGATCACCAGGGTATTGCCGTTCTCCCAATGGCCGCGGCTTTCCCCCATCCAGTTCCGGATCGGCGCCGGCAGGGGGGCGCTGCCATCGGTGGGGATGATCCGGACTTCGTGGATCATCTCCAGCTGGATCGCGACCAGGCCGGGCGACTGGAAGATCCGGATGCCGTTGTTGTACTGCATCGGCAGCATCGAGGCGGGCATGCCGCGCGTGATGCAGCGATCCCAGGTGTCGAAATCGCTGGTCCAGTCGAACGTCTGGTTCGCGCGCCAGCTCGACCGCATGAGCGCGGAGAGGCGCTTGCCTTCGGCCGTCATCTCGGGAAGGCGGCCGTTCGCCGGCGAGATCAGCAGCGAGGTGCGGCGGTTGGGCTCGCCCATCTCCACCCAGTGGCCCTGGCCCAGGCGATCGCCCTGATCCTCGTTCTCGTAGCGGGAGGCGGCCGTATCGATCCGCTGGGAGCGCGCCGCATATTCCTCGTCGGTCAGGAAGACGCGGTTGCCCTGCTCCGGATCGCGCTGCATCGGCGTGCCGTTGAGGTAATCGATCGGCCATCCGCCGCGAAAATCGGGCTCCCCCCAGGCGGTCGTGGCCGGGCGGTAATCGGTGGGCACCGGGGGCACCACGGTGAGATCGGCCGGGTCAGCCGCCATCGACGGCGCGGCGAGCGCCAGGGTGAGCGTGATCCCGGCAGCAGCAGCCAGGCCGGCGGCGATCCTGTTCGATTTCATGGCTTCAGGCTCCATTCTTGGAAAACTCGGCGAGTGACGGCGCGGCGGCTCAGCGCACGCGGTGAACGCGGATTCCGCGCTGGCCCGCGTAGCGCATCAGATAACCGCCCAGCGCCGTGCCCAGCAACTCCACCGCCTTGCCCCGCCGAGGCGGATCGTAGGACGGGGGCACGCTGTCGACGAACGCCCACTGGGCGCCGTCTTCCAGCGTCAGCAGCCAGATGCCGGGTTCCCGCTCTATCGCCACGGCGACTTGCGCGGTGATCCTGTCGGGCTCTGCCGGAGTGGACGTGGCCGGGCGCGGAAGCTGGCCCGCGCCGAAGCCGGCGGGCGCCCGTGCGGCGGGGGGCGGCGGAGCGGGCGCAGGGGACGCGGCGGGAGAGGCGGCGGGGCTCCCGGCCGGCTGCCCCTGTCCTTGGCCCTGTCCTTGGCCCCGCCCCTGATCCTGTCCCACCGGGATAGTGTCGTAACAGGCGATACGCGCGGCTTCGTCGCGCAACTGGCGACATTCCCGCATTTCACCCGCGATCGCTGCATCGCCGGATTGCGCGTGGGCGGCCCCGGCGCCGAGCAGCAGAACCGCCGCGCCCGCGAGCGTGGCCTTCGCCTTGCACGCCATCATCACTGTCTCCCTTCGCTATCAAGCAGCCGGCGGCGGATCGGAGGGAGCGTGGCCCGCCGCCGACTGCTCTGCCGGACCCTGGCGGGCCCGGAACCCATGGCCGCGGCTACATCCGCACTTTCACGCCGACGTAGAAGCGGCGGCCCAGCAAGTCATACTGGCTGCCGTTGTAAGGGCTGGCGGCGCGGCCGAAGCGGCCGGTGCCGTCACCCAGCACGTCATCGAGGAAGTAGCCGACATAAGGCGGCGCCTTGTCGAACAGGTTGTCGATCCCGAAGCGGATCGACGCGTTCTCCAGGACATCGATCTGGCCGGTGAGGCTGAACAGATCGTAGGCCGGCGCGCCGGCGACGTTGGTATTGGTATCGGTCGCCGCCGAAGCCGCCTTGACCGCCGGCTTGTGCTGCCATTGGAGGCCGATCGTCGCCGGACCCACCGAGTAGTTGAACCGGGTGAACATCTTCCAGCGGTAGGAACCCGACTGGGTGCCGACCTCACCACCGCCCAGCGTGCCGGCATAGTCGGTCAGCGGGATGGCGATCTGGTCGGGCGTGGTGGCGAACTTGTCGAGATAGGTGAAGTTCACATTGGTGGAGAACGTGCCGGGAAGGCCGATGCCGACATCCTCGAACGTCACGCCCCAATCGAGCTGCACGTCGAAGCCGGCCGTTTCGACCGCGCCCTGGTTGTCGTAATTGACCGTGACGACCTGCATGTCGCCGCTCACCTTGTCGCGGTCGATACGCTCGCACGCGTCGTTCATCTCGAAATTCGGATTGAATTCCTTGGTGAAGCACTGGCGGAACACCGAATCGATGCCCTGCTGCGAGATGCCGTCGGTCAGCTTGATGTTGTAGTAATCCGCCGACAGCCGCAGGCGGCGCAGCCAGGGGCTGTCCACCGGCGAGCTGATGACGGCGCCGATCGTGTAGGTCTTGGCCGTTTCTTCCCGCAGGCCCCGGGCGCCAGCCAGGAGCTGGGTGAAGTATTGCCCGCCGAGCAGGTAATCGTCGCGCCCATCGGCATAATATGTCGCGGCCCCGTCGGCGCCCATGATCTGCCGGCACAGGCCTTCGACCTGCCCCGCGGTGCCATTGGCGTTGAGATCCGGATTGGCCGAATAATTGCCGTATTGCATCGGCGAGGTGTTGTTCTCCAGCGAACAGGGATCGCCATCGCGCGCATAGGCGAGCGTGTTGGTGCGGGCGGTGAACAGTTCGCCCAGGTTGGGCGCGCGGCTGGCCTTCTGATAGCCGCCACGGAACCGCAGCCAATCGATCGGAGCCCATTCGCCGTTGATCTTGTAGGTACCGATCGTGCCGACCGAATCGTAGTCGGACAGGCGATAGCCAAGCTCCAGGTTAAGGTCCTGGGCGAAGGGCAGATCGGAAAGCACCGGCACCAGCAATTCGCCATAGACCTCGCGCACGGCGGTCGATCCCGAGGTGCTGGCCTGGGGGAAGGTCGTCGTCGTCTGGTAGAACGAAGACCCTTCGAAGGCCGAACTGTCCGAGGTGAATTCGAGCGAGTTCTTGCGGTAAGTGGCGCCGACCGCGAAGCGCAGCTGGCCGCCGGGCAGATCGAACAGGCCGCCTTGCAGGTTGGCTTCCACCAGGTCCTGCTTGATGTGGTTTTCGAACTGGACATCGGCGCTGCTGGCCAGATCGCAATCCGCGCTGAAGGCGGAATCGATGATGAACGGGCTGAGGCCGGTCTCGCAGCTTGCCGTCGAACCGTAACGATCGCCGTTGTTGCCGAGCGCAAAGAAGTTCAGTCCGTAGTTCGGCGAGGTCAGGATCGTGCGGAACCGTTCCAGCGCGACCAGGCCGACAAGGTTGCTCTTGGCGATCGTTTCCCCGTGCGAGGCGGTGACGTCCCAGGTGAAATCGGTGCCGGGGATATCGCCTTCGAAGCCGAGCTGGATCTGGAAGGTGTTGTTGTGGTTTTCCGTGCCGCGACGGCCGAAGGCGTCGAGCGAGTAGTTGGCGATCCACGGCGCATTGGGATCGGCACGGCTGTCGAGCAGCGCGGCGATATTGGCCGGAACCGGGAACACCTGCTTGTTGGTGCAGCCGCCGATCGGGCCGCAATCCAGGCCATAGCGGCCACCGGCCATGAAGTCCGGATTGGTCGGATTGTCCGTCAGGTCGTTCGGCGTGCCGTCAGGCAGCACGGAGGACACGCGAAAGTCCGCCGTTTCCGGCGCATAGGGACTGCCGACATAGACATCGTCGTTGTAAGGGATCGGCGTGCCGGTGGAGCCGAGCAGCACCGTGTTGAACGACAGCGAGCGGGTGGACGTCCGCGCGAAATAGGCCTGGGCGACGAAGCTGATCGAATCCGTGATGTCGTAATCGCCCTTGGCGAAGAACGAATAGCGGTTCTGCGGCGAGGACAGGATGCGATCGGGATTGTTCTGTTCAAGCAGGCCGGTGTCGAGGATCTTGCGGGTGACGCCGCCATCCGTGCCGCCCTTGTAGTTGAGCAGCAGCGGATAATAGACGCCGTCCACCGTGCGCGAGGTATTGGTCCACAGCGAGCCATCGTCGTTGAAATAGATCGGCGCGGTGCCCGGCACGTTGACCGGGGCGCCGGGGAACATGCCGGTCAGCACGGCTTCATTCCACGGGTTGGTGCCTTCGGGGGAAACGTAGTTTTCCGACAGGAAGAACTCCTCGCCGGGGACGGTGGGATCGGCGCGCGCGTGGCGGTAGGATTTGCGATCCGCGCGCAGGAGCTGTTCGCGCTTGTAGTATTCCATGCCCAGCATCACGCTGCCGCGCCCGTCGGCGAGCGAGGCGCCGACCAGCGAGGACAGGCGATATTCCTCGCCGCCGCCCTGGGGCGAGAAGCTGACCTGGCCATCGAAATCGAGGCCGGTGAAATCCTTCTTGAGGATGAAGTTCACCACCCCGCCCACGGCATCCGCGCCGTAAGTGGACGAAGCGCCGCCGGTGATGATCTCCACCCGTTCGACCGCCGCCGAGGGGATCGAGTTGATGTCGATCACGCCGGTGCCGTTGATCGGCGTGGCGCGGCGCCCGTCGATCAGGACGAGGTTGCGGTTCGAGCCGAGCTGGCGGAGGCTGATCGTCGAGACGCCCGGCGTGCTGTTGGCGTTCGGCTGGATGTCCTGCGTGTCGAACTGGGTCAGCGCCGGGCTGAACTGGGGCAGCTTGTTGAGATTGGCTTCGAGCGCCACCGCGCTGCTCTGTTCGATGATGTCGGAATCGACCGTGACGATCGGGCTGGTGGCCACATAGTCACGCCGCGCGATGCGCGAGCCGGTGACGATGATCTGGCTGGATGCCCCGGATGCGCTGGCCGCCGGGCCAGCCGTTTCTTCGGCTTCGGCGGCTTGATCGGCATCCTGCGCCAGAACCGCACCTGGATACAGCAGAGCACCGGCCGCCCCGATGAATAGAGCTGCCTTATATCCCTTAACACCATATTGCATGATAACCTCCCCTATCATTCCCAATTTTTCACTGTTCTCTGGCTCCGAAACCTTTGATCCTTTCATTATTGAGAGCGCACGAGGCCATCCCGAAAATCACTGGCGATTTCCGGGTGATTATTCTCGCCGACCCTCATGGCTTCGGCGGGCGCGATTCGTATAGCAACCTAACTATTTGGTCAATGAACGGTTGTTAGGTTTAATATTGTTGTTCTAACTGATTGAACGGGAAGGCCGGCGGGAGGATGGGCGCGCGGGGGACGGACCGATCCGGGACAGCCGCGGACGATCGCCTTGACGAGTTGCCGGGCCCTTCGCAGAATCATTGGTTAATTCGGGCGGGGGTCCCCATCGTGGAAAATATCGCCCCGGCGATCGGCGCATGACATTCCGGAAAGAGCCCTATGCCCTATGAAAAAGAGAAGAGCGGCTTCGAAACGTATCGCGAGGGAGGGACCACCAATAGCATAAGCGCCTTCATCAAGATGGTGCTGGTAGTTCGCCAGTTCCGCCATCAGCTTGACGAGAAGCTGAGGACCATCCGGCATAGCTGCGCCCGGATGGAAACGTTGAGCGCGATCCTGAATATTCGCGGCCCCAAATCGCAAAGCGACGTCGCCAAGCGGCTGCGGGTGGAAGCCGCGACGGTGACCCGCATGGTCGATATCCTGAGCAAGGAAGGCCTTGTCGAACGCGCGGCCGACCCGAACGACCGGCGAGTCAACCTGCTGTCGATCTCACCGAAAGGGGAAATCGAGCTGGAGAAGATCTTCGCCGTCTATGACGCCTTGCGCTTCCATGTGCTGGAGGGGCTTTCCGCCGAGGATATCGAGACGCTGCACCGGATATTCGATCATATGACGGCGCGGCTCGAACAGCCGATCGAAAGCACGATCCGCATCGGCCTTCCCGTTTACGAACGCCCCGTTAGCCCGGGCGGCGGGCGCACCGGGAAGCGGGGCTAGAGCGTGATCGCGTTAAGTTGAAACACTCGCAATGACGATTCGGGGATAGGGGATCATGGTCTAGCCGATAGCGCCATTCGCGGGCCGCAGGACCAGGGAGGCATCCGTCGGGCGGTGCGTGCCGTGGGCGGCGGCGGCCTGGCGCAAGGCGTGGCGGATGCGGGCCATGACGCCGGGATCGGCCTTGGCCGAATGGACGACATAGGCGGAATAGGAGAATTCCGGGCTGTCTGGCACCAGGACCAGGCGCCCTTCCTCCAGATAAGGGCGGACGAAGCTTTCGCGGAAATAGCCGCTACCGCCCGTGGCCAGGATATAGTCCAGCGCCAACGGGCCGTAGCCGATCGAGACCACCGGCTTCGCCTGATCGGGAAAGGCGGCGTGATAGCTGGCCATGAATTCCTCCCCCCAGTCTATCTCCACGTGATCTTCGGACGACAGCGGCTGGCTGGCCGGCGTGGTGCGGACCAGCACCAGCTTTTCCTCGAACAACAGCTCCGCGATCACGCCGGGGCGCCGCAGGGCAGCGTAGATGATGGCGACATCGAGCGAGCTGTCCTGCACCCGTTGCAGCAGGCGCTCGGACGTGTCGATCCGCGCGTTGACGGCGATTTCCGGGCATTCGCGGCGCATCCACAGCAGCCAGTGCCGCAGCAGCGGGCTCCACAGGCTGAGCTCCGCGCCGATCGTGACCACCGTGTCGCGGCCCGGCGGCAAGGCCACCGCACGCCGCGCGCGATCCCAGATCTGCACCATGGTGGTGGCGAAGCGGAGGAACTGTTCCCCCGCCGGGGTCAGCTTGGCGCCGGCCTTGTTGCGGATGAACACCGGCCGGTCCAGCCGATCTTCCAGCACCCGGATCCGCGCGCTGACCGCCGTTTGCGTGAGATTGAGATTGGCGGCCGCGCCGACGAAGCTGCCCGTCTTGACCACTTCCAGGAAAGTACGGGCGACTTCGATATCCATACCCAACAACTTTCATGACAACTGACAATAATAGTCATTTGCTTGCTGGATGTAGCGGGCGAATATCCGCCAGGCAAGGAGAGGCGCGCCCCCGCCATGACCATCCAGCTCGGCCAGATCGCGCCCGACTTCGAACAGGACACGACCCACGGCCGCATCCGTTTCCATGACTGGCTGGGATCGGCCTGGGGCCTGCTGTTCAGCCATCCGCGCGACTTTACCCCGGTATGCACCGGCGAGCTGGGCGAAGTGGCGCGGCTGCGGCCGGAGTGGGAGCGGCGCCATGTCAAGCCGATCGGGCTATCGGTCGATCCGGTGGAGGCGCATCATCGGTGGAACGCCGAGATCGCCGAAACGCAGGGCTATGCGCCGGATTTCCCGATGATCGCCGATCCCGACGGGCGCATCTGCGCGCTTTACGGCATGATCCACCCGCAATGCGACGCCAGCATGACCGTGCGATCGGCCTTCGTGATCGATCCGGCGCGGAAGGTGCGGCTGACGCTGGCCTATCCGCTGAGCACCGGGCGCAACTTCGCCGAGATCCTGCGCGCGATCGACAGCGTGCAGCTGACCGATGCACGCAGCATCGCCACCCCGGTCAATTGGCAGGTGGGCGATCCGGTGGTCATTTCCCCCCGGCTTTCCGACGAGGAAGCCGCGCGGCAGTTTCCGCAAGGCTATCGCACGATCAGACCCTATTGGCGGATCGTGGACCTGGGCGGTTCCGAATAACTCAGAACAGCCCGTGGCTGCCCGCCACGGCGCCGAGCACGGTGACCACGGCGAGCAGCAAAAGCAGCCGGTGGACCCATTCCAGGCGGCGGAACCGCGCGGCCGGTTCGGCGGCGCGGTTCGACGGGCGGTGGCCGAGCAGCGGCTCCACCACGAAGAGCATCAGCGCGAAGAACAGCCACAGGCAGACCATGGCATGCATCCACCAGAAGCGCAGGTCTTCGAACCGATCCCACATCTGCGCGCGATAGATCATCCAGAACCCGCTGGCCCCGGCGAGCAGGACCCACAGCCGCGCCTGCGGCGCAAAGCGCCGCTCGATCCGTCCGAATGCTTCCATGCGCTGCGCGGCATCGTCGTGGCGGCGGATCGAGGGCATCACGACGCACGTGACGAAGCCCACGCCGCCGATCCACATCAGCACCGCGAGCACGTGGAGCGCGCGGGCCACAATGAAATCGTCCACCCTGTTCCTCCTGCCCCAACCCCCCAAGACCCCCGCGCCGCCGCCCGAGCGGCGCCTATGCGCGGGGATGATTCCGCCGAGAAGCCGCGATCACCCGCGCCTCATGGTGTTCTTCGTCCAGCGTGGCGCCATCGCGCGATGCCGCGACAAGTATCCGGTGCCCCTGCGCTGCCCACGGGTTCGCCGATGCGCGTGAGGGGAAGCGCGCCCGGCTCATTCGCCGGGCTTGGGGCTGCCCCAGGCCGGCGGATCGCTGGCGGGGAAGGACTGGATCGAGGCTTCGTCCACCCGGTCGAACGGCTCGCCCGCGGCGATCAGCCGTTCCGCCCGGGCCATGACATCGGCCGAAAGCGCGGCCAGAACCGACGCGTTGTCCGTCCGTTCGGGCGAGGCGACGCAGGAACAGAACTGCTGCTGGACGACTTCGCCGGCCAGTTCCGCCAGTGCGCGATCCTCCAGGCGAAAGCGCGAGGCCACCAGCCGCGCCGCATCGTCAAGCGCGCCGGGCTGGATCGGATCGTCATATTCGTGCGTCATCGCGTGATGCTACACCATCTGGAACAGGGTCACCATGAGCCCCAGGGCAAGGCCGAAGACCAGGATCATCATGCCTGCGATCCGTAGAACGTATGTCAACGGATCCGGGTCCGCGTGCGAGTCCGTGGGCCGACTTGCGCCAAGCCCGAACAATTCGCGGACGAAGCGCTGGCGGAACGCCATCAGGAAGCCGACGATGGCCATGCCGATCCCGCAGGCATCTACGATCAGCACATAGACAGGCACGACCGCCCCCTATCGCCGGGGCCGGAGCGCGCGGCCGGCCCGGTCAGGCACATGCCGCAAGCCCCGCGTCCAGGCCCGCGATCAGATCCTGTTCCGCTTCCAGCCCCACGGAAAGGCGCAGCAAGGCATCGCTAATGCCCGCCACGGCGCGCGCTTCCTCCCCCATGTCGGCATGGGTCATCGTGGCCGGATGGGCGATCAGGCTTTCGACGCCGCCGAGCGATTCAGCCAGGGTGAAGGTCCCGACGGATTCGACGAAGCGGCGCGCCGCCTGCGCGCCGCCGGCCAGTTCGAAGCTGAGCATCGCGCCGAAGCCGCGCTGCTGGCGGGCGGCGATGGCATGGCCGGGATGGCTGGCAAGGCCGGGATAGTGGACTCGGGCGACCGCGCGGTGCCGCGCCAGGTGGCCGGCGATGACCATGGCGGACATCTGCTGCCGGTCCAGCCGGACAAACAACGTCCGCAGTCCACGCAGGGTGAGCCAGGCATCGAACGGCGCGCCGGTGGAACCCACGACATTGGCCCAGTAACGCAGTTGATCCGCCTTGGCGGGATCGGCCGCGATCACCGCCCCGCCGATCACGTCGGAATGGCCGTTCAGGTACTTGGTGGTGGAATGGATCACGTAATCGGCGCCCAGGGCGAGGGGGCGCTGCATCGCCGGGGTGAGGAACGTGTTGTCCACCGCGACCTGCGCCCCGGCCGCCTTGGCCAGGGCGGCCAGCGCGGCGATGTCCACCACTCGCATGAGCGGATTGCTGGGCGTTTCCACCAGGACCAGCGCCGGCCGCTGTTCGAGCACGGCGGCCAGCGCGGCGGAATCGCCCTGATCGACCAGGCTGAGCGCGATCTGCCCGCGTTCAGCCCGCGCCTTCAACAGGCGCAAGGTGCCGCCGTAGCAATCGTGCGGCGCCAGCACGCCCGCGCCGGCGGGAAGCCCGCTGATCAACAGGTCTATGGCCGCCAGGCCGCTGGAGGTGACGACCGCGCCGGCACCGCCTTCCAGCCGCGCCAGCGCTTCCGCCAGCAGATCGCGCGTGGGATTGCCCGCGCGCCCATAGTCATAGGCGCGCGGCGCATCATAACCTGCGAACGTATAGGTGCTGGACAGGTAGATCGGCGGAGCGACCGCGCCGAACGCCACATCGCCGCCGACCCCATAGGCCGAAGCCACCGTCTCCGGCCGGGCATGATCGGGGTGTGCACGATCGAGGTCGGCAAGATCGGGCTGGCGTTCAGTCATTGAAGAACCGTCCTTCCGTTACCTCGCGCACGATGCCCGCGCGGATCGTGAAATCACCGAGGCGATCCCCAGCCGGACGCCCGCGCGCAGGGCGCCCGAGCCCTTGATCCAGCCGTTCGAGGATCGCCCCCTCCCCCATTCCCGCGGATCATACGATCGAGACGCTGCCCATGGAAACCCCCGCCGAGCTAGAGGGTGTACCTGCCGGGCGCGCGGCCGGTGAGGCCGGCCGACCATCCAGCCCCTTTCCCGCCCCAGCAGGGCCACTAGGGGAAATCCCGTATCGCGAGCACGGACGGTCCCGGCGTTGCCGGTTTCAGTGCCGAGGAGGATGAGCGGGCCGCGCATGAACGACGCCGGCTGCGGGGAAGAAGTGGAACGCAAGCCGGCGCCGAACCCGGCGAAAAAGCCGCTGAGCCATCGCGCCTGCGGCGGATCGAGCGATTGGGACAAATCCTCGACCTGCCGCCCTTGTTCAGGCGTCAGCATGTCCGTTGGCCTATCCGACGCCATGCGCGTATTTCCTTGGCGTGCGGTATTCCGGCGCTCCGGCCCGTTAGATCGGGCCGCGTCCGAGCGCTTGGTGCCACGAAGCCCTTTCATCCGGAGCCCGACCCTGCGGCGCAATTATACATAAGGCAAATGCATATTATTGCCGTATAACTGCACCAAATTTTATGATCGGGCAGTCACGCCATCTGCGAGATCGTGACCAGGCGCACGAGTTCGGACAGGGTCTTGACCTGCATCTTCATCATCACGTTGGCGCGATAGACTTCTACCGTGCGCGCGCTGATCGCCAGATCATAGGCGATCGCCTTGTTCGCCTTGCCGGCCACGAGCCCTTCCATCACCTCACGCTCGCGAGGGCTGAGGGCGGCGAGGCGTTCGCGCACGGCCTGACGTTCCGCCTGCACTTCCTCGTCGCCGGCCTGGCGGGCCAGCGCCTGGTGGATCGCGCCCAGGATCACCTCGTCATCGAACGGCTTTTCGATGAAATCGGCGACGCCGGCCTTCATCGCCTGGATCGCCAGCGGCACATCGGCATGCCCCGTGATGACGATCACCGGCGCGGCGGCTTCACGCTTCTTCAACTGTTCCACGAGCTGGATCCCGCTGGTCCCCGGCATCCGCACGTCGGTGACGATGCAGGCGCCCGCCAGCGGCGGCGAGGCCGTGAGGAAGGCATCGGCCGAGGGGAAGGAACGGACCCTTATCCCGGCGACATCGAGCAGGAATTCGAGCGAATGGCGGGCACTGTCATCATCGTCGATCACGTAAACGATCGGGTCACTCGCCATCGTAGAGTTCCTCCTTGCCGACGCCCGGCAGCGTGAAGCCGAACAGCGCGCCGCCGCCCTCGCGCGCCTGGGCCCAGATGCGCCCGCCGTGCGCTTCGACGATCGTGCGCGAGATCGACAGCCCCACGCCCATACCCGTCCGCTTGGTGGTGATGAAGGGCTGGAACAGCCGATCGGCCACATCGGGATCGATGCCCGGCCCGGTGTCCGCCACCAGGACCCGCACCATACCGCGCTCGGCGGGTTCGAGGGAGATGGTCAGTTCCTTGCGCGCCGAGGGCGCTTCGGCCATCGCATCGACGGCGTTGCGCATCAGGTTCAGCACCACCTGTTGAACCTGCACCTTGTCGGCCAGGACCTGATCGACCAGGGGGCTGAAATCGTATTGCACGCAGATGCCGTGCTCCTTGGCGCCGACCAGCGCCAGGGCGCTGGCTTCCTCGATCAGCTTGGGCAGGCTTTCGACGGATCGTTCGGTTTCGCCCCGGGCGACGAATTCGCGCAGACGGCGGATGATATCGCCCGCGCGCAAGGCCTCGATGGCGGCAAGCTCCACCGCGTCGGCGACCTTCTCGTGCGGCACTTCGGGCCGGGCCAGCAGCATGCGGCTGCCTTTCAGGTAATTGGCGATGGCGGAGAGCGGCTGGTTGATCTCGTGCGCCAGGGCCGAGGCCATTTCGCCCAGCGCGGTGAGCCGCGAGACGTGGACCAGTTCGTTTTGCAGTTCCTGCAACCGCGCTTCCGCCTGCTGGCGTTCGGTCAGGTCCCGCACGAAGCCGGTGAAGTAGCGCTGCCCATCGGCCTGCATCTCACCCACGACCAGCTCGATCGGGAAGGTCGATCCGTCCTTGCGTTCGCCCACCACCACGCGCCCCCGGCCGATGATGCGCTTTTCCCCGGTGCGATAGTAGCGTTCGAGATAGCCGTTGTGCGCCGAACGATACGGTTCGGGCATCAGCGTGCTGACATTGCGGCCCCGGACCTCTTGCGCCGTCCGCCCGAACATCCGTTCGGCGGCGTGGCTGAAATCGCGGATCAGCCCTTGCTCGTCGATCACCACCATGGCATCGGGCACCGTATCGAGGATCGAGCGCAAGTGCGCTTCGCGGCTGGCCAGCCCGGCGGCGGCAGCTTCGGTTTCGACGCGCGCCCGCTGGAACCATTCGCCCCCGACCGCGATGGCGATCCCGAAGATCACGAACGCCCCGGCGGCGATCAGATTGCCGTTTTCGAGCGGGCCGGTCATCCGATCGCACCACAGCCCGGCCGCCGCCCCCAGCAAGGCCGCCAGCGCGCCGGCGCGGACGCCCGAAAGCGCGCTGGCCACCACCACGCCGGGGACGAAGAAGATGAACGTCGCCCGCTGCCCCAGCTCTTCCGCGAACAGCAGGAGCACGCCGGCCGCCCCGGCGATGGCGACGATGGCCAGCGCCAGCGCCGCCGCCACCGACAGGCGCGGCAGGAACCGGCTGGCGAAGCTGGGCCGGCCCACCTCCGGCAAGGCCCTTAGGGGCACGGTATTAGGGAGATGATCCAAATTTCGCAGCTCCATACCCTCCCCTATCTGCCGTGCGTGGCGGCGCGCGAGTGCAAACTGCGCCGCGAAGTGGAGGCGATTCAATGGCGGTACCGTTCATCGATCTGGGCGTTCATCACAAGCCCCGCGAGTTTTCCGACCGGATCGCCTTCGGCTTCACCAAGGCGCTGCGCTGGTGCGCGGACACGTTCTTCGCCCAGCGTTACGGCCACCGGGCCGTGGTGCTGGAAACGGTCGCCGCCGTGCCGGGCATGGTCGGCGCCACGATCAACCACCTCGCCTGCCTGCGCCGCATGTGTGACGACAAGGGCTGGATCAAGACGCTGATGGACGAGGCCGAGAACGAGCGGATGCACCTGATGACCTTCATCGAGGTGTCCAAGCCCACGCTGTTCGAGCGCGCGGTGATCATCGGCGTGCAATGGGTGTTCTACCTGTTCTTCTTCGGCCTTTACCTGGTCAGCTCGAAAACGGCGCACCGGGTGGTGGGCTATTTCGAGGAAGAGGCGGTGATCAGCTATACGCATTATCTGGCGGAGATCGATTCCGGCCGCAGCGCGAACGTGCCCGCACCGGAAATCGCCAAGCGATACTGGGGCCTTCCCGATACGGCCACGCTGCGCGACGTCGTGCTGGTGGTGCGCGCGGACGAGGCCCATCACCGCGACGTGAACCACGGCTTCGCCAACGAGCTGGCCGGGCTGCCGGTGGGCCAGGTGGCCGAGTGCCCGCCGCATGTGGAACTGCGGCCGCACTGGAAGCAGGCGGCCTGATGCTGCCCGCCCAGGGAGGACAGGTCATGGCCGCCGCCGCCCCGATCCTGCTTTATGTCGGCGATCGGCCGGTCCTGTCCTCGCTGGAGTTCGCGCTGGCGCTCGACGGCTTCGATGTCGAGAACGGTTCCGACGAAAGGGCCGATCCGATGGCCGCAGGCTGCCTGGTGGTGGACCAGGGCTATCAGGGCGACGGGGCCGGCTTCCTGGTGGCGCTGCGCGAGCAGGGCTGCACTGCGCCGGCGATCCTGCTGGTGACCGATCTCAGTGCCGCGCTGAGGATCCTGATCGAGGCGGCCCATATCATGCCGATCGAAAAGCCCCTGATGGGCGAAGAGCTGACGCAGGCCTTGCGCGAGGTGTTGACCGTCTGCCGCGACAGGGGACTGGTGGCGTGAGCGCGGCCATGCCCGAGGCCCTGCAGCCCTACAAGCGCACGGCGACTTTCACCGAGGCCACCGTGCCCGCCGCGCTGCTGAACGAACATTCGACCAAGGAAGGCGCCTGGGGCCTGATCCATGTGGAAGAGGGGCGCCTTCGCTATCTGGTGACCGATCCGCGCCGGCCGCCGCTGGTGCGCGAGCTTACCCCCGAAAGCGCACCCATGCTTGTCGAGCCGACCATCCTGCACCGGGTGGAACCCCTCGGCCCGGTGCGCTTCCACATCCAGTTCCTTCGGGCGGAAACCTGAAACGCACAATCCAGGAGACAGGATATGAACCTCTTCAACGGCCGCACGGCGAGTGCGGCCGAAGACATATCGGACATCCATCCGGGCCGCTATATCGCCACGGGCGTGGTGTCCGCCTTCGCCGCGGGCCTGCTGTTCGCGCTGTCGTTCATCGCCACGCCGGTCAAGTTCATGGCCGCGAACGTTCCGCTGGAGCAGTTGCTGGCGGTGGGGCGGGTAACCTTCCGCGCCTCTGCCGGGGCGGAGGCGCTGCTGCTGTTCGCCCTGGTGATCCTGGCGCCCAGGGGCCTGCGCCGCTGGCCCATCGGCATTGCCGTGGTGCTGGCCGCGCAGTTCACGTTGCTGCTGCCCGTGCTCGACGAGCGGGCGCTGGCGGTCATGGCCGGGCAAGTGCTTCCCCCGACCGTGCTGCGCGAAGTGTGGATCGCGGCCGACGTGGCGCGGATCGCCGCCTATCTGGCCCTTTGCGTGATGACGCTGCGCACCAGCGCCGAGTGGCGCTCGCGGTGGGACCGGCGAGGATAGGCGGTGATCGCCCACCGCTGAATCGTCATTGCGAGCGCAGCGAAGCAATCCAGGGCGGCAGCGCAATGCGCTCTGGATTGCTTCGCTACGCTCGCAATGACGAAGGATGGTTGCTTTCGCCGAGACCTATCGCGCGGGGGCGGGCCGTTTGCGGCACTGGCCGGAATGGCAGCCCTTGGCACAGCAGGCATTGTTCCCCTCTCCCCGGGCGGGCAGCTGATCGAAGGGCACGGGCATCAGGCCGCCGCCGCACAAGGCGATCATCGCTTGCGGCCGGGCTTGCGCCGCGAGAGGGCCGATCATCGCCGGAACCACGGCGATCGCGGCGAAGACGAGCGCGCCGCGGCGCATCAATTCCGCCCCTCGCCTTCCTCGTCGTCATCGTCGAGCAGGATGCGGCTGGCGGCGCCGTCGGGATCGTCGAACTGGCCGTGGCGCAGGGCCCAGAAGAAGCCGATCAGGCCGAGCAAGCCCAGGCCCAGCGCGACCGGAATCAGGAACAGCAGGCCGTTCACCGGACCGCCCTGGCCAGGCGCAGCGAATTGGCCACCACGATCAGCGAACTGGCCGACATCGCCGCCGCCGCGATCAGCGGGGTGAGCAGGCCGGCGATAGCCAGCGGCACGGCGAGGATATTGTAGCCGATGGCCAGCGCGAAATTCTGCCGCACCACGCGCATGGTTGCGCGCGATGCGGCAACGGCGCGCGGCAGGGCCAGCAGCGAATCCGAGACGAAGACGACATCGGCGGCCTGAAGGCCGACATCGCTGGCCGAGCCCGGCGCGATCGAGGCATCGGCCGCGGCGAGCGCCGGCCCGTCATTCAGCCCGTCACCCACCATCAGCACCTTGTGCCCCGCCGCCTGGAGACGGACGATCGCATCCTGCTTGGCGGCCGGCGTCGCTCCCCACTGCGCGGTCAGGCCCGTCTGGCGGGCGGCCTCGGCCACGGCCGCGTGATTGTCGCCCGAAAGGATCGAGGATTCGATGCCGAGGCGATCGAGGCGGGCGAGTGCTTCGGCGGTATCGGGGCGCAGCCGATCGGCATAGGCGATCAGCCGGTCCGGCCGGGAGCCGATCGCCAGGGCCGAGGCCATGCCGCCGGCCACCTGCGGGCGCCGTAGAGCCACCGAATCCTCGTTCCACCGGGCGAAAACCCCCGTTCCCGGCACTTCGGCGACATCCACCAGCGGAGCGGCGCGATGGCCGGCGGCGGCGAGCGCATCGGCCAGCGCGCGGGACAGCGGGTGGCCACTGTGCGACGCCAGCGCGAGACAGACCGCCGCCTCCTCAGCCGTGAGCGCGGCCAGCGCGGCGGGATCGGGCAGCGGGCGGCCGAGTGTGAGCGTGCCCGTCTTGTCGAGCAGCGCGCGATCCACCCTGGCCAGCCGTTCGAGAGCCGAACCGTCCTTGACCATGATCCCCGCCCGCATCAGCGCCCCGCTGACCACGACTTGCGCCACCGGCACGGCCAGGCCCAGCGCGCAGGGGCAGGTGATGATCAGCACGGTGACGCCGACGACCAGCGCCTGGTAGAGCCCGGCGCCGGCCACCAGCCAGCCGAGCGTGGCAAGCGCGGCGAGCGTATGGACGGCGGGCGCATAGAGCCGCGAGGCGCGATCGGCCAGGCGGACATAGCGCGAGCGGCCCTGCCCGGCCGCTTCCATCAGCCGGGCGATCTCCGCCAGAGTGGTGTCGCGCCCGACTTGCGAGACGCGCACGTCGACCGGGCTATCGAGATTGAGCGTGCCGGCCAGCACGGTATCGCCGGTACGCCGCACGACCGGCGCGGCTTCCCCGGTCAGCAGGGCCTGATCGAACCGGCTGGCGCCGGCGACGATCTCTCCATCGGCGGCAAGCCGTTCGCCGGCGGCCACGCGCATCAGCATCGCCGGCGCCAGATCCTGGGTCTTGTGCCAACGGGGCGTGCCGTCATCGCCCACCACCAGCGCGCCCGTGGCCGCCTGCCTGAGCAAGGCATCGACCCCGGTGCGCGCCCGATCGCGCATCATCGCATCGAGCACTCTCCCGGCGAGGAGGAAAGTCAGCAGCATCAACGCCCCGTCGAACCAGGCGTCCCGGCCCCCGCTCGCGGTTTCGTAGAGGCTGAGGCAGGTGGCGATGACGACGCCGATGGAAATCGGCACGTCCATGTTGGTGCGCCCCTTGCTGAGCGCGCTCCACGCCGAACGGAAGAACGGCTGCCCGGCATAAGCGATCGCCGGAACGCCGATCAGCGCCGACAGCCAGTGGAACAGCGAGCGCGTTGCCCCGTCCGCCCCTGCCCAGACGCTGACCGAGAGCGTCATGACGTTCATCGCGGCGAAGAAGGCGACCGCGAGCGGGGCCAGCAATGGCCGCACGGCGGCATAGCGCGGCGCAAGCTCGTCACGGCGCGGCTGCGCCTTGAAGCCGATGCCGGACAGCGCGGCGACGAGGTCCGGCGTGTCGAGGCCCGGCGAATGGGCGACCGACACGGTGCGCGCGGACAGGTTGACCCGCGCCCGCGCCACGCCCGGCAGCGCCGCCAGGCCGCGCTCCACCTTGCCCATACAGCTGGCGCAGTGCATCCCCGGCACCGAAAGCACGGTGTGGACCTGGTCCTGCGCCGTGATTTCGGCGAGCGCGTTCACCGCAGCTCTTCCTGGCGGCGCCAGTGCCGCCCGCCTGCCTCCACTTCCAGCCGCAGCAGCCAGCGGCCGGCCGGCAGTGCCTCCGTCGACAGGAAGCGGCCTTCGCCATTCGGCTCGAACGCGAGCGCGCGATCGGGCAGGCGCCCCAGCGGATGCCGCGCCATGGCGCTGACGGCCGCGCCTTCGGGGACGCCCGAGAGCTGCACGGCCAGCCGGTTGTCCGGCCGCCAGGTGGTGACCGCATCCCAGCCGAGCGCGCGCTGGCGCTTCGCCTCGTCCAGCCAGCCGTTGAATTCCTGGCTGGCGACATAGGAGTTTTCGACCACGATCCCGCCGAAGGTGGTTACGGCGAAGCGCGCCATGGTGAAGTTGACCGCGATGATGATCCCGAAGAAGGCGACCATGATCGCGAACATGTGGCGCCCGGTGAAAGTCTTCATCGTGCTATTCCTCCGGCGCGGCGAAGCGCGCCTTGGCGATATCCGTTTCCGGCTGGTCGCCCAGCGTGGTCACCGCGAAGGAGAAATCCTGCGCCGGCGTGCCCGTGGCGGCGATGACGTAGATGCGCAGCGGCTCTGTCGCGTCGGGCGGAACGCGCTGGGTCAGCGCGCGGGCCGCATCCTCGCGCGGCATCTCGCTGGTCCACATCACGGCGCCGGGCAGGCCTTCCAGGCTGACGCGCATGTCGCGTGGGCGGCTTTGCATGTTGCGCAGCTTGACGGTGAAGCCATTGCGCACCGATCCGTCGCTCATCAGCATGAAGGGCGGATTGCGATCCTGCTCCACGGAGATATCGACATGGGTGCGCGCGCCGAGGGCGAACAGCAGCCCGAGGCCGATCCCGCCCCAGACCAGGAAATAGAGCACGGTGCGCGCGCGCAGCAGGGTCTTCCACGCGGGGCGCGGAGCTTCGCCGGCGATCTCGCGCTCGGTATCTTCCAGCGTGACATAGTCGATCAGCCCGCGCGGGCGGCCGACTTCGGCCATGACCCGGTCGCAGGCATCGATGCACAGCGCGCAGGTGATGCAGCCGATCTGCGGGCCTTCGCGGATGTCGATGCCGGTGGGGCAGACAGCGACGCACTGGTTGCAATCGATGCAGTCCCCGAACGGCTCGGGCGCGGCGCGGGCCTTCTTGAGACTGCCGCGCGGTTCCCCCCGCCAGTGCTTGTACGTGACGGTGAGCGACTTCTCATCCATCATCGCCGACTGGATGCGCGGCCAGGGGCACATGTAGATGCACACCTGTTCCCGCAGGAAGCCGCCGAGCATGACAGTGGTCAGCGTGAGGATCGCGACGGTGATATAGGCGACGGGCGCCGCCTGCCCGCTCCAGAAATCGCGCACCAGCGTGGGCGCGTCGGCAAAGTACATGATCCATGCGCCGCCGGTCCAGAAGCCGATGACGAGATAGATCGCCCACTTCAGCGATCGCTTGGCGATCTTGCCCGGCCCCCACGGCGCCTTGGCCAGGCGCATCTGCGCATTGCGATCGCCGTCGATCAGGCGGTCGATATGCTGGAACAGATCGGTCCACACCGTCTGCGGGCAGGAATAACCGCACCAGGCGCGGCCGACCGCGCTGGTGATGAGGAACAGGCCGATCCCGGCCATGATCAGCATCCCGGCCACGAAATAGAATTCGTGCGGCCAGATCTCGATACCGAACATGTAGAACCGGCGATGCGCGAGATCGACCAGCACCGCCTGATCGGGCGCATAAGGGCCGCGATCCCAGCGCAGCCACGGCGTGCCGTAGTAGATGCCGAGGGTTACCAGCATCACCAGCCATTTCAGCCGGCGGAAATGCCCGTCGATCTTCTGCGGGAAGACCGCCTTGCGCTTGGCGTAGAGCTTTATCGGCGCGCCATCGTCCGGGGAAAGGGGGCTATGACGCGTCATCGGATTCCGCCGGCGGCGCGGCAGCCTCCGCGAAAGCCTCACCCCCGCCGAGCGAATGCACGTAGGCGGCCAGCATCCTGATCGTGGCCGGATCGAGCCGCCCCTGCCAGGCGGGCATGACCCCGTGGCGCGGATGGGCGATCTGGGCGACGATATCCCGCTTCTTCCCGCCATAAAGCCAGATGGCATCGGCCAGGTTGGGAGCCCCCACGGCGCGGCTGCCGTGGCCGTCGGCGCCGTGGCAGACGGCGCAGTTATCGGCGAAGAGCCGCGCGCCGGCGGCATTATCGCGCGCCTTGCCCGAGAGGCTGAGCACGTGATCCGCCACTTGCCCCATCTGCGCCGTTGTCAGGATGCCGTCGCCGAAAGCGGGCATGAAGCTGGTGTGCGTTTCGCTGTCCCCCGGCTGGCGCGTGCCGTGGGCGATCGTCCGTTCGATGGACTGGAGATCGCCGCCCCACAGCCAATCGTCATCGTTGAGATTGGGATAGCCCGCCCCGCCCGCGGCCCCGGCGCCGTGGCACTGGACGCAGTTGACGCGAAAGGCGGCGCGCCCGCCGGCCACGGCCTGGCGCATCAGGTCGGGGTTTTCCGGCAGGTTTTCTATCGGAGTGGCCGCGAGAGCCGCCAGGAAAGGCGCCCGGCGATCGTTCTCGCGCTCCATCTCCTGGGCGAGCTGGCCGCGGCTGCTCCAGCCGAGCACGCCTTGCGTGGCGCCGTGGACCAGCGGCCAGGCCGGATAGAGGACGACGTAGATCACGCCCCAGACGATGGTGATATAGAGCGCGATCAGCCACCAGCGCGGCATCGGCGTATCGAGTTCCTCGATCCCATCCCATTCGTGGCCGACGGTGGACGTGCCGGTGGCCTCGTCTATCCGACCGGCGCGGGATGTGGGGCCCTTGTCAGGCTTCGTCATCGTCATCTTCCTCGAAGATCGCTTCGGCGGCCTTGCGGTTGTTGTCCTTCGCGCCGGGCCTGAACGGCCAGGCGACGAAAGCCGCGAACACGATCAACATCACCAGCAGGCCCCAGCTGTCGGCCAGGTGGCGCAGCATGTCGTAAGTCGAATGGGTGCTCACCGCCCGGTCTCCCCGGCGAGCACTTCCTGCGCGGCGGCGCCGTTCACATCGACCAGCGTGCCGAGCATCTGGAGATAGGCCACCAGCGCATCCATTTCGGTGAGGCGGCCCGGCTGGCCATCGAAATCGCGCTGCTGCGCCTTGGGGTAGCGTTCCGCCAGGTCTTCCGCATCGGCATCGGGATCGGCCTGCGCCTTCAGGTCCTTGAGCGCCATCTGCAGGTCACGCTCGGTATAAGGCACGCCGACATCGCGCAGCGCCCGCAGCTTGGCTTCGGCATCCCGCGTGTCGAGATCCTTTTCCGCCAGGAAGGCGTACATCGGCATGACGCTTTCGGGCACGACCGAACGCGGATCCTTCAGGTGTTGGACGTGCCAATCGTCGGAATAGCGCCCGCCCACGCGGGCCAGGTCCGGCCCGGTGCGCTTCGAGCCCCACTGGAACGGATGATCGAACATGCTTTCGGCGGCGAGGCTGTAGTGGCCATAGCGCTCCACCTCGTCACGGAAGGGGCGGATCATCTGGCTGTGGCAGGCATAGCAGCCTTCGCGCACGTAGATGTCGCGACCCGCCTGCTCCAGCGGGGTGTAGGGGCGCATCCCGTCCACCTTCTCGATCGTGTTATCGATCCAGAACAGCGGCGCGATCTCCACGATCCCGCCGATGGCCACGGCGATGAAGGCGCCGATCGCCAGCAGCGTGACGTTGCGTTCGACTTTCTTGTGTTGGTCGGTAAAGCCCATGGAAAGTTACCTATTCGGCCGGTTCGGCGACAATCGGCCGATCGGCCTGCGGATCGTATTTGGCGCCGCTCATCGGCGCTTCCTCGCGCAGCTTACCGGCGATGGTGAGCCAGACGTTGATCACCATGAGCACGCCGCCCGAGAGATAGAGCACGCCGCCGAAGGCCCGCATCAGGTACATCGGCTGCATCGCGGCGACCGTTTCGGCGAACGTGTTCACCAGGTGGCCGTCAGCGCCGTATTCGCGCCACATCAGGCCCTGCATGATGCCCGCCGCCCACATCGCGGAGGCGTAGAAGACGATACCCAGCATCGCGAGCCAGAAGTGCCAGTTGACCATGCGCAGCGAATAGAGCCGCTGGCGCTTCCACAGGCGCGGGGTCAGGTAATAGACGGCGGCGAAGGTGATCAGCCCGTTCCAGCCCAGCGCGCCGGCGTGGACGTGGCCGATCGTCCAATCCGTATAGTGCGACAGCGAGTTGACCGCCTTGATCGACAGCATCGGCCCTTCGAAAGTGGCCATGCCATAGAAGGCGAGCGCGGCGACCATCATGCGGATGATCGGATCGGTGCGCAGCTTGTCCCACGCGCCGTTGAGCGTCATCAGCCCGTTGATCATGCCGCCCCAGCTTGGCATCCACAGCACGACCGAGAACACCATGCCCAGGGTCTGCGCCCAGTCGGGCAGCGCGGTGTAGTGCAGGTGGTGTGGGCCGGCCCAGATGTAGAGGAAGATCAGCGACCAGAAGTGCAGGATGGACAGGCGATAGGAATAGATCGGCCGTTCCGCCTGCTTGGGCACGAAGTAATACATCATCGCCAGGAACGGCACGGTGAGGAAGAACGCCACCGCGTTGTGCCCGTACCACCACTGGACCAGCGCATCCTGCACCCCGGCGAAGGCCGAATAGGACCGCGAGCCGAAGAACGACACCGGCACCGCCAGGTTGTTGACGACGTGCAGCATCGCGATGGTGATGATGAACGAGAGGTAGAACCAGTTGGCCACGTAGATGTGCGGTTCTGTCCGGCGCATAAGCGTGCCGACGAAGACGACGAGGTAGGCGATCCAGACGATCGTCAGCCACAGATCGACGTACCATTCGGGCTCTGCATATTCGCGGCTCTGGGTGATGCCGAGGACATAGCCGCTGGCCGCCAGGACGATGAACAGCTGGTAGCCCCAGAACACGAAGCGGGCGAGGCCGGGGAAGGCCAGCCGCGCGCGGCAAGTGCGCTGGACCACGTAGAACGACGTGGCGATCAGCGCATTGCCGCCGAACGCGAAGATCACAGCCGAGGTATGCAGCGGGCGCAGGCGGCCGAAAGTGGTGTATTCGCTGCCCAGGTTCAGCCCCGGAAACGGCAGTTGCAGCGCGATGAACAGCCCGGCGGAAAAGCCGACCACGGCCCAGAACACCGTGGCGATCACGCCCCAGCGGATCGGGTCATCGTCATAGCGGCCGGGATCGGCCGGCGCGCGCAGGATGCCCCGGGCGATGGCATCGTAATCCACCCGCGCGACAGTGGCCCACAGGCCGATCGCGGCCACCGCGGCGACAATACCCATGTGGACCGCGAACCCGGTATCATGCGCGCCGGCAATGGCGACGATCGCGATGATCAGCAGCGTGTACCAGAGCCCCGCCCGCGCGACGACGTTTTCCACCCAGATATCCTTCTTTGAACCCGGCCGCTCAGCCAGCCAGCAGCTTGAGCGCCGCGCGATCCCTGATGACCACGGCGCGGCGGGACGGCAGATCGATCAGCCCCGCCCTTTTCAACTTGGTGAACTGGCGGCTGACGGTCTCGATCGTGAGGCCGAGCAGGTCAGCCACCTGCTGGCGCGAAAACGGCAGCTCGAAACGATCGCCGGCGCCCGGCACGGCGCCGTCCGACGCCGCGCGCCGGGACATGTCGAGCAGGAAGATCGCCACCCGCTCTTCCGCGTTCTTGCGGCCGAGCAGCAGGATCCAGCTGCGCGCGCGGTCGAGATCGGCCAGCGTGTGCTGCAGCAGCTTGCGTTCCAGCGGCGGATGGCGGCCGGCGAATCCATCGAAATCGCGGCGCGAGAAGACGCAGACCCGCGCCGGGGTGAGCGCGGTGACGGTATGGCGCGTGGCGCCGCCGAACGGCCGGCCGACGAAATCGGCGGGATGGACCACGCCGACGATCTGCTCACGCCCATCGGACGTGCCGGTGGACATGACCAGCGTGCCTTCGATGACGGTGCCGACCAGGGCGGGATCGTCCCCTTCCCAGATCAGCGATTCCCCGGCGCCGAGCGTGCGGCGGCGGCCGAGGCTGTTCAGTTCCAGCAGTTCCGCCGCATCGAGCGCGGCGCAGATGGCATGTTCGCGGACGGGGCACCCGTCGCAGGAACCCGCGGCTTCCGCACGGGATGGCGTGCCAGTCATTCGAACACCCCCTGAGACAGCCGGTCCGCCGGGCTTGGCGGACCCAATTCACCTAGGGCGCGGGCCGATCGGCCGAAACTTGGATGATGTCCCTAGCCCGCCGCCCCTAAGGGCCTCACCGGAGGTGAAACATTCCCCCGCCCGCGTGGCTGTCCACGCGCAAGCGCGGGCTTCACGCGCGGCTTTCGGCGCCGTCAGGCCGCGGCGGCGGCAGCGGGATGGAGAAGGCGGCCGGATCGAGCACGAGGTCAGCCAGGGTATAGCCGTCGAGCGTATCGATGAAGGCCGTGAGCGCTTCGCCCAGCGCCTTGCGCAGGCGGCATTGGGGGGTGATGAGGCAGAGATTGCCGCCCCCGAAGCATTCGGCGAGCGCGAAATCGGGCTCCACCGCGAGGAGCACCTGGCTCAAGCGGATATCCTCCGGTGGCTTGCCCAGGGCGAGCCCGCCCGAACGCCCGCGCACCGCCTTGAGGAAACCGGCGCGAGTCAGCTCGTTCGCCACTTTCATCAGGTGCCCGCGAGAGATCGAGAAGGTGCGCGCCGTCTCCTCGATGGTGACCAGGCGATCGGCATTGCTGGCGGCGAACATCAGCAGCCGGAACGCGTAGTCGGAAAAGCTCGTCAGGCGCATGGCACCCTCCGATAACGATCGGGAAGCGCAGCGCCAGCCCCGATCGGTCCGGCCCCTTGCACAGGGGTTCGATTCAAAAACATATATTGACAATACATCTTTTCGCTCCGAATGGACAGGCACGACCTTCAGCCGGAGGAAGTCAGTGCCCGGGGTGACCCTGTCCCGATGGACCATGTCCTATTTCGCGCTCGCGATGGCTTGCCTGATCGCCGCGCTGGCGCTGATCGTTTTCGGCTTCGGTTATCCGGCGATGGGCGTGGCCGCGCCGCAGACGCTGGCGCTGGTCCACCTGATCGCGATCGGCTGGCTGAGCCTGCTGCTGTGCGGCGCGCTGTTTCAGTTCGTGCCGGTGCTGATCGCCCGGCCGCTCCACAGTGACAGCCTCCCGCTGGCGACGCTCATCTTCCTCGGCGCCGGGCTGGTGCTGCTGCTGTGCGGGTTCCTGCACCTGGCGGGCCTGCCGGGGCCGGCGTGGAGCGTGCTGCCGTGGGGCGGCGCGCTGCTGGCCTTCGGCTTCTGCCTGGCAATCTACAATCTCGGCCGCACCCTTTGGGCCGCGCGCCCGCTGGCGCTGCCGGCGCGGTTCGTCACGGTGGGCCTGGCCAGCCTGGCCGCGACCGTGCTGCTGGGATGGGCCTTCACCCTGGTGCTCGGCGGAGTCAGCGCATCGCCGCTGCTGGCGGAGCTGACGGTGGGCGCCTTGCCGCTGCACGCGATCGCCGGACTGGGTGGCTGGCTGACCTTCACCGCCATGGGGGTGAGCTATCGCCTGCTGGCCATGTTCATGCTGGCGCCGGAACGCGACGGACGCAGCACGCGCGCCGCGCTGTGGCTCGGCGCGGCGGCGCTGACCGTTGCCATCGCGGGCGGGGTGGCGGCCATCTGGGTCGGGTTCGGACCCGCCTGGGCGCTGGCCGCCGGGGGCCTTCTGGCGCTGGGCGCCCTGGGCAACTACGGGCACGACATCGTGCAGCTCTACCAGCGGCGCAAGCGGCGGGTGATCGAGCTGAACAGCCGCATGGCGGGCGTGGCGCTGGCCCATCTGGCGGCCGCCACGCTGCTGGCGATTGTGCTGACGGTTACCGGAACGCTCGGCCACTATGTCGGCGCGCTGGTGTTCCTGACGGTGTTCGGCTGGCTGACCGGGCTGGGCATGGCCAAGCTGTTCAAGATCGTCGCCTTCCTCACCTGGCTGGAATGCTATGGGCCCGTGCTGGGCAAGGTCGACGCGCCCCGCGTGCAGGACCTGGTAGTGGAGCGCCGGGCCGCGCGCTGGTTCTGGCTTTATTTCGCCGCGACGGATTGTGCCGTGCTGGCCCTGCTGGCGGACCAGCCGGCCCTGGCCCGCATCGGCGCGGCGGCGATGCTGCTGGCCACAGGCGCGATCGGGCACGAATTGATCCGCATCCGCCGGCTGGCCGACGTGCGCGGCGCGGTGCGCCTGCCGCCGGGCACGCGCCAGCCGCACCTGCTGGTTTCCCTGGTTCAACACGCTTGAGAAGGACCTTTCAGTGACGACGGCATTCGTGGACCTGGACGTGCGGCCGACCCTTCGCGCCGGGGGTGAGCCGTTTGGCGAGATCATCGGCGCGGTGAACGCGCTGGCGCCCGGCCAGGGGCTGCGGCTGCTGGCCACCTTCAAGCCACTGCCGCTGTTCCAGGTGCTCGGTTCCAAAGGCTTCACGCACGAGGCGCGCGAGATCGGCGGCGGCGATTGGGAAGTGCTGTTCACCCCCGGCGATGCGCCCGCCGCTCAGCCGCAGAACGCGCCGGCCGCTGCCCCGAGCACGGACGAATGGCCGGCCGCCGTGCGTGAGATGGACAATCGCGATCTCGACCCGCCCGAGCCGATGGTGCGCATCCTGGCCGCGACCGAAGCGATGCAGGCGGGCGAGGTGCTTTGCGCCCTGCTCTGCCGCGAGCCGATGTTCCTGCTGCCGGAACTGGCCAAGCGCGGCCACGCCTGGCGCGGCGCGTTCGAGCCGGACGGCACGACTTATCGCATCCTCATCCGGATCGACGGGGCGAAAGGCGCCGCGTGATGAGCGACGCACAGGACGAGGCGCTGGCCGATGGGGTGATGATGGCGCTGCGCCGGGTCATCGACCCGGAGCTTGGCTACAACATCGTCGACCTGGGCCTGGTCTATCGCGTGGAGATCGAGGACGGCGCCGTGACCGTGGCGATGACCACCACGACGCGTGGCTGCCCTGCGACCGACTATCTGCGCGGCGGCGCCGAGGCGGCCGTATCCTCCGCGCCGGGCGTCGGTTCCGTCTCCATCGCGTTGACTTACGATCCGCCGTGGGGCCCCGAGATGATGTCGCCGAAAGCCAGAGAGCACCTGGGCATCGGGGACGGCGGATGGTGACCCGCAAGCCGGCGAGAGAATCCCAACGACAATCCCAAGCAAGGAGAACGACCATGGGGCAAGTGCCCGATATCGATGTAATCGACCTGCGCCCGCTGATGCCGGCGCAGCGCCATGCGAAGATCTTCGAGCGGGTCACCGCGCTGCCCCTGGTGGCGTCGTCGGTGCTGCTCACCGCCCCCGCCCCAAAGCCGCTCTACTCCCAGCCCGACGCCGAATACCCCGGCCAGTTTTCCTGGACTTACCTCGAACCCGGGCCGGAGGCCGGGCGGGTGGAGATCGGCCGGCTGGCCAAGGCCGCGTGAGGCAAAGCGGAGAACCGCCATGGCCGCCATCGCCGATCACGAAGAGACGCAAAAGCTGGGCGCTGTCCTGCTCGCCGCCCTGAAGGCCCTGGCCGATGCCGGGGAGGCGGAGCAGGCGTGCCGCCTGGCAGGGCGCGCCTGCGTGGCCCTGCGGTGGGAGGACGGCCGGCAATGGCGCCGCTTCAATGCGCTGCTGCACCGCCTTGCGCCGCGAACCGGCCCGGTCGGAACCACGCGGGAAGCCCCCGGTTGAGTCCGCCGCTCCCGACCGTTCCGATCGAGACGTTTTGCGAGGAGATTCCCAATGCCTTTTTCCATCCGCGCCGCCGGCGTTCTTGCCCTTGCCGCCGCTCTCGCCGCCTGCGGCGGGCAATCGGCGGAACAGGAGACCACTTCCGCCCCGGAAGCCGCCGCATCGGCCGCCGGCGACCAGCTTGCGTCCGCCGAGGCTTCTTCATCCGCGGCGAGCGATACCGGGACGGTTCCGGCCGCTTTCGCGCAATGCCAGAGCTGCCATTCCGCGACGCCGGGCGAAAACGGCATCGGCCCGTCTCTGGCCGGCGTTTACGGGACCAAGGCCGCCGAAGTGCCGGGATACGACTTCAGCGAGGCGATGAAGAAATCCGGCCTGACCTGGGATGAGCCGACGCTCGACCGCTATCTCACCTCGCCGCAGACGGTCGTGCCGGGCACCAAGATGACCTTCCCCGGCCTGACGGACCCGGCCAAGCGCGCGGCGACGATCGCCTATCTCAAATCCATCGCCTGACGGCGGCAACGTGAACGGAAAAGGACGCAGATGATGGCTGAAACCTGGCTCCCCTCGCTCAAGACCGCCGGCCCGCAGGAAGGCTTCGAACTGGCCGCCAAGCTGGCGCGTCTGGGCGTCAAGCTGACCCAGCCTTCGGCCGACGTGCGCGACAAGCTGAGGGCCAATTACGAGCAGGACAGCGCGCAGCTGATCGCTTCATCGCAAGTGATCGCCGTGCACTTCCAGACGATCGCCGCCGCCAACGGCTATTGGCGCGACTGACCGTGGCCATGGCCGGTTCCGCAAGCAGCGCCGAGGCGGGCTTTCCGCCGTTCTTCGCCGAGGCGCCGACGATCACCGTGCGCGATCCGCTGGCGCGCTTCCTGGGCGCGGCGGCAGACGGGATCATCACTTATGGCTATGCGGACGCGGTGAAGCTGGCCGGGCATTCGTGCCCCACGGTGGCGGGCGCATACCTGATGGTGCGCCGGGGCCTGTCCGCGCTCTATGGCGAGAGCCTGCCCGAGCGCGGCGGGATCGACGTGCACCTGCGCGACGCGCGCGACCAGGGCACGACCGGCGTGATCGCGCTGGTGGCCATGCTGATCACCGGCGCCGCGCCGGAAACCGGCTTCGGCGGCATCGGCATGGGCCGCCGCTTCGCCCGCCGCGACTTGCTGCATTTCGATGCGCCGATCGACGGCGTGCTGGCCCTGCGCCGGCGCGACCAGGGCGCGGGCGTGGTGCTCGATCTCGATCCGGCGGCGGTGCCGCCCGATCCGGCGATGGGCGCGCTCTTCTCCGGCGCCGTGGCGGGCGAAGCCGACGAAGCCGAGCAGGAGCGGTTCGCGGTGCTGTGGCAGGAACGTGTCGCGCGGATGCTGCTGGATCATGCCGACAGCGACCGGCTGGTGCGCATCGCGCCGTGGCCGGTGCCGGCCGCGCAGGCGGCCTAGGCCCTGCCCCGCCCCGCAACCCGGCTGATGAGCGCGCCTGCGAACGCCATGGGTCTGGTCGAATTCGAGCCAACGCCCAATCCCGACGCCCTGCGCCTGCGATCCGGGCGCGTGTTCAACGATGGCCCGCCGGCGGAATTCGATCGCCAGAGCGCCGGTCCCCCTCCGCTGGCCGCCGAGATCCTGGCGATCGAGGGAATCGAGCGGGTGATGATCGCGCGGGACTTCATCACCGTCGTGCGCGCGGGGCCGGGCATCGACTGGGACGCGTTGCGCCCGCTGATCGTGCTGGCGCTGATGGATGCCGGCGATGCGTCGAGGCTGGCGCCGGTGCCGCGCGAAGGGCCGGCCGGAGACGTGGAGCAGCATATCGAGGACGTTCTCGACCGCTATGTGCGCCATCTGCTGGCACAGGATGGCGGCGAAGCGGTTCTGGATCGTTTCGATGCCGGGGACGGCACCGCGTGGATCACGATGAGCGGCGCCTGCGGCGGGTGTCCTTCCGGGGTGACCACGCTGAAACGGACCATCGAGCAGACGATCCGCCATTGGGTGCCGGAAGTGAAGCGCGTGCTGGCCACCGGCGACACGCGGGCCTCGCCGGAAAATCCCAAGGCTCGTTTCCGCCGGTGGGTCGAGGCGAAATGGGGGAAGCAGGGGGGCTGAGGGGAGTCGGCAGGGTGCGGCGGCGCCCCCTCCCCTACCTCGTCATTGCGAGCGTAGCGAAGCAATGACGAAATGGTTTTGGGTGACCGCGGACGTCAGGTGTCCGACGCGCGGCCTTCCAGGAGGGCGGCTTCGAAGAGCCTTTCGAGATAGGGCACGATGTCGCACGCGTTGTCGCACAGGGGGCGGACCGACATCACGGTGCGCAGGACGGTCAGCCCCATCCAGACCGCCATCGACAGGCTGGCGCGCACTTCGGGGGCCTTTCCGTCCAGCCGTTCCGCCATGGGCAGGAGGATGTCCTGCTTGAGCGTTTCGCGCACGATCTGCGAGGCGGTGGGGGACGAGGCGGAGCGGAGCATGATCAGCATCCGTTCGGCATGCTCGTTCCCTTCTTCCCCCTGCTGTTCGACGAAGAGGCGGGCGAGGAAGGCCGGGATATCGCGGTCGGCGAGGTCCGGCGGGAAGATCTCGTCCTTGCTGCCGATAGCCAGCACTTCGCGGAAGAGGCTTTCCTTGCTGCCGAAATAACGGCTCACCAGCGCCACATCGACTCCGGCATCGCGGGCGATATCGCGCAGGCCGACGCTTTCATAGCTTTCCCGCAGGAAACGCCGGCGCGCCGCCTCAAGGATGAGGCCACTGGTGACCTCCGCATTCTTGGGGCGGTTCGTGGAGCAGGAAAGGGCATCGTTCATCAGCGGAAAAAACCTCGATCGCTGGAGCCGGGGTTCGATCTGTCATAGCTATGTCAACGGGCGTTGACACACGATTAATGGATGTCTAACCGCATGTCATCACCTGTTGACGCTGCGGCGCAACATAGACCGGATTCAAACATCGTCATGAACTGGAAGCTGATTACACCGCTCGCCGCGCTGGCGCTCGCGCTCGTGGGCTGTTCCGGCGGGAAATCGGACGCCCCGCAGGCGGCGGCGCCTTCCGTCACCGTGGCCCTGCCGCTGGCCAGCGAAGTGCGCGACTGGGACGATTACGTCGGCCGATTCGAAGCCGTGCAAAGCGTGGAAGTGCGCCCGCGCGTGACCGGCTATCTCCAGCGGGTCCACTTCACCGAAGGCCAATACGTGAAGGCGGGGCAGCCGCTGTTCACCATCGACGCGCGCCCGGCCGAAGCCTCGCTGGCGCAGGCCCGCGCCCAGCTCGCCCGTGCCGAGGCGGTGCTGGCCAACGCGCGGACCGAGCTGGCGCGTTCGCGCACGCTCGCCGCCGCGCAGGCCGCCAGCCAGGAGGAAGTGGAGCAGCGCCAGGCCGCCGAGCGCGCCGGCCTGGCCGAAGTGAACGCCGCCCGCGCCGATGTCCGCGCGCGCCAGCTCGACCTGGGCTTCACCACGGTGAGCGCGCCGATTTCCGGCCGGGTGTCCGAACGGCTGGTCGATCCGGGCAACAGCGTCATCGCCGACCAGACGATCCTGACGCGGATCGTTTCCACCGACCCCATTCACTTCACCTTCGAAGGCTCTGAAGCGCTGCTGCTCAAGTACCAGCGCCAGAACAGCGCCGGCACCGGATCGCCGGTGCGCGTGCGGTTGCAGGACGAGGACGATTACGTCCACCCCGGCAAGATCGACTTCATCGATCCGATCGTGAACGCCGGCGCGGGAACCGTGCGCGGCCGCGCCCTGCTGCCCAACGCCAGCGGGTTTCTGAAGCCCGGCATGGTCGGGCGCCTGCAGCTTGCCGGGTCCCAGCCCTACGCGGCCCTGCTGGTGCCGGATTCGGCGATCGTCACCGATGTGGCGCGGCGGCTGGTCTATGTCGTGGACGCCCAGGGAACCGTGGCGGCGCGGGCTGTCGACCTGGGGCCGCTGGTGGGCGACCTGCGGGTGATCCGCAGCGGCATCGGGGCCGACGACCAGGTGATCATCAGCGGAATGCAGCGTGCGCAGCCGGGCCAGAAGGTGACGGTGCAGAAAGGCACGATCAAGCCGGCCGAGCAGGCCCGGCAGGCCGCGGCCGACCGGGCGCCGAAGGCCTCGTCCGCGCAAATCGTCGCCACGGGCAAGTAAGCGATGAACATTTCGCGCTTCTTCATCGACCGGCCGATCTTCGCCGCGGTCATTGCGGTGGTCATCACGCTGATCGGCGCCTTCGCCTTTCCGCAGCTGCCGCTGTCGCAATATCCCGAGATCGCGCCGCCAACGATCGTGATTTCCGCCCCCTATCCGGGCGCATCGTCGGAAACGATCGCCGAGACAGTGGCCGCGCCGCTGGAGCAGGAGATCAACGGCGTCGAGAACATGCTCTATATCCAGAGCTCCTCGACCCAGGGCCAGGCGCAGATCACCGTCACCTTCGAGCCGGGAACCGATCTCGATGCGGCGCAGGTGCTGGTGCAGAACCGCGTGCGCCTGGCCGAACCGCGCCTGCCCGAGCAGACTCGCCAGGTGGGCGTGACGGTCAACAAGCAGTCGACCGGCTTCCTGCTGATCGCCACGCTGACGGCGCAGGAAGGCTCTGGCCTCAACATCGATTATGTCGGCAACTATGCCCAGACCGTGATCCGCGACCGCCTGCTGCGCCTGCAAGGCGTGGGCGACGTCAACGTGTTCGGCGGCGGCAACTATTCGATGCGGGTGTGGATCGATCCCGACCGCGCCGCCAGCCGCGACCTGACCACCACGGAAATCGTCGCCGCGCTTCGCGCGCAGAACATGCAGGTGGCCGGCGGATCGCTGGGCCAGGCGACCAATGACCCGAGCAATGCGGCCTTCGAGATGCCGGTCGACGTGCAGGGCCGCCTGGGCACGGCGGACGAATTCGCCGACGTGGTGCTGAAATCCGATCCCGCGACCGGATCGATCACCCGCCTGCGCGACGTGGCGCGGGTGGAACTGGGCAACCAGGATTACGGCATCCGCGCGTTCTACAACGGCGAGCGCAGCGTGGCCCTGGCGGTGATCGAGCAGCCGGGCGCCAATGCGCTCGACGCCGCGGCGCTGGTGGAGCAGGAACTGAAGGACCTGGCCACCGAGTTCCCCAAGGGCCTGACTTACGCCACGCCCTACAACCCGACGGAATTCGTTCAGGCATCGGTGGAATCGGTGCAGGACACCCTGCTGGAAGCGGTCGTGCTGGTGGTGCTGGTGATCCTGGCCTTCCTGCAGACCTGGCGGGCGGCGATCATCCCGATCATCGCCATACCGATCGCGCTGGTCGGCACGTTCGCGGTGCAGCTGGCGTTGGGATTCTCGATCAATTCGCTGTCGCTGTTCGCCCTGGTGCTGGCGGTGGGCATCGTGGTGGACGATGCCATCGTGGTGGTCGAAGCGGTGGAAAAGCACGTGCGCGAGGGGCTTCCCCCCCGCGCGGCGGCGCACAAGACCATGGAGGAAGTGTCCGGCGCGCTGATCGCGATCGGTCTGGTGCTGATCTCGGTGTTCGTCCCCACCGCGATGACGCCCGGCATCCCCGGCATCTTCTATCGCCAGTTCGCGGTGACGATCGCCGCGGCGGCGGCGATCTCGCTGATCGTCTCGCTGACGCTTTCGCCCGCGCTGGCCGCCCTGCTGCTGAAGCCGCACGAGCCGGGCCATGTCGATCAGGGGCCGCGCTTCCTGCGGCCGCTGCGCGTGGGCATGGAAAAGTTCAACCAGGGGTTCGACTGGCTGTCCGACCGCTATGGCCGGCTGACCGCCCGCACCGTGCGCATGACCACGATCATGCTGGTGATCTATGCCGGGCTGCTGGCGCTGACCGGATGGCGGCTGACCGATACGCCTACCGGCTTCATCCCGGAACAGGACCAGGGCATCCTGATCGGCGTGGTGCAGATGCCGCCGGGCGCCTCGCTCGACCGGACGAACGAAGTGCTCGACAAGGCGTTCGAAACCGCGATCAAGCAGGAAGGCGTGGAAGCGGCGATCTATCTCGCCGGCCTCGACGGCACCACGCAGGCGACCTCGTCCAATTCCGGCACGATCTTCATGCGGCTGAAGGACTGGTCGGAACGCGGCAGCGATCTCAGCGCCGATGCGCTGGCCGGGGTGCTGACCGGGAAGTTCGCCGCGCTGACCGACCAGGGCAATATCTTCATGGTCTCACCGCCCACGGTGCGCGGCCTCGGCAACGGCAGCGGGTTCGTGATGATGGTGCAGGATCGCGGGGGCGCCGGATATCGCGCGCTGGAGCAGACCGCCGGCCCGCTGATGGGCGCGGCCGCCCAGCAGCCCGACCAGCTGGCCCAGGTCTATACCACCTTCAACACCGGCACGCCGCGCGTGCGCACGGATGTCGACCGCGACCGGGCGCAGCTGCTGGGCGTGCAGCCTTCGCAAGTGTTCGACGCGCTGGGCACTTACCTGGGCTCCACTTACGTCAACGACTTCAACCTGGCGGGCCGCACCTATCGGGTGACCGCCCAGGCGGAGCCCTATGCGCGCGACGACGCCACCGACATCGGCCGGCTTCAGGTCCGTTCGTCCAGCGGGGCGATGGTGCCCTTGTCCTCCCTGGCGACGCTGAGCGACGACAGCGGCCCGGCGCGGGTGATCCGTTACAACCTGTTCCCCGCCTATGAATTGCAGGGGCAGGCGGCGCCGGGCGTGTCTTCCGGGCAGGCGCTGGAAGCCATGGAGCAGATCGCGGCCAGCGCGCTGCCCGATGGCTTCGGCTATGAATGGACGGGCCTCGCCTATCAGGAAAAGGCCGCCGGCAGCAGCGCGGGGCTGGTCTTCGCGATGGCGGTGGTGTTCGTGTTCCTGGTGCTGGCGGCGCAGTACGAATCGCTGACCCTGCCGCTGGCGGTGATCCTGATCGTGCCGATGTGCATCCTCGCCGCGATGATCGGGGTGAACATCCGCGGCATGGACAACAATATCCTGACCCAGGTGGGCCTGGTGGTGCTGATCGCGCTGGCGGCCAAGAACGCGATCCTGATCGTGGAATTCGCCAAGCAGCGCGAGGAAATGGGAATGCGGCGCTATCAGGCGGCGATCGCCGCCGCCCGCGCGCGCCTGCGCCCGATCCTGATGACCAGCTTCGCCTTCATCTTCGGCGTAACCCCGCTGGCCATCGCCAGCGGGCCGGGCGCGGAGATGCGGCAATCGCTGGGCACGGCGGTGGTCTTCGGCATGCTGGGCGTGACGGTCTTCGGCCTCATCTTCACGCCGGTGTTCTTCGTGGTGTCGCGCCGGTTCGGCCGGGCGATGCGCTATCGCCGGCTCAAGGGGCAGCACGCGGCGCGGACAAGGCATCGTATCCCGGCGGGAGAAGCGGCATGATCAAGCGGTTGCTCCCCCTCCTCGCCGCGTCGAGCCTGCTTGGCGCCTGCGCGGCGGTCGGCCCGGATTACCGGTCCGCCTTGCCGGAAGCGACGGCGCGGGCATCGCTGGATGCCTCCGGCGCGGGCGTGTTCACGCCCGAGGAACCGGCCGGCGACTGGTGGCGCCTGTATGACGATCCCCGGCTCGACGCGCTGGTCGCCCAGGCGCTGGACGCCAATACCGACTTGCGCGCCGCGGCCGCCAACCTGGCCCAGGCACGGGCGGTGCTGCGCGAGACCCGCACCGGGCAGTTGCCGAGCACGACCCTGTCCGCCGGGGGCACCTATGGCCGCCAGTCCGCCGCGGCGCAGGGGCAATCGACCGCGCTGCCCGACGGCGAGCTTTATGATGCCGGGCTGGACGTGGGATACCAGATCGACCTGTTCGGCAAGGTCCGCCGGGCAGTGGAAGCGAGCCGGGCCGACGCGGAGGCCATGCAGGCGGCCTATGACCTGACGCGCATCAGCGTGGTGGCCGAAACCGTGCGCGCGTATGCCGATATCTGCAATGCCGGGCGGCAGCTGGAAGTCGCGCGCCGCAGCGTGGAAGTGCAGGAACGCACCTTCGACCTGACCGAACGGCTGTTCGAAGGCGGGCGGGCCACGGCGCTGGAGACGAACCAGGCCGGCGCCCTGCTGGAACAGACCCGCGCGGATATCCCCACGCTGGAAGCGCGGCAGCAGACCGCGCTCTATCGGCTGGCGGTGCTGACCGGGCGGCCGCCAGCCGAATTTCCGCGCGATCTGGCGGCCTGCGCCACGTCGCTGACGCTGGACCGGGCGATCCCGGTGGGTGACGGCGCCGGCCTGCTGAGCCGCCGGCCCGACGTGCGCGCCGCCGAGCGGCGCCTGGCCGCGGCGACCGCGCGGATCGGCGTGGCCACGGCCGACCTCTATCCGAGCATCTCCCTCGGCGGGTCCATCGGCACGACGGCGGGCTCTCTGGGCGACATCACCTCGGGCGCGGCCTTCCGTTACAGCATCGGGCCGCTGATCTCGTGGAGCTTCCCCAACGTGGCCGTGGCCCGCGCGCGCATCGCGCAGGCCGAAGCCGCGCAGCAGGCGGCGCTGGCGGAATTCGACGGGGCCTGGCTGGGCGCGCTGGGCGAGACCGAAAGCGCGCTGACCCAATATGCCCGCGGGCTGGACCGGGTGGCCGCGCTGAACCGGGGGGCCGAGCAGGCGCGCGAAGCCGCCCGAATCGCCCGCCTGCGCTATGAAGCCGGGCGCGAAAGCTTCCAAGTGGTGCTGGATGCCGAACGCCAGCTGGCCGCGACCGAGGCGGCGCTGACCCAGGCCGAAGGGCAGCTTTCGACCAGCCTCGTCTCTCTGTTCCTCGCCCTGGGTGGCGGCTGGCAGGACGCCGGCTGACGGCCTGACGGCGGCATGAAGCCGGCCGCCGGGCAACGAAAGCGCGGGTGGGTCGTTTCGTCCTTGCCGATCGTCTTCCGCCGCGAACCGGCGGCGGAAGACGATCGCAGACGAAAGGACAAGGCATGGCAAAATCAACCAGACCCAAGGCATCATCGAGCAAAGTCGAAAGCGACGGGGGCACCCTCAACACAAGCGTACCCAAAGAGGCCCGGGAACAGGTCGCCGAAGCACTGACCAAGGCCGTGGCCGACAGCTACACGCTCTATGCCAAGACGCTGGGCGTTCACTGGAACGTCCAGGGGCGCGATTTCTTCGGGCTGCACAAGCTGACCGACGCCCAGTATAACGAGCTGCACACGGCGGCCGACGCGCTGGCCGAACGCATCCGCGCGCTGGGCAAGCTGGCGCCGACCGGCAGCGAGACCTTCCGCGCGCTGACGGTGATCGAGAACGAGGCGCCGCACAAGCCGACGCAGCAAATGATCGCCGAGCTGGCCCGCGACAACGAGGCGGTGGCGCGGCGGATGAGCGAGTTCGCCGAGCTGGCCGACGAGGCCGGCGACCTGTTCACGCACGACATGCTGGTGGCGCGCATCGGCGTCCACGAGGAAAACGCGTGGATGCTGCGATCGAGCCTGGGGGAATAGCGGGAACCCCGCAGATGCGGAACCAACCGGCCGGCGCCGGTTTGAAGTAGGCGGAGCAGGGCGGCGCTTTCCCGCGGAAAAGCGCTTGCGCAACAGGGAGCACCGCAGTGTCCGACACCGATGTCACACCCCCCCGAAACCGCTCGCTGATCCTCATTGTGCTGGGCGCCGTGCTGGCGCTGATCGGCGTGGTGCTGGCGGTGGGCGGGGCTTGGCTCGCCGTGATCGGCGGCTCCGCCTACTACCTGCTCGCCGGGCTCGGACTGCTGGCATCGGGCGCGCTGCTGATCCGGGGGCGGGCCTGGGGCGCCTGGCTCTACCTGATCGTCTTTGCGCTCACCGTGCTCTGGGCGTTCTGGGAGTCCAGCCTCGACGGATGGGCGCTGATTCCCAGGATCGTCGGGCCGGCCGTGCTGGCGGTGCTCGTGGTGCTCGCCCTGCCCCTGCTGCTGCCGGATCGGTGGAAATGGCGCATGGCGCTGGGCGGCGCGGCGGCCATCGTCGTCGTGCTGGTGGGCGGGGGGGTGCGGCCCCCCCGGCCCAAGCAGCCGGCCGCGCCGACAGGGCCGAGCCCGGTCACGGCGGCTCGGAGCGATCCGGCGCCGATGCAGGTCGGGGCCGCCTGGCCGGCCTATGGCGGGACCGAAAGCGCCCGCCGCTTCTCGCCGCTGGCGCAGATCACGCCGGCGAACGTCAAGCAGCTCCAGCGCGCCTGGTCCTATCACACCGGAGAGCTGCCCAAGGAACGGTGGGGCGCCGAGACCACCCCGCTGAAGATCGGCGACACGCTTTATCTCTGCACCGGCATGAACGTGATGATCGCGCTGGACCCGCTGACCGGGAAGGAGCGTTGGCGGCATGATCCCAAGGTTTCGGCGGAATGGATCCCCTACACCGCCGCCTGCCGGGGCGTGACCTATTTCGCGGTTCCCGGCGCCGATCCGAACGCGGCCTGCGCCACTCGCGTGATCGAAGGCACGCTGGACGGCCGGATCATCGCGGTCGACACGCGGACCGGCGCCCCCTGCCAGGGGTTCGGCACCGGCGGACAGGTGGACATCAAGCTGGGCATGGGCCGGGTCGATCCCGGCATGGTTTCCATCACATCGCCCCCGACGATCGTGCGCGGGGTGATCGTGACCGGCCACCAGGTGCTCGACGGCCAGCGGCGCGACGCGCCGTCGGGCGTGATCCAGGGCTACGACGCCGTCACCGGCGCGCTGCGCTGGGCCTGGGACCTCGAAAATCCCGACTGGAGCGGCGAGCCGCCGGAAGGGCAGACTTACGCGCGCGGCACGCCCAACATGTGGACCACCGCCAGCGGCGACGAGCAGCTTGGGCTGGTCTACCTGCCGATGGGCAATTCGGCGGTGGATTACTGGAGTTCCACCCGGCGGCCGGAAGAGAACCGCTATGCCACCTCGCTGGTGGCGCTGGATGTCACCACGGGCAAGCCGCGCTGGCATTTCCAGGCGGTGCACAAGGACGTGTGGGATTACGACTTCGGCGGCCAGGCGACGCTGGTCGATTTCCCCGTGGGGGCCGGCCGGGTGCCGGCGCTGGTCCTGCCGAGCAAGCAGGGCGACATCTATATCCTCGACCGGCGGACCGGCCAGCCGCTGTTCCCGGTGCAGGAACGGCGGGATCCGCAAGGCGGCGTGGAGCCGGAGCAGCGATCACCCACCCAGCCCTTCTCCACTTATCACACCCTGGCCTTCCCGACTCTGACGGAGCGGGACATGTGGGGCATGTCGCCGATCGACCAGATGATCTGCCGCATCCAGTTCCGCCGGGCCGCCTATGAAGGCCCCTACACGCCGCCGGTGGCCGACCGCCGGTCCGTCGAATACCCCGGCTATAACGGCGGCACCGATTGGGGCGGCGTGGCGGTGGATCCCGTTAGCGGGGTGATCGTGGTCAATTACAACAACATGCCCAACTATGTGCGTCTGGTGCCGCGGGCAAAGGCGGATCGCATGGGCTGGGCGCCGCGCGGCGAAGCGCGCGGGGGCAGCATGGGCGAAGGTGCGGAGGGCGCGGGCGACCCGCAATGGGGGGCGCCCTATGCGGTGGACGTCAACGCCGGCTGGCGGCTGCCGCTTACCGGCCTGCTATGCAAACAGCCGCCCTATGGCGGCATCCGCGCCATCGAACTGGCCACCGGCCGCACGATCTGGGACCGGCCGCTGGGCACCGCGCGCCGGAACGGGCCGTTCGGTATCCCTTCGATGCTGCCCATGACCATCGGCACGCCCAACAACGGCGGCGCGGTGGTGACGGCCGGCGGCGTGGTATTCATCGCCGCGGCGACCGACAACCTGATCCGGGCGATCGACCTGAAGACCGGCGAAACGCTGTGGCAGGATGCCCTGCCCGCCGGCGGCCAGGCGACCCCCATGGTCTATGAGGCGAACGGGCGGCAATTCCTGGTGATCATGGCCGGCGGGCACCACTTCATGGAAACGCCGGTGGGGGATGAGCTGATCGCCTATGCGTTGCCTGCAAAGTGAGTGGGGGTGGCGGCAGGCTGTTGCCGCTGCCGGTTCAGAGTGTGATCGCTTAACCTTCTTCGTCATTGCGAGCGGAGCGAAGCAATCCAGGGCGGCAGTGCAATACGCCCTGGATTGCTTCGTCGCTTCGCTCCTCGCAATGACGAGGGTTTGGGTGGTTCGCTTCTAGCAGTTCAACGGGTTGGTGGTTTGGCGGGTTGGCGGGTTGGCGGGTTGCGACTCGCCTAACCGCCTTCCCGCCTAGCCGCTTACCGCTCGCCCATGCCTTCCGCCGGCTGGGGCGCGGCGCCGGCGCGGACGCATTCCTCTATCCGGCGGCCGACATCGGCATCGATGCTCTTCCAATAGGCGAAGGCGCGGCTCAGTACCGGCTCGCGCACGCCGCCGAGCAGGCTGCCCGCCACCTGATCGACCAGCTTGGCGCGCTGATCGTCATTCATCACCTCGCGCACCAGGGTGCCCGGCTGGGTGAAGTCGTCATCCTCCGGACGCAGGGTGTAGGCGCTGCGGACCATGTCGCCATCGGCTTCCCAGTCATCGGCGACCGGGCCGGTCTCGTCCGCCCAGGGCCGCCCGCCGCTGTTGGGCACATAGACGGGCTCATTGCCGGAATGGTCATAGGCCATCTGGCCGTCGAACATGTAGGTGTTGACCGGAACCTTGGGCTTGTTGACCGGCAACTGGTGGAAGTTGGTGCCGATGCGGTTCCGCTGCGCGTCGTTATAGGCGAAGGCGCGGCCGAGCAGCATCTTGTCGGGCGACAGGCCGATGCCGGGCACGGTGTTGCCGGGGGAGAAGGCCGCCTGCTCGATCTGGGCGAAGAAGTTCTCCGGGTTGCGGTTCAAGGTCATCGTGCCGACCGGGATCAGCGGATAATCCTTGTGCGACCAGGTCTTGGTGAGGTCGAACGGGTTGATCCGATAGGTCTTCGCCTCGGCATAAGGCATGATCTGCACCGACAGGTCCCACACCGGATATTCGCCGCGCGAAATCGCCTGGAACAAGTCGCGGCGGTGGAAATCGGCATCGCTGCCGGCCATGTCCGCCGCTTCGGTGTTGCTGAAGAACTCCATGCCCTGGCGGGTATGGAAGTGGTACTTGACCCAGAACTTCTCACCCCCGGCGTTCACCCACATGTAGGTGTGCGAGCCATAGCCGTTCATGTGCCGCCAGGTGCGCGGCAACCCGCGTTCGCCCATCAGATAGGTGACCTGGTGCGCGCTTTCTGGATTGTTGGTCCAGAAATCCCACTGCATGTGATTGTCGCGCAGGCCCGAATCCGGCAGGCGCTTCTGGCTGCGGATGAAGTGCGGGAACTTCATCGGATCGCGCACGAAGAAGACCGGCGTGTTGTTGCCGACCAGATCGTAGTTACCCTCCGTGGTGTAGAACTTGAGGGAGAACCCGCGCACGTCGCGCCAGGTGTCGGGGCTGCCCATCTCACCCGCCACGGTGGAGAAGCGGGCCAGCATCTCCGTCTTCGCGCCCTTCTGGAACAGCGCGGCCTTGGTATAGGCCGATATATCCTCGGTCGTCTCGAAGACCCCGAACGCGCCCGCGCCCTTGGCGTGGGGCTGGCGCTCTGGCACTTTCTCGCGGTTGAAGTGCGCCATCTGCTCGAGGAAATGCACGTCGTGCAGCAGGATCGGGCCATCCGGGCCGATCGTCAGCGAATTGCGGTCACTCACGGATGGCGCGCCCGCGCCGGTGGTGGAAGCGACGGCCTGTTTCGTGCGCGTATCTGACATGATGGACAAGCTCCTCTCTCGTGTGCCGCTGGGAAGGCGCTTTGCCCGGTGTGCTTCATCCCAGTGGTGAAATCGCCTGGCAGTCTGCGGCCGGCCCCCCTTTCTGGCAACTCGATTAAAGCGAACACACTGTTCTGGATTACCGATCAATGATGCAGGACAAAGACGGAGCCACGGCACACGCCGGCGGCGACGCGGCCGCAAGGCCGCGTGCTGACGTGAAGCGGGTTTCCGCGCGATAACGGCGCGGCTGTCGAAGGGCTGCCGTAACGGCGCCTCCGCCGCGAGGCAGCCCCGCCGGTCAGTGAGCGGTCCGTCGCCTAGATATTGGAACCGGGCGCGTGGTGGAACGCTTCGTGGAGGAACCAGGTCCGGCGTTCCGATTCGTCGATCCAGTTTTCCAGCAGGCTCGCAGTCGCGACATCATGATATTCGTCGCAGACATCGTGGACCTGGCGCATGGCCGTGGTGAGCTGGAGGTTGTCATCGCGCAATTCGCCGAGCATGTCCTGCGGATCCACGTATTCGGCATCGTTGTCGGACATGCGCTTCGACCGGGCGATGTCGGCGATCGAGGTGATCGAACGGGCGCCGATCTTGCGGGCGCGTTCCGCGATCGGATCGGTCATGGCGAAGATCTGGTCGGACTGCTCGTCAAGCATCAGGTGGTAATCGCGGAAGTGCCGCCCGGACATATGCCAGTGGAAGTTCTTGGTCTTCACATAGAGCGCGAAGACATCCGCGAGCAGCGCGTGCAACGCGGCGCCGATGTCACGCGTGGCCGCTTCCGGCAGGTCAGTCATCCCGGAAGGCCGATTGATGATATGTTGCTCCATGATGCTCTCCAACACGTGGTGGCTGTCTTCATGATCGAGTCCGTCCGCCGGCGAATGTGTGCCTGCCGGCAAGGGCGGTCAAGCTGGGTTGATGTCGGGGTGGGGGCCCTCCCGCGCAAGGCGGGGCATGGGCAAGGAACCGCGGCGGCGCGGCGTTTGCCGCCCCTTGACGCAATCGGCCGAAACGCGCGCAAAGGCGTGGCATCGTGGTGACCGCTCGAAGCACGGAAACGGGCAAGGCAAAGGGATCGACGCGCGTCGTCTATGCGGCGCTGGCCGGCAATCTCGGCGTGGCCATCGCCAAGTTCGTCGCGGCCGGCCTTTCCGGTTCCAGCGCCATGCTGACCGAGGCGATCCATTCGCTGGTCGACACAGGGGACCAGATCCTCCTGCTCGCCGGCCAGAAGCGCGGCGCGCGGGCGGCGGACCCGTCGCATCCGCTGGGTTATGGCATGGAGACCTATTTCTGGTCGTTCGTCGTCGCCCTGATGGTCTTCCTGATGGGCGGCGTGGTGTCGATCTACCAGGGCATCCATCACATCCTGCGGCCCCAGCCGATCGAATCCCCCTGGCTGAGCTTCGCCGTGCTGGCGATCGCCGCGGTGCTGGAAGGCGGATCGCTGCGTGTCGGCCTGCGGGAATACCGGCGGGTAATACGCGGGCGCGACGTGAGTGTCTGGGCGTTCATCCGGGGATCGAAGGACCCCAGCGTGTTTTCGGTGATCCTGGAGGATTCCGCCGCGCTCATCGGGCTTGCCCTGGCCGCGCTGGGGATCGTCGGCGCGCGGTTCCTCGCCATTCCCTGGGCCGACGGGGCCGCCTCGATCGCCATCGGCCTGCTGCTCACCTCGATCGCGCTGGTGCTGGCCAACGAGACGCGCAGCCTGATCGCCGGCGAGGCGGTGGCGCCCCCGGTGCTGGAACAGCTGCGCGCCAGCCTGCAGCATGCGGATCGCGTGGTCGAACTGGTCGACATCGCCACCCTGCAGCTCGGCCCGGAGGCGATCCTGGTGGCCTTGACGCTGAATTTCAGGGACGGAGCAGATTCCGCGGTGATCCGCGAGACGATCGCCGGGATCACCCGGACGCTGCACGAAGTGGATAGCCGGATCGCGCATGTCTATGTCCGGCCCGCGCTCGACAGCGACGCTCAGGACCCCGTGGCTGGAACCAGCGACGCGTGATAGCGTCATTGGCGAGACCGATCGGCGCAAAGAACGGAAAGGGCAGGCGATGAAACATTACAAGGTCGGCTATATGATCGGGAGCCTTGCCAGGGAATCGATCAACCGCAAGCTGGCGGGCGCGCTGATCAAGCTGGCGCCGGAAAACCTGGACTTCACGGAAATCTCGTTCGCGGACCTGCCGCTCTACAGCTATGACTATGACGCCGATTATCCGCCGGTCGCCCGCGCCTTCAAGAGTGCGATCAAGGCGGTGGACGCGCTGCTGTTCGTGACGCCGGAATACAACCGCTCGATCCCCGGCGGGCTGAAGAACGCGATCGACTGGGCCAGCCGGCCCTATGGCACCAACAGCTTCACCAACAAGCCTTCGGCCGTGATCGGCACCTCGCCCGGCGCGATCGGCACGGCCGTGGCCCAACAGAGCCTGAGGAGCGTGCTGGGCTTCTGCAATTCCCCGCAGATGAACGCGCCGGAAGCCTATATCCAGTTCACCCCCGGCCTGATCAGCGATGATGGCGAAGTCATGGTGGAATCGACCGAGCAGTTCCTGCGCGGCTACATGGAAGCCTTCCATGTCTTCATCGCCCACGTCCTGTCGGTCCTGCCCAACGACGCCTGATCCCCGCCGGCGGTCAGGCGAGCCGCGCCGCCGGGGACGCCACAAGACATCCGGCGGGCAAGCACCGATCCAGCCTGCCGGCCGCGTTCAGTGCGCGGTCCGCGCGCCGTCGATCGGATAGACGGCCCCGGTGACGATACCGGCGAGATCGGAAGCCAGGAACAGCACCAGCCCGGCGATGTCCTCCGGCTCGGCCGCGCGGCCGATGGGCGAATCCGCCAGCACCCGGTCGCGTATCTGCGGATCGTTGAGCCAGCGTTCGGTCATCGGCGTGCGCACCAGGCCGGGGGCCAGCGCGTTGACCCGGATTCCCCGCGCCGCATAATCGATCGCGGCGGCCCTGGTCAGCCCCACCACCGCGTGCTTCGCGGCGACATAGGGCGCCATGCCGGGATCGGCGATCAGACCCGCCACCGATGCCGTGTTGACGATCGCGCCGCGCCCGACCTTCGCCATGTGCGCCAGTTCGTGCTTCAGGCACAGGAACACGCCCGTCACGTCGACATTCATCGTCCGGTGCCAATCCTCCTCCGTCTGCTCGGCGAGCGGCGCGGTGGGCGGCAGGACGCCGGCGTTGTTGAAGGCGGCATCGAGCCCGCCGAATTCGGAAAGGGCGCGGGCGACCAGGGCTTTCACCTCGGCGCTGTCGGACACGTCCGTCTTCTGGAAGACAGCCTTGCCGCCCGCCGCCCCGATATCGCCAGCGGTCCCTTCGGCGCGCGGATCGACATCGCCGATCACCACCGAGGCCCCCGCCGCCGCGAAAGCGAGCGCGGTGGCGCGGCCTATCCCTGTCCCGGCCCCGGTGATCAGCACCGTGCGGCCGGTGAAATCCATCTCGAGTCTTTCCATGGGAACCTCCTCAACCAGGTGCGGTCCAGCCTCGACCCGCCTATCTCCGTCGCGGCCCCTGTCCGATGACCGTTGCCCTGGCCCATCAATCGATCAGCCGCCTGGTCGATCCCGCCCTATTGCGGCGCCGGCGACGAGCACGTTTGCCCGCCGTCCCGGCGCGGCTCGGATTACTTGAGCCACATCGCGGTAACCCTCCCGTTACGCGGTGTTACCGGGCCATCGAGGAACCGCCGGAAGCGGCTCCGTGAACCCGTTCTCCGGCCTTTGTAACAGTGTGTAACGAGGGCATTACCGTAAATAACGGTAATTTACTGGGCAAAGCCCGGGCGGGCCGGCAGGTTTGGCGGGCGAGGTCACAATCTCCGTGCCGCCTGCTCCTCGGCACGGGGCTCTCCTCTCTCTCGCGCCGCGTCCGGTGTTTCCTCGCGCGAATGCACAACCGGGCGCGGCGCACCCATCCCCCCAGGCGGCTTTTATCCGGGGTCAGGAGCGCACGCATCTCCTGCGGCGCTGCCGCTGCCGGATCCCGGCAAGGGTCGCGCGCGTGACGCTCTGGATTGCTTCGCTACGCTCGCAATGACGATCCAGAGTTGGACGAGCGTGCCCTAGAACTGCACGTCGACCGTCAAGGTATCGGTATAGACCCCGGCGACAGGCGGCGGGCCGGGGAGGATTTCGGCGCGGTAGGTGTATTGCTGGCCGTCGACGCCGTTGTACGTGCCTCCGCGCACCGTGGCCGCCGCGCTCGACACGCGTTGCCCCCCGGTGGAGCCCCATCGGCCCGGCCCGTTCGCCGGGTAGTAGAGATCATAGGCGATCGCGCCGCCGCCGCCGGCCAGCCGGCGTTGGCCGCCCTGGGCATGCACGCCATCGTCGATCCCGACAGTATAGTCCGAACCCTTCGAGCAGCGCACGACGATCGTGCGGGTCACGGGGGCGAAGCTCGACAGCAGGGCGCCGCTGCCGAAATCGAGGTCGGGCGCGGTGATCATGCAGGCCTCGGTGAGGATCAGCGTGACGTTCAGCGTGCTGGAGCCGCTGCCGGTCTCGTAAACGCACAGGCCCAGCGCCCCGAGCGAGCACAGCCGCCAGGACCAGCCGATGGTCACCGCGCCGGTATAAGTCCCCGCCGACACCGGCCCGGGCGGCGTGGTGCGGAGATAGACCGGCAGGCTGCCGTCCGAAGCGTTGAACAGGCCCAGGAGATCGAGGAACGTCGTGCTTTCCCAGCGCAGCCGCCCGCCGATCATACGCGAGGGGGAGCAGGCCGCCGTCTCGCACAAGGCGAAAGGGATGGTGTCGCCCGTGGCCGCGTTGCGCAGCAAAGGCACATTGCCGCTGTAGCAAGTCGATGCGGTGACGTCGGCGTTGATCCAGTTGGTCGAGATCAGCGACAGAAGGCTGCCGCTGCACCGCAGGCCGGTGGGCAAGCTGGCCTGCTGCGCGACGTCCGACGCCGTGAAGGAATCGACCGTTCCGAAGCTGGCATTGGCGGTGTTCGCCGTGCAGGCCGCCTCGGCACGCCCCGGCAAGGCGAACAGGCACAGCGCCAGCATGATCGCGGCGAGGCGCCAGGGGAAAAGGCGAGCGCCTAGCGGCATGTCACGCTGTCCCCCGGCCTCGCACCGGCATCGAAGGTCGCCGTGCAAGTCTGCCCCTTCCCCCAGCCGCACCCGCAGCCGGTTCACGCCCGCCTGCGTTTCCAGATGGGCGAAACCGTCGAGGCCGACGATGGTGGGCGCGCCTTGCTCCGGCTCGATGGCCAGGCCCGCCGGCAGCGGCGCACCGGCCGGGTCGACCAGCTTGAGATCGATGCGCCGCACCCGCCGCATCGGGAAGCGGATCACGCGCCCGCCGCCGGCGGTTACGGCTTCGCGGCGCTCGAACGTATCCGCCTCGATCTCGGCGGGAAGATCGGCCGGATCGACGGCATACTTGCCCCCATAGTAAGCCGGCACCGAAGGCACGAGCAGGTAGCCGCCGCGATCGGTTCGCCCGACTTGCTGGTTTTCATAGAGCACCGGCACGCCGGCCACTCCATCGGCCGTGACGAGGGCGAAGCCATCGCCCAGCCGATTGGCGGCGAACAGGTGGCCGTCCATGACCGCCAGCGAGCCCGAGACGCTGCCCCACGGCGTGGCCCGGCTTTCGTTGCCATAGGCCCCCGCCGCAAGCCGGAACGAAGGGCCGCGCCAGCTGGCATCGGCCTGCCATGCGCCGAGGGATGCGTCGTGTGCCTCCACCCCGGCGGAAAATCCGAAGCCGCCGTCGAGCGGCTCCGCCTGCGCATATTGCACGCGCGGCCGCACCGATCCGCCGCGTTCCCCCGAAGCGCCCGCCGAAGCCACGCCCCGGCCGAGCGGCAGGGTGACTTGCAGGAAGCCCGAGGCCTGGCGATTGCCGATGGCCTTGCTCGCCCCGAGGCCGAGCGTCAGCCCGCCGGGCAGCGCCCTGGTCCAGCTGAGCGAAGCCAACCGCGTGCGATCGTCATGATACCGCACATCGACGTAGGACAGGCCAAGCGTGCCGAACGCATCCAGCGCGAAGCCGGCCATGGCCTGGGTCTGCCGCCGCACGCCAGGCCGCTGTCCGCGATCGAGATCGGCCAGCGCGGCATAATGGGCGCTGGCCCGCAGATGCCGCAGCGAAAGGTTCACTGCGCGGCTGGCATACTGATAGCCGGCGCTCCATTGCGTGCCGCCGCGCCCTTCGTGCCGGCTCGCTGCCAGGGCCACGTCGGCGACGCCCCAGCGGCCGAGCCGGACAGTGCCGCCCGCCCCGCCGGACACGAGGCCCCGCGCGGCTTCGGCCCGCGTCTCCAGCGTGACACCGTCGGTCACCCCGCGCCGGTAGGCCACGGCCGCGCCGGCTCGCCCATAGGCGAAGCTGCGCAGGCCGTAGTCCCGGCGCAGGAAACCCGCCGCTATCGAGAAATCCGCCAGGCCCGCCTTGAGCAGCGGAGTGGCGACGTAGAACGGCAGGGTCACGCTGGCCTGCCGGCCAAGCGAATCCGTCGTCACCAGTACCGCCTCCCCCGCGCCGTTGACGTAAGGCATGATGTCGAGCGTGAACGGGCCGGGGGCCAGATCGGTGTTGGCCAGCTTGTGCCCGGCGACGAACAGGTCGAGCGTGGTCGGCAGGTCCGCCACGCCGGAAAAGCGCGGCAGCGGATAGGTCACCACATCGGGCCGCACGGCGAAATCGCGGGATAGCTGTATTCCGCCGAGGCGCACGGGCGCGCCCCAGCTCAGCGTGCGGGTGACCAGATCGCCCGCTTCGTAGACGATCATGCGATCGGCATCGGCCAGCATCCACGTGGTGTCATGACGGCGATAGCCCGAGGGCCCGCGAGCCCCGCCGAACCGCGCTTGCTCCACGCCGCTGCTGCGCAGCACGCCCCAATCGCCGAACAGGCGCGCTTCGCTCCACAGCGAGGCTTGGGCGCCATCGCCGCCGGCGCCGCTGACATAGAGATCATAGCTGAGCGCCGCGCCGTTATCGGCTTCGGCGACGATCCTCTGCCGCCCCGCCGACAAGTCGATCGCGGTGCCCGCCAGCCAGTGTCGGGGCACGGTGAGCAGGAGGCGCTGGCCCGCCTGATCGTATTCGTAAGCCAGCCCCTCGATCCGATCGAGCGCGATCACCTCTCCGCTCTCAAGGCCGAGGGGCGCGCCCAGCGTGGCGAGATCGGCCGCGCGCAGAAAAAAGCGCCCTTCGTCCACGGTGACGGGCACGATTGTTCCGGTCGAGCCGCCGTTCACCACCAGTTCGAGGTAGAGCACCATCGGCCCGGCCAGAGGGGCGGACATCGCCATGGGCGGCAGTTCACCGGCCGCGGCCGGACTTGCGCCCAGCACGCCGCCGAGCGGGAGCAGGAGCAGGACGCTGCCACGGCGCCGCATGGACCGGCCCTATCGGCACTGCGCGACAATCGGCTCTGTCCGGCCGTCGACGCTCATCACCAGCCGCGCGGGCGCGCTGGCCGAAGCCGGCAGCGATGCGGCGAACCCGCCGCCCACCAGCGCATAGCCGACAAGGCCGGCGCCGATCGGCACGGTCTCACCGCCGCTCTCGATCGAAAGGCCGACGATGCGCGCGTGGTAATCGCCGGTGTTGCGGATCTCGGCGCGGGCCGTTCCGTCTTCGTCCCCCAGCGAGCAAGCAAGGTGCGAACCGTCGGGCGCCTGCTTCGGCGAAGCCGCGCCGCCATAGACGAACAGCGGGATCGAATAGCGCATCCGGAAACGCACGCTGCCGCTGTCACCTTCCTTGTCCGGCGGCGGCGGCAACTCGTCCACGAGCACCCGATAGGCGCTTTCGCCCTGCGCGCGCGCCGGATCGGCCGCGATCAGGCGGATAAGCTGGCGCTTGCCCGGCTCAAGGGTGAGGATCGGCGGGCTCGGCACCACGCGCGCCTGCGGCTCGTAGCTGTCCTCGCCCTGCGCCTGGCTCCACCCCAGCACCCGGACTTGCAGCGAGACCGGCGCATCGCCCCGGTTCTCCAGCCACAGCGCACTCGATTGCTGATCGGCCGCGATCGTCGGATCGATCGGCGAGATCAGGACCGACGCGCCGGCCACGGCCGGGGCCGGTATGGAAAGCGCCATGGCCGCCAGCGCGGCGATCGTTTGGTGCACCAGAGCGCGGCGGAGGGGGGAAGCCGTCATGCCCAGGCCCATCGATCACCAGTTGATCGTCACGGTGACGGTGTCCGCATACGTGCCGGCGGCGGTATCGCCCGGGATCATCGCCCGCCCATAGAGCGCGAAGGCGACGTTCGAGGCGTCCGCGAAGGCAAGCGGCACGGCTTGGCCCGGAAGCAGTTCCTGCTGCATTCCGGCATCCGAATAGAGCCGATAGGGGACCAGGCCGCCGCTGGCCGGCTCTTCCATTTGCCTGAGGCCCGCCTGATGATCCCCGCCGTCCACCGTCATCGACAGGACAACTCCCGGCGTACAGGCGATCCGCAGATCGGAGGCCAGCGCGACCGCGGCGGTCTTCTCATCTTCCCACAGCGCGGGCGCGGTGCCGAAATCGAGCCGGCCCCAGGAGGCCCTGCCGCCTTCCACCGCGCAGCCGGGAACGACAGTGGCCCGGGCCTGGAACGTTGCCGAGGGCCCGGCCTGCGCCGCCGTGCCCGCCGCCAGCATCCCGAGGACAAACGCGCGGTTGGCGATCCGGCCCACGTCCACCCCCCGGATCAGAAGGTGAGCGTGACGGCGATCGTGTCGGTATACGTGCCCGGCGCCAGATTGGGCGCGCCGAGGGCCCTGCCATAGACGTGGACCGTCTCCACTGCGCCGGTGCCGGGCACGGTGATCTGGTCCGCCGGGGCCAGCACATCGTTGAAGCCCGCGTCCGAATAGATGTCATAAGGCACCAGCAGCGTGCCGCCGGCGTCCGCCAGCGCGCGGCCGCTGCCGACCGCCGCCCCGTCGTTCTCGCCAGCGCCGAAAGTCAGCGTGGCATTGGTGCCCGGCGTGCACAGCACGCCGATCGCGCCGGCGCCGTTCACTTCGGCGCTCGCGCTGTCGAACAAAGTGGTGTGAGTGCCGAAGGCCAGCGTGCCGAGATCGGCCGAACTGGCGCTGCCGTTTACCTCGCACGCGGCCGTCAGCGTGATCGTGGCGTCGATCACACCGGCAACCTGGGCCGCCGCGGGCGATGCGAACAAAAGCCAAGCGCCCGCCGAAACGAATGAAAGAACTGTGCGCTGCATATCACAATCCCCGAGCCTTCGCAGACGACAGGCGACGCACCCGATGCACAACGCGATCTGTCGCCCCACTGTTAGTACGGCGCGGAGGAGGACCGAACAATTAGAGGAGAATACCAATAAATCTATTTATAGCATTTAATAACTTCCTCGATAAGGAGCCACACCGGGCCGGTCTTCACACATAAGGGAAAATGGCAAGGCGCTCTTCAGTCTGCTGGTAACTTGTTCGCAGCAGGACATCGAGCGGTGGACAGCCGCACACCTCGGCGCGGGGCTTGATCCAGCGGCGAGGCGTTGTTCCGGCCGGACGGAACCCTGTCACCCAAGCATCGTTGAGGCGCTGGGAGGGGCCGTCCGGAAGGGAGGCCATCCCACCCATGCCCTATTGCGGCGCACCTCCGATGCCCGGCAGCCTGTGGCTGCGCTGGAACATCGATCCCGTGGTGATCGTCGCGCTGGTCCTTCTTGCTGGGATTCACCTGGCCCGCTTGGGCGGCCGCCAGCGCACGCTCGCGATGACGGGCTGGGCCGTTACGGCCCTGGCGCTGCTTTCGCCGCTGTGCGCGCTGTCGGTGTCGCTGTTCGCGGCGCGGGTCGGCCAGCACATGATCCTGATCCTGATCGCGGCCCCGCTGATCGCCGCCGGCCTGCCGCCGCCCCGCGATTCGCGGCCCCTGTGGCCCGCCGTCGCGGCGTTCACCGTGTTCCTGTGGCTGTGGCACATGCCCGCGCCCTATGATGCCACGCTCCATTCCGATGCCGTCTATTGGGCGATGCATATCAGCCTGTTCGCCAGCGCGCTGGCGCTCTGGCGGGCGCTTCTGCCGCTGGGCCGGCGGCCGATGGCCCTGGTCGCGGCGGGGACGGTGGCTTCGATGCAGATGGCGCTGCTGGGCGCGGTGCTGACCTTCGCCGGGCGGCCGCCGTTCGCCTGGCCTTACACGCCCACGCAAGCCTGGGGCTTCGCCCCTCTGGCCGACCAGCAGCTCGGCGGCGTGCTGATGTGGGTGCCCGGCGCCGTGCTGTTCCTGTGGCTGGCCCTGCGCACCGCGGCGCACGCCGCGCGTGAGCAGGGCGCGGCCAGGGCATGAGCCGCATCCCCCTCGGCTATCTCGACAGTGCGGGCGCACGCGCCGCGGCCACCCTGCCCCTGACCTGGTTCCTGCTGCTGGTTTCGATCGCGGTATGCCTGGCGATCACCTACCTGCTGTGGCGCGCGCTGCGCGGGCCGGCGGGCACGATCGGCGCCGACGGCAAGGCACCGGCCGTGCGGCGCGGCGAAGGGGCCGCGCGGCCGATCCTGGTCGGCGTGGCCATTTCGTCCGTCATCCTGCTGATCGCGCTCGGCTGGACCATGGTGGCCCTGGCGCAAGTGGCGCCCATGCCGCGCCGGCCCGAGATCGAGATCGACGTCACCGCGCATCAGTGGTGGTGGCAGGCGGATTATGGCGCGTCGGAGCCGGACCAGACCTTCTCCACCGCCAACGAGATCCACGTGCCGGTGGGCGCGAAAGTGCTGCTGCGCCTGCACGGGGCGGATGTGATCCACAGCTTCTGGGTGCCCAAGCTGACCGGCAAGACCGACATGATCCCCGGCCAGGTCAACCTGACCTGGCTGCAGGCGGACAAGCCCGGCGTCTATCGCGGCCAGTGCCAGGAATACTGCGGGTTGCAGCACGCGCACATGGCCTTCGAAGTGGTGGCGGAGCCGCCGGCGCAATATGCCGCCTGGCGCCGCGCGCAGTTGCAGACCGCCCCGCCCCCCGCCACGCCGGCGCAGGCGGAGGGCCTGGCGCTGGTCGAATACCGCTGCGCGGTGTGCCACACGGTCCGTGGCACCACCGCCGGGTCCAACGTCGGTCCCGATCTGACCCATGTGATGAGCCGCCGGATGCTGGCGGCAGGCACTCTCCCCAACAATCGCGCCATGCTCGCCGGGTGGATCGAGGATCCCCAGGGCGTGAAGCCCGGCACGCTGATGCCGGCGCAGCAGCTTTCCGGCCCGCAACTCCAAGCCCTGCTCGCTTACCTGGAGACGCTGAAATGAGCCCCGCCGACATTGCGCTGCCGGGTGAAGGGCCCGTGCCCGATACCGAGACGCGCCTGGCGCGCCGGCCGCGCATCGCCCAGGCCGACGATCCGGCGCTGCTCCGCAAGCTGGAGAAGACGTGGGAAACCAAGCCGGGGCTTTACGGCTGGCTGGCCACGGTCGACCACAAGGAGATCGGCAAGCGCTATATCGTCACCGCCTTCGTCATGTTGGCGGTGGGCGGCCTGGAAGCGGCGCTGATGCGGCTGCAACTCGCCGGACCCAACCGGCACCTGCTGACGCCGGAGCAGTACAACGAGCTGTTCTCCACCCACGGCATGACGATGATCTTCCTCTACGCGCTGCCGGTGCTGTCGGGGTTCTCGAACTATTTCTTCCCCCTGTGGCTCGGCGCGCGGGACATGGCGTTCCCGCGGATGAACGCGCTCAGCTATTGGATATACCTGCTGGCCGCCGCGTTCCTCTATGCCGGGCCGCTTACCGGCGCCGGGCCCAATGACGGCTGGTTCAACTACGTTCCCTATGCGGAACGGGCCTATAACCCGGGCATCAACCAGGACATCTATTCGCTGGGGCTGGTGTTCCTGGGCATTTCCACCAGCGTGGGCGCGGCGAATTTCCTGGTCACGGCGGCCAAGTGCCGCGCGCCCGGCATGTCGATCAACCGCCTGCCGATCATGGTCTGGGGCACGGTGACGGCCAATGCCGCGAACCTGGTGGTCGTCCCGGCCGTGAGCCTGGCGTTCTTCCTGCTGTGGCTGGACCGCAATTTCGGGACCAGCTTCTTCGACGTTGCGGGCGGCGGACAGCCGCTGCTGTGGCAGCACCTGTTCTGGCTGTTCGGCCACCCGTGGGTCTATGCGATCGTGCTGCCGGCCATGGGCATGGTGTCCGACGGGCTGCCGACCTTCAGCCGCACGCCGCTGGCCGCCTATACCCTGGTGGCGCTTTCCACCGTGGCGACCATGCTGATCGGCTTCGGCGTGTGGGTCCACCACATGTTCGCCACCGGGTTGCCGGGCCTGGGCCTGGCGTTCTTTTCGGGCGCCTCGATCATCATCACGATCCCCAGCGCCGTGGCGGTGTTCGCCTGGCTGGCGACGATCTGGCTCGGCCGGCCAGTCTACACCACCGCGTTCCTGTTCTTCGCCAGCATGATCCTGCTGTTCGTGATCGGCGGCGTTTCCGGCTTCATGACGGCCAGCGTGCCGGTCGACTGGCAGCTGACCGATACCTACTTCATCGTGGCGCACATCCATTATGTGCTGATCGGCATCAACGTGTTCCCCGTGTGCGGGGCGACGTACATGTGGTTCCCGAAGATCACCGGCCGGCTGATGGACGAGCGGCTGGGCCGGTGGAACTTCTGGATCATGTTCATCGGCTTCAACATTGCCTTCCTGCCGATGCACCTGCTGGGCCTCTTCGGCATGCCGCGGCGGGTCTATACGTATGGCGCGGGCATGGGGTTCTCCACCCTCAACCTGATCGTCCCCCTCGGCTCGTATCTTTTCGCCATCGGCGTGGCGCTGTTCTTCTGGAACGTGTTCAAATCCTGGCGGCATGGCGAGAAGGCCGGGCCGGACCCGTGGCAGGGGCCGACTCTGGAATGGGCCATCCCATCGCCGCCGCCGCCCTACAACTTCGCGGTGATCCCCACCGTCGCCAGCCGGCACCCGCTGTGGGAGGACGATCTCGGCGAGGACGAGCATCGCTCCTCGATCGAGGAAGGCATGGCGCTCGACCAGGGCAAGGAAGCGCTGGCCGTGTCGATCCTCGACGCGGAGCCCGAGCGTATCCTGAAGATGCCCGAGGATACGCTGGCGCCGTTCAGCCTGGCGGTGGCGGCGGCCGTGCTGTTCGTGGGGCTGCTGCTCCATCTGTGGTGGCTGGCGGGACTGGGCGCCGTCGGCACGGTGCTGGCACTGGCGGCGTGGAACTGGCCGCGCCGGAAGCTGCTGGAACGCGAACCCGCCCCGCACGAGGGGATAGGCCATGGCTGAACGGATCGTCTCCCGCCCGGACAGCCTCCAGATCGGCCCGGTGCGCGGGCGCGGGATCGGCTGGAACGGCATGGTCATGCTGATCGCCAGCGAGGCGGCGCTGTTCGGCTATCTGCTGTTCTCCTATTATTTCCTCGCCGTTTCCAACCCGGCAGGCTGGGTGATCGAGAGCCGGCCCAGCCTGACGCTTGCCCTGCCCAACACCTTGCTGCTGCTCGCTTCCAGCGTGGCCGCCTGGTGGGGGGACGACGGGGTGCGGAAGGACCGGCCAGGCCAGGCGCTCGGCGGGCTAGGTCTCGCTTTCGTGATGGGGCTGGCCTTTGCCGTGGTGCAGGTCTTCGAATGGAAGGCGAAGACCTTCGGGCCGGACGCGAGCAGCTATGCCTCGCTCTATTTCCTGACCACCGGCTTCCACATGGCGCATGTCGTCGTCGGGCTGGTGATCCTCGCCTCGCTGTGGCTGTGGGTGGGGCGCGGCTTCTTCTCGCCGCTGCGATCGCTGCCGGTCTCCAACGGGGTGGTCTACTGGCACTTCGTCGATGCGGTGTGGCTTGCCGTGTTCGCCACATATTACCTCACGCCATACCTGGGGCTGGGCCGATGACGCGCGAGCACGACGAACAGTCGCACCCGGCGTCCCTGCGCCGCCGCGTGGGAAAGCGCGCGGCGCTGTTCGCCGTCTATGGCGCGCCGCTGGCCTGGTTCGTGCAGTTCTGCGCGGCGTTCGCCTTCAATACCTCGCCCTGCTTCGACGCGGGAGAACGGCTGTTCAGCCGGCCCGGCCTGCACCCCTGGGCCGCGATCATCTCGGTGCTGTGCCTGGCGGTGGCGCTGGCGGCGCTGTGGCTCGGCCTTGTCCACTTGCGCCGCACGCGCGAGGAGGAGCCGGGCGGGGAGCGCGGCCTGATCGAAACCGGGCAGGGCCGCACGCGCTTCCTGGCGATCTGGGCCATCGCCTTCGCCGGCGTGTTCACCGTGCTGATCGCGATCAATATCCTTCTGCTGCTGGGGGTTTCGCCGTGCGCGGTCTGATCGCCCTGGCCGCGCTGCCGCTGGCCGCCTGCGGCCATGCCGGGGGCGCGAGCGCCGACCTCGCCCGGCAGACGATCGCCGACCATTGCGGCGCCTGCCACACCGTTCCGGGCGTGGCCCAGGCCAGGGGGCGCGTCGGCCCCGATCTGAGGGGCATCGGCAAGCAGCAGATCATCGCCGGCACGCTGCCCAACAGCCGCGCGAACATGATCCGCTGGATCACCCACGCCCAGAGCGTTTCGCCCGGTTCGGTCATGCCGGACATCCCGCTGACCGCCGCGCAGGCCCAGGCGGTGGCCGACTATCTCTATTCGCTGGACTGATGCCATGAAGACCACGACCGTGCTCGCCGTCTCGCTCGCCGCCGTCATCGCAGTGGCGGTGCCCGTGCTCGCGGCCCAGCAGGCGCTGTTCCCGCTGCGCCAGAGCGCCAAGCCGCCGGTGCCGGAAGCCGTGGCGGCGGCCGATGTGTTCACGCGGGAGCAGATCGGCCATGCGCTGGTCCCGCCCACGCCCGAAGCCGGGCGGACGGTGGCCGCGCCGGCGGCCGCGCCCAAGGATGACGGGCAATGGCTGATGCCGGCGAAGAACTACGCCGCCACCCGCTATACCACGCTTGCCGAGATAACCCCGGCCAACGCGAAGAACCTGCACGAAGTATTCAGCTTCTCGCTGGGGGTTAACAAGGGGCAGGAAGCCGCGCCGCTGGTGGTGGGCAGCACGATGTACATCGTCAGCGCCTTCCCCAACCACGTCTATGCGCTGGACCTGACGAAGGAGGGCGCGCCGCTCAAGTGGAGCTATAATCCCAAGCCCCTGCCCGCCGCCGCCGGGGTGGCCTGCTGCGACGTGGTCAACCGCGGCGCCGCCTATGCCGACGGCAAGATCGTGTTCAACACGCTCGACGGTGCGACCATCGCGCTTGCCGCCGATAGCGGCAAGGAAGTGTGGCGCACCCAGCTTGGCGACATCAACAAGGGCGAAAGCGTCACCATGGCCCCGCTGATCGCCGGGGGCAAAGTGCTGGTCGGCAATTCGGGCGGCGAATTCGGAGTCCACGGCTGGCTGGCCGCGCTCGACCTCGGCAGCGGAAAGCTGGCCTGGAAGGCCTATCACACCGGGCCGGACGACATCGCGCTGATCGGTGACCAGTTCCATCCCTTCTACGCATCGGACCGGGGGAAGGACCTGGGCGTCAAGACCTGGCCTTCCGATGCCTGGCGCACCGGCGGCGGCACGATGTGGGGCTGGATCGCCTATGATCCTTCGACCCAGACGATCTTCTACGGCACCGCCAATCCCGGCCCGTGGAACCAGCAGCAGCGGCCCGGCGACAACAAGTGGACCGCCGGCATGTTCGCGCGTGACGTGCACACCGGGCAGGCCAAGTGGTTCTATCAGTTCAGCCCGCATGACGAGCACGATTACGACGCCATCAACGAGCAGCTGCTGCTCGACATGCCGTTCGACGGCAAGATGCGCGAAGTGGTGCTGCGGCCGGAACGCAACGGCTATGTCTATGTGCTAGACCGCAAGACCGGGCAGGTGCTTTCCGCCGATCCCTTCGGGCCGGTGAATTCGTCACGCGGGGTGGATCTCAAGACCGGGCGGCTGATCGTCAATCCGGCCAAGGAGACCAGGCTGGGCCAGGTGGTGCACGACATCTGCCCCACGGCCAGCGGCGCGAAGGACTGGAACCCTTCCAGCTTCAGCCCGCGCACCGGCCTGGTCTACATCCCGCATGAGAACCTGTGCATGGACTGGATGAACCTGGAGGTGAACTACATCTCCGGCACGCCCTATGTCGGCGCGGAAGTGAAGATGAAGCCGGGGCCGGGCGGGCACCGGGGCGAGCTGACGGCCTGGGACCCGGTGAGGCGCAAGCCGGCCTGGACGATCCGCGAGGACCTGCCGGTATGGTCGGGCACGGTCGCCACCGGGGGGGACCTGGTGTTCTACGGAACGATGGACGGCTGGTTCAAGGCGATCGACGCCCGCAACGGCAACCTGGTGTGGAAGCAGAAGCTGCCGAGCGGCATCATCGGCCAGCCGATCAGCTACAGGGGGCCGGACGGGCATCAGTACGTGGCCGTGCTATCCGGCGTTGGCGGCTGGTCGGGCGCGGTCGTCTCGGGCCCGCTCGATCCGCGCGACGGCACCTCGGCGCTCGGCTTCGTCAATACCATGACCGATCTTCCCACTCGCACGACCGCAGGAGGGACGCTCCATGTCTTCGCTCTTCCGCATTGAGGGGATCGCCGCGCTGGCCCTCGCGCTCGTCGTGGCAGGGTGCGACAAGGCGGCCGACGAGAGCGACCGCTTCGCCCCGTCCGGGCCCGGCGCGCCGGCCCAGCGCGCGGTGGCCCTGGTGCCCGCCGGCGGCGAGCTGGACACCACGCCCAATCCCCGCGCCGAACCCTATTACGGCAGCGCCGAGGCGGTGACCAACGGGATGCTGATCTACAACCAGATGAACTGCGTGGGCTGCCACTTCAACGGCGGCGGCGGGATCGGCCCGCCGCTGATGGACGATCAATGGATCTACGGCGGGCGGCTCGACCAGATCTACAACACCATCTACTTCGGCCGCCCGAACGGGATGCCGGCCTGGGGCGGCAAGCTGAACGACGAGCAGATCTGGCAAGTCGCCGCCTATGTCCGCTCGATGTCGCTTCCGGAGACCCTGGCCCGCAACGGCACGGGCACGCCTTCGCAGCATCCGGCCCCCGTGCCGCGCGCAGCCGATGAGAACGACGGCTGGCACATGCCCAAGGGCACCGGTGGATGAGGGGATGGATCGTCGCGGCGCTGGGCCTGGCCCTCGCCGCCTGCTCCAAGCCGCCCATCGGCAACGACCGCGTCTTCGTTTCCGACGAGGAGGCGGACGTGGTCCATGTGCTGGACGGCGCGAGCGGCGCGGTCGAGCAAACCTTGCGCACCGGCCAGCGTCCGCGCGGCCTGGCGCTCTCCCCCGACGGCAAAGTGCTCTACATCGCCGCCAGCGATGCCAATCGCATCGAGGCGTGGGACACGCACCTGCTGACCAAGCTGCGCGACATCGCCTCGGGCAGCGATCCCGAGCGGATCGCGGTGAGCCCCGACGGCAAGACGCTCTATGCCGCCAACGAGGACAAGAGCGCGGTCTCGTTCATCGATGTCCCGAGTGGCAAGGTCACGCACGAGGTGCAGGTCGGCCCCGAGCCCGAAGGCATCGGCATCTCGCCCGATGGCAAGCTGCTGATCGCCACCAGCGAAGTCGCCAGCGTCGCCCATTTCATCGATGTGCCCACGGCCCGCGTGATCGGCAACGCGCCCGTGGGCAGCCGCCCGCGCGAGGTGCTGTTCCTGAAGCAGGGCAAGGAAGCCTGGGTCAGCTCCGAACAGCGCGGCACGATCCACGTGTTCGATACCGCGAGCGGCAAGGAACTGCGCCGGATAGACCTCACCGCCGCCTTTCCCGAGCTGGAGAACCCGCAGGCGGTGGAGCTGGAACTGACTCGCGACGGCAAGCGCGCCTTCGTCGCCATGGGCCGGGGTGACCGCGTGGCGGAGATCGACCCTGCGACGTACCGCGTGGTCCGCTCGTTCCCCACGGGCCAGCGCACCTGGGGCATCTCGCTGGCGCCCGATAACAGCCGGCTTTACGCCGCATCAGGATTGTCGGGCACGGTGACGATCATCGACCTGCAGGCGAACCGGGTGCTCCATACGGTCGATCGCGGCGGCCGGCCGTGGACGACCGAGGCGGTGGCGCGATGAAGCCGCTGGCCGCCTTTGCCCTGCTCGCCGCGCTGCTTTCCGCCTGCGCGCCAAAGCCGCTCAAGGTCTGCGTGGATCCCAACAACCTGCCGTTCTCCAACCGCGCGGGCCAGGGCTTCGAGAACAAGCTGGCCGAGCTGATCGCCGCCGATCTCCATCGCCCGGTCGACTATGTCTGGTGGGCGCAGCGCCGCGGCTTCGTGCGCAATACGGTGGGCGAAGGGGCGTGCGACATCTGGCCCGGCGTGGCCTCCGGGCTGGAGACGCTGGCGACGACGCGGCCCTATTACCGTTCCAGCTATATGTTCGTGACGCGGCAGGCCGACGCTCTTTCCGGCCTGACGCTGGACGATCCGCGGCTGAAGGCGCTTTCGATCGGCGTCCAGCTTGTCGGTGACGACGGTGGCAACACCCCGCCGTCCCACGCGCTCGCCCGCCGGGGGCTGATCGACAACGTCCACGGCTACATGCTCTATGGCGATTACACCCGCCCCAATCCGCCCGCCGCCATCATGCGCGCGGTGGAACAGGGGGACATCGACGCCGGCCTGGTGTGGGGGCCGCTGGCCGGATACTTCGCGAAGGAAAGCGCGGTGCCCTTGCGGCTGGAGCCGGTGACTCCCTGGCTCGACGACAATCAGTGGCCGATGGCTTACGACATCTCGGTCGGCGTACGGAAGGACGATCCCGAGCTGCTGACGCAAGTGGGCCGTGCGCTGACCGACAACCGGGCGAAGATAGAACGGCTGCTTGCCGAATACGGCGTGACGCCGGGCGGGAGCTGATGGAGGTTGCGGTTGGAAATGGTCGCCTCTCTTCCATTACCTCCCACCCCTGATGCACCCCATCCCTTCGATCGTTCCGGTTAAAAGGCGATCAGGCATTACAGCGCCGCGCGCAGGCCAAGCGTCCAGCGGCGAGGCTGACCGGGGCCATAGGCACGCGGGTTGGAGGCGCCGGGCGCTTCTTCCAGGTCGATCTCATCCACCTCGCTGAAGGTCCCGAACGTGGCGAACTTCCGGTCGAAGGCATTGGTCAGCGCACCGAACAGCGACAGGCCGCGCACCAGCTCTATGCTGCCACGCAGGTTGACCAGGGCATAGCCGGGCACGGGCTTTTCGAGATTGGCTTCATCGCCCACCAGATACTGGCTGGAACGCGCGACGACATCGCCGCCCAGCGTGAAGCGGCGCCCGCGCGCCAGCGTGCCGGCGTAATCCGCGCTCAGCACCGCGCTATGCCGTGGGATGCCGGGCAGGCGGTCACCCCGCGCCACCTCGATCGTGCCGTCTTCCCCAGCCTGCGGATGCGCCGGGCTGGAGACCGCCAGGGGCGAACGATAGGTGGCGTCGGTGTAGGCGTAGCTTGCGGCGAGGCGCAGCGCACCGCGCCGCGCCTCGGCCGACAGCTCGATCCCCTGCCGCCGGGTATCGCCGACATTCCGGAAATAGGCGCGGCCGCGTATCGCGGACGGCGAGTACTGGATGTCGTCATTTATGTCGGCGCGATAGGCGGACGCCAGCCAGCGCAGGCGCCAGCCGGAAAGGTCCGCGTCGCCGAGCGCGCCCAGCTCGTAATTGCGGGCCACGACCTGTCGAAGCGGCGGATCGGCGACGAAGAAGTTGGTCAGGCTGCACGGCGCGTCCTCGTCCGCGCAGGACAATTCCGCCGGCGTAGGCGCGCGGTTGGTTTCGGCATAGCCGGCCCGCAGCGTCATGCCAGGCGTGGCCGCCCAGTCCAGCTCCACGCCGGGGTTCACCCGCTCGAAGCGGTGTCGGCCGTTGAGCGCGGTGCCGATCTGGTCTTCCAGCTCGATCCGGGCGTGGTTATAGCGCAGCGCCAGTTCGGCGGTGAGGCGCGAGGTCAGGGGCAAGCTGTCGGCCAGGAACAGGCCCCAGTGATCGGTCCGCGCCTTGAGGCCGACGGGCGCGATCGCGCCGCTTTCCTGCACTATGATCGGGCTGAGGCCTTCCACCCCGCGCTCTTCGGTCAGTTCGCCAAGCTCGGTGGACGTGGCGAAATCCGTGGCGCTGTGGTCATGGCTGAAGCCGAACGCCAGCCGGTTGCGCCCGCCCAATAGCACACGTTCGTCGATCAATTGCGCCTGGATGCCGGTGGATCGGGTGTGGGTCTGCCCGCGATTGAGCACGCCGTAGCCTTCGCCGCCCAAGGTATCGGGAATGCCATTGCCGGCCGCGTCGGTGAGGAACTGCTCCTCCTCCCCCTCGCCCGCATCATCGTCGTCACCGCCGATTTCCTCCAGGCACAGGAAGCCCTCATGCTCGTCGCAGGCCTCGATATCGGCCGCGTCGCCGTTGATGTTCCGGGTCCGCAGGCGCTGGCGATACAGCACGGCTTCGAGCCGCGTGCCGCCGCCGAGCGAGACCCACGGATGCACGCTGATCCGGCCATAATGATTGCGGGTATTGTCCGGCCAGGTGAACACCGACTGGCGCCGCGCCGCGAGCAGTTCCACCGGGGCGACGCCGTTTCCGGTGAGATCGGTGTCGGCGCCGATGAACCACGCGTGGACGCCGGCCTGCGCCCCGTCCCAGCCGATATCGGCATAGACATTGCCCAGTTCCGACGGGCTATGATCGCGCCAGCCGGTTTCCCGGCGATACTGGCCGGCGACGAAATAGCTGAACGCCCCCATGGCACCGCCGCCCGAAACGGCCGCTTCCCGTTGGCCGTAAGCGCCGAGCGCCGCGCTGGCATCGAGGCCCGGATCGCTATGGCCATTCGCGCTTTCCAACACGAGCGCGCCGCCGAGCGCGTTGAGGCCATAGACCGGGCTCGCATCGAGCAGCGCGACCGAACGCAGGGCCGCATCCGGGATCAGGTCGAACGACACGGTATCCCCGAACGGCTGATTGAACCGCGCGCCGTCGAGATAGACGGCAAGCCCCTGCGCCTGCCCCTGCAGGGGTGAAGCCGCGAAGCCGCGATAGACCAGGTTAGGCTGCCATGGATTGTTCTGCGCATCCTGCAAGGTGATCCCGGCCTGGCGGCCCAGCGCGGGCAGCAGGTCAGGCCCGCCATCGCGCCAGACCGCCTGGCGATCGAGCGTGATCGCATCGTCCAGATCGATCCCGGCGCCCGGCGCGGTCACCACGATCGTTTGCCGAGACGCGGAATCCGCATCCTGAGCAGCCACGACACTGGGCATGGCAACGGACGCGAGCAAGGCAACCGCCGTGCCCAGGGGTTTATCGCGAAAAGAAAGCATCCGGTCCCTGCCCTGTGATTTTCTTGTTCCAGCCTTGCGGCGTGCTTCGGTGCTCCAGATGCCTGCCCGATAGCAAGCGATCTGTCAGGCGTCCTTCCAGCGAAGCATGAGCCGGCCGCTCGCCGGCACCTCGAAATCGATCCGGTCGGGCGTGGCCTTATGGGGCTGCAAGGCATCGCCATTGGCGAGGTGAACGGATGGTACGGGCAGGCTGCGCCGTTTCAGCCGGACGACACTGAGCAGGGCGGTGCAGGTCTCACCCCCGTCGAGCTGGAGCGAGATGGCCCGCTCTCCCGTATGTTCCAGGGTCCGCAGGAAATGATTGCAGAACAGCCAGAACGGCGCGCCGTCCACGGTGTGGAACGCGGTGCTGGCGAAGATGAACGGCGCGCCCGCTCCATAGATTTCCTGCCCCACCTGGCCTGCCGGCTGCCCGTCGCCGTAAAGATCCTCCAGCGGGAAAGAGAGCTTGGGATCGACTTTGCCGCTCTGGTGATGGCCTTCCTGGATCGCCTCTTTCGGCAGCGTATCGGGGAAATAGAACCAGCCGCGTTCCAGGGTGTACTTGCAATACTCGCTGATCAGCATCTTCGCCGCCGGCTCGAGATCCGGGCCGCTTTCCCTCAGGTATTCCTCGAATCCGGCGAAGCATTCGAAACATTCGAACATCGCCATGTAGGGGCCATCGTGCAGCGCGGTGGTGCCGAGGAAGTTGCTGTAGTGGATCGCCTGGTCCAGCCGAGAAGCCCATATCTCGCAGTTGTGCAGCACGCCCGCGACATAGACGTAGCTCTGCGCCAGCCAGTCCTTGTCCTGCGTGATGCGCCATAGCCTGAGGCAGGCCACCGCTCCCCACACGCTCAGGTTGGCCTGGTAGAGAAGATCGAAGCGCAGGCCCTTCACGGTCTCGATCGCGGCCTTCGCCTCATCGAGATAGAGCTTCTCGCTGGTCAGCTGGTAAAGCTGCAGCATGAGATAGGCATAGAGGCCGTTGACGTCCGTCTGGCCGAAGCCGTCATCCCCGCGAGTCCTGGTGACGACAGAGAAATCGTCGATCCGATAGAGGATGGGCCAGCGGTATTTGAAATGGCGCGCCGAACGGATTCCGTAGTCGATCGAGCTGAACAGGAGCGCATGCGCCTGCGCATCGCCATCGAGCGCGAGGCGGGCGAGATTGATCAGCGGGTGATAGAGATACCAGGAATCCACCTCGTCCAGGTTCTTCCGATCGCCGGCGTTGGGAAGAAAGCGCCGCAGCATCTTGAACCTGGCATCGTGGAACCGGCCCAGCCCCTTCTTCAGGTCCGCTTCGAGCGGCAGCGGCTCGCCCCGCCACTGGCCGAAACGATGCAGCGAGGCGATCACCGTCATCTGCACCATGCTGTCGGGCACCTCGCCTTCGACATAGGGCATCACGTAGCGGTGGCCGTAATGCCGGACAGTCGCCGGCTTCGCGCTTTCGAGGTCCGCCAGCGTGCGCTCTGCCCGCCAGAGCCAGTCGCGATAAGTGACCGGCGGCGGATCGAGCACCCGGTAGGCGGCGCCCAGCATTTGCAGGAACTGGCGCGCCATCTCCTGCTCGTTGTCCGCCGCCCAGTCACGGAAAACGAGAATCGCGTCCGACAGCACGACCTCTTCGCCAGCGGGCAGCAGGCCTTCCCCACCTTCCTGGGCGGGCGGAATGGGCGGGAGATAGCCCAGTTCCGGCCATTCCCCGCCGACCACGCCATCAGGCTTCGTGCCGGTGAGCTGGAAGTAGCGATTGAGCGCGGTGAGGTTCTGGAAATAGAGCACGCTGCCGAAAGCCGGGCGGTCGATCCGGAAATAGGCCAGGCCGCTGTTCACGCCCCGTTGCGCGGCTTCCACGTTGCCGCGCGCGCCGAGCGGATCGTCCTTTTCGCCAAGCGGATAGAGATCGCGCGGGAGGAACGGCAGGCGCAGATCCGACGCCGGGCGCAAGCTGGCGCACACACGCAGGCGGTGGAGGCCTTCGTCGCTGACCGAAATGCCGATCCTGAACCGGCCCAGCAGGCTTTCGACTTCGAGCCGGGCCGCCTCGTCCGGGCCCGGCTTCATCTTGCGGCACGCGAATCCGCTGACGGGAACGTAAGCCGCGCGCAGGGCCAGCCCGCCCTGGTCCGGGCGGCGGACCAGCACCCAGACCGAATCCGCGCCGCAGCATAGTTCGACCGTGAGATCGCCCAGCGAAACCTTGCCCAAAGGACGCAGCGCTCCGGACTGAAGCTCCGACCGCAAGGAAATCACGAACGGGCTTGCCGCTGGCTGATCTGTCTGTTCGCCCATATCCACTCGCTGTGCGACCCATCGAACGGCGGGGATCGCCGGGAAGTTCCGGAACCGCGATCGCCGCCCGCGCGAAAAATCGCGGTTTGTCCTGTCAGCGGGTCAGAGCTGGTTCTCGTCATCCTCCTGCTTGGCCGGTTCGCTATCGTCACGGGCAATGAAGCTGATCTTGCCGTTGGGCTCGAGGATCGCCCAATCGACATCGGCAACCCGGGCAATGCCGGCGAGGCGCATTTCAATCTCCAGCTCGGAACGCGTGATGCGATCGCGGTGCATGTTCGCCTTGACCAGTTCGCCCCCTCTGACCAGCACGCGCGGCACGCCTTCCAGGAAGCGTTCGGCAGGCGGAAACCAGTAGCTGATCCGGCTCAGCACCAGGGCCCAGAACGCGATGGTGGAGATGGCGAGCGTGGCGCCCGTGATGCTGAAATCGTTATGCGTGATCCCTTGCTGGATGAGATCGCCCATCACGATCAGCAGCACGAGTTCGAACGGCGTCACCTGACTCAGCTCCCGCTTGCCGAGCAGGCGCAGCAGCAGATAGATGATGAAGAACATCAACGAGGCGCGAAGGATGATGTCCATCAGGGCAGAACCTTCATCGAGATCGGGGTGGAGGTGAGCTCTCTTTCGCCGTCGAACACGGCGATCACGCCGGAGGTGCCGCCCGTCAGGGGCGGGTTGATCTGCCCGTCGATCTTGAAGCGGAACACATCGCCCGGCTTTAGCTGTCCGAAGGAGAAGCGGCGGAAGCCGTTTTCGTAACTTTCCTCACTCGCGGCGGGGATCATGCTGTTGATGGTCATGTCCCGCCACAGGGTATCCGACACGGCAATGACCAGATCGTTCACGGGTTGCCGGGCATTGACCTCAATGGTCGTTTCGAAGATCAAGCCGTTGCGCAGCAGATCGGGGGCGGTCACCTTCAGGGTCACGGCCTGCCCAGCCACCTGCTTCACCGGGCTGGGCTGGCCGCCGAACATCCCGACCAGGCCCGCCGCCATCAAAGCCGTGAGCAGGACCGGCGCAAGCCAGCCGACGCCGCCACGGCTATCGATATTTCGCTGCGACAGGCCGTCGGGGAATGGCTTCGGCATATTCATCCCATTCTTGCGCATGCGGCCTTTCGGCCGCATCGGCCGCACCGTCTGTTCAGAAACGCGGCCGGCCAGCGCCGCGTTCCGCGCCCCCGGCATCGGCGGCGCTTGCAAGCCCCGGCGCGCCCGGCGTAACGCGGGCGCATGACGCGCAGTTTCGGCCCCGCCCCTTCCGCCGACGAGATCGAGGCGCTGGCCCGCGCCGCGCTGGAGCGGTTGCCGCCGCAGTTCGCGGCGCACCTGGGCGAACTGGTGCTGGCGGTGGAGGAATTCGCCGATCCGGAGCTGCTGGAACAGATGGGCATCGAGGACCCGTTCGAGCTGACCGGCGTCTATGAAGGCCTGCCGCTGCACGAGAAGAGCATCGATCATTCCGGCCAGGTGCCCGATCGAATCCGCCTGTTCCGCCAGCCGATCCTGGACGAATGGATAGAGCGCGGGGACGAGGCGCTGGAAAACCTGGTGGCGCATGTGCTGGTACACGAAGTGGGACACCATTTCGGCCTGTCGGACGAGACGATGCATGCGCTGGAGGATGCGGCGGAGGATTAAGGTCGGGGGCCGTTGGCCGCGTTACATCCAATCCAGGGCGGCAGCGCCACACGCTCTGGATTGCTTCGCTACGCTCGCAATGACGATTGGGGGGACGATTTGGGGGCGATCTGGGATGGCCGGTTGCGGCCTAGATGCGCTCCGCTTCCGCCACCGCGTCGCTTGCGCGCAAGGCGCTGATGATGCGGGTCAGGTGGGCGAGGTCCTGCACTTCGAGCTGCACCTCGTAAGTGTGGAACGGATCGTCGAGCTGGGTCTGCTTGAGGGTGATCACGCTGGCGTGGTTCTTGGCGAAGATGCCGGCCATCTCGGCCAGGGTGCCGAGCCGGTGGTAAAGCACCACCCTGAGCCGCCCCACCGCGCCTTGCGAGCGTTCGCCCCAGGACAGGTCCACCCAGTCGGAATCGACGCCGTTGGCCAGTTCGAGGCAATCGATCGAATGGACCTGCACGCCTTCGCCCCGCACTCTCAACCCCACGATCCGGTCCCCCGGGACCGGGTGGCAACATTCCGCCAGCGTGAAGCCCATTCCCGGCGTCAGGCCCTTGATCGAGATGGCGCGGGCGCGGCCCGGCTCTTTCGGGAACTCGGCGCTGCTGCCGGGCACCAGGGCTTCCATCACCTCGCGGTCGTCCAGCTTGGCCGAGCCGATCGCGTGCATCAGCTCGTCCTCGTCCTCCAGCTCCAGCCGCTCCACCGCCGCGGCGATGGCCTTCTTGCCGATCCGGGAAGGTAGCCGCTCGGCGATCTGTTCGAACAGCTTGCGGCCGATCTCGGCCACTTCTTCGTATTCCTTCGCCCGCACGGCGCGACGGATCGCCGCGCGCGCCTTGCCGGTGACGACGAAGCCCAGCCATGACAGCTGCGGCTCCGCATGGGCGCCCTTGATGATATCGACCACGTCGCCGTTGTTGAGCTGGGTGCGCAGCGGCATGTGCCGGCCGTTGATCTTGGCCCCCACGGTATGCGCGCCGAGATCGGTGTGGACGGCGAAGGCGAAATCCACCGGCGTCGCCCCCTTGGGCAGCTGGAACAGCGCGCCCTTGGGCGTGAAGGCGAAGATGCGATCCTGGTAGATCGCCAGCCGGGTGTGCTCCAGCAGTTCCTCGGGATCGTGGCTGGCATCGACGATCTCGATCAGGTCGCGCAGCCAGCCGACCTGGCCATCGGGCTTGTCGCCCTGCTTGTAAGCCCAGTGGGCGGCCAGGCCGAATTCGTTCAGGCGGTGCATGTCGCGCGTGCGGATCTGCACTTCGACGCGCATCGAGCTTTCATAGATCAGCGTGGTGTGCAGGCTGCGATAGCCGTTGGTCTTGGGCGTGGAGATGTAATCCTTGAACCGCCCCGGCACGAACTGCCACGCCTGGTGCAACACGCCGAGCGCGCGGTAGCAATCCTCCACGCTGTCCGTCAGCACGCGGAAGGCGAAGATGTCGGTGATCTGTTCGAACGGCATGTGCCGTTCGGCCATCTTGCGCCAGATCGAATAGGGGTGCTTCTCGCGCCCCCAGACCTCCGCCTGCACGCCGGCGGCGGCGAGTGCCTGCTTGATCTTCAGCGCGATCGAATCGACCTGCCCGTCCTCTGTGCTGCGCAGCTGCTCCAGCCGGCCGGTGATCGTGGCATAGGCCTCCGGCTCCAGCTGCTCGAAAGCCAGCAGCTGCATCTCGCGCATGTATTCGTACATCCCCACCCGCTCGGCCAGGGGGGCGTAGATATCCATCGTCTCACGCGCGATGCGGCGGCGCTTCTCCGGGCTCTTGATGAAATGCAGCGTGCGCATGTTGTGGAGCCGGTCGGCCAGCTTGACCAGCAGCACGCGGATGTCCTCGCTCATCGCCAGGAAGAACTTGCGCAGGTTTTCCGCCGCGCGCTCGTTCTCGGGCATCTGTTCCAGCTTGGAGAGCTTGGTCACCCCGTCCACCAGCCGCGCGATGCTGGGGCCGAAGTTCTTTTCGACATCCTCGATCGTGGCCAGCGTGTCTTCCACCGTATCGTGGAGCAGCGCGGTGACGATGGTTTCCTGATCCAGCTTGAGGTCGGTCATCAGGCCGGCGACCTCGATCGGATGGCTGAAATAGGGATCGCCGCTGGCGCGCTTCTGGCTGCCGTGCCGCTGCACGGTGTAGACATAAGCGCGGTTGATCAGCGCCTCATCGGCATCAGGGTCATAGGCCTTGACCCGTTCCACAAGTTCGTACTGGCGCAGCATCTGCATCAGATGTGCGTTGCGCCGGCTTCTTGAGCAAGGGGGGACGTGATCGCGCGGCCAATCGATTCTTTCAGCGCGCATGGCCGATCGATGCGGGGTGTTGACACTGTTGACACTGTCCAGGGCACAAGACCGGGCTCGCGCCGGAAACCTTCGCATGGGGCGGGCGAAAGGGCGAAATCGGCGCAGGCGCGGGGCATGCGCGCCGTGTGCCTGAGCGGCGCCTGGTAGGAAAGCGCTATCGCCCCGGCTGCTCAGCCCTGCCGTAGGATGTCCGCCCCGCCATCATCGGGCTGCTCGTTGTAGATGAAGCCGAAGAGAGGGTTCTCCCGCGCGCCGAGCGTGTTGTCGGGCGCCCACCAGACGCGGACCGCGCTCCAGTCTCCGGCTTCCGACACATCCGCGGCCAGGGCGCGGCGCTCTATCCGGCCGGGCCCGGACCAATTGGCGTGATCGAGCAGGACGTGGCGTTCATCCACGATCTCCCCCACCACGGCCACGTGGCCCAGCGGCATCGCCGCGCTGGGGCGGAAGGCCATGACCGCGCCCGGGCGCGGTTCGGCCCCGCGCTGGTATCGCCCTTCGGCCTTGCTCCACCACAAGCCTGCATTGCCGTGAATCTCTATGCCGGAGACTGCTCGCGCATAAGGCACGCATTGCAGGATCCGCGCCTGCGCCGCGCCGGGCAACACCGCGCAGAGGCCCAGCGCCAGCCCCAAGGCCGCAAGCCACCGTCCGGGCCCGCCGGCCCGTTTCATCGAAATCCCCACCATGCCGAGAAAAATCCTCCCGCCCCGCTTGAACTCTGCCGTGGCAGTGACAATGATACATAATATCATCTCGTATGACAGAGGGGCTCCGCTCCTTTCGGCGCGGGCAGGGGTCGATTTATCCCAGCAGGGAAAGGAACAGGTAATGAGCGGTGCGGGAAACGAGCGATTGTCAGGGCTGGACCGGCTGGGAATGGTCATTTCCAGCGCGTGCCTGGTTCATTGCCTGGCGCTGCCCCTGCTGACCGCGCTGCTTCCGTTCCTGTCGACGACGCTGCCGGGCGACGAATGGACGCACAAGGCGCTGCTGGGCATGGCCCTGCCGGTGACCGGCCTGGCCTTGCTGCGCGGATGGCAGCGCCACCGTTCGGCCGCCCCGGCGATCGCGGGGGCGATCGGCCTGGGCATCGTCGCCACCGCGCTATTCGTGGAGACGGAGCTGGTCGAATCCGCGCTGACGGTGACGGGCGGCCTCATCGTGGTCTGGGCGCACCTGAGGAACTGGCGCGTGCGCCACGGCTGAGCCCCTCAGGCCGGCTTGCCCACGATCGCATCCACGCTGCCCTGCGTCACCGCGTGATAGCCCGCCCGCGTCTGGGCGTAGAGGCGGCGGGCGATGGGCCGACCCCAATCGCCCTGATCCATCAGCGTCTGGAAAAGCGGCTGCACGAACTTGCGACGGCCCACGCGGCCGAGGAACTTTTCCGCCAGCGGCACGGCCGGCTGATAGCGGTTGGCCAGCGCCAGATCGAGCCAGGCGAACAGGATCTCGTCATTGCCCGATTGCGAAAGGCCCAGGCCCCTATCGAGATCGGCGAGCTGCTGCGTGTCCATCCGCCGCGGCAGCTTCGCCAGGAAGCGCAGCCGCTCCGCCGTGGTCCAGCCCGCCCATGGCGCGGGATCGACGGCGCGGGTCTTCGCATAGTCCGCCGCCGCCGCGTCGACATCGGCGAAAGCCTCCGGCGCCGGGCGGGCGACGTTCGCCGGCAGGCCGGTGCCATAGACCCATTCGTCCAGCATCAACTGGCGTTCCAGCGCGGCATCGCCATTGATCAGGTTGGCCCGCATGTCCGCCAGCAGCAGCGCGGAGGTCGCCGGCTGGAACGCATGGCTATCGAACCACTGGCGCAGCCAGGCATCGAACCGCGTGCGGCCCACGGCTTGTTCCACGGTGCGCATGAACGCCGCGCCCTTGTCATAGACGATGCCGCTTTCGCCGCCGTCGGGCAGGGCTTCCGCCGGCGGCAGATGCAGCGCGGTGACGGGTGCGTCCTTCCCTTTTTCGGCCAGGACCTTCTCGATCTCCGCGAAGCTCAGCGCGGCTTCCTGTTGTGCGCGGCGTTTGCCGTAAAGCTCTTCCAGGATGCGGTTCTCGAAATAGGAGGTGATCCCTTCGTTGAGCCAGGAATCCGCCCACGTGGCATTGGTGACCAGATTGCCCGACCAGGAATGCGCCAGTTCGTGCGCGACCAGCCCGTTCAGGCTGCGGTCGCCGGCGATGAAGGTTGGCGTCAGGAAGGTGAGCGTCGGGTTCTCCATGCCGCCATAGGGGAAGCTGGGCGGCAGCACGATCACGTCATAGCGGCCCCAGCGATAGGGGCCGTAGAGCCGCTCCGCCGCCTCCACCATTTTCTCGGTATCGGCCAACTCGTTAGCCGCCGCGTCGAGCATAGAAGGTTCGGTCCACACGCCGGTGCGCGGGCCCAGCTCGCGGAAGGCGAGATCGCCGGCGGCGATGGCGATCAGGTATGGGGCGACCGGCTTGTTCATCGTGAAGCGGAAGGCGCGGCTATCCCCCAGGTCCTCCGGCTCACCCGCGCGCAGGCCCGACATGACCACGGTAAGCGGCTTGGGCGCCACGATCCGCGCGTCCCAGGTCTGGCGGATGCCGGGGCTGTCCTGCGTGGGAATCCAGCTGCGGTTGAGCGTCGGCTGGCCCTGGCTGAACAGATAGGGCTGCTTGCCGCCGGCGGTCTGTTCGGGCGCCAGCCATTGCAGCGCCTCGGCCTCCGGCGCAGCGCTGTAGGTGACCACGATCTTGCGGGCATCGCCGATGGTGACGGTGACCGGCTCCCCCTTCCCTTCGACCTTCTCGCCCACCTTGAACGGCAGCGCCTTGCCCTCGGCATCGGTGATCGACGCGATCTCGAGCCCGTCGCTATCGAGCACGAGGGTGTCCGCGCCGGGCCGGGCCAGGATATCGAGCGTCGCCGTGCCGCCGACGCGCTTGGCGGCGAAATCGAGCGTGAGATCGAGCCCGACATGCGTGACCCGCGCCACTTCGGGCTGGGCGAAAGTGGCGGCATCCCTGGCGTCCTCGGTCGTGAGGATGGGCGCGACCATCGCCTGCTTCTCGCCCTCCCCGCCGGGCTTGCAGGCGGCGACGAGCAGCAGGAGCAGGAACGAAGCAAACACGCGCATGGGGAACTCCGGAAAAGTTTCCGAAGCAACTAAGGCGCTGGCGTGCGGCGCGTCAATTCTTGGGCTTCAGCCCGAGCGACTGAATGGCCGCCAGCGCGCAGGCTTCGTCATTGTCGCTGGTATCGCCGGTCACGCCGATCGCGCCGAGCACCAAGCCCTGCGCGTCGCAGATGATGAGACCGCCCGCCGCGGGCACCAGGCCGCCCTCGCTCAGCGTATCGATCGCGGCGACGAAATGCGGCCGCTCCACCGCCATGTCGCCGATCGTGCGGCTCGACACCCCGAGCGCCAGCGCCCCGCACGCCTTCCCGCCGGCGAGCTTGACCCGCATGTTGGACGCCCCATCCTGCCGCTGGCAGGCGATCAAGTGCCCGCCGGGATCGTGGACGGTCACGGTAAGCGGCTTGAGCCCGAGTTCGCCGCCTTTGGCGAAAGCGGCTTCGATCAGGGCGTTAGCCTGGGCGAGGGTCAATCGGTGCATCGTGTTCTCCACCCATGAGTCGATGCGTGTTCTATTGCCCCACTTCCCAGGTTTAACCAATCACTGCGTCATTGACGTATATACGCCAATGACATATAAACTATCGATGGCGTGGCAGACTGTTGTCGAACTTCCGGAGTTCCTTCGTCGCGCAAAGGCCATCATGAACGATGAAGAGCGGGAAGAACTGCTGACATTCCTCGCCGGCATCCGGAGGCCGGGCTGTCGCTTGGGGGCGGCCTGAGGAAAGTCCGCTTTGCCAGATCGGGCGGCGGGAAGAGCGGTGGTTACAGAACGATCTATGTTTTTGGCGGATCGGAAGTGCCGCTGTTTTTGGTGACGGTCTTCGCGAAGAACGAGAAGAGCAATCTGTCCGCCAAGGAATTGGCTGCCGCTATCGAACTGAGCAAGCGATTGCTGAAGGAATACGGAGTTTGACCATGGGCAAAGCGTTCGAGAGTATCGCCCGCGGCCTCGAGGAGGCGATCGCACATGCTCAGGGCCGGGAAACCGGGGCCACCGTCCATCGCATCGAGGTGCCCGAAGTCGATGTCGCGGCCATCCGCGCCCGCACCGGGCTGTCGCAAGCCGCCTTCGCGAGGAGCATCGGTGTCGCCAAGGGCACCTTGCTCAATTGGGAGCAAGGCCGCCGGCGGCCAACCGGGCCGGCAAAGGTGCTCCTGGCGATGATCGCCAGGAGACCTGCCGTCGTGAAGGACATGCTTTACCGCTGATCGAAAACGCCGGTCAGGCCCACTTCACCTCGGGCGGCAGGCTCATCAGGATGGCGTCGATGTTGCCGCCGGTCTTGAGGCCGAACAGGGTTCCGCGATCGTAGACCAGGTTGAATTCTGCGTAGCGGCCGCGCCAGACGAGTTGCTGGTCCTTTTCCTCCGGCGTCCAGGGCTGGCCCATGCGGCGGCGGACGATCCGGGGGAACACGTCGAGGAAGGCTTCGCCCACGTCCTTCGTGAAGGCGAAGTTGCGTTCCCATTCCGCTTCGTCGGCGCATTCCATGTGATCGTAGAAGATTCCGCCCACGCCGCGCGCCACGCCGCGATGGGGGATGAAGAAGTATTCGTCGGCCCATTTCCGGAAGCGATCGTAATAGGTCGGGTTGTGCGCCATGCAGTTGGCGCGGAAGGCGGCGTGGAACTGCTCGGTATCCTCGTCATAGGGGATCGGCGGATTGAGGTCCGCCCCGCCGCCGAACCAGGCCTTGCCGGTGGTCAGGAACCGGGTGTTCATGTGCACCGCCGGCACGTGGGGATTGGCCATGTGCGCCACCAGGCTGATGCCCGTGGCGGTGAAGGTGGGATTTTCATCCGCCCCGTGGATCGTGCTGGCAAATTCGGGCGAGAACTGCCCGGAGACGGTGGAGACGTTGACGCCGACTTTCTCGAACACCTTGCCTTTCATCACCCCGCGCACGCCGCCGCCGGGGCTGTCGTTGCCGGCTTCCTGCCGGTCCCAGGCGAGATAATCGAATGCGGCGTCGGAGCCGGCTTCGCGCTCGATCGCCTCGAATTCGGCACAGATGCGGTCGCGCAGGCTTTCGAACCATTCGCGCGCGCGTTCGGTATTGTCTCGCCAGTCGGTCATTCGTTCCTCTTTCGCGGGCCTCAACGAAGCTGTGCCCGCCCGGGTCCTTGCCCCGATCCTTCGGCCCGTCGCATTGACCGCGCTCAAGCGGCCGGGTTCCCTTGCCAAAGCTGCCCGGGCACGGCAAGGGAGGCGCATGGTTCCCCTTTCGTTCGCAGGCGAGGAATTCGCGCTTACCAGTGGCCGCGCGCTCTATTGGCCGCGCGAGCGGGCCTTGCTGGTGGCGGATCTGCATCTGGAGAAGGCCAGCTTCTATGCCCGGCACGGCCAGCCGCTGCCGCCTTACGACAGCCGCGAGACACTGGAACGCCTGGCCCTCGCCCTGCGCGAGACGGGCGCCCGGCGGGTATTCACGCTGGGCGACAACTTCCACGATTCGGCCGGACCGGAACGGCTCGATCCCCATGCCGCCGGAATGCTCGCCGCGCTGACCCGGGTGACGGACTGGGTGTGGATCACCGGCAATCACGATGAAGGCATCGAGGGCACCGCGATGGAAGCCGGCGTGGGCGGCACGCTGGCGGAAGAGCTGGAGATCGCCGGCACGGTGCTGCGCCACCGGGCGAAGGCGGGCGAACCCCGGCCCGAGCTTTCCGGCCATTATCACCCGCGCCTGCAGATCACCGTGCGCGACCGCGCCATCCGCCGCCCCTGCGCGGTGCTGGGGCGGGGAGCGGACGGCACCGAGGGCAAGCCGGCGGATCGGATGATCCTGCCGGCCTTCGGCGCGCTCACCGCCGGGATGAGCGCGGCGGACCCGGCGATCCTCGCCGCGCTGCAGCCCGCCCGTGCGATCGAGGCGGTCCTTCCGCTCAAGGGCCGGCTGGCCCGTTTCCCCTTGTGGCAGGCCGCCGCGTAACCTTCCCCGAAGCCCACCGCGCGAGGATCGCAAGCCTCTAGCGGATCGCCGCGTTACTGACTAAGTAGCGCGCACTCGAAAACCGATTACAGGAGATCGCCCCATACCACGTCCCCCCCGGCGCATGCTCGCGCCCCCGGTCAAATCCGGCCCTCGCTTCGATAACATGATCCAGGCCGACAAGGTCCGCGTGATCGACGAGAACGGCGAGAATATCGGCGTCATGTACACCCGCGAGGCGATCGAACAGGCAAACGACGCCGGGCTCAACCTGGTCGAGGTTTCGCCCAATGCCGATCCGCCGGTGTGCAAGTTCCTCGATGTCGGCAAGTACCGCTACGAAGCCCAGAAGAAGGCCAACGCCGCGCGCAAGACGCAGAAGACGCAGCAGATCAAAGAGATCAAGATGCGTCCGAACATCGACGATCACGACTATGACGTGAAGATGCGCAACGTGGTCAAGTTCATCGAGGAAGGCGACAAGGTGAAGATGACCTTGCGTTTCCGCGGCCGTGAGATGGCGCACCAGGAACTGGGGATGAACCTGCTCAAGCGAGTGCAGGACGATGTGGCGGAAATCGCCAAGATCGAAGCCTACCCCCGCCTGGAAGGCCGCCAGATGCTCATGGTGCTGGCCCCCAAATAATCGCCCAGGTGATTCGGACCGGCCGGGATATATCCGCCGGTCCGGGGCGTTGGGATACCGCCGGCCAGCCCTGTGCTGGCCATCGTGCGCTGGCGCGCGTCCCCTGCCCCGGTTACACCCGAAACCATGTCCGACATCCCGAATCCCCGCCGCAAGCCCAAGCCCGAAGTCGCCACGCTCGACGGGCGGAGGCTCAAGCCATCCACGCTGATGATGGGCTATGGCTATGATCCGGTGCTGTCCGAAGGCGCGCTGAAGCCGCCTATCTTCCTTACCAGCACCTTCGTGTTCGAAAGCGCAGAAGCCGGCAAGCGCCACTTCGAAGGCATCACCGGCAAGCGCGCGGGCGGTTCCGAAGGACTGGTCTATTCCCGCTTCAACGGCCCCAACCAGGAAATCCTGGAGGATCGCCTGGGCGTGTGGGACGGCGCGGAGGATGCGCTGGTGTTTTCCAGCGGGATGACCGCGATCTGCACCCTGATGATGGCCTATTGCGGGCAGGGAGACGTGATCGTCCATTCCGGCCCGCTTTATGCCGCGAGCGAGGGCTTCGTCGCCAAAGTGCTCTCGCGCTTCGGGGTCGGCTATGTCGATTTTCCTGCCGGGGCCACGCGCGGGGAACTCGATGCCGTGCTGGAAAGGGCCAAGGCCAAAGCCGCCGAAACGGGCGGCAGGGTGGCGATGATCTACCTCGAAAGCCCCGGCAACCCGACCAATGCGCTGGTGGACATCGAAGCCGTGCGCGCGGCGCGCGACGCCGCGCTCGATCCCGATGAAACGCCGATCGCGATCGACAACACCTTCCTCGGCCCCCTGTGGCAAAGCCCGCTGCGGCACGGGGCGGACATCGTGGTCTATTCATTGACCAAATATGCCGGCGGCCATTCCGACCTGGTGGCGGGCGGGATATCCGGCGCGCGGCGATGGATGTATCCGGTGCGCGGCCTGCGCAACACGATGGGCGGCATCTGCGATCCCAATACCGCGTGGATGCTGCTGCGGAGCCTGGAAACGCTGGAAATCCGCATGCAGCGGGCGACGCGCAACGCCGTGCGCATATGCGATTTCCTGAAGGATCACCCGAAGGTGGAAAGCGTCGGCTTCCTGGGCCTGCTGCGCGAAGGGCGGCAGAAGGACATCTATGACCGGCATTGCACCGGCCCCGGCAGCACGTTCAGCCTGTTCATCAAAGGGGGCGAGGCGGAAAGCTTCCGCTTCCTCGACGCGCTCAAGGTCGCCAAGCTGGCGGTCAGCCTGGGCGGCACGGAAACGCTCGCCAGCCATCCGGCGGCGATGACGCACCTCTCCGTGCCCGACGAGCGCAAGGCGCAGCTTGGCATCACCGACAACCTGGTGCGCATCTCCATCGGCATCGAGGACGCCGACGATCTGATCGCCGATTTCGGCCAGGCGCTGGCGGCGGTCTAGCGGCGCGGCGGAACCGCGGACGGCCGCGCCGAGTTTCCTTCCCGACACAGACCTGGAAGGAAATCGAGCATTATGAAGATGCTAGCCATGATCGCCGGTCTCGCCGTTGTCGGCTGCGGTCTCACTGCCTGCAACAGCAAGGCCCAGAACGAAGTCGATCAGATCGCCAACGGCATCGACAAGCGGGCCGAGGCCAACGCCGATATCCTCGAAGCCAGCGAAGCCGGCGGCCCGAACGCGGAAGCCGCCAAGGAGCAGGCGGACGCGATCCGCCGGCAGGGCGAGGAAACCAAGGACCACCTGAAGAAGGAAGCGCGCGAGTTGGGTTCCGTGCCCCGATAGGCGCCATACGGAGCCGTTGGGGCGTGATCGTCTTCGGCTGAGACGCTCGTCATGGGGAGCGTGGCGATGGAAGCGAAGCTCGCTACGGGACCAACCAATCCAGGGTCGCGCGGCGCGGCCCTGGATTGCTTCGCTACGCTCGCAATGACGATTCAGTGTGGGCTACGAAGTGTGGGCTACGAAGTGTGAGCCATGAAGGGTGGGCTATGAAGGGTGGGCCACGAAAGTGCCGCGTTCACTGCGGGGCGCTGAAGCTCACCCCCGCCACTCCCGCCGCTCCTCGGCCTGGCACAGCACTTCGTAAGCCAGGCTATAAGTCTGGAAGGCCTTGGCCGCTTCGGCGTCGCCCGGCTTAACATCGGGGTGGACTTCCTTGGCTTTGGCGCGCCAGGCTTTCTTGATCGCTTCGAAATCGGCATCGGCTTCCAGCCCGAGCAGTTCCAGCGCGCGCATCTCGTCCGCGCTGCGGCTGCCGTCGCCGGAACCGCCCCAGCCATAGTGCGACGCCTGGGCATAGCCGGCGTTCGTCCGCTGCTCCGCCCCCGCACGGGCTTCCGCCTCGGCTTTTTCCAGTCCTTCGAAGTAATCCCATTTCGAGTTGTATTCGGCCGCATGATTGCGGCAGAAATACCAGCGTTCGGGGCTGTTGGGCGCCTTGGGCGCGGGGCAATCGCCCGGCTCTTCACACCCGTGGCGATCGCACAGGCGCACGCGCGCGGCCTCGCGCGAGGTTCCATAGCCGCGCCAGCGCGGGAAGCCCCAATCGAGCGAACGCGTCGACCGGGCCATCAGGCTAATCCTGCGATCTGCATGTGCTGTGTATAGGGCCTCGTGCGCGGCGCGGGAACCGGCGAGCGCTCGATTGGCAAAGTTTTTACCTCGGCCCGCCTATGCTGCATTGCAATATAACGTTGGCTTTCTACATGCGCCCAGCGGATCACGGATCGAGTCTGACGATGTCCAGGCAGCTGGCGATTGCTTCGGCCTTTTCGGTTTTCGCGCTTTCGGCGCTGGCGCTTTTCGCGCCGGGCTCGCCGCGCGTCGGCACCGTGCCGTCAAAGGGCGCGACGATCGAGATCGCCGCGCCCCCCCTGGCAGCCATGCTGCCGTTTACCGATTGATCCGTCCCCTTCTGTTCGAAAAGGGGGGGCGCTCAATTCATGACGATGGTCACCGCGCGGCGGTTGCGCGCCCAGGCCTGCTCGTTCGAGCCAAGCGCGATCGGGCGTTCCTTGCCGTAGCTCACCGTGGTCAGCCGGTTGGCGGCCACGCCCAGGCTGATCAGATAGTTCTTCGCCGCATTGGCGCGGCGTTCGCCCAGGGCGAGGTTGTATTCGCGCGTGCCACGTTCGTCACAGTGGCCTTCCACGGTGGCGCGGATATTCGGATACTGCTGCAGGTAAGCCGCCTGCTGCGCCAGCGCCGCCTGATCTTCTGCATCGATGTTGAACTTGTCGGTATCGAAGTAGATCGTATCGCGGCCCTGCATCTGCTGGGCGAAATGGGCCTGCGTGCCGGGAACCACGCCCTGCGGCGCGGAGGGCCCGGGCGTGGAAGGCGCGGGCTCGGCCGAGCTTTGCGGCGGCGGGGGCAGCGATTCCGGGGCCTGCTTCTTGCAGGCGCCGAGTGCCAGCACGCTGGTTGCAGCGAGAACGATTGCAATCCTCTTCATGCCATTTTCCTCCTTGATTGATGCCCTGGTTTTCCAGGGTTGTGTCGGGGATGTAACAAGTCAGGGCAGGACCGGTCCCCAAGCCGGATCCGACGCTCCCACGGGAGTAGGTAGGCGCCGCTCGTTGCGGCCGGTGAGATCGACCTGCCAGATCGATGTTTCCCCGGAGTTGCGAGCGGTGCGGAAGAACTGGACGATCCGGCCGTTGGGCGACCAGGTGGGCGCTTCGTCCTGCCAGCTATCGGTGAGATAGCGCAGGTTGCGCCCGTCAGGCGTGATAACCGCGATGCGCAGGTCGCCAACGATGTGGGTGAAGGCGATCTGATCGCCCCGAGGGCTCCATTCCGGCGTCGCCGCGCGGCCGCCGAAGAAGCTGATCCGGCGCTGGCCCGAGCCATCGGCGTTCATCACGTAGATCTGCTGATTGCCGGAACGGTCGCTCTCAAACACGATCTGCGAGCCGTCGGGCGAATAGGAGCCGCCGACATCGATGCCCGGCGCATCGGTCAGCCGTTGCGGCGTGCCGCCGCCGGAAGCGGAGATGCGGTAGATGTCGGTATTCCCGGCGACCGCCATCGAATAGAGAATCGTGCGCCCATCGGGCGACCAGCGCGGGGCGAAAGTCGGGTTCTGGCTTTCCGTCACCAGGGTCTGCCGCCCGCTGCCGATGTCATAGACATAGATCCGCGCGTAGCCGTTCACGTAGCTGACGTAGGCGATCTTGGAATAATCGGGGGAATAGCGCGGAGTCAGCGCGGTGGCCTGGCCATTGGTGATGAAGCGGTGGTTGGCCCCGTCGGAATCCATGATCGCCAGCCGCTTGATGCGGCGATCCTTGGGCCCCGTTTCGGCGATGTAGGCGATCTTGCTGTCGAAGAACGGGCTTTCGCCCGAGAGGCGCGAATAGATGAGATCAGCGCACTTGTGCGCGGCGCGGCGCCATTCCGCGGGCGAGACCACCCAGCCTTCGCGCACCAGTTCCTGCTGCAACTGCACGTCATAGAGATAGCAGCCGACCGTAAGCTGATCGTTGCCCCCGGCGCGCACGTAGCCGTGCACAAGCATTTCCGCCGAGCGGCCGCTCCAGGTGCCCCAGGCCGGCGCGGTAATCTGCGCGTAGCTGGGCCGGGGCAGCGAATCCGGCCCCACCGGGCGGAACAGGCCGTTGTTCATGAGATCGCTGTAGATCACGCGGCCCAGTTCCACCCCCAGCGCGGCGGTGCCCTGCGCGTTGGCGGGCGTCGGCTCGTCACGATTGGTGGCGAAGGCGGGGATCGCGATCGAAAGATCCTGCCACGGGCGTTCGTCGGTGACCGTGAAGGTGAAGCCTTCGTCGCTTTCCGCCGGCGCCTGCGCCGCCTGCGAGGAAGGAAGGGCAACCACGGAACCGCTAGTGGCCGCGGGAGCCGGCGCGTTCTGCGCCAGGGCCGGCCCGGCCAAGACCGTCAGCAGGGCAGCGGTGAAGAGAGTGCGCGCTGTCATCACAAGTTCCTGTCGAATTTCACGTTCCGGGGGCTTTTCCAAATGTCGTAGTATTCTTCCGGCAGGTTGAACGGCGCCGCCAGCTGAACCGCGCGTATCGCCCGTTCGGCATGGAGCTGCGCCTGCGGCCGGTTGGAATCGGTGATCCCCGACTGCCGCTCCACCCGGGGCCGGCCCTTGAGCGATCCGTCGGGATTGAGATCCCAGCTGAGGTAAGTGACGAGCTTTTCGGCATCGACACCCTGGGGCGCCGACCATTTCGGCTTGATCTGCCGCGCCATGGCCGCCTGGATGGAGGCGATTTCGGCTGGGCCGGCGCGCGCGGCCGGCGTTCCCTGATCGCCTTCCGCCGTGCCCGCGCCCCTCAGGAAATCCGCGCCGATCCGGCTGCCGCCGGGCGTGCTGCTGGGCGCGGGCTTGGGTTCGGGCTGGCGGCTGGGCTGGGCGGTAGGCCGCGCGCTGGGCGAAGGAGAAGGCGTGGGCCGCGGCGCCGCGCGCGTCGGCTGCGGCTTGGGCTGGGGTTCTTCGCGCGTCCGCGTGGGCGCCGGTTCGGGCGCGGCGGTGGGCACGGGGGCCGGGGCCGGCTCTGGCGCGAGCACCGGGGCCACCGCCGCCTGCGCTTCCGCCACCGGATCGGGCGCGGTGGATTCCAGGCTCACATCGCTTGCCAGGCTGACGTCCATCCGCTCCGGAACCGGCAGCGGCGTGGGATCGTCACGGACTTGCAGCACCAGCGCGGCGACCAATGCCACATGCGCCGCCGCGGCAATGCCGAGACCGATCCGCTCCTCGCGCGAGAGATGGGCGAAGGACACCATGGCCGAAGGCCTATGGAGCCTCGACTGAACCGCTGGTGACCAGCGATATACGGTTGCACCCGGCGCGATTGAGCTCGCCCATCACCGCCATGACGCGGCCATAGTCCAGCGCGCGATCGGCTCTCAGCGTGATCAGCGGCGCGCCTTCCCCGCCGCAGCGGACGCTTTCCAGCGCCAGCGGCAGCTGCCCCTGCTCCACCAGCCCGTCATCGATATAGATGAACCCCTGGCGATCGATGCTGATGGTCACCTGATCAGGCTGCTGGTCCAGCGCATTGGCGCGGCTTTCCGGCAGTTCCACCGGCACGCCGCTCGCCAGCAAGGGCGCGGTGACCATGAAGATGATCAGCAGCACCAGCATGACGTCCACCAGCGGGGTCACGTTGATCTCCGCCATGGCTGCCCGCCGGGAAGACCGCCCGCGCCGGCGCGAGGAGGCTTGAGCGCCCATGGCCATCAGCCGCGCTCCAGTTCCCGGCTGACCTGCGCACCGACCCGGTCGGCGAAGCGTTGCAGGCGGGCTTCGAACAGGTTCACTCGCTGGCTGAAGCGGTTGTAGGCGATCACCGCCGGAATCGCGGCGAACAGGCCGAGAGCGGTGGCGAACAGCGCTTCGGAAATGCCGGGGGCAACCACCGCGAGTGATGAGTTCTGCTGCTGCCCGATCTGGAAGAAGCTGTTCATGATCCCCCACACCGTGCCGAACAGGCCGACGAACGGCGCCACCGCGCCGGTGGTGGCGAGGAAGTTGAGCCGTTCGGCCAGCGTATCGGCCTCGGCCGCGACCTGGCCTTCCATCGCCAGCGCGACGCGGGATTTCGTCCCGTCACGGTTGCGCAGCCCTTCCTTGGTGGAGATGCGCAGTTCGGCCAGGCCCGCCGCGGCCACCCGCGCCGAAGGATTGTCCTGCCGCCGCTTGCCCTGGATCAGCGCCTCGGGCTGCTCGGCATCCCAGAAGTCCTGCTCGAACGCGGCGGTGCGGCGGCGCAGCTTGCCCATGCGCATCGAGAACGAGACGATAATGGTCCACACCCAGATGCTGGCCAGGATCAGCCCGGTCATCACCACCTGCACCACGATATCGGCATCGAGGAACAGTTGCAGCGGATCGAGGCGGGAAGGCGCCCCGGCAACGGTAGAAGCAGCGGCAGCTATCAGCGTCATGCGGGATCTTTCGCGGGCAGGAGAGATTCAAAGGCGGATCGCCAGGCGAGCGGCTGGCGCCGCGGTCGTCCATCAAGTGAGATGAATCCCACCCGAACGAGTGCTTCGGCCAGCATTGCGCCGGAACGGATCGCCCGCTGGCGCAGGCGCACGCTGGCGGCGCCCAGCTCCGTCGCGTCCGTGGCGATCGTCACGGCATCGTCGAGCCGCGCGGGGGCGAGGAAGCGGACAGTCAGATCGGCGACGGTATAGAGTCCCTCGCCGTTTTCCGCCGCGCTGCGCTGGTCGATGCCGAGCAGGCGCAGCATGTCAGACCGCGCGCGTTCGAACCAGCGCAGGTAATTGGCGTGATAGACCATGCCCGAAAGGTCCGTGTCCTCGTAATAGACGCGAATGGGGAACAGGTGCAGCGATCCCTGGAACAGGCCCGAAGGCGGTTGAGGCGGCGTGATATCCATCGTCCGAACAAGGCTTAGCCAACCCGCGACTCGGCTGGCAACCTCAGGAAAGCTAGGGATTGATTTTGCGTCGGAATGCGCGGCCCGGCGTGCTCAGCGCGCGATCATCCGCCCCAGCGGCGCGCCGCCGAACAAGTGGACGTGGAAGTGGGGAACTTCCTGCCCGCCATCCGCCCCGACATTGGCCAGAAGGCGATAGCCCGGCGCGACCAGCCCGTTTTCCCGCGCCACCCGGCCCACGGCGCGGACGAAGCCGGCGATCTCTTCCGCCGGGGCGCTGGCCGAAAAATCGTCCCAGCTCACATAGGCGCCTTTCGGCACGATCAGGATATGCACCGGGGCCTGCGGGGCGATGTCGTGGAACGCCAGCGCCCATTCGTCCTCATAGACCTTGTTGCACGGAATCTCGCCGCGCAGGATCTTGGCGAAGATGTTTTCGGGATCATAGCCCTGCGTGGCGTCGATCGGCATCAGGCGCTCCTCGCGGCTTTTTCCGCCAGGCCGGACGTGCCCTCGCGGCGTTCCAGTTCGGCAAGGACGTCCGCCAGGGGGATGTCCTTTTCGGCGAGCAGGACGAGGAGGTGAAACAGCACGTCGGCCGCTTCCCCCACCAGTTCCTGCCGCTCCCCGGTGAGCGCGGCGATGATCGTTTCGGTCGCTTCCTCGCCCAGCTTGCGGGCGATCACCGGCAGTCCCCGCGCCGTCAGGCTGGCGACATAGCTGGCATCGGGCGCGGCGGTGCGCCGCTGCGCAATGGTCTGTTCGAGGCGGGCCAAAGTGTCCATGCCGGGCGGGATAGGCCGTCAGCCCCGCGCGGGCAATCCGGCAGCGCGCAGCGCGGCATGCGCCTCTGCCACCGTATGCGTGCCGAAGTGGAAGATCGAGGCGGCGAGCACGGCGCTGGCGTGGCCTTGCGTCACGCCTTCGACCAGATGCTGCAAGGTGCCCACCCCGCCGCTGGCGATCACCGGCACCGGCACGCTGTCGGCGATCGCCCGGGTCAGCTTCAGGTCATAGCCGCGCTGGGTGCCGTCGCCGTCCATCGAGGTGACCAGCAGTTCCCCCGCGCCCAGTTCCGCCAGCCGCACCGCGTGCTCCACCGCGTCGATCCCGGTGGCCCGGCGGCCGCCATGGGTGAAGATTTCCCAGTGATCGTGGCTCCAGCGCGCATCGACAGAGGCTACCACGCACTGGCGGCCGAACTTTTCCGCAATGTCGCTCACCACTTCGGGCCGGGCGACGGCGGCGCTGTTCACCGCCACCTTGTCCGCCCCCGCCAGCAGCAGCGCCCGCGCATCCTCCACCGAACGCACGCCGCCGCCCACCGTCAGCGGCATGAAGCAGACTTCCGCCGTGCGCCGCACCACGTCGATCAGCGTCCCGCGCCCTTCGTGGCTGGCGGAGATATCGAGGAAGCACAGTTCGTCCGCGCCGGCGGCGCCATAGGCGCGCGCCTGCTCCACCGGATCGCCGGCGTCCTTGAGGTCCACGAAATTGACGCCCTTCACCACGCGCCCGTCACGCACGTCGAGGCAGGGGATGACGCGGATGCGGACGGTCATGCCGGCCACCCTTCGCGAGCGTGCTTCGACCGGCCCGGTACGAGCGGAACGCGGGACAAGGGCCGCGCGCCCTGAGCTTGCCGAAAGATCATGCCCGTTCCGCCATCGCGATCGCCGCCGTCAGGTCCAGCCGCCCGTCATAGAGCGCGCGGCCGGTGATGACGCCTTCGATCCCTTCATCGGCATGGATGGCCAGCATGCGGATATCGTCCAGCCCCTTTACCCCCCCGCTGGCGATCACCGGCAGGCTGGTGCGGCGGGCGAGGTCCACCGTAGCGTCGATATTGCAGCCTTTCAGCAGCCCGTCGCGGCCGATATCGGTGAACAGCAGGCTGGCGACGCCGGCATCCTCGAACCGGCGGGCCATGTCTTCTATCCGCACGTCGGAGACCTCCGCCCAGCCCTCCGTCGCCACCATGCCGTCACGCGCGTCCACCGCGACGACGATGCCGCCGGGGAAGGCGCGCGCCATGTCCTTCACGAACTGCGGGTCCTTGAGCGCGGCGGTGCCCATGACCACGCGCGCCACGCCAAGGTCGAACCAGCCTTCGACCGCCTGCGGCGTGCGGATGCCGCCGCCCAGCTGCACATGGCCGGGAAAGGCATCGACAATGGCTTCCACCGCCTCGCGGTTTTCCGCGCGGCCGGCGAAGGAGCCGTCGAGATCGACCACATGCAGGTGCCCGGCCCCGGCCTGCGCGAACAAGCGTGCCTGGGCGGCGGGATCGTCACCGTAAACAGTGGCGCGGTCCATGTCGCCTTCGGCCAGGCGGACGACCTGGCCCTGCTTCAGGTCGATAGCGGGGAATACGATCATGGCGGGCGCCTAGCAGCGGCCTTGCGTCAATTCCATCGTTTAGGGAGCGCAGCGAAGCAATGACGAAACAGGGGTTCAGAGAGCGCTGCCCGCCACGAAGGCATCCTTCGGCACGTGCGTCACCCGGCAGGCGAGGTCCACCTCGCCGCTGGCGACGATGAAGTGGTCTTCCTCCTCCAGGATGCCCGTGGTGAATACCACGTCGTCCAGGTACATCCGCTGCTTGAGCGGCTCGGTCAGCGCCGCGTTCGGCTCGATCAGCGGCGCTTCGCCCGCCGCGATGACTTTCCACGGCTCCTGCTCGTCAAGCAGCGACCAGTAGGTGCGATAGATGCCGACGATCTGCTTCGGTTCGACCCCGTGCCACAAGGTGAGCCAGCCGCGCCGCCCGGCCAGTTCGGTCAGGATCGGCGGCGCGCCGCCGCCGATGCGCGCGGTCGCCGGCGTGCCGGCGCGCGGGCGGATACCGGGTTCGATGCAGGGCATCCAGTGCAAGGCGTCGGGACTGCTGGCGAGATTGATCGACGGGCCGGCCTGCCACGCGCTGCCCGGCGGATAGGCGAAGAACAGCTGGCCCAGCGGCCGCGTCTGCGCCCAGTACTTCCCGCCGATCAACCCTTCGAAGATCAGCATGTCCTTGTTCTGGTGGTCGAGCACGATGCCCTCGAACGTCCAGTCGAGCGCATTGTCGGACGTATAGAGCGTGGTCGAATGCCGTTCCGGGCTGACCGAGCAGGTGGTCATCAGCCAGCGGTCACCCACCTTGCTGATCCGGGCATCCTCCACCCCATAGCACTGCGAGTTGCCGCGCGGCACGACAGCCTTGTCATAATGCACGGTGACGATGTCCAGGCCATCGGGAGTCATCTCAACCGGAAGCAGCCAGGAAAGCGAGGTCAGCGCCATGACCCGCCAACCCTGGCCATGGAGTAGGAACTTGCGCGGATCGGCCGTGTCGCACAGTTCAAGCGGCCAGGGATCGAGCACATAGCGCGCGCCGCCTTCGGACGAATCCCAGCGGATGGCATGAACCGCGTCGTCGAAGATCGGCGTCTTCAGCGCTTCCGCCACGCGCGCCATCAGCAGCACGTTGCCGTTCGGCAGCCGTGTCAGGCCCGGGTTGAACACGCCGAGCACGTAAGTTTCCGCCCCCAGATGCCCCGCCAGCGGCGACCGATCGAGATCGATGGCATCGGGCGTGAGGACGAGGCGGTCCGCGAGAAAGCCCATCACTGCGAGACGCGCTGGGAGATCGTCAGTTGCTGCACCACCGTGCGGCGGGGCTGCGTGAGCATGTAATGGACGGCCACGGCGATATCCTCCGCGCGCAGCATCTCCTCGGCATTGATCATCTCGCGCTGCTCGTCGGCGGGAATCTGGGGATACTGGAAGTCGGCGCCCGTCAGCCCCGGTTCGACGAGGCCGACCTTGATGCCCTTGTTGCCCAGTTCCTTGCGCAGCGCCTCGGCAAAGCCGGCCACGCCGAGCTTGATGCCGCCGTAGATCGCGGATTCTCCCGAAAGGCTATGCGCGCTCATCGATCCGATGAGGATGATGTCGCCCTTGTCCTGCATGTGCTTCGCGGCCTTGTAGGCGCCGAGGATATAGGCGGTGAAATCGGTCTCGATGGCGTAACGCGCGTCCTCCTCGCTGGTCGAGGTCACCCCGTCCACCGGGATCGCCGCGTTGATCACGGCGATGTCGTAGGCGCCAAGCCGCTCTTCCGCCTCGGCGAAGAAGCGGTCCACGCCGCCTTTCTCTGCAAGATCGACGCTGATGCCGGCTCCCTCGCCGACTTCGCGGATCCGTTCGAGGGCATCGGCCAGATGGCGTTCATTGCGCCCGCAGGTGAAGACTTCCACCCCTTCGGAGGCCAGCAACACGCCGATCGCGCGGCCGATCCCCGTGGTGCCGCCGGTGATCACCGCCTTTCGGCCCCGCAGCGAAGGCATCCGAGTGTGGGCATCGGACAGGTTCCGCGGATCGGCGTTCCCCATGGGGCAGTATCTCCTCAGGGCGGAGACGGTCGGCAGCCGATGCGGTTCCTAAGGCTCCCACTCCAGGAAGCGGGCCAGCAGGGCGAGGCCGTAAGCCTGGCTCTTTTCCGGGTGGAACTGCACGCCCACGATATTGTCGCGCGCCACCGCCGCCACCAGGCCGCCGCCATGATCGGTCATCGCCGCCACGTCACGCCCGCTGTCGGGCTGGAAATGATAGGAATGGAGGAAATAGGCCTCCCCCGGCTCGATCAGCGCGGCCCCGCCGCCATGCGGCGTGGGCAGCACATCGTTCCAGCCCATGTGCGGCACCTTGATCGCCGGGTCGGTCCGCTCGATCGGGCGCACTTCGCCGGGAATCCAGCCGAGGCCGGGCGTGGCGCCGAATTCCAGCCCGCGCGTGGCCAGAAGCTGCATTCCCACGCAAACGCCCAGGAACGGCACCCCATCGCCGCGCACGCGCTTCTCCAGCGCCTCGACCATGCCCGGCACCGCCTGCAGCCCGCGTGCGCAGGCGCCGAACGAGCCGACGCCCGGCAGCACGATCCGCCGCGCGCCGCGCACCACGGCGGGATCGGCGGTTACCGCCACGCGCTCAGCCCCGGCGGCCATCAGCGCATTGTGGACCGAATGGAGATTGCCCGCGCCGTAGTCGACCAGGGCGATCGCCTCAGCCACCGAGTTGGCCCTTGGTCGAGGGGATCGCTCCCTGCTTCCTCGAGTCGAGCTCCACCGCCTGGCGCATCGCGCGGGCGAAGCCCTTGTAGATCGCTTCGCACACGTGATGGTTGTTCTGACCGTAAAGCAGCTGGACGTGCAGCGTGATCCCCGCCGCCTGGGCCACCGAATGGAACCAGTGTTCGACCAGCTCGGTATCCCATTCGCCCAGCTTTTCCTGGGTGAAGCGCGCTTTCCACACCAGGAACGGCCGGCCGGAGATATCCAGCGCCACGCGCGCCAGCGTCTCGTCCATCGGCGAATAGGCCTGGCCGTAACGGCCGATCCCACCCTTGTCGCCCAGCGCCTGGCCCAATGCCTGGCCCAGCGCGATGGCGCTGTCTTCCGTGGTATGGTGCTGGTCGATGTGCAGATCGCCATCGACCTTCATCGTCACGTCGATCAGCGAATGGCGGCTGAACTGTTCCACCATGTGATCGAGGAAGCCGATGCCGGTGGAAACGGCATAGGCCCCCGTCCCATCGAGATTCACCTCGACCAGAATGTCGGTTTCGGCCGTCTTGCGGGCGATCCTGCCGGTGCGCATGGGCGCGCTATACGCGAGGGGCGGCGCGAAGCAACTCCCCAGCGGGCCGCCCAACGCCCGGCCGTGCGCCGGCCTGTGTGGCGCGGCGACCCTATCGCGGCCAACATGCGCCCAGCGGAAATCATTCCCGCTTGACCCGCGCGTTAGGCGCCGCCACCTACTTTTGCATGAGCGACGAAACGCCCGACAGCCTGATCCCTTATGACGAGATCGTCCAGGAAGCCCTGCGCGCGGTGGTCGGCCGCGTGCTCGGCGAGGTGGAGCGCGGGGGCGGCGTACTTCCCGGCAACCACCATTTCTACATCACCTTCAAGACCGGCGCCCCCGGCGTATCGATCCCGCGCCACCTGCGCGAACGCTTCCCCGATGAAATGACCATCGTCCTGCAGAACAAGTTCTGGGACCTGGGAGTAAGCGCCGATGGCTTCACGGTGGGGCTCAGCTTCAACCAGATACCCGCCAAGCTGGTGATTCCCTTCTCCGCAATCACCGCTTTCGTCGATCCGGCGGTGGATTTCGGGCTGCAATTCCAGGCGGCCGTGGGCGACCTGGAACCGGCCGCGCATGACAGCGCCGAAAACGATGCGCCCGAAGACGAAGAGGAACAGGGCAAGGCAGCGGGCGTTGCCAAGGGTGATGACGGGTCCAACGTCGTCACGGTCGATTTCGGCCGCAAGAAGTAGCCGAGACCGCCTCTCGCGCGGCAAAAGGGGGCAGGATGAGCGTGCGATCGCATACGCGGAAGCTGAAAGGCCGGGCGGCCGAGCGGACGCGGCGCACCCTGGCGAAGATTCCGGGTCCCAGCACCAATCCGGCGACCAACCTCCTGATCCTGGACGTGGCGATCCGCGGGGCCGCCCTGATCGCCGGGCGCGGCATGGAAAAGGCGCTGCTCCGCACGCGCTATCAGCGCGAAAAGGCCCATGCCATCGTCAAGGGGCGCAGCATCGTCAGTTCGATGGCGGCGACCGGCGTGGCGCGGGTGGCGACGCGTTCTGTCCCCGGCTTCCTGCTGGTGACGGGCGGCCTGCTGGCCAAAGCCGTGGTCGATCGCAGCTTCGGCCGCCGCCGCTCCATCCGCCAGGGCGAACGGCAATTCGCCGAACAGGCCGAGCAGGCGGACGGGGAGTAGGCGGGTTTAAGCGGCCTGCGGCCTGCCGCCGGCGCGGCAACCGCCGGCATCCGCCCGCCATCGTCATTGCGAGCGTAGCGAAGCAATCCAGAGCGTATGGCACTGCCGCCCCTGGATTGCTTCGCTACGCTCGCAATGACGAGTGAGGGGAGGAACGAAAGCACGGGCCGCCACCTTTCCTCGGTCCTTCCCCTTTCCGTCACAAATCGCCTTGATTTTGCCGCCCGGCCTGCGGCAACAGCGCGCATGGCCGATCCCGATACGCTGCACCGCCGTGGGCTGATGTTCATCCTCTCTTCGCCCTCCGGCGCGGGGAAGACGACCATCGCCCGCAAGCTGCTGGCGGAGGAAGGCACGGATCTGAAACTGTCCGTCTCGGTCACCACCCGGCCCATGCGGCCGGGAGAAGTCGAAGGGCAGGACTATTACTTCGTCGACCGGGCGGAATTCGATCGGCTGGTGGAAGCCGATGCCTTCTATGAATGGGCGGAAGTATTCGGGCACTGCTATGGCACGCCCAAGGCCCAGATCCGCGAAAAGCTGAAGCGGGGCGAGGATTTCCTGTTCGACATCGATTGGCAGGGCACCCAGCAGCTTTACCAGCGGGCGCAGGGCGACGTGGTGCGCGTGTTCCTGCTGCCGCCGAGCATCGCCGCGCTGGAACAGCGGCTGCGCAGCCGCAACACCGACAGCGATGACGTGATCGCCGCGCGCATGGCCCGCGCCCGCTCCGAAATCGGCCACTGGGACGCTTACGACTATGTCGTCATCAACGACGATATCGACGCCTGCTATGCCAAGGTGAAGACGATCCTGGAAGCCGAGCGGATGCGCCGCCTGCGCCAGACCGGGCTGATCGACTTCGTGCGCGAGCTGACTCGCTAGGGCTGCGCCCCATCGCTGGAACCAAGCCGCTTGCCCACCCCGCCTGGGCGGGCTAGCGGCGGCGGCTCGCACCAACAACAGGAGCCGCCATGTCCGCCGACCTCGAAGCCGCGATTTCCGCCGCGTGGGAAAACCGCGCCTCGGTCACGCCCGCCAGCACGGACGTGCGCGAGCCGGTGGAGGCGGCGCTGGAGCTGCTCGACAGCGGCAAGGCCCGCGTGGCGGAGCCTGACGGCAGCGGGCGCTGGACGGTCAACCAGTGGCTCAAGCAGGCGGTACTGCTTTCCTTCCGCCTCAACGACAACGCCGTGGTCGAGGCCGGCGCTGCCGGCGCCCCGGCCTATGATAAGGTGCCCAGCAAGTTCGCCGGCTGGGGCGAGAACCGCTTTCGCGACGCGGGCTTCCGCGTGGTGCCCGGCGCGGTGGCCCGGCGCGGCAGCTATATCGCGCGCGGCGTGGTGCTGATGCCCAGCTTCGTCAACATCGGCGCCTATGTGGACGAAGGCACGATGGTGGACACCTGGGCCACGGTGGGATCTTGCGCGCAGATCGGCAAGAACGTGCACATCTCGGGCGGCGCCGGCATCGGCGGCGTGCTGGAACCGCTCCAGGCCGGCCCGGTCATCATCGGCGACGGCGCCTTCATCGGCGCGCGGGCGGAAGTGGCCGAAGGGGTGCGCGTGGGCGAAGGCGCGGTGCTTTCGATGGGCGTCTATCTCGGCGCATCGACCAAGATCGTCGATCGCGCGACGGGCGAGATCCATCGCGGCGAAGTGCCGCCCTATGCGGTGGTGGTGCCCGGATCGCTGCCCGGCAAGCCGCTGCCCGATGGCAGTGCCGGCCCCTCTCTCTACTGCGCGGTGATCGTCAAGACGGTGGACGCGCAGACCCGCGCCAAGACCGGCATCAACGAGCTGCTGCGCGACTGAGCGATCGGCCCGCGAAGGAACGTTCGCCGCCTTCAACCGTAGATTCCGGCGGCCCCTGGGGCCGGGAACGGAGTGGACGGAGTATGGCCAGCGACCCTAGCAAAATTCATGCGGAGACCGACGACGCGCGCGCCGGCTCGACGCCCAACGTGGTCCGCTGGATCCTGGCGATCAGCCTGCTGGCGGTGATCGTGCTGCTGTCGATCGTGTGGATCACCGGGGCGCTGACCCAGGGCGATCAGGACAAGGAAGCCAGCGTCTCGTCCCAGCTGGCCGAGCAGCGCCGCGAGGCCGAGGAAAGGCGCGTGCCCGGCGAGGAAGCCGGTAAGCTCGAAGCGCCCCAGGCGAGCGATACCGCCCCGTCAGGCCTGGCGACCACCGAGAACTGAGCCGCGCCGGCGGGGCGGGCGAAGATCAATTCAAAGATCAGTTTGTCGCATTTCCGCCACGTTCCCGGAACCTCCTTCACCCCATGCCGGTTGCGCAGGGGAACCCGGAAACGAGGACACGGACCATGAAAGCAAAGCTTCTCGTCTGCGCCGCTGGCGCGCTTGCCCTGGCCGCCTGCGGCTCGCGCACGAACGAAAACGCACCTGACGAAACGCTGGCCACCGATACGGCGACGCCGACCGAAGCCCCGGCCCCAGCGGTGACAACGGCGCAGGCCTTCGTCGACGGCGCCGCCGCCAGCGATGCCTATGAAATCGAAGCCGGCCGCCTGGCCCAGAGCATGGGCACCAGCCAGAAGGTGAAGGATTTCGGGGCGATGATGGTCAAGGATCATACGACCTCGACCACCAACTTGAAAGACGCGGCCGCGCAGGCCACGGGCGTGACGGTCAACGCGCAGATGACGGCGCTGCAACGGAACGACCTGGAGGCGCTGCGTAATGCGGGCACCACGTTCGACACGCTCTATGCCCAGCAGCAGGTGGCGGCGCACGAGCAGGCGCTGAATCTCCTGCGGGATTATGCGGCGAACGGCGATTCGGCGCCGCTCAAGACCTTCGCCAGCAAAACCGTGCCGGTGGTCGAGGGCCACCTGACCAAGGCGCGTGACCTGCCCTGATCCATGAAGGCTTGCCGGCGGGCCGGTGACCAGGCGTCACCGGCCCGCGATCGGCGTCAGGCGTGTTCCGGGTCCGCCGTGGCTTCCGCCGACGGATCGCCCTTCTTGGTCAGCGCATTGGCCAGCACTTCGGAGACATAGCCGAAGATCCCGCCGATGATGATCGACAGGATCGTGGGGATGATCGCGTCCGTGGCGGCCATCGTCCCGTCTTCTCCCTTCAGCAGGATCGGCCCGGCCACCGACGCGAAGCCATAGACGCTCGCTGGAATGGTGGCGAGGATTGGCAGCTTGCTGGACAGGCAGATCACCGCGGCGCCGAGGCCCACGGCGATGGCCGGAGACCACGCCCCCAGGCCGCCGAGCGGCCCGCCGGCAAGCAGGACGGCGACCATGCCGACGACGGCGCCCCAGCTCATGCAGACGATGGCCGTCGTGGTGCCCTTGGTGCCGCCGCCCGAATGGAAGTGGCAGCCCCAGGCGATGAAGGAAATCCAGACCAGCCCCGCCAGGGCCGTGGTCGCGAGTGGGCCGAAAAAGAGCCAGGTGTCGAGTACGGCGAGCAGGCCGACCGACACGGTAAGCGCGAGATATGCAGACATTCGTGTAACTCCCTCGAACGGTGTTCTGTTTTCGAGGCGGCCCGGTCCTCTCCCGTCCGCGGCAGGGAAGCTAACCGCATCGCAATGGCCCGTCCAGTTCCCCCGGGGACTTGTCATCGACGAAATTGTTGCGCACCCTCGCCCGCACCGGAAAACGAGAAGGGGGCAGGGATGAACAAGGCAGGGATCGCCGCGCTGGCGGCCATCGGCGGCATCGTGGTCGGCGCGCTGGCGGGGCCGGCGGTAATCGGCGCATCACCCAAGGCGGCGGCCACGGCCGAAAGCGCCTGGGCCGACCGGGCCGCGATCGAGGATCTCGTCACGCGCTATTACCAGAACCTCGGCGGCGGCGAGGAAGGCCGTTTCGGCGCCTACTACACCGAAGACGCGGTGTTCGACGTCAATGGCGTGATATCCACCGGACGCGAGGAGATCGAGGCGCTCTATTCCGCGATGGAGAGCGGCGGCGATGCGCCAGCCACGCAAGGCACGTTCCACATGCTCATCAGCAATCCGGTGATCGACGTCGATGGGGATACCGCCACGGCGCAGTTCCTGTGGACGGGGGTGATGAACGGCGACGTCAAGGCGCGGCCCCAGCTCTACGAACAAGGCCGCGAATACGATCTGCTGGTGAGGCAGAACGGCAAATGGCTGATCAAGAAGCGTACGGTGATCGCCGACAGCGGCCTGCCCGAACGCTTCGCCGCCACTTATCAGCCGCGCAAGGATTACGTCATCCCGAAGGATTGATCCGCCTTGGGCCTTGCCCGCCGGCGGGGGGAAATAAGAGATTGGTTCGCGCGGAGACGCGGAGACGCGGAGGGATAGCGCAAGCGGCGAAGCCGCCTTTGTTCACACATGCTATCGCAAACGGCTGCGGCAGCGTTCAGAGCGGCTACGCCGCAAAATGATCTCCGCGTCTCCGCGCCTTCGCGTGAACCCATCATCTTCTTATCGACGCGGACCCCCGCCCCGGCACGAACACCGCGTGCCCTCGCCTTCCGGAAGCGATCACACCAGCGCGTAATAGCGCAGCAGATTGCCGTCGCTGCGCCGCTCGCCCACGCCGATGAACACGTGTTTGGTCAGCCAGTCGTGCTTGCCCACCGGGCATTCGAACGTGGGGTTGCCGCGCAGGTAATAATCCTCGTGCGGCACCGGATCGCCATTGTTGAACGCCCAGTCGCGCAGGCGCTGCATCGTGTCGGGCTGGCGGCCCCACAGGAAGCCCTTGTTGTTGAGAAGGATCACGGTGCCGTCATCCTCTTCCAGCAGATAGCGGGCGTCGAACACCGCCACGTCATCGGGCCGGAAATAGGCGTAGTCGCCGCCCGAGCCCGGCACCGCCCGCCCCTTGAGGCGCGGGCCTTCGAACGTGCCGCCGGAAACCAGCACCGCCGACCGCATTCCGCCATTGGGATGCGGGGCGATGGTGAAGACCTCGGGAAAGGTCAGCCGCACTTCCATCACGAATTCGAGCCGCGGGTTGCCGAGGTCGGAGAACGGGGCGGCGAAGGGGGTGGTGTCATTGAACATCATGGCGTCCTTTGGCATCAGCGCAGCTCTATCAGCCCGCCGTCGACGAACAGGTTGGCGCCGGTGATGAAGGCCGCATCGTCGCTGGCGAGGAACAGCACGGCCTTGGCCACGTCCTCGCTCTCGCCCATGCGGTGCATCGGGATATTGGCGATCATCATTTCCTTCAGCCGGGCCACGTCCGCCTCGCTCATGCCGGGATTGCGGTGGAGCAGCGGCGTGTCGATCGGGCCGGGGCTGACCACGTTGACCCGGATGCCCTCCCCCACCAGTTCCTTGGCGAAGACCTTCATCGCCATGTAGAGCCCGGCCTTGGCCGCGGCATAGGCGCCGTTGCCTTCCAGCGCGCCGTGCGCGCCGATCGATCCGGTGACCACCACCGAACTGCCCCGCCCCATGATCCGCAGCGCCTTCTGCAAGGCGAACACGCAGCCGCGCAGGTTGATCTCGTGGATATGGTCCCAGCCGTCCTCGGTGATCTCGCGCAAAGGCGCGAAGCCGCCCACGCCGGCATTGATATAGAGCACGTCGATCCGCCCGTCGGCCGCTTCCACGCGCGCGATCAGATCCTCCGTCGCGGCCGGATCGGCGATGTCGGACTGATAGCCGGTGCTGCCGGGAATGGCGTTCTGCGCTTCCTCGATCGTGCGCCAGCTGCGGCCGGTGAAATGGACCAGTGCCCCTTCCGCCGCGAAAGCCTTCGCCGCCGCCAGCCCGATGCCGCTGTTGCCGCCGAGCACCAGCACGACCTTGTCCTTGAAGCGCATTGCGATCCCCATTCTCACTTATCCAGTCTCGTCACCCTGAACTCGTTTCAGGGTCCATCCATCCGCCAAGGCGGCGCCCAGCCCGAACGCTCCAGGCAAGGCCGCACGATGGATGCTGAACCCTGTTCAGCATGACGAATTTGGAAGGAAGCACCAAGAGCCATCAGAACGGCCCGATCGGGTTCGGCCCGCCTTCGGTGACGTCCTGCATCACGTCCCAATGTTCGGCGATCAGACCGTCTTCGACGCGGAAGATGTCGATCACCGCCCAGCCGAGGTCACCCGGCCAGCGGCGCACATGGTAATGCACGGTGACATGATCGCCGTCCACGAAGGCGCGCTTCACGTCATGCACGGCTTCGGGCGTCTGCGCGCGGATCATGTCGAGGAAAGCCTTGAGGCTTTCGCGCCCCGGCGGGACCGCCTGGTTGTGCTGGATATAACCGGGCGCGATGAACCGATCGACCGCGCCGGAATCCATCGGATTCAGCACGTCTGCGAACAGGCGCAGCACGAGGTCCAGATTGGCCTGTTCCTCGGCGGTACGGCTCATGCCGCTTTCCGGCGGGACTTTTTCGGTGGCGCGGCCTGAGGCAGCTCGGCGCGTGGCAGGCTCTGCCCCTTGATAAGGTCGGCCGCTTTCTCGCCGATCATGATGCACGGCAGGTTGGTGTTGCCGCCCGGCACCGTGGGCATGACGGAGGCATCCGCCACGCGCAGGCCCTCCACCCCGATCACCCGCAGTTCGGAATCGACCACCGACCGCTCCCCCATGCCCATGGCGCAAGTGCTGGTGGGATGCTGGGCGACGTAGCACGTGGCGCGGATGAAGGCGTCCAGTTCGTCGTCGCTCTGCACCTCGAGGCCGGGGGTCTTCTCGCCGGCGAGCAGGTCGGCCATCGGCCGCGTGTTGTAGATCGCCCGCGTGGTGCGGAAGGCGCGGCGCATCTGCTCGCGGTCGGCCGGCTCGGCCAGGATGTTGAGCGTCACCGCCGCCACTTCGCGCGGGTCGGCGCTTTTCAATTCCACCCAGCCGCGGCTTTCGGGATGGAGTTGCACCACCCCGGCCCAGAACACATGCTCCTGCTCCTTGCGCAGGAACGGGCCCCACGGCGCGGCGTCGAAGCGGATCGGGTTGACCATGATCTGGAGGTCCGGCCGGTCGAGATGCGGCGCGGTGCGGATCACGACGTTGCAGGAATTGACCTGCGTCGCCATCGGCCCCGTGCCCGTCAGCGCCCAGCGCAGCGCGCTGAGGCCGATCCTGTCCCACCGCAGCTGGCGCAGGAAGGTGACCTTGTCCTTCGCCCAGAACTCCAGGCTGGCGCAGGGATGTTCCTGCAGGTTGCGGCCCACGCCGGCGCTGTCGTGCAGCACATCGATGCCATGGGCCTTGAGATGCGCCGCCGGGCCGATGCCGCTGAGCATCAGCAAGTGCGGCGAATTGTAGGATCCGCCGGAAAGGACCACCTCGCGCCGCGCGCGCACGATCCGCGGGCCGCCGCCGGCATCGACCTCCACCCCCACGCAGCGCTTGCCTTCAAACACCAGCTTGCGGACCAGCACGCCCGAGCGCACGTCCAGGTTCCGCCTGTTCATCGCCGGCTTGAGATAGGCGGTCGCCGCGCTCACGCGCCGTCCCCGGCGGTCCACCGTCTGTTCCCCCCGCGCGAAGCCTTCCGGCTGCGCGCCGGCCAGGTCCTGACTGGTGGGAAAGCCCGCCGCCGCGGCCGTTTCCATCATGGATTCGTGCAGCAGGTGCGGGGAATCGATCGGCCGGACATGCACCGGGCCGCCGGTGCCGTGATAAGGCCCTTCGCCCCGCCAGCTGTCCTCCGATTTCCGGAAATAGGGCAGCACATCGGCAAAGGACCAGCCCCGCGCGCCCATCTGCGCCCACTGGTCGTAATCCGCCGGATGCCCGCGCATCGCGAACATGCCGTTGATGCTGCCCGATCCGCCGATCACCTTGCCCCTGGGCAGGGGCATCCGCCGTGCATCGAGATGCGGTTCCGGCTCCGTCCAGTAAGTCCAGTTGAAGCGCGGATCGGGCATCGCCTTCAGGAAGGCGAGCGGCATCCTGAGATAGAGGTGATCGTCACGCCCGCCGGCTTCCAGCAGCAGGACATTGGCCGCCGGGTCCTCACTCAGCCGCGCGGCGACGACGCAGCCGGAGCTGCCCGCACCCACCACGATGTAATCGAAGCCTTCGCCCGTCACGCCACGTTTCTCCCCTTGCCGCATAGCTAACGGCCGTTAGGATCACTGGCAAGGCAAGGGAGAGGCCGATGACGCGTGAGGACTACGAACGCTACGCCGCGGCATTCAACGCCCGTGACTATGACGCGGTGTTCGATTTCTATTCCGAAAGCCCGCGCATGGCGTTCTTCGGCATCGAGATCACCACGCGTGAGCAGCTGCGCGCCTTCTACACTTTTCTCCACCGCTTCGTGCGCGAGACGATCCGGATAGAGCGCTTCGCTTCCAGCGAGGAGCTGGCGGCGGTCGAAGGCGTGATCCGTATCGAAGGGATCGAGGACCTGACGCGCGAAACGCTCGATGCGAACGGAATGACCCAGTTCTTTCCCATTCGCACGGGGGAGGTGCAGGAGATGCGCCAGTACATCCACTATCACCTGAAGGACGGAAAGATCGAAAGCGTCGGCTGCGCCCTGGCCTAGCCGACAAGACCAGAGAAAAGGCCGGGAAATCCTAGAGCAAAGAGCGGCTGGAAAAAGCCGACAACATGGGAGAGGATGAACATGACCCGATGGATGCCCAGGGCCTTCGCAGGCCTGCTGATCACGACGGCGCTTGGGGCCTGCACCGCCGCCGATGAAGGCCGCGCCTGCGATCGCAATTGCCTGATTAAGCTGACCGACGATTACCTCGCGGGGCTGGCGAAGCACAGCGCCGATGGGCTGCCGCTGGCCGAGAACGTGGCTTTCGTGGAAAACGTCACGCCGCTGAAAGTCGGCGAAGGGCTGTGGAAGGATACCACGGGCGGACCGACGCAGTTCTCCGTCCATGTGCCCGACGAAGCGAACCAGACGGCCGGCTGGATCGGCATGATCCAGCGTGACGGCAAGCCGACGATCGTCGCCATCCGTCTCAAGCTGGACGGCGACGGCAAGATCACCGAGGCCGAGCACCTCTATTCCGCGATCAACGAGCCGCAGCTCGCCAATGTGGAAACGCCGCGCGCCGGCCTGCTGGCAGACGTGCCCGAAGCCAACCGGCTGAGCCATGGCGAGCTGATCAAGATCGGCGCCAGCTATTACGACGCGCTGGACGATAACGACGGCACGCTGATGCCGTTCGCCGCCGATTGCGAACGGCACGAGAACGGCATGGTCACCGCCGGCGCGAATGCCGGGCCAGGTCCGAACGGGGCGGGCGCGAGCCCGATCGCGCGCGATTGCGCCGGTCAGCTCACCAGCAAGGTGATGACTTACATCACCACGATCGGCAATCGCCGCGTCTTCGCCGCCGATCCGCAGACCGGTCTGGTCATGGGCCTGTCGCATTTCCATCACCCGATGGATTTCGCGCCTTATGAGGTCACCGCGCTGGACGGGACCAAGATCATGTACACGCGCGATAACCAGATGAAGTTCGATCCGTTCGACCTTCCCGCCGCGCACATCTTCAAGATCGGCGCGGACGGCAAAGTCCACGAGATCGAGGCGATGGGCTTCATGGCCCCGCTCAATTCCCCCAGCGGCTGGGAGAACGAACCCGCCCCGGCGAATTCGAACGCGCCGAAGACCTGAAGCCGCTTCCGTTCCCCCTTCGGCTGCCCGCTTGCGACAGCCGAAGGGACGGGCGGCGCGCGAGCACCGTGACCGTGCACCCTTCGGCTGGAACCTCGTCATTGCGAGGAGCGTAGCGAAGCAATCCAGGGCCGGGTAGAACCGCCCTGGATTGCTTCGCTACGCTCCTCGCAATGACGATTCAGGAGGTCTAGACGGCTTCGCGCCCACGCTCTTTTTCGCTCTTGCGGTAATTTCGCATATCTGAAATATCGTCCGACATGATCGAGACCACGCATGTCGGAAGCCTGCCGCGCGGCGCGGCGTTGACGCCGCTGCTGCTCGCCCGCGACAAGGGCGAGGCTTATGACGCGGCGGAGTTCGACAGCACGGTGCAGGCCGCCATCGACGAGGCCGTCTCGCGCCAGGTCGAAGCCGGCGTCAGCGTGGTCAGCGACGGCGAGCTGGGCAAGGTCGGCTATTCCACTTATGTGATCGAGCGGCTCAGCGGCTTCGGCGGGCATACGCCGCGCAAGCCCGCGCTCGACCTGGCCCAGGTGCCCGATCTGGCGAAGAAGCTGAGCCATATCATGGGCGCGCAGGAATTCATCCGCGCCAGCGCCATCGGCAAGGTGGAACTGGTCACGCTCCAGCCGCTGCATGACGATATCCGCCGCTTCCGCGCGGCGCTGGAACGGCATGGCGGTGGGGTGAAGGCGTTCATGAACGCGGCCAGCCCCGGCCTTATCACCGCGTTCCAGCCCAATCAGTTCTATCCCAGCCACGAGGCCTATCTGGCCGACCTGGTGGACGCGATGCGGCCCGAATACGAAGCGATCGTGGAAGCGGGCTTCCAGCTCCAGCTCGATTGCCCGGATCTGGCGATGAGCCGCCACACCGGCTACCAGGACATGAGCGATGCGGAGTTCCTGCGGACCATCGCCGCCAATGTCGAAGCGCTGAACGCCGCCACCGCCGATATCGCGCCCGAGAACCTGCGGATGCACGTGTGCTGGGGCAATTACGAAGGCCCGCACGATTTCGATATCCCGCTGGAAGCGATCATCGACGTGATCCTGGCGGCGCGCCCGGCCACGGTGCTGTTCGAAGCCGCCAATCCGCGGCACGAGCATGAATGGGTGGTGTGGAAGGCCGCGGATACCGCCGGCAAGATCCTGGCGCCGGGGCTGATCGATTCCTGCTCCAACTACATCGAAACGCCCGAGCTGATCGCCCAGCGCATAGAGCGCTATGCCGCGTTCGTCGGCAAGGATCGCGTCGTGGCCAGTTCCGATTGCGGCTTCGGCACTTTCGCCGGCTATGGCAAGATCGACCCGGCCGTGGCGTGGAAGAAGCTTTCCGCCCTGCGCGAAGGCGCGGACATCGCCGATCGGCGGATAGGTTGACCATGGCGGCTTCCGATCCCTCCGTGGCGCCGGGCCCGCAGGCCAGCCACGTCAAATCCGCCACCCGCACGCTCGACATCATCGAATATGTCGTCGCCCACGATCGCCCGCTGGTGGCGCAGGAGATCGCCGTCGCGCTCGGCATACCGGTGTCCAGCCTGTCCTACCTGCTCGGCACGCTGGTCGAACGCGGCTACCTGACCCGCGACGGACGGCGCTATTCCGCCGGCCCGGGGCTGGCCCGGCTGCAGACGCGCTCGCACGGCTTCACCCTGGCCGAACGCGCCGCGCCGCTGGTGCGCGCGCTGCGGGTGCAGCTCAACGAAACCGCCACGTTCTGGGTCCGCAGCGGGTGGACCGTCGAAGCCATCGTCACGGAATCGAGCGAGCAGGCCCTGCGCTATTCGGTCAGCGCGGGGGAACGGCTGCCGATGCACGCGCTCGCCGGGGGCAAGGCCCTGCTCGCCGCCCTCCCGGAAGAGGAGATCGACCGCTATTTCGCCGAGGCGGAGCGCGAGCGCTTCACCCCGTCCACGGTGACCAGCGAGAAAGCCCTGCGCCGCGAACTGGCCGAAGTGCGCCGGCGCGGCTATGCCTCGACCGACGAGGAATACTCGCTGGGCATCCGCGGCATCGGCCGGGTGGTCACCATCGGCGGAGAGCCGGTCGGCTCGCTTTCCACCGGCATCCCCAAGGCGCGCTTCGACGAAAGCGTGCTGCGCCGCGCGGTCGACTTGCTGGAGCGGACCACGGGCCTGCTGGAGACGAACTGAGGCGGCCGAAGGTTAGAAAACACTCGTCATTGCGAGCGTAGCGAAGCAATCCAGGGCGTATTGCGCTGCCGCCCTGGATTGCTTCGCTACGCTCGCAATGACGAAGATTGGGCTGGAGGCGGAGGGCTCAGCGCCCTTCGAACGCGGGTTCCTGCGCGAGCGGCGAAGCGGTGGTGCCTTCCGAGGAGGCATGGCCGCCATAGACCTTCCCATCCTCGAACGGCCCGAGCGGCGTGCCGGGGGGTACGCGCACCAGCGCGAACGGCGCCAGGCCGGTATCGACGTAGAGCATCTCCGCCTTGTCCGGCCCCGTCAGGCGGAAGCGGAACACCTGGTTCCCCGCCTCGGGATCGTTGAAGGTGAGTTCGGCCCAATCGCCGATGGCCTTCCCCCGGCGCGACGGCAGTTCCACCGCCGGTAACGAAATCCGCCCGAAACGCTTTCCGTCCGACGCGAAGGAGCCGGGCTTCACCCAGGTTGCCTTCCACGCCTTCCCGTCACGCTGAAGGTCGAAGCGCATGATCGCCGCGCCATCGAGCCGCAGGGCCCACGAGCCGGCGAGCGCCTGCGATTGCGCCGCCGCCGGCAGGGGCAGCAACAGGGCGAGCAGCAGCATGAGCCGTTTCAGCCAGGACATCATGCCCCTTGTAACCGGCCAGGCCCGCCCCGGTCCACCGTTGACGCACCAGTCGCGGCGCGGCCAGCACGGCGTGCCGCGCCGCGCGATAGCGCTTGACCGCCCTTCACCCGCTCCGTAATTGCTTTTGCGAATCATTCGTATTAGCAACAAGTGAGGGAATAGCGTGATCACAGGGGGATCGAACACCAGGCGCGTGCGCGGCATATCCACGCGGGTCGCACTTCTGCTGGCGGGGACCGCGGGGGTGATCGGCTCGCCCGCCGCCGCGCAGGATGACGACGCGCTCTATTGGGCTCAGCGGGCGCGGACGATCACCGTCACTGCCACGCGCACGCCCACCAATGTGGCGGAAGTGCCGGCGACCATCACCGTGATCACCGCCGAAGACATCGCCGATCAGATGGCGACCGACATCAAGGATCTCGTCCGCTTCGAGCCCGGCGTCAGCGTTCCCCGCGCACCGGCACGGTTCGGGGCGGCGCTCGGCTCCACCGGGCGCGGCGGCAACGAAGGCTTCACCATCCGCGGCATCGGCGGAAACCGCACGCAGATACTGGTCGACGGCGTGCGCGTGCCCGATGGCTTCTCCTTCGGAGCCCAGGCATCGGGCCGGGGCGACTATGTCGATCTGGGCCTGGTGAAATCGGTCGAGATCCTGCGCGGCCCGGCATCCGCGCTCTATGGCAGCGACGGCCTGTCCGGCGCGGTCAGCTTCACGCTGAGCGAGCCGGCGGATTTCCTCACCGGCACGCAGCCGGCATCCGGCCAGGTGCGCGCGGCTTACAATTCGGATGACGATGCGTTCTCCGAAACGGCCATCCTGGCCGGCCGCGCGGGCATCGTTTCGGCCATGCTCGCCTATACCCGGCGCGATTTCCACGAGCTGGACAACACGGGAACCAACGATGTCGAAGGGGCGCTGCGCACCACGCCCAACCCGCAGGACGGCCACTCCAACGCCGTGCTCGGCCGGCTGGTGATCGAACCGGGCGGCGGACACAAGCTGCGCCTGACCGGCGAATATACCGATACCTACCTGTTCACCGATGTGCTTTCCGGGCGCAGCGCCTCGGTCCTCGATCTCTACGGCCGCGACACCGGCAACCGGGCACGGATCGCCGCCGACTGGACCTGGGACGGGGCCGATAGCGGCGGCGGCGCGATCGATCATGTGCAGATCGGCGTCTATTGGCAGGATGCCGAGGATCGCCAGTTCACGTTCGAGGATCGCAATCCGGCGGTCGACCGCACCCGCCTCAATACGTTCGAGAACCGCGTCTACGGGGCATCGGCCGAAGTGCGTTCCACGTTCAGCACCGGCGCCATCGGCCATCGCCTGGTGTTCGGCGGCGATGTGAGCTTCACGCGCCAGCAGGGCCTGCGCGACGGAACCGTCCCGCCCGCCGGCGAGACCTTCCCCACGCGCGCTTTCCCGGCCACCGATTTCACGCTGGGCGGCGTCTTCGTGGGGGACGAGATCGCCCTGGCCGATGGCCTGGTCACCCTGTTCCCCGCCGTGCGCTTCGATGCCTACAAGCTGGACGCCACCGACGATCCGCTGCTGCCGACATTCGCCGGCGCCGACCAGTCGGACGATCATGTCTCCCCCCGGCTCGGCGCCGTGGTGAAGCTGTCCGATGCCGTGCGGCTCTACGCCAATTACGCCAGCGGCTTCAAAGCGCCCGAGCCCGGACAGGTGAACCAGTTCTTCGGTAACCTCGCCTTCGGCTATATTTCCGAGCCCAATCCCGATCTCGGCCCCGAGCGCAGCGAAAGCTGGGAAGGCGGCGTGCGGTTCGGTAACGGGCCGCTCTCCGCCTCGCTCACCGCGTTCAAGGCCCGTTACAAGGACTTCATCTCGCAAGAGGTGGTCTCCGGATCGTTCACGCCCACCGATCCGGCGATCTACCAGTTCATCAATGTCGGCCGGGTCTCGGTGAAAGGCATCGAGGGCAAGGCGGAAGCGCGGCTGGCCAACGGCCTGACGGGCCGCCTGGCCTTCGCCTATGCCGATGGCGACGAAATCCTGCCCGACGACAGCGGGACGCCGCTCGGCTCGATCGATCCGCTCAGCGTCGTGGCCGGCATCGGCTATCGCGATCCGGCGGGCCGCTTCGGGGGCGAGGTCATCGCCACCCACAATTCCCGCAAGTCGCTCGCCAGCACGGCGGGGGTCTGCGCGAATGAATGCTTCCGCCCCGGCGCGTTCACCGTGATCGACGCGACGGCCTTCGTGCGGCTGGCCGATCGGCTGACCCTGCGCGCCGGCGTGTTCAACATCACCGATGAAAAATACGCCTATTGGAGCGACATCCGCGGCCTGGCCGCCGATTCCGCGGTGACCGACGCCTATACCCGGCCCGGCCGCAACGCGAGCGCCTCCATCAGTTTCCGCTTCTGATCCGAAGGAACGCATCGCATGAAACTCTTCCCCCGCCTATCCGCCGGCCTGCTGCTGCTGGCGCTGACCAGCTCGCCGGCGCTGGCGCACCCACCGATCCAACAGCGCGCGGCGGCCGACGAACAAGCCGCCTTCGCGGCCGACCGCGCCGACATCCTGGCCATGGCCGGCGATTTCAAGGTGCGCTTCGACATGCAGGAATCGACGCCTTGGCGAACCGGCTACACGCCGCTCGACCGCAAGATTTCCGGCGGCCACGAATCCGTCCGCGTGATCGAGGACACGGGCCGCAAGATCGTGCTGCAGCACATGCTGGTGGTGGAGCAGGACGGCCAGAGCATGGTCATCAAGCACTGGCGGCAGGATTGGGAATACGAGCCCGAAAAGGTGCTGGTCTATTCCGACACCGGCCAATGGACCTGGCAACCGCTCGACGAACGCACGCGCCACGGCCGCTGGTCGCAGACGGTGTACCAGGTGGACGACAGCCCGCGCTATGGCAGCTACGGCGCCTTCGAGACCCAGGCCGGGGTGCGCCGCTGGCGGTCCGACTGGACCTGGCGCCCGCTCGCCCGGCGCGATGCGATCCGCAATCCGGTCTATGACCGCTATTACGGCATCAACCGCCACCAGGTGACGCCCGATGGCTGGATCCACTGGCAGGACAATACGAAGATGGCCTCGGAAGGCGGCCAGCTCCGGCCCGTGGTGCAGGAATACCTGCTCAACACCTATACCCGCTTCGCCGATTACGACACCAAGGCGGCCGACGCCTATTGGACGGCGACCAAGGGCTATTGGGCGGCGATACGGAGCGCCTGGGACCAGGTCGCCGCCACCAAGGGCGGCATCGCCATCCAGGAACAGGCGGATACCGGCACGGTGATCTCGGGCCGCCTTCTCGAACTGGCGGACGAGATCCAGGCCGGAACCACCCGTGAAGCCGCCGCCATCGCCGAAGCGAAGAAACTGATCGACGGGAACACCACGGCGATCGCCGGCTGACCCTGCCCCCCGGCGGACGGCACCCTGCCGCCGGCCGCCGACAAAAAGGGGCGGCCACGTCGCGGTGGCCGCCCCTCCTTTTTTGCGTCGAAGCCTTGCGTAATCGCTTTATCTTGAACTCGTCATTGTGAGTTCCAAGTAACGGCGATCACGCTAAAAGGCTCAGGCGTTGGCGCCCACGCCCGTCTGGCGCCAGCTGTCGGCATAGCTGTTGCGCGCCACCGACGAGTACGGAACCGGCGAGACGATCGCCTTGATCTCGGTCTGCACGTGCGGCTCCACGGTCGGCTTGCTGGTGCCGCCGTTCGGCTCGCCCCAGACCAGCGTCACTTCCTTGCCGAACTCGACAAAGTCGGGATCGATCATCGCCAGCGACAGCATCGCACCTTCGTTCGACGAATAGCCGATCCAGGTCGAGACGCCGATCACCTTCCCGTCGCACTTCACTTCGTCGAACGGGTGCATCGCGTAGACGGCGCTGGGGAACTCGAAGTACTTCGCGCGGTCGCCCTTGGCGAACAGCGAGCTCATCACGCGCTGCACGTCCTGCGGGTCGAGCGCCAGGGTGACCTTCTGCTTGTGCTTCTCGTTGGCCATGCGCTCCAGCGCCTCGCGGCCCACGAAGTCATGGTCGAACTTGACGATGTGGCCATAGCCGATGTCCCACGGCGTGAGGTAGTAACCCTCGATGCTGTCGGGGACGTAGCTGCCGCCGATCGAGCACATGCCGGCATAGGACTTGCCCGAAGCCCAGGCGCGGTAGTCCTTCATGATCTGGCTGTCGCCGGTGTAGAACGCGGGCAGCGGGCTGGGCAGCCAGCCGGATTCCAGCGTGTTCGACGAATAGGCGCGGCCACCGACCAGTTCGAGGCCGAAGTCCTTGCCCGCCGCGACCAGCGCGGCGTGGACGGCGGCATAGTCTTCCCACGGGCCGAACAGCTCGTAGCCCGGCTGGCCGGCCATGCCGTGGCGCAGCGCGATCACGTCTTTGCCGGCGATGTCGATATGCGCCATGTTGAAGAACTTCAGGTCCGGCGGGGTCTGGCCCATCGCCTTCTCCAGCGTCTTCATCGCGTTCGGGCCCTGGAGCTGGAAGCGATAGTTCTTGCGCTTGCCATCGGTACGCAGCGCGGTGCGCTCGTCACGCTCCACGGTCACGTTCCACTTGCTGCCGTCCGGCTTCGGATACTGGGCGTGGAATTCCACCCATTCGATTGCGGGAGCGCGACCGACCAGGCTGAACTCGTTCTCGGCCAGGTAGAACAGGATCACGTCGCCGATCACATAGCCTTCCGGGGTCACCGGCACGAACTGCTTGGCTTTGTTGACGGCGAAGTTCTTGAAGCTGTTGATCGCCAGGTATTCGAGCAGCGCGAAGGCATCGGAGCCGCGCACGTAAAGCTCCACCATGTGGTAGCTCTGGTTAAACAGCACCGCGCTCTGCGCCCAGCCGCGCTGTTCGTTGCGCCAGTTGGAATATTCCGCCGGCACGCCCGGATAGACGTTCGGGCCGACCTGCTGGTTGCGCAGGAAATCGACGACGTTGCCGGTCGAATCCAGCTTTTGTTGAAGGGTCTGTTCACTCATATGAATTGCCTCTCCTAAGGCGGGTGGAAGGTGAAGGGTTCAGTCGCTCGCGGGCTAGGGTACCTGTGGGGAAAGCCAGTCCGCGATGGCTTGGTTGACGGCGGCGGGCGCTTCGAGCGGGAGCATATGCCCCGCGCCTTCGACGATCGTCACCGTGGAGCCGGGTATCGCCGCGGCGATGGCCCGGTGTTGCGCCGGCGGGCTCCAGCTATCGAGCTCGCCGGTGATTACCAGTGTGGGGCAAGCGATCCGGGGCAGCAGGCTTTCCTGCTCCGGCCGGCCGAGCAGGGCCGCGATCTGCGCGTCGAACACCGCCTGGCCCTGATCCAGGCACATCTGCCGCATCGGCCCGTAGAGCGCTTCGTCCGCGCGGTTGCGATCGGCCACCATGGGCGGCAGCCAGGCATCGACCAGCGCTTCGAATCCCCGTTCATGCCCGATCGCCATCAGCGCCGCGCGCTTGGCCGGCTCGTCCGCGCCCAGCGCGTGGACCCCGGTGCTCGCCAGGGCCAGCCGGCGCACCCGCTGGGGCGCGAGCCGGACCACTTCCAGCGCGATTCGCCCGCCCATCGAATGGCCGAACAGGTCGAACGTTTCCGGCGCCTGATCCAGCGCGAAGCGGGCCATGGCTTCCAGCGAATCGGCCGTGCCGTAACCGTCCACCGCCCGCGAATCCGGGAATGCCGCGAGCTGCGGCGCAAAGGCGCGCGCATCGCAGATCAGCCCGGGAAGGAACAGCAGCATCGGCCTCGTGGACATTGTTCGCAGGTGTGAAAATTTCGTCTATCCGAAAGCGGACCTTCGCGCTAGAGGCTTTGTCGATACGCGCGATGCGCCTATGGCGCGCGTGATTTCTTGGGCCGAACAAAGAGGAACGCCAGCCGATGTCCTACGCCGCCATTCACCCCGATTGGGAAAAGCCCCGCCGCAACATGGTGGACGGCTATTCGCTGGAAATGACGGCCAAGGAACTCGACGGCCTGCGCGAGGCCGCGCCGCTGATTCGTCCCGGCACGCAAGTCGCCGTGACGTTCCTTCCCGGCGAGGAGATGGAGCAGCGCGTCCAAGCCGCGGTGCTGGCGCGCGAGCTTGGTTTCGAGCCGATCGTCCACCTTTCCGCCCGCCGGATCGAATCCGAGGAACAGCTGGACTGGTATCTGGGCGAGATCACCAAGCGGGCGCAGGTGACGCGCGTGTTCATCATCGCCGGCGACCCGCCGGAGCCGGAAGGCCCCTATTCCACCTCGCTGGACATCATCGAGACCGGCCTGCTCGAAAAGCACGGCATCACCATCGTCGGCGTCGGCGGCCATCCCGAAGGCCATCCGAACAACAGTGCGGCCGAGCTGTGGGACTGGATGGAGCGCAAGCTGGCCGCCGTCCGCGCGCGCGGCATGGTGCCGCTGGTCGTCACCCAGTTCGCGTTCGACGACGATGCGATCGTCGCCTGGGTCAAGGAAATGCGCCAGCGCGGGATCGACGTGCCGGTACGCCTGGGCGTGCCCGGCCCGGCCGGCATCAAGCGCCTGCTCGGCTTCGCCAAGCGCTGCGGCGTGGGCGCCTCGGCCAGCGTGATGAAGAAGTACGGCATCTCGCTGACCAACCTCATCGGCAGCGCGGGCCCGGACAAGCTGGTCGATTCGCTCGACAAGAAGCTCTCCGACGAAGAGCACGGCCGCGTGCGCCTGCACTTCTATCCGTTCGGCGCGCTCAAGGCGTCGGCCGAGTGGATCAACACCTACGACGCGAAGCATCAGTAAGATGGCCGAGATCATCGACGGCAAGGCGATCGCCCGCCAGCTGGACGAAAAGACCAAGGCCGAAGTCGATGCGATGGTCGCGGCGGGCCTGCCCCGCCCCGGCCTGGCTGTGGTGCTGGTCGGCAACGATCCGGCGAGCGAGGTCTATGTCCGCCGCAAGATGAAGGGCTGCGAGAAGGTCGGCATCAATTCCTTCGAGCATCGCCTGCCGGCCGAAACCTCGCAGGATGCGCTGCTGACGCTGATCGCGCGGCTCAACGCCGATCCTGAAGTCCATGGCATCCTGTGCCAGGTGCCGCTGCCGGCGCATATCGATACGCGCACGATCCTGGCCGCGATCACGCCGGAAAAGGACGTGGACGGGTTTCACCCGGTCAACGTCGGCCGCCTCAGCACCGGCACCGGCGGCATCGTGCCCTGCACGCCGCTGGGCGTGATGATGCTGCTCGACAGCGTAATCGACGATTTCGTCGGGTTGGACGCAGTGGTGATCGGCAAGTCGAACATCGTCGGCAAGCCGGTCGCGCTCATGCTGCTCGACCGCGAGTGCACCGTCACCGTCACCCACATCTATACCGAGAACCTGCCCGAGATCGCCCGCAAGGCCGACATCATCGTCGCCGCCGCCGGCGCGCCGGAACTGGTCAAGGGCGATTGGGTGAAGCCGGGCGCGGTGCTGATCGACGTGGGCATCACCCGCATCATGGGCGAGAACGGCAAGGAAAAGCTGGTCGGCGACATCGCCTTCGACGAAGTGCAGCACGCCAAGGCCGTGACCCCCGTTCCCGGCGGCGTCGGCCCGATGACCATCGCCTGCCTGCTGCACAACACCGTGCAGGCGGCCAAGGCGCTGGCGGAAAACGGCGAGGGAAACGGCCTCGACCCCTACCATGACGCGCCCGACCGCTCGCTGATCTACGGCACGTCCGAAGGCAGCGCCTGACGCCAAGGGGGGTAAGCCCCTGACCTCGTCGGCTTTGCCTTGGAGCCGGCCGTTCATCCACAGGCCCTCCCCCGGCCCCTCCCGCAAGCGGGAGGGGAGAGCTAGAGCCAGCCGATCCGCTTGAACTGCGCGTAAAGCAGGGCGCAGATCACGGCGATCACGCCCAGAGCCGCGAAATAGCCGTAACGCCAGGTCAACTCCGGCATGAAATGGAAGTTCATGCCATAGATCCCGGCGATCGCGGTGGGCACCGCCAGGATCGCCGCCCAGGCGGCAAGCTGGCGCGTGATCGCGCCCGTGCGGCTCTGCTCCAGCAGCCCGGCGACTTCGAGGATATAGCCGAGCGTCTCGTTGAGCCCGCGCGTGCGCGTCGTCGCGCGGTGCGCGTGGTCGTAGACATCGCGGAACCAGGGCCGTGCCCTTGGATCGATCGCCGGCTCCTCCACCGTGGTGAGCTTCGCGGCCACTTCCTCCATTTGCCCGGCGATGGCCTCGAACCGCCTCAGCTCGCGGCGCAGGCGGAAGATGCGGCGGATGCGCGCCTGGTCGGGAAAGCTGCCGATGGCGCCTTCCTCCATCTCGCTCACCGTGTGCTCGATCCCATCCAGCAGCGGGCCATAGCCGTCGACGATGAAATCGAGCACGGCGTGCAGCACGAAGTCCGGCCCTTCGGCGAGCCGGTCGGAGCGGGTCTCCAGCTCGCGCCGCAGGGCGGTGTGGGCGCGGGTGCTGCCCTGCCGCACGGTGACGATGAAATCCTTGCCCAGGAACATCGCCGTCTGCCCATAGGCGATCTTGTCCCCTTCGCCCCGGGCCGCCGTGCGGGCGACGACGAACAGCTGCGAGCCATAGGCTTCCGCCTTGGGCGTGTTGGACTTGCTCAGCGCATCCTCGATCGCCAGCGGATGCAGGCCATAGCGATGCTGCACTTCGGCGATTTCGGCCTCGGTCGGCTCCACCAGCCCCACCCAGTCGAATTCGGATTTGGCCGGCGGGGCGCAATGCGGCGGCAGCGCCGGGTCTATCAGCTTCCCGTCCCGGTAACGGCGCGCGGCGACGACGGTCATGGAATCGCTCCCCAGCCGCTTACCATGGGTCCTTCGTCTGCTCGTCGAACGGCCGGGTGTCCACCGGCGGCGCGGCATGGCGCGGGCGCTGCGGCAGCGTGCGTTCCCCCTTCCACGGGATCTGGTCCATGGCCGTCCAGGCGTTGACGTGCAGGCGGTAGAACTTCCACCGCCCGTCTCGCTTCACCAGCCGATCATCGCGCGTGCCGATGCCGAACACGAAATTGGTGCCGTAATCGGCGTTCCACTGGATGATCTGGAAGAAGCAGCGCACCCGCGCCCCTTCGGGCATCGGGTCCATGATGAAATGGTTCATCACGTGCTGGCGGCCATACCACCAGTGCTGCCGATCGTACCACAGCTTGCGCAGGTTCTCGCGGATCGCCGCGTGGCCCTTCACCGTGCCCTGCCACAGGTGGTCGAACTCCGCATCCTCGGCGAAGGTGGCGATCGCCTGCTCCTCGTCGGCCAGGTCGATCCCCCAGGCGTAGCGGGCGAACAGCTCCTCGATCTCAGCCCGGTCCTGCGCCGGCATGATCTGGGGCACGCCATCGGGCCACGGGTTTTCGGCCATGCTCATCTCCTCTTCCGGCTTGCCATTCGTTCGGCGGCGCGGTTCAATCGCGTGCATAACAAAGGACGAGAGCGATGCCCGAGATTTTTCATCCTTACGCCAGCTTCGGCCACCAGACGCGGATGCCGATGCGCTTCGAAGCCGATGTGTTCGAATGCGAGGTGGAAGGCGAGATTCCTGCTGAACTGCACGGCGCCTATTACCGCACCGGGGCCGACCGGCAGTTCCCCAGCCTGGCGAACGACATCATCCTCAACGGCGATGGAATGGCCAGCATGTTCCGCTTCGAGAACGGTCATGTCAGCTTCCGCAGCCGCTACGTCCAGACCGAACGCCTCAAGCGCGAGCGCGAGGCGCGGCGGCGGCTCTACGGCCATTATCGCAACAAGTTCACCGATGACGAAAGCGTCTCCAACCTTCCGCAGCGTGACAACACCGGCAACACCAACGCCTTCAACCACCATGGCGAACTGTTCATGCTGCGCGAGGATTCGCACCCCTACCGGCTCGATCCGGAGACGCTGGAAACGGTGGAAGTGGGGCGCTTCGGCAATCTCGGCAGCACCGCGCTCACCGCGCATCCCAAGATCGATCCGCGGACGGGCGAATGGTGGAGCTACGGCGTCTTCGCCCGGGGCGAGCCGACGACCGACGCCAGCCTGCATGTGTTCGATCGCGAAGGGGCCCTGATCCGCGAGGAATGGTTCCACACGCCCTATCCCGGCCTCAGCCACGATTGGGGCGTCACGCGCGAGCATCTCGTGTTCCCGATCATGCCGCTGACGACCGATCCCAGGCGGATGCGCGCGGGCGGGCAGTATTATCAGTACGATCCCGACCTGCCATCGGCCTGGGGCATCATGCCGCGTGACGGCTCACCGGCCGACATGCGCTGGTTCCAGATACCCGGCATCGTCATGGGGCATGTGATGAATGCCTATACCGAAGGCAGCCGGGTGATCGTGGATACGCCCATGAGCCCCGGCAACTGCTTCTGCTTCTTCAAGGACAAGCACGGCAACCTGCCCTCGATGCCCGAGACGGTGACCCAGATCACCCGCATCGAATTCGACCTGGCGAAACCTGATGCCGAGGCGGTGACGCTCTACCCGGTCCAGGGCGCCTATGGCGACATGCCCAAGATCGACGACCGCTTCGCCATGGAGAAATACCGCCTCGGCTATTTTGCCTTCCGCGATTTCCCCCGCATGGGCGTGGCCCGGATCGATTGGGACAGCGGCGAGCTGGAATACCACGAGCTGGAAAACGCCGCCGCGCAGGAACCCGTGTTCGTCCCCCGCGCGCCCGACGCGCCCGAAGGCGACGGGTTCATCCTCACCGCCGTGGACCGCTTCGCCGACAAGCGCACCGACCTGCTGATCCTCGACGGCAATGCCATCTCCCGCCCCCCGATCGCCACGGTGAAGCTTCCGTTCGCGCTGCCGATGGCTTTTCATGGAAGCTGGATGCCTGCCTGAACTGGCGGGACTGCGGGAGCGTGGTGGGTGAAGGAATTGGCACTCGCGGATGCGCGGAGGCGGAGAGGCGGAGAGGCGGAGAGGGTAGTGCGACGGGGCGCGTGGCGCGCCATCTTCGTGGCTTTGTGTGAGGCCATGAATGACAGCGGCTTCGCCGCTGGGTGCCGCGCCCTTGGGGCCTTTGGGTGAGCACCCCCTCTTTTCGTCATCCCCGCGAAAGCGGGGACCCAGGGCGATGTCGCGCCGCAAGAGCCGACTGGGTCCCGCTTTCGCGGGAATGACGAAGGGGTTGGATTGGGTCGTTTCTCTCCGCGCCTTCGCGCCTTCGCAAGCGCCAATAGCTACCGCGTCACCCGCCGCACGAAGCCGGCCACCATTCGCTCCACGGACTTGATCTCGCTGCCGATGCTTTGCGCCGGGCTCAGGTGGTTGTGGCCGGCCAGATAGTGCATCTCGGGATAGCCGGCATGGGCCACACCCCAGGCGCCGACGAGCTGCGCGGCCTGCGTCTGGAAGTCTGCCGGATCGAATTCCGATACCGTCAGCATCAGCGGGATCGTGGTGTTGAGCAGCCCGGCCATGCACGAAGCCGGCCCCCAGCCCTTCGGATCATCGCCGTAATAGGCGAGGTGGAACTGATTCCGCGAGCAGCTCAGCGTGTCGTAGATGCCGCTCATCAGGATCGCCCCGGCGATGCCCCCGTGTTCCGTCACATGATGCGCCTTGTGCGCCACATAGCCGGCGACATGCGTTGCGCCGGCCGATTGGCCGGCCAGCACGATCTTGTCGGGATCGCCCCCGTAATCCGCCACATGCGCCTTGAGCCAGCGGATCGCCGCCGCGAGATCTTCCACGCCCGCCGGAAACTGGTGCGCCGGCGCGAGGCGATACGTGATGGTGACGCCGATGAACCCGTGCAGCGCGGCGGCGGTCCCGATGTTGTCGTAGAACGGCGTTTCGGCAGAGCGCTTGTCCCCCATCACGAAACCGCCGCCGTGGACGAAGACCAGCACCGGCGCCTTGTCCGTGCCGGCCTTGCGGAAGAGGTCGAGCCGGTGGCGCGGGTCCTCGCCATATTCAAGGTCGCGGGTCACTTCGACCTCGGGATCGCTGCCCTTGGCCATGCCGGCGAACAGCTGCGTCGTGCCGCCCAGCATGGCCGGGGTCAGTTCCCGGCCGAGAGCTTCCAGTTTGGCGCGCAGGTCAGGCGTCATGCGTATCTCCATCCATCAGCAATACCGGCTTGATAACCCGGCCCGCGCGCGCATCGTCGAACGCACGGGCAATCTCGGCGAAGGGATAGGCCGTAAGCAGCCGGTCGAACGGAAAGCGCCCTTCGCGCCAGTGATCGATCAGCAGCGGAATGAAGCTGTGCGGATCGGCATCGCCGCCCAGCACGCCCTTCAACGATCGCCCGCCGCTGAGCATTGCGAACATCTTCGGCGCCCAATCGCCGCGCGGAGCAGTGACGAAGGCGGCCGTGCCGCGCATCGCCAGGCAATCCATCGCTGCATCGAACACCGCTGGAACCGTGGTGGTATTGAGGCTGGCATCGACGCCGCGCCCGCTCATCACCCTGATCTTGAGCGCCAGATCGGGCTCGTCGCCGCGCAGGCAATCGGTCGCGCCCAGTTCGCGAGCCAGCTCCAGCCGTTCATCCGACAAGTCTATGGCGACGATCCGCCCCGCCCCGGCCAGCCGGGCCGCCATCACCGCGCTCAGCCCCACGCCTCCGGTGCCGAACACCGCCAGCGACTGGCCCGCCTGCAATGAAAGCGCATACAGCACCGCGCCCGCGCCGGTGAGGATGCCGCAGCCGAGCGGCGCCAGCTTGGCCAGGGGCAGGTCCGCCGGCACTTTCACCGCCGTTCGTTCCGGCACGATGGCATGGCTGGCGAAGCTCGACTGGCCGAAGAAATGCGAATGGATCGGCTCCTCGCCGGCCTTGAGCGCCATCGAACCGTCCAGCCGCCCGCCGCCGAAGATGCGCGGCATGGCCGTGTCGCAATAGCTCGGCAGGCTGGCGGCGCAGGACGGGCACGCGCCGCACGAACTGCCCGAAAGCACCACGTGATCGCCCACCGCGAAGCCCACGACGCCGTCGCCCAGCGCTTCCACCACGCCCGCGCCTTCGTGCCCGAGCACGATCGGCAGCGGCGCCAGCCGGCCGTCGTGCGCGTGGAGATCGGTGTGGCACAGGCCCGTGGCGACCAGCCGCACGCGCATTTCGCCCGCGCGGGGTTCCTCCAGTTCCAGTTCCGCCAGTTCGGGCGCCGGCGCGCCCGGGCGGCTGACCGCACCCGTGATCCTCACGCGGCGGGCCCTGCGGGTTTCTGGCCCAAGTGATGATCGTCCTGGATGTCCGCCACCGGCCCGTGCTGCGTCATCAGCGCCTTGCGGCGGACGAAGCGCAGGATCGATTCCGGCCCCGTGCGCGATCCGCCGAGCCCCGAGAAGCCGAAGCTGTGCGTGCCGATCGTGCGCATCTTGCCGAACGTCAGGAAAGTATCCTGCAGGAACACCGCCCCGGCATTGATCCGCCGCCCGATCGCCAGCGCTCCCTCCTCGCTGCCGGCAAGGACCGAGGCAGTCAGCCCGAACTGCGTATCGTTGGCCAGCCGCACCGCCTCGTCCGTGTCCGCATAGGCCATAACCGGGATGCACGGGCCGAACGTCTCTTCGCGCATGATCTCCATGGCATGGGTCACGCCTGTCAGCACCGTCGGCCGCATGTAGAGCCCGCCGCCGATTTCCTCCACCTCGCCGCCGGTGAGCACCTGGGCGCCCTTGGCCACGGCATCCGCGAGATGCCGGCGGACGATCTCGGCCTGGGGGGCGAAGGTGAACGGGCCGATGTGCCCGGCGCGCGGGTTTTCGGCGTTGAGCCGCACGGCCCGCGCCTTTTCCACCAGCTTTGCCACGAAGGCGTCATGCACGCTGCGGTGCACATAGACCCGCTCGGTCGAATAGCAGACCTGGCCCGTGGCATAGACCGCGCCGCGCAGCACGGCGGTGGCCGCCCGCTCCAGATCGACCGTCTCCGTCACGATCGCCGGGTCCTTGCCGCCCAGTTCCAGGAAGCAGGGGATCAGCCGCTCGGCACAGGCGACCGCCACCTTGCGCCCGGTGGGCACGCTGCCGGTGAAGCAGATCAGATCCGCCTGGCCGATCACCTGCTGGCCCACCTCGCCGCCGCCGCTCACGTAATCGAACACCGCCGCCAGTTCCGGCACCGCGCGCACGGTTTCGAACAGCGCCTCGATCACGCGGGGCGTCACTTCCGAAGGCTTGAGCAGCACCGCCGAACCGGCGAACAGCGCCGGCACCGCATCGAGCAGCGCCAGCATCAGCGGCGCGTTCCAGGGGGAGATCACCCCCACCAGCGCATAAGGCACGAGTTCGCTGCGTACTTCCACCGTGGGCATGACCGCGCTGGTCCCGTTCACCCGGTAAGCCGCCAGCGCCTTGGGCGCATCCTCCAGCCAGCCGCCGATATTGGCCAGGGTGATGAAGCCTTGCAGGTACGAGGTATGGCACCCGCCGGTATCGACCGCGTCGGCCTCCCCGATCTCGGCGGCGCGCGCTTTCACTTCGCCCAGCCAACGGGCCATCACCCCGCAACGCGCTTCCAAGGGCAGGGCGGCCCACCGCTGCTGGCCTTCGCGCAGACGGGCGGCCTTCGCCGTCACGTCCTCTGCACTTGAAACGGCCAGTCTGTAATCGGCCTGCCCGGTGCGCGGATTGCGCACGGCCAGCATCGCTTCCTGGGCGGGAGCCGCGGACGCCATGACCTCTCCTCTTGTCGTCTTTTGCCCACCGGTAACGTCTCGCGGGCGCGCACGATAGCGGCAATTTAACCGCGAGGATCAGCAGGGGAATGCGTGCGCCCGGTACCGTTCATGCGGGGCCGGTCGCTCCGGCGATGTTCCGGAGCGACCGGCCCTATGTCAGAAGCCGTAACGGAAGCCGCCCCACACGGTCAGCGGCTCGCCAAGGTCCATCGATCCGCCCTGGTTGCGGGTGATGACCTTCTTGTCGAACAGGTTCTCCACCCGGCCGACGAAGCTCAGCCGATCGACCAGCGGCACTTGCGCGAACAGGTCCACCGTCGTCGCGGCGGGCAGCGCGTCGTCCTGCTGGTCATCCTCGTATTGCAGCCCGACATGGCGCACCGTCGCCGCCAAGTTCGTGCCTTCGGCCGGCCGCCAGCTCGCCGTCACGCTGCCCGCCCATTTCGGCGTCTGCGCGGGACGGAAGCCGTCGAGATCGGCCGCCTGCCCCGTGCCGCGCATCTTGGCTTCGGTATAGGCGAGCGTGCCATCAAGGCTGAACTGGCCGAACTGGAGCTGCGTGCCGAATTCGAGGCCCTGGGCGTCGATCGCGTCGATGTTCCGCCGCTGGCGTTCGTTGGTGCCGATGGTGACGTTGGTGATCGCGTGCTTCACCTTGTTGTCGAAGGCCGTCAGCGTGAAGCCCACGCCGGGCGCCGGGCGCCAGTCCACGCCCGCTTCGAAGCCTTCCAGCCGCTCGTTCTCGAGCGCGGCATTGGCCTGCGTGGTCACCGGGAACACCACGAAGGGGCGGTAAAGCTCGTTCAGGGTGGGCAGCCGCAGCGAGCTGTAGGCCGCCGCGCGCAGGCTCAGGCCGCCGCCCGCCTTGAACACCGCGCCCGCGCGGTAGGAGAACGCCCAGTCGTCCCGGTCGGGATAGACCGAATCCTCGATCACCCCGCCCGCGGCGTTGAGATTGCGGTGATAGCCATCCCGGATCGTCCAGCGATCGGCGCGCACGCCGCCGGTCAGCGTCAGCAGCCCCAGCTGCCAGTCATCCTCCAGGAACAGGCCCAGATCCGTGTTCACCCCGCCGGCGAAGCGGCTGCCGTTTCCGGCCCCATTGGCGGCATAGCGATATTCGGCCAGATCGCCTTCCGAGCGGCGGAAATCGGAGCCCAGGCGCAGCGTATGCCCGCCGCCGACCGGCGGGCGCACTTCGATCTTGCCGCCTTGCCCGGTAGAAGGCGTGTCCGCCTGATCGAGCGTCTTGGTGAAGGTGCTGGAGGAGATCACGATATTGTTGAAGTTGCGCCACTGGGCATAAGCCAGCGCATCCACCTGCCAGGGGCCACGGCTGACCACCCGGGCGCTGATATCCTGCCCGTTGCTGCCGGTGTCCGCCCCCTTGAAGCGCAGCACGCGATCGTCGTCATAAGCCAGCCCGCGCACCTGGACTTCGATATCGTCGCCCAGCGGCTGCACGATGCGGCCGCTGGCCGACCACGAATTGAACCGCGCGCGGGCCGTGGCGGGCACGCGCTGATCCACCGGCGTGGTGTAGTAGCCCTGGCCGCGATCCCACCGGCCGCTGATCACCGCGAAACCCCGGCCCAGCTTCGGCGCGACCGTGCCGGACACTTCCGCTTCCGAACGATCGTTCAACATGGCCTGGCCGCTGAAGCCGCCCAGCGTCGCGGCGTCGGCGCTTTCCAGCTCGATCGTGCCGCCCAGCGCGCCCGTGCCGAACGGGCCGGAGCCGCCGCCGCGGGTGACGCGGATGTTCGACAGCCGCTCGGGCGCGACGGCCGAGAACGGGATGTAGCCGAAGAACGGATCGGCCAGCGGCACCCCGTCCAGCAGCATCAGCGCCCGGCTGGTGGCATTGCCGCCCAGCGCGCGCAGCGTGGCGCCCTGCGCGCTGGGGTTGGAGGCGCGGCTGTCGGACCGGCGGAATTGCTGGAAGCCGGCGACGGATGACAGCACGTCCTCGATCCGGCCGGAGGCGCTGGAAACGATCTCGTCGCGGTCCAGCTCGATAACGTCATAGGCCGGGGTCGCGGGCGTCTGTTCCAGACCCTGCCCCGTCACCACGATCACCGACGTTTGTTGCGCCAGTGCCGGCACGGCGGCGAACAGCAGTGGAAGCGAAGCCAGATACTTCAGGCGCATGGAACAGGTCCCTCCCGTTGAAATTGCGTTTGTCCGGCGCTTTAGCGGCTGATCCTTGCCGCGTCACCCCTCCTTTGCCAAACAGGGCGCGCCGCAAGGAGATATGAGAAAACGCTTCGCTTGATTGCCTCTGAAACCCGCGCGGCCGAGCCGCCAGGTCCATCCACCAGACAGGATTTGTTGACTATGTCCGTTCCACCGACGGTTTCGCACGATCATCCCGCGCTGCTCGCCAGCCCCGACCCGAAGCTCGCCGCCAACAAGCGGCTGGTCTATGATATGTACCGGATCGTGCTCCAGGCGGGGCACGCCGACCGGGCGCACGAATTCATCGCCAGCGATTACATCCAGCATAACCCGAACGCGGCGCAAGGCCTGGCCGGCCTGGTGGACTATGTCCGATCCTCGCGCCCCGAGCGGGAGATACAGGACACGCTCGACCTACCGCTGGTCCACCTGATGGCCGAAGGCGATCATGTCGCCACCACCTTCGTGCGGCCCGAGAAGGACGCTGCCGGCGAAACCTATTATTCGAGCTGGTTCGACCTCTACCGCATCGAGAACGGCAAGATCGCCGAGCACTGGGACCCGATGCTCAAGAGCGACCCGAAGATTGATCCGAACACGAAGAAGCTGTGACGGCTCGGCCGGAAACCGCCGGCTGAACCAACCGGCATCAGGGCTGGCTTTCCAGCAGGTTGGCCCCGGCCAGCTGCGCCCGCAGGCTTTCGAGCTGCCGCCCCGAAACGGGCGGCAGTTCCGCCGCCGGCTTGCCCTTGCGCAGCCGTTCGCGATCTTTCTCCGACGGTTCCACCGCGCGGATGCGCACCGGCGCCAGGCCCTGGCGGCGGATTCCGAGCTGCTCCGCCGCGCCGCGCGACAAGTCGATGATCCGTGATCCGCCGGCGAAGGGCCCGCGATCGTTGATCCGCACCACGATACGCCGCCCGGTATCGAGCGCCGTGACCTCGACATAAGTCGGCAGCGGCAGGGTCCGGTGCGCGGCGGTGATCCAGTCCGGCCGGAAGCGTTCGCCATTGGCCGTCTGGCTGCCGGATTCCGGGCCATACCAGGTGGCATAGCCCAGCCGGTCGTAAACCGGTTCGGCAGCCGGCGTATAAGTCGTGCCGCGCACGGTGTAGGGCCCGCCGATCCGCACCGGCACATCGCTCACCGGCCGGAAATTCCGCCCGCCGGCGCAGGCCGACAGGGCCAAGGCGGCGCCTGCCAAGCCTGCCGTTCTCATTGCCCATCCAAGCATCGGCAGAAGATTAGCTTCCGGATTTCCTGGCGGGAAGCTGCCTATTGCCGCCCGCCCCCGACCGGCCCGTCACCCTGATCTTGGTTCAGGGTCCATTTTTCCGCACACATGGCTCCATCGGCTCCGATCAAAACCAGCCGCGCAGTGGCGCTTTATTGTCGCACTCCGGTGAGCCGGCGCAATGGATGCTGAAACAAGTTCAGCATGACGATGGGAAGCTGTGGAAAGATGCTCCCCCTCAGAGCCGCGCCGGTGCTCCATCCAGGAGGATGGTCTTGGTTTCCAGGTAGGGCCACAGGCCCTCCTCGCCGCCTTCGCGGCCCACGCCGCTTTGCTTGAAGCCACCGAACGGCATGCCGAATTCCATCCGCATCCCGTTCTGCCCCATGACACCGGTGCGGATACGGCGGCTGATGTCATAGGCGGCCTGCGGATCGGTGGTCAGCACCGAGCCGTTGAGCCCGAAGTTGGACTCATTGGCGAGGCGCACCGCGTCTTCCTCGTCCTCCGCCGGGATCAGGCACAGGACGGGGCCGAAGATTTCCTCTTGGGCGATACGGCTACGGTTATCGACATTGGCGAACAGGGTCGGCTCGATGAAATAGCCCTTGTTCAAATGCGCCGGGCGCTGGCCGCCGGTGACCAGATCGGCGCCGGACTTGCGGCCTTCCTCGATATACATCTCCACCCGATCGAGCTGGCGCTTCATCGCCAGCGGGCCGAGCTGCGTCTCCGGGTCTTCGGAATGGCCGATGCGGATGCCTTTCATCACCCCGGCGATGGCTTCGGCCAGTTCGTCATGCCGGTGCTTGGGGACGATCGCACGACTGAGCATGGCGCAGACCTGCCCGCTCATCACCGTGATCGTGTTGCCGAGGATGCCGGCGGCCGCCTCGATCGGGAAATCGTCGCGCACGATGGCGGCGGACTTGCCGCCCAGCTCCATGGTGCAGCGAGTCATCTTGGCGCCGCAGATGCCGGCGATGTGCATGCCCGCCGCGCTCGATCCGGTGAAGCTGACCTTGTCGATATCCGTGCTGCGGATCAGGTAATCCGACGCCTCGCGCTCCGCCGGCACGAGGTTCACCGTGCCCGCCGGCAGGCCCGCCGCCTCGGCCGCTTCGGCGATGATATAGGCTTCCAGCGGGGTTTCCGGCGAAGGCTTCATCACGATCGGGCATCCGGCCACCAGCGCATAGAACACCTTGTTGGCCATGATGCCGAACGGGGCGTTCCACGGCGCGATGCCCACCACCACGCCCACCGGCTCACGCACGATCACAGCGGTATCGACCACCACGCCCTTCTTCTGCTCCGTCCAGGCGAAGCTTTCCCCCATGGCCGCGATGCCCCGCAACCCCGCCACGGCGCCGCCGTGCATCATCGGCGCGAAGCTGGCGAGCCCGCCCACCTGCGCCGTCCAGGCAGCGGAAAGTTCCGGCACGCGCTTTTCGAGATGATCGATCATCGCCATGAGCCGGGCGCCGCGCTCCGCCGGCGGGGTGGTCGGCCAGGGGCCGGGATCGAACGCCTGGCGCGCCGCCGCGACGGCCCGGTCCATATCCTCCGGCCCCGCCGCCGCCGTGCGAGCGACCACTTCCTCGGTGTTCGGATTGACCACCTCGATCTGGCCGCCCCCCAGCGGGGCGACCCATTCGCCGCCGATGAACAGCTTGTCGGGATGCCGGATGTTCACGCCTTGGGGGATCATTGGGTTTCTCCTGAATTCCACACGGTCCTAATCCCCTTCCTCGTCATGCTGAACCCGTTTCAGCATCCCTCTCTCCCCACGCGCCCATCTTGCGAGCGAAGCGCCAGGACGCGGTCAGCGAGATGGACCCCGAAACGCGTTCGGGGTGACCGGAAAGGTCAAAGGGACTTGAGCTTGCATCCCTAGAAATTGGACAGGATCGTCAGGCTGCGGCTGTCGAGCGGCTTGCCTTGCGCTTTCAGTTGCAGCTCACGCGCGCGAAGCTTGCCTTGCTCGTCGATCAGGAAGGCATGGATAGCCTTCGCCTGATCCGGTGTCAGCAGGTCATCCCAGCGCGGCATGCCGTTTTGCACCAGCAGGCCCTGCAGCACGATTTGATCGAACGCCTCGTGCGTGCCCGGCGCCATGCGCCGCAAGTCCGGCAGCGGCGCGCGCGGCTGGTTGGAATGGCAGATAGAGCAGGTTTCGGTGAACAGCGCGCTGCCCATCGCGATCGTTTCCGGGGTCACCCCGGGAAGCTGCGGCGGTGGCGCGGGTGCGGGTTCCAGCGGCGGCAGGTCGGCCGGGATCGGCACGTCCCCGCCGCCCAGCTTGAACACCAGCAGGCGGTTGGCGTTGCCCTTGGCATAGGCCGCCGAATAGGAAGGCACGAAGCCCC